>Ga0194113_10000121_pt1 | contig 86232 bp, 76 predicted proteins | sample TA2MahC200mmetaG_FD_146193 | JGI IMG/M metagenome (GOLD analysis project Ga0194113, IMG submission 146193) | Freshwater microbial communities from Lake Tanganyika, Tanzania - TA2015017 Mahale Deep Cast 200m | ecosystem: Environmental > Aquatic > Freshwater > Lake | place: Tanzania: Lake...
TGAGGAAGCAAGGAGACCAAGATTGAATAAAAAAATTCCTGGCTTCATGACTCCCTTATAAAGTGTAACAACCCCCTGGCACCCGAAGGTTCGGGGGACTGTTTTCTGAAACATCCACTAAATTTACCACTTATGGGTGCGGAAGATAGGAAGTTGATACATATGCGGATTTTTTCATTAATCCCTAATCTTCAAATCCATCAACATCTCTTCAGGCAAGTATCTGCTCAGATTTATTCGGAGTTGTTCAGGGGTAGTTGCATGAGCAGAAATCAGTAAACAACTCCGGCGGTTGGATGCCGCGTTCCAGGCTAATTCAAAGTCTTCATACATCATTCGAATTGCTGAATTTTGCAAAGGGTTCACCAGTAAAAATTGTTCGAGTTCGTCATCATATCCTATTACCGCCCAAAAATGTGGTCCACCAACAATGCTCCTCAGAATGACAACGGGAGCGCGATTCATGGCGACAAGGACTTTGAGATGTTCTACTTCGCAATCAGTTATCAAAATTCCATCTAATCTCGCTTTCCTGGCTGCTCTTTGTAATCTTGCGGGCGAAACAGGCCCTGCGGTCCTTTTGAAACTATCTAAATTCTGCATTGCGTATTCTATCTGACTCAATGCACTACGACTATCTTCAGGCGGAAGGTTATAATGAATTGGTCGCTGTAATGTCGGCTGAGAGGATTCAGCTCTAAAATGTTCTTGCGCTGCTAACTGTTCCGGAGTTACTAATTGTGGCGGCGATGGAAAAAGCATCGGGACACATCCAACTCCCATGACCATTATAACACAGACAGCGGCAATTATCCTCTTCATGATAAAACACATCCTTAAACGTGATGCGTGAAACGTGACTTATCACGCATCACGTTTCACGTTTCAGTTATTAATTAAAAGTCAAATTAGCCAGTTTCTCCGCGGGCAAATATTCCGCCAGCAGTTGCTTTAGCTGTGTCGCATTAATAGAACGGGCTGACAAAATCAACGCGCTCTGTGGTGTGCCAGCTCCTTTCCAGGCGGCATCAAATTCGGAATAGTTCATTAGGGCGGTCTCTTTTTGGAAAGGGTTCGTTAATATCACCTGTTCACTTTTGTCTTTATAAACCGTTACTGCCCTAAATTCCTTGCTGCCTCCAGTGGTTTGGATAATCACAATTGGAGCTTTTTTCGCTGCGACAAGAGCTTTTAAATGCTCTAACTCACAATTGGTTATCAATACACCTTGAAGCTTTTGTTTCACAGACTCTTTTTTAAGTTGCACAAGAGAAAGTTCACCCGATTGGTCGCTTGGCGCTAATCGGTGCATCGCATTTTCTATCTGTAGAAACGCTGAACTGCTGTCAGCTTCAGGGGGAAGTTTTACCGCCGCCTCTTTCGCCGCAGTTGACGGTGCCTCAGTAGTTTCGGCTTTTGGCGGTGTCGTAGTTTCGGCTTTCGGTTGTGTCGAAGGCGGCGATGATTCTAACACCTTCGAGACAGAACAGCCCAAACTTACAATGGCAGCAATTGCTATTAGGCAAAGAATCTTTTTCATTTTTTATAACACCCTCCTTTCAGGATTGATGATTGTTGATTGATGATTGATGATTGAAAAATAGTCCTCAATCAACAATCGACAATCGACAATCAACAATCAAAATAGTCCCAGGCATCTTGATTTAACTCGCCTGAGTAAATAATCCTTGCATCGCCTTCTAAGCGAACATTTGTTATAGTATTACCTTCAATGTTAAAGTAGATGGTCAATACATAACCGCCAGCGGTGTGCATTGCAACAGGCGGAGCAACCTTTCCCAATAGCGCGCTGACCACAGCCGAAGCGATGGCGCCTGTGCCGCAAGCAAGTGTTTCATCCTCAACACCGCGTTCGTAAGTTCTGATGTCCATTGCATGTTCATCTCTGACACGAACAAAGTTAGCATTCGTCCCAGCGGGGTTGAAATCATCGTGATACCGAGTTTCACGTCCCAAATTAAACACATCGGTATTTTCCAAATCCTCGGCGAAAAACACGACATGCGGCACTCCGCTGTTAGCAAAACAAACTTCATCGGTTTCATCCTCTAAACGCAGAGGAAAATTCAGCCGCACATCCGTTGGGTCACTCATGGACACTTTAACATTGTTCCCGATAATTTCGGCTTCATAAATGCCCGCCTTCGTTTCAAAACGCATCTTCTTCGATGCGATACCGTTTACATAAGCAAATTTTGCTATACAACGAGCGCCGTTGCCACAGGTCGCAACCTCGCTGCCATCCGAGTTAAAATAGCGCATTTTGAAATCGGCGATATCAGAATTTTCGACCAACAACAAGCCATCTGCGCCAACGGATATACGCCTGGCGCACACCTTGATGACAAAATTGACCTCATCGGTAGGAATAACGTTATAACGGTTGTCAATGATTACAAAATCGTTTCCAGCGCCGCTTAATTTCATAAATGGGATATTTGCCATATCTTTACCTCCGTAAAACGTGAAACGTGAAGAGAAAATTTTTCACGTTTCAGACACAAGACACAGGATTCTGCGGGTTCATAAAGTTACCTATGTTGTCTAATTAGTATCTCAATTTTCTTGCGTAGCTCCTTCGGCTTATATTTCAAGCGCGGATATGTCTGAAGGATTTTTTCGCCTAACTGCTTAATCAATTGGCGTTTCGTCGTTTCATTATCAAGCTACGGACTTTCGCCTGGCAGGCGAGGAACTACGAACTTTCTGAGACAACCTGCGGACTAGCGTCTGATGTCGTTTCGTTCCATCCACACCCAATTCTTCTGCTAAGTCGTGAGTTGCCCACCATGCACGTTCCTCATCCTCTGAAGCGAAATTGGGCACTTCCTCTAATGACCGGACGATTTGTCGTTCTTCCTGCTTAGATTTGCTCATCCTTTTCACCTCACTTTCTTCGGTATCTTCTTCTTTCTGAAGGCGTCATCTCCACTGCGCTGATGGGGCGAATCAATTCATTACAATCGGCGCTGTGGCGTAAGGTGTAAACAACACGCAGGTATTTTCCAGAAGCGCGCACTCGCCCAAGAAGGATAGAACGCCACTCACCACGCACCCATTGATAATCAATCACTCGCGCCTGCGCGTCTTCACATGCCGCTTCAATCTCCCAATCCTGAACTCCATGACTTAGATTCTTACCAATAACCTTTTTCCTCAGTGTTTCTTTTGATCAAACTTTTCTTTTTAAAAGAAAAGTTTGGTTACCTTCATCCCAATCAAACATAGAAAATGCCTTGTTCTCCTGGTAAAATCAAAACAAAAACGTTGGAATTGATTCCCCTTTAATTAGATCTTTATACGTCTCTCTTTCGCGTACAATAAAGTATTGGTCATCCTTTACCAACACCTCCGCCGCCCGCGGGCGCGAGTTGTAATTCGACGCCATAGCAAAACCGTAGGCTCCTGCCGTAAAGAGTGATAAATAATCTCCTTGTTGTACTTTCAAAACGTTTCTATCTTTCGCGAAGAAATCGGAGGACTCGCAGACTGGCCCGACGACATCAACTAACTCTTCTTCGTCAGAAGTTATTTTCACAGGCTTTATCCGATGGTAGGCTTCATACAACGCCGGGCGAACCAGGTCATTCATCGCGGCATCGACTATGACAAAATTTTTGGTAGCGGTGCGTTTGATATACAGAACCTTAGTTAGTAAAATGCCCGAATTTCCGGTGATAAATCGCCCAGGTTCCAACATTAATCGACAGTTCGTCGCCTTCACCATTGGCAGAATTGCCGCCGCAAAATCGTTCGCAAATTGTGGTTCTTCGTCAAGATAAATAACTCCCAACCCACCGCCGATATTGAGATTTTGAATGTTGATGTTATTTTTCCTTAGTTCATCAATCAGTGGTACCAATTTTTCCAACGATTTTACATAAGGTTCGCTGGATACTATCTGTGAACCGATATGCACATGCACCCCACAGACATCGAGGTTTGGAAGTCCATTAGCTTCCTTGAATATTTCCACCGCGAAGTTTATGTCAATGCCGAACTTATTTTCTTTCTTACCAGTTGTAATATGATGGTGAGTATCAGCCTCCACGTCAGGATTGACCCTGAAAGCAATCTTAGCTATCTTACCCAAGCATCTGGCGACCTCATTGATTGCATACACTTCAGGTATTGATTCCACGTTAAACATCAGAATATTTGAATTAAGCGCATATTCAATTTCCGCCATAGACTTGCCTACTCCGGCGTAAACGACTTTCTGAGGGTCAACCCCAGCCTTTAATGCGCGAAACAATTCACCGCCTGATACAATATCCGTCCCTGCGCCCTCTTTGACCAATGTGCGGATAACAGCTATGTTCGAGTTGCTTTTAACCGAAAAGCAAATCAGATGTGCTATCTCAGCAAACGCCGTGTCCAATTTTCTATAATGGTCAACTAAAGTTCGATGGCTATAAACATAAACCGGCGTTCCCACAGCTTCACAGATATTTGCGACCTTCACCTCTTCGCAGTAAAGCTTGCCATTTCTATATTCAAAAAAATCCATTAACTGCCTCCTTTTAATTTTCCCTCCAAATACCTGACTTCATTATCCCGCCGATGATACCCCATTCGCTCAATCATCTCTTTGGCAACGGCCAGGCTCTCCCGCGCTTTGTCTTTTTCATCCATGGCCAGATACAACCGGGCGTATTCCAGGTGGCAATCCGCCTGGTGTTCAAAGGCTATAGTTTCTTTTCACCCAAAATATAGCTTCTACTTCGTGTTACTACTGCACGAGCAACAGATGTCCGAGGGTCCCATTCAATGTAACCACCTTCAAAAAATGAGGTCGGTTTTTTGGTAGACTCAGAAATTTGTTCATCAGTTATAGGTAATCCTAATGGAGATGCAGCGCCTCCAATAATCTTCTTGTAATAATATCCAATCCCCCTCCTGACACAGAACACCATATCTTTATATTTCCCATCTGCATGACAATAAATTATACCTTTTCCATCATTAACGTGCGCACAATAAGAGTTCGTTCCATAAAAGGACTCACAAGCTTTCTCTATACCCAGAATACCTATACCCCACTGATTAGCATAGCTGGTGATAAGCTGCTTTGCCATCTCAACATAAGATTGGTCAATGATGGCCGCTACTTCTTCTGCAATAGCGGCCAAGTCAACGTCAATTTGGTGTTCATCACCGGCGGATAGGGGGTTGCCATCTTTTGGACGCAGTTGCATACGAGCAAGCCATTTGACTCGCTTCCAAGCGCAGGGCTTTACGATGACCGGGAAAACGCGCATGCCTTCCTTCTCCCGGCGCTCCAACAGTCGGGGCACTTCCTCGTTAAGGATGAATTTTGAAGTAAGGAAATTAGCTGACACCATCAGGATGGCCACACTGGCCGCGTTCATGGCTTCCTGAATTTTCTGGTACCAGTCCTCGCCCGCTTCGATGCGGCGGTCATCCCAAAGATCAAGGATACCCTCCTCTTTCAGCACCCCCAGTTGAGTCACCAGGCGGTCTTTCCAATCCTCATCCTTATGACTATAGCTGATAAAGACGGTAGGCTTGCTCATAACCTATCTCCATTTATTTCCAGTTTCATATTGTTCCAGCCATTCAATAACGTTGTCTTTGTTAAATCGTAAGGTTTTACCTATCTTGATATGAGGCAGATTCCGCTCCCGTATCCACTTGTAGATGGTTGCTTCAGAGATGTTGAGAAACTTCTGCAAATCTTGAACAGTTAGGATTTGCTTTTCTCTTGCATTATTTATTTTAACTTGTCTTTTCGAAGCTAAACGTATATATTGGTCTCGGTCATCTTGCAATAGCTCAACAGCTTCCTGGTTATTTGCAATCAATGCTGTAAGAGTCTCATACGCATACCCAAGTCCGGCAGGGTCGATTGTGCCTTGTTCCAAAACCGGCAATTTCTCACCAAAACTAAAATACGGAACATAAGGTATCTTTGTAATTTCAAGTATATCGCGAATTTTAACGGAAGTAGGAAGCCAATCGGTATATAACTCAGAGAGTTCAGAAGCAAATCGGTCTAACCACTCTTGTGATATTTTAAATTCTTCTTTAGCATCAAATTTACCAGGTATCGGTAATGATACAAGCCCAAGACGCTCAAATGGCAGCTTCTGGCGTGCTATTGTTGCTTTTTGCGCGACATCAATAACACCATTTAAGCTTTGTTCCGTGGCCAAAAAAAGCAGAACTAACATATCCGGTAACTGAATTGTACAAATTCCTCCAATATCTGTAATTCCTGTTCTACTATCTATGAGCGCGAAATCATATTCCTGTTTCCACTCATTCCGTAGTGCTTCAATAAAGTTACCGCCATTTTTTTCTAAATATAAAGAATTTACATCTAAGTTACGCACCTTATTAAAATAACCCGCATCTCTTTTACCAGCCGTTAGTAAATGCAGAGTAACTTCTATGCCAGGTATGCTTATGTTTACGAGAAGACCTCGCCAATCAGGAAATTTTTCCGATTCGGCTTTGGAAACGTAATCCAAAAGGTCGATAATACCAGGTTGCTGAGTAACTGTTTTCAAATCTAAGTAATCCTTGAAAAAATATTCAAGCCCCGGAGCCTCGAGGTCCCAATCAACGATAAGAACCTTATATTTCCATTGAGCAAGAAGAACGGCGACATTAGCCAATGCCATTGTTCTTCCAACTCCACCTTTATAAGAATAAAATGTTATTATTTGTCCCATTTTAAATTACCCTAAAGTAGGTGGTTCAAAATCAGGAATGGCAATACGATGAATATTTTCAATTGGGTCATCTATCCATCGTTTCGTCTGCCATTCTTCTGACCAAGGAGAAACATTATTTATCGCGTTTGCCACATCATCAACCCATTCAATTAAAACATCCTGAAATTCAACATACCTTTCTGTCTTTAGAAATCCTGGACCTACTCTGAAAAAATTTCTGCAATCCAGATATTGGATTTGTTTGGCAAAATCAGGAAAATGTTCACCATTAAAAACATTAATCGGTATTATCAAACCACTCGGATTTTCTCTTGTTCGGTAATTTAGTTGGCGCTCTCGGTGAAGCATAACAGCGCATTCGCACAAACACCAGATTGAATTGAAGTACGATGGCAACCAAACAGCAACCAGACATCTTGAATGCGCAAGAGCTCTTTTTATGCGTTCAGGCCAGGCATCACCTGAAGATATTTCATGCTTATCCACAAATAAAGTTACATCACGGTTTAACGAGTTTTCCAGGTATGGCTTGAACAATGGCAGAAAGATGTCATGAACCCAATTACCAGATGGAAAACCAGTTTTGTAACTCAAAAAAACATCGTATTCATAAGCCATTCTTTATACCTCTTCGCCAAGGATGAACTTTGAGGTTAAGACGACCGGTGGGAATTTAGCTTGTTTTGTTGAATATTCCATTCTTCAGATAATCCTTCATATTTAGAATATCACACTATATTCAGAAAGTCAAGCACAAATTAAAGGCGCAAGTTAAGCGATAAATTGCAAATTGGTGTAATTCGCGCCAAACGTTTTAGCTCTTAACCGTTGATGCAATCTCTTGCGCTAACTCATAGCAGGTAGTCCATCTGACCTTATCGCCCCAGATTCTTTTCACACGCTTTCCAACCTCTGCCAAGGCAAGCAAACCTGTTTTGCGTCCATTTGAGAAGAGCGATTGCCAGTGCGTATGAAAGACTATGGGAATGGTAGCACCGAAAAGCTCTGCAAGGCGTCCGCGTTTGCCATCATCAGTCAGATAACGGTCAGCGATGGAGCAAATATACGCGTCGTCCGCTTCGAATGTCTCCATCGTTTGCCAGAGAAAATCGCCGCATTGTGAAACAATACTTACCACCCATTCATCTTTCCTTTCAGGCTCGGCTGGATAGACAACCTTCGAGTGAAACTGTGTGTCTCTGTCGTTGGTATGTAAAAAATACCAGGTGTGGCTTCTGTTGTTGACCAATTTTTGTGCGTTTAGAATAGCGCGTTGATAGTCAGATTCAACCGGGCGTCCGAAATCCCACGGAGAAGTGACGCCGTTTGCATCCAGCCCAACATCTTTCAATATCTGCAAGGCATAAGCGATGTAAGGTGTTAGTGTCGCTTCAGTCTGATGCGTTGCCCAATTACGCTCATTTTCAGGAAGCAACGTCATTGTAGATAGGTCAAGGGCTTTGGCGTGAGTGAGAATCTCAGGAGTGATGTCAAAAAACGGCGTCAATTCCCGCCTCACAATCTTTACCCATTCATCCACCTCGCTTTTGGGATAACCAGGTAGACCATCCGCGATACTTCCAAGCCCCGCTGGATACGGCAGCACAGAGAATTTACCCTTGATGCCCCACTTCAAGGTCACATCCACAAACTCTTTCAGGAAAGAAAGCGGGATTCGCTGTTGGACAGGTTCGCCCGTTTGATGATACGGTTTATCCGTATTCTGCGACTCTGCCGCGTGCCACCAGTATGCGTTGATGCAGGGCGCGGCATCATCAATTATACAAACAATGGAAATGTTCATCATCTGTTTTTACTCCTTGTTTTTTTAAACATTTAGTTTAAGTCTACGAATCAATTCGTAGGCTAAGACGCTAAAGTCGTCTAAAAGACGACTGAATCTATGGAATAGTCCATTTCGAGTGGACTTTCTGCTTTTAGACTTGAACTTGAGTTCAAGGCGTTCCGAAAGCCTTAGGGATTGCACGAAAAATTTCCGTTAAGTTGATACGCATGGGGCAAAGAGGCAATTGCCACATACACATCAAGTTAAGCGTCTTTTGTCAATTCCCCTCCCTTGATGGGAGGGGTTAGGGGAGGGTGAATGCAATAGAGAATACCGATTTCACCCCCACCTAACCTCCCCCATCAAGGGGGAGGAACAAGTGATATATGCGAAATTGGCCTTAACTTGATGCGCATGGGGGCAAAGAGGCAATTGCCCTCTTGCCCCCTTGCCCTCTTGCCGTTCCTGCTTAGAATCCCTTTTGTTTGTCGATTTGGTTGCGCAAAGGCAGTTCGCCTCGCATGAAACGTTCCAGGTTCTCGCGGAAGATGTCGAGAATATATTGCGTCTCGAACTGAGTGCCGCCAGCTACATGGGGCGTGATTAGTAGATTCTCTATGTCCCAGAGCTCACTATCTGCCGGCAAGGGTTCCGTCTCAAAAACATCAAGTGCTGCCGCCGCCAGACGTTTTTCACGCAATGCTTGCGCCAAAGCCTTTTCGTCGATGATGCCGCCTCGCGATATGCCGACCAGCATTGCGCTCGGCTTCATCAAGGTAAGTTGCTCTGCCCCTATCATGCCAAGTGTCTGCGGAGTGCGAGGAACCGTCACTACTACATAGTCCGACTCGCGCAGCATATCATCGAGACGGTCAAAGCCCCAAAATTCACTGACATAGCCCGGTTTGTCCGCAGGATAGAGGTCTACAGCGATGATGCGCATATCAAAGACTTGCGCCCGTTTGGCCAGGGCGCGACCTACCGTTCCAAAGCCGATGATGCCCATGGTGCTGCCGGTCAATTCCACCAGCTTGCCGCGAATCTCCTGGAAGTCCCACATACGCTGCTGTTGTCGCAACGTTGCATCTCTGATGCCCCGTGTGAAAGCCAAAATCATGGCTAACGCGCTTTCAGCTAAGCAAACGCTATGGGTGCCCCGTGCGTTGGTCAGAATAATATCACGCTTCACCAACTCGGGAATATTAAGGTAATAATCAACGCCGGAGCTTGGCGCCTGTATCCACTTGAGTTTCTTAGCAGTCAGCAAATGACCGCTGTGCAGCCAGCCAATATAGATATCAGCATCTGTGATAGCGTCTGCCAAATCCTTTTGTTCCGCGCAATAAACGAACTCTACTTGAGGGTATTCCTTTTTAAGATTGGGTAAACTTTTCTCTAATCCCATTGGATTGGGGCCCAACAAAACCTTCATTTATCTTTCTCCTTTGTAAATGGTATTCCCTCTTCGAGTCCATACGCATCAAGTTAAGGCCAGTTTCGCATATATCACTTGTTCCTCCCCCTTGATGGGGGAGGTTAGGTGGGGGTGAAGTTGTAGCACTTGCTTTCTTTTCACCCTCCCCTAACCCCTCCCATCAAGGGAGGGGAATTGACAAAAGACGCTTAACTTGATGTGCATGGGTATTCCTTCTTTGAGTCATGGTTCAAAGCATTTCATCTTATTTGTAACCGATAATCTAATTGAGAACTTATCTTGCGGTGACCCAACTACCGAAGACCGGGTACTGACAGCAGATGAACTCCAAATAAGCCGGTCGGTTGCGGGCATTTTCATCCAAGGCACGCTTTAGCGCCGGTATAATCTCCGATGGTTCTGTAACGTCCTCAGCATAGTAGCCTATGGACTTAACTGCTTCTGACATGTCGGCGACAGGATGTTCCGAAACCTCACAAGTGTATGGGTCGTGTCCCTTGCCCCAGAAGCCAGGCCCGTAGCCAGAAAAGGCGCCGTTGTTGATGTGGATGGTGGTTACGCCGATATTATAACGTACCAGCGCTTCAAGGTTGCCTATCATATAACCCACACCCCCTTCACCGGTTACATTCACGCATTGCCGCTCTGGATAGGCTAACCTGGCTGCTATTGCCGCCGCAAGGCTGAATCCTAAAGTAGAGACATTGCCCCAGCCCATAAAACCATGCGGGATGACTGACTCGTAGACGGTGCTGGTATGGTCGCGGGGATTGCCGGCGTCAGGACTGACGAAGGAATTTTTCAAATCAATAGTTTTCATGAGGTCACCATAGACCCGATAAGGGTTGATAGGTTTTTCATTAGACTCCATCAACGGACGATACTTGGACATAAACTGCTCTTTGCCAGCCTTAATCTCGTCGATGAGTTTTTGATTCTTCTTAACGCCGCCGCCAGTCTGTGAGGATAGTTCATTTATGAGAGTCTGCAGAGTGAACCTGGCGTCGCCGATTAAAGCGTAGTCAACCTTATAGCTCTTGTTGATATCCAATTCATCCACTGTGGATTGGATGATGGTCTTGTCTTTGGCGTTGGGGATGACCTGGCGGAAGTGACCGAAGGAAAGGCTGGAGCCGATAGCGAATAGCAGGTCACACTTGTGCAAAAATTCCGCCGCCAATTCGCCGCGAACACCCACCGACAAAGGATGATTCTCCGGAAAGACACTCTTGGCCTTCAGCGTAGTGAGTACGGGCAATTGTGCCATTTCAGCGAACTTGAGCAACTCATCGGCGGCATCGCCATAGAATACTCCCTCACCCACGTACAACAGTGGATTTTTCGCCGCTAATAAAGCCTTGACTGCGGCTTTCACATCATCCGGGTCAGGCGCATATTTCCAGCCCTTCACCGGTATGTATGGATATTCATCATCATCATATTCACCGATATTTCGTGGAATGGTGATAAGGACTGGTCCGGGACGCCCCGTGCGCAGATAAGTGAAAGCCCGGCGCATAAACTCTGGTACACGTTGAGGCTGGTCGATGTGGCCAATCCATTTGGTGACAGCCTTGAGGCCTAAATTGATATCGTAATGGGAGTTGCTGGTAGCGCCTGCCGGCACACCGTCGGTAATGCAGAGCAAAGGCGATGTGTCTTCGAATGCCTGGGCGAGGGCGCCGTAAGCAACCTGAAGCCCGGCGGGATTTATACCGCCCATTACGGTGCATACTCCAATCTTTTTCCCGCCAGTAACTCGCGAAAAGGCATCGGCAACCGCCACCGCATACCTTTCATCTCGCATCATAAAAATGGGAATACCCTCCTGTCCCAAGGCGTTATTCACGCAACAGACAGGGAAGGTGGATACCCAATCAACTCCTTCAGCTTTGAGAATTCGCGCAAGTCCGTTTACTGCTGAGATTTGCATTTTATTTCTCCTTAATAACTCGACAATGTTAGATTCGCCGTAACCCAAGATTCTATCTTGGTTCTTAATCCAAAGAACCAATACTTCGCTTCGCTCAAGGACAGACTTTAGAAAGTTGGGCTACGACTGGATCCAACCCCCTCTAATTTAACATTGTCAAAATAATTTGACTTCGGTAAAAAAGAGAGTTATTATCCTTTTCTTATACTCTTAAGAAACGCAGGTTTCTGACCCTTCCGGCGTTCAAGGTAAAACCCGTAATTTCATTCTGCTCATCGCGAATAAAATGAATTTCGATATCCCTCCTTCTGTGAACTTCGATTTTGCTCACCCTGAACAAATCACTGCCTACAGGTTCCAAAGGACTCTCAGGCACATTTTTATGTCGAAAAAATAGGTTTCCTTCTTCAACTAATAGCTTATAAGTGACTTGTAGTTCATCGTTTATGTAGTCGCCAGCAAATTCTTCTAATTTAAACTGATCGGCAAGGTAGATATCAGCTATCTGTAGTGCCAACCGATCGGGTGCCATGGTGCATAAATTACAGAGACAAATGACAGTAAACTTTTGTTGTGGGAAGCGAATCATTGTCGTCCGAAATCCCAACATGCCGCCACCGTGCCCGACTGTTTTTAGCCCTTTGTACTCCCCATGGATAAGACCGAAGGCGTAATTGAGTTCCTTGCTATTGTTCAGCTTGCCACGGGTCAACATTTGCTCGATAAATTCACTATCCCCCAGTTTGTTGTCATAAAAATTCTGGTCCCAAAGATAAAGGTCTTCGACAGTGCTCAACAACCCGCCATCACCAACAGCGTTGTAGTTCTTAATGTAGGATTGAAAACCTCCCCCTTCCTTGGGTCCGTAGCTGACCACCCGATTTTTGACAACCATCGAGCAGTCGTCGTCGAAGAATGTATTCCGCATACCGAGCGGACGGAAAATGTTCTCACCTGCGAATTCCCGCAACGACTTGCCACTCACACGTTCTACAATTTCTGCCATCACAATATACCCGGAGTTACTATAAAGATACTCCTCTCCCGGCTTGAAATTAAGCGCCTTTTGCCGCGATAGAATCTTGATGGCGTTTTCATTACTGAAGTCCTCCAGGTTCTTGCCGGCTAACTCCATGAGTACAGCATAATCCCTTAATCCACTGGTATGATGAATCAGATGCCTAATCATGATAGTACTTTCATACTCCGGGATTTCCGGGATGTACTTGCGTATGTCGTCATCTAACGAAATTTGACCCCGCTGCGCGAGCAATAGGATACACGCGGCGGTGAATTTTTTAGAATCAGAGGCTAGATAAAAGACCGATTCAGGGGTTATAGGGATGTTGTAATCAAGGTTAGCCGACCCATAGCCGCGCTTGTAAATAATGTTTCCATCTTTGATAATACAAAGCGCGGCTCCGGGTGAATCAGGCTTGTCCCATTCAGAAAATAATTGGTCGACTTTGTTTGTCAGAGATTTCATTGCGACACCTCATTTGAGTATTGCTTAATGATACCTTTTGCACTATGTTATCCCTCGAAATTTCGTGATAAAAATTTCTTTAAGACGCTGCCGCTTTACACCAGCTGTTACTATTCTTGGCTTGAAGCCAAGTCGTGTCCAGAATCCCTCCCCTTCACTGCTTCCTACTACATACCTGACTGAAATGTCTTGGACTCCCTGTGACGAGAAGAACTCACAAAGGATCAGGACAAGCTTCGTGCCTACAGCCTGTCTGCGATATGCTTCTCTGACGAATAGCAATTCTATGTTGGCTGTAATGTTAGCTAAACAAGAAGTTCGCGCATACCCGTTCCCTGTTGTTTGCACCAGGCAAACAGGGTTGCGATGTCCCAGCCGATACAAAAGTGGCGAACACCCATATCAAGGTAGGGCCTGGCTTGTTGAAAGCTGCCAATCTCTACTCTGGGATGTACCTCCATTTTCAAGGCTGTCTCTATCATTCGGCGATGGGCTTGTTGTACTTGCTCATGCCCTCCTTGTCCTGGCAGGCCAATGCTAATCGAATAATCGCTGGGGCCAAACTGAACCATATCAACACCTTTGACGGAGAGTATTTCCTCCAGATTTTCCATCGCGCCCTTTTTCTCAATCATGATGGCGATAACGACCTCGTTCATCGCTTCCGTCCAGGCTTTTGAGCCGCTCTCCAAAACATATCCCACATTGCGTCGCATACCACAACCGTGTATGCCTCCGGCCTCGGGTGTCTCAGACCGTACCAGACGCACACATTCTCTCACTTCATCGGCAGACCGACAATCAGTAAAAAGTACATTCTGAATACCAGAGTCTATCGAACGTTGTGCGATAAATCCCCGACTTTGCTCTTCCACCTTCATCATGGAGGATATGTCAGGGAACAGCTCAATAGCGCGGCCAAAGTTGTCTAACTGTTCCAGACTAAAAGACGAGTATTCACCCACATATTCAATATAGTCGAAGGCATGCGAATGGCCGATAATCTCTACGATGCCTGGCCAGGGAATGATAACATGGGTACCGATAGTCGGTTTACCCTCGTTCAGTAATTGTCTTAGTTTATTAGGTTTCATTTTTTCACCTCTGTAACCAAACTTTTCTTTTTCTTTGAAAAAGAAAAAGAAAAGTTTAATCAAAAGAAAAAGAAATTGTATTAGTCAATAACATGTTGCGCACATACGGCGAAAGTCTCGTAGAGTCGTCCCTCAGTGGCGACAACTGGCGAGACGGAGCTACGCCGCTACTGTTAATATAATCTTCGGCAAAATGTTTTTGACCATTAAAAAAGAAAAAGAAATCAACTATCTTTTCTTTTTGACGGACTATTTTGGTGGTCGCCGTAATAGAAGTTATTCTCAAAGACAGTGCTAATAGCATTGCCAAAATCATACTGCACCGTATCCTCGGCGGAGAATATGTTGTTGGTAAACCAGGTGTTCACCGGCCAGGGACCGCCCCAATTGTCCATCTTGAGTAGTCTCCTGTCGATTTTAGCATCTGGTTTCCTGGTGATATAGATGACATTGTTGTAAACCTTCGTGTTCTTACATGGGCCGGTGATATGAAAAGTCGGCGAAAATCCCACGTGTTTTCCGGTAGCGCGCAATCCGTCGTTGACGCTGATGTTGTAGCGCGCAACGGTGTCCTCATTGCCAATGTTATAAGGCATATTATTGTTGCCATCGTTGCAGATTAGCAGAAAGCCGCCCTCGTTATCGTGGCTGTAGTTATACTGGATGATAGTGTGGCGGCAGTTCCAGTCTGAATCAAAACCTTGCCCATCCCAGGGGGATTTATGCTCGCTGACTTCGTTGAACTGAATCACCGTATTGTCACAACTCCAGGGCCAGATGCCCGCCGCAGCCTCGCTGTCAGGAAGCAAGCGTGGACAGTCGCGCATCACATTATACTCAACTAACGCTCCATCACAGGCGGTTGGCACAATCCCGTCGCCGGGAACTCCCTCCAGCAGGTTTTTGCGAATTACCACGTTTAGGCTGGGATACCATTGGTCGCGTGTCCAGTAGCCACCGCCCATGATGCCATTACGCTCACAGCATTTGATATGGCATCCCTCAATTAGTAGACCGTCGAATCGCGACTTTTTCTCACTACCTTCGTTTCGCCAGGAAATAGCGTCGCCGCCACCTTCCGCCTTGACCAGGCTCCCGTTGACATCATGGATGTAAAGGTTTCTGAGGTGGATATGATGCGCGACGCCGAAATCCTTGATATGGACAAAAACTCCTTTTCGATTAGGCTGACGGTCCTTTCCGGTGTTGGTAATTTCCAGGTTATTTACCTCCCAGTATTCGATGTTATACAGGTATAACGTCTGAAGCACTTCGCCCTCGCCATCAATTCGGGGTTTGTCTCCCTTTCCGTACACGTCAATAACAAGCGGCTGAATTAAGCATCCCGAACCCTGCGGTTTTAGTTGCCCCGTGTAACGGGTTCCCGCCTTAAACAGTATTCTGTCCCCCGGTTTGAAAATCATCTCCTTGATGTGCTTCAGAGTGCTCCAGTCCTGCTCCGGCGAAGCGCCGCTGCTTTGGTCATCTCCGCCTTCACTATCGACATAGTAGGTAGTAGCCATGATACCTCCTGGTATAATAATCTATAATGGTTCGTTTTTAAATTCCGTATAGGGTTTATAGGGAATAATCATAGCGTAGCGGCGTGCCTCTGTGCCGCCAGTCAGTTGTCGCCCTCCAGTTGTCACCACAGAGGGATGACGCTACGGAATTTTCTCCGTGAAAACCTATACGAATTTAAAAATTTGACCACTAGATTTCAAGCCTACGACAGGGGGTGCCCATAAGCATCCACCATAATCAGTTCCTCCAACGGCTTACGGGGTCGCGCTTCAGGGGATTCATCGGGGTAGCCAATCGGAACTAAAATAGGCATTTCCTTAGATTCAGGTATGCCCAAAATGCGCCGGACCGGCTCCCTCTCGAACCAGCCGACCCAGCACGTGCCAAGTCCTTCGTCGGCTGCTGCCAGAATTAGATGGTCTACGGCTATAGCGACATTGAACGCTCCGCCTGGTTCGCACACTGCGACCATCAGCACAGGCGCTTCAGCTAAGAATTTCTGGTGTCCCGCCTCGGCTGCTATCTGCTGGCGTTTCGTCTCATCCTGCACGAAAATGAAGGCGTAGTCTTGGCGGTTACCTCCCGATGGCGCCAGCCGTAGCGCTTCGTATAACTTGTGCAGTTTGGCATCAGGGATTGGGTCAGACTTGTATTTTCGAATCGACCTTCGTTTTGTGATGACTTCCATGAACTCCATTGTTTTTCTCCTAATGGTGTGTATCTTTTTTACTATGGCATCCCTACTAACCTTTGGTGCTATTTTGGTGCCTGGTGTCTATGTGTCTTGTGCTTTCAGACACCAGACACCCAGACACCCAATTTACCTTACGGGTGTTAAATTTAACGTGTATTAGCACCATTGGTTAGTATTCTGATTATGATACCCAGTTTCAGACCATATTATACAGCATTCTTGTTATTTTGTCAATAGAAGGAAAGCGACAGAAACAAAAATGCCCCATGCAACCTACGGTTACATAGGGCGAAAAACAATCCTTGAAAAGGTTGAACCATGCCCAAAAGTGAACTCTAAAACACGACTTCCATTTTGCCAACAATCTCTCCGCGTCTATTGGTAATGACATAAGAGTGTAAGTTTTCGTATGCGTCTAATTCCTCAAGATTGGCTAAATTCAATTTTCGCACCGCCGCGGTGAAAACCATAGAGGCGACCTGTCCACTACCATCGTCAATTTTCACCGCTATTCCTCTATTTTTGTTCAGGATTCCACCGCAGTAGGCGCCGAGCGCGCCCCCCTTGGCGACAATTTCTTTAGGCCACGTTTTGCCATCTCGTATCTCGCCTGTCATCTCCGGATGCGCTTGCATGGCGGACACAATCTTGCTAAGTGCTTCTGCGCGCTTTGTTGGCAAGCCATCTGGATTGGCCAATCTTGCGAATCCCAGCGCCATGTTCCTTAGCGGCATATAAAAGTTGGGCGCGCCACAACCGTCAATGCCATATTCGACAGTCTCCAAATCACAAATTTCAGCGATAACTTTTCGGATTGCAATTTGCACTGGGTGATTATCAGCCAAATAGTTTTCAACCGGGAGTTTGTGGAATACGCAGAAAGTGAGCATCCCTGCATGTTTGCCAGAACAATTATCCCGGATAGGGTTATCAGTTGAGCATTGTAAGGCCGCTTCCGATAGACCTATTTTTCCCAGAATGGTTCTCACCGTTTGGACGTGAATATCTTGTCCCGCGTGAGAAGCGCACATTATAGCTAATTCAGTTTTATTGAGGTTAAATTCTTCCAGCGCCCCACTTTCAACGGTTGCTATTGCCTGTAACGGTTTTGCCGAGGAGCGCATATAAGCTGGTCTTTCGGGGTCGCCAACCGAGTAAACAATCTTTCCTTCCGTATCCGCAACTGCTAAACAACCGTGATGGACTAAGTCAACCAATCCACTGCGTACCACATGAACCATTGGTTCAGATTTAATCATATCGTTTCTCCTGATAAGTAAGTTATTCAAGTCAAAGTTTAACAGCTTTTCGCCTTCAAGTCAACAGGAATTTCTACTTTAAGAAACCGAGTTTTTCCGAAAAACTCGGTTTCTCTGTATAACAGAAATAACTTGCCAAAACATCCGATTTATTGATATACTGTTGTCAACGAATCTCAAATAAATGGAGGATATGATGCTGCGAACAAATGTTGATAAATTAGTAAAAACCTCAGTAGTTGGAGAGATTACGCATCCGGCGGTTTCAGCTTATAGACTTACACCGGATGGTCGCTCACTCATGCTTCCTGGAACAGGCGGAATCACTTATAATATCCGCGTCGGAGATATAGCGATAGGATGGGAAGCTGACCATGTCGAACCCGCCGTGACCATCAAAAACAGCAATGATAATGCCAATAGCGGACTCAATACTTTAGCTTGCATTGGCAATGAAGCGGTTGTCATCAGCAGCGACAATGCCAAAGGTGAAAAGGGCGTTGTTGTAGGTAAACATGGAGGAGCTGAACACGTAATGATTGATGTTCCTCTTGAAACGATGGAAAAATTATTCATCGGGGACAAGTTTATGGTGAAGGCTTTCGGTATTGGATTGAAATTACTGGATTTCCCGGAAGTGACAGTCATGAACGTAGCGCCTAATTTCTTGGAAGCTCTATCGTTGGAAGGCGATGAAGATGGCAATCTGGTCATCCCTGTTACGCATGAAGTTCCAGGGGCGATTATGGGTTCTGGATTAGGCGGCAGTAATTCATATAGGGGAGACTACGATATCCAATTATTTGATAAAGAAATGGTTGAAAAATACGGCTTGGAGGATTTACGCTTCGGCGATTTAGCTGCCCTTTTGGATACCGATAACACCTTTGGCCCGATTTATAAAACCGGCGCGGTGACCGTCGGTATTGTTATACATAGCGACTGCGTGACGGCCGGCCATGGGCCAGGCGTCACGCGCTTGTTCACTTCATCCAATGGCAAAATTGTACCCAAAATCGACCCGGGGGCGAATATCGCGAAGATATTGAAATTGCGGTAGCAGAGTTGGGGCAAAGGGGTAAAAGGTTTTATAGCACGGATAAACAGAATAATACGGATATAGAGATAATCCGTTCATTTTGTCAATCCGTGCTATAATTCATTTTGTTCTATCACTAAACATTTGTGACATGGTAAACTTTAGTAGATTGCGTGTTGCGTGTTTCGTTATTGCGCAGAACGCAATACGGAATAGATGGGGTTTATTTACTTTGTCGTCATTTAATGGTTCGTGCTTATATTGTTAGGGCATAGGTTATAAACTCTTAATAGCTTTTTTGATTTTTTCCTCGTTCGGTAGTTTGACTTTGTACTTCGCGATAAAAATTTTCTTTTCTAAACCATCTAAAGCGTACATAACCTCTTCTCTACCAGTTTCTTTGCAAATAATCAGACCAATCGCGTCTTTTTCATGTTCATACTGTTTATTACGGCGGTAATAACCAATGTATTTATTCATCTGCCCTATGTCTCGGCTGTCTAACTTGCCGATTTTTAAATCAACTAAAATAACACAGGGTATACCTCGGTGGTATAATACTAAATCAATATAATGAGTTGTGTTATCAATTTTAATCTGCTGTTGCCTACCCAGAATTGCAAAATCCTCACCTAATTCTTTGAGAAATTTTTCAAAATCGCTCAAGATTTTATCCTCCAGAGCCTTTTCACCTTCTCTTTGTTCTAATTCTATAAAGCTGAAATCATAGGTATCTTTGAAAACTTCGTTGGTTCTCACTGCTGGCAAGGTAGTTTTAAAGGTCTCAGCAATTTCTTTTTTAGGCGTTTCTTCGTAGAGTTTGTTTTTGATTTGTCTTTGTAGTTCACGAACACTCCAGGAGTGTAAAACAGCTTGACGTTCATAAAACTCTCTTTTTTCTGAATCATCTATATCAACCAACCAATAATAATGCGTCCAGCTTAATTGTGGTATCAGTGATACCACTTTTTGATAACATCTATAAAATTTGACGATACGGTACAGATTTCTCTTAGCGATTTGCAAATCAACGGATAAATTTTCAATCAAAAATTCACCGTAATCAGCCCTATCTTTATGCTTTAGTTCTTCTCTGACAATCCGCTCACCCATCTGCCAGTATGTCTGCACTCGGATATTATCTACTGCCTTATAAGCTGCATAATGACCTTGAGCTAAAATATCTTTTAGCTCTTGGAGTAGGTTTTTGTATTCTTGGGTATTTACTAATTGGTTGTCTTGCTGTGCCATAAATTTATGATAGTTCTTTGATGGTTTGGTGTTAAGAGGTGTGAGAGTTTTGATTATTGTATTTGGCGCATAAACTCCCACCCCCAACCAACTACTTTTTCATTATGCAAGATTATTGGTGTTAGTTCATTATCACTAATGATACCATCGCGTTTTTGGGTTTTAGTATAAAAGAATAAAACTTCACAAGTTTTATTCTCTTTATCATTCAAAGTTTCAGTTTTATATGGATTGTTTATAGTAGATTTTAAATTTTCTGTTTTTATAGTTCCAGTACCCATAATTTCAAGGACTTTATTTTTTGAAATTCCAATAGATAGTTAATAAATTCTTGGTATTGTCATATGAAGATGCAGTTGATTTAAGATTAAGAAATGCAATATATAAGAATGTCATCCCTAAAATAATCAAAAGAGCGCTACTTACAAAAGAAAAAACTCGGGTTTTCTTAGTGTATTTAGGGATTTTTTGGGGATTTGGTACATAAATTTTAGGCAGGTATTTTGCGAAGCCAACATACCACATAAGAAAACCTGCTCCTAAAATTGCTATCACAGCAAGGAAAATCAGCATTTCTACTGGCTGCTTTAAAACCCCATTGACAAAACCTAAGGCTGTCGCAAAAAAAGCAAATAATGCAGTAATCAAAGTAATTTGCGTTAGTACCCTATTAGAAGCAGCCATACGAGCATCTTGTTCAACAGGCTCACGTTCTTTCTCAACCGCCGATGCAAGTTGGAGCGACGAAGTAACGGATGTTACTCTCCCATCAATTGAAATCTGTCGAGCTATTTTTTCTCCTTCGGGAGTTGGGTCAATTAAAATAGTGTTAACATCAATATCTAGTTCGTAACATTTTTGAGCAACCGGTATAGGGTCTCCTACATTTGACAACCCATCAGAGATAAGTAAGAAATGAACACGACGATAACTACCCAAATTTTCCAAATTCAAACCAAAACTTAAAGCAGCTTCAATATTCGTATTACCACCAGCTTTTAGTTCTCTGATTTGAGACTCAAACTGTTGAACCTTTTTAGAACTATCCTTACATAAGTAAGTTCCAAAAAACAGTGTAACCTTTTCCTACGTCGTTTTTTTCTCACCGCAGCGGTCGCAGAGGAGGCGCAGAGAACGCAGAGAACAGACGAAGTTAAAAGGAACGAAGCCATCTCCGTGTCCTCTGCGTCTTCTCAGTGTTCTCTGCGGTTTAAAAAGTAAACAAACTTTTGGGGAACTTACTCGTCTTTTGAACAGAAAAATTTGGTTACTTCGTAAATCATGTTGACAAATCTCAGGGATTTGGTAAAATAATAATGTTTCAACATAAAAATTTCATGGGGTGTAATTCAAAAATTTGACTATATTGTAATTAAATTATGACATCTGGAGTGCATCAGTCTTTGCTTCTGCGCGTGCGCCAGCAGAGACTGACGCACGCCAAAACATCTGGAGTGCAGAAGTCTTTGCTTCTGCACGTGCATCAGCAGAGACTGGTGCGCTCCAAAACATATAAGGAGAAATAAAGATGAAAGATGGAAATGCAATATCAAAGAGAGCGTGTGTGGCTTTTGTCGTTGTGGGATTGATGATGTTCATGGCGAAAAGCGAGGCACGGATAGACCCGAAGTCCTTAATGGGGATGTGGCTTTTGAATGAGAATAAAGGCGATGTAGTGCGCGATAGCTCCGGAAACGGTCACGATGGTAATTTCGTCAACGATGTGAAATGGACGGAGGGCAAATTTGGTAAAGCAATAGTATTTAATGGAGAGAGTCATTTAGACCATGGCGCGCTGCCTACCCTGAACGTCGGGTTGGGGAACTTCTCTCTGGTTGCATGGATTAAGACATCAGGAGACCCACCCGACTGGCATGCTGCTATTATTCATAAGGCCGTCTGGCCTGCGCCGCGACATGGATACCTCCTCTGCGTGAGGGGAAAACTTGACCCCGGACGCATTGGCCTGCCATTGCTCTGGGTCGGATTGGGCACCGATGCTGGAGTCCATCTGTTCGGCACTCAACCTATCAACGACGGAAAATGGCACCACCTTGGTGGAACCGTAGACCGCAAAACTTCTATGAAACTATATGTAGATGGCGAATTCAACGCGGAAGGAAACATCACTCAGTATGTCAAGGAAAACGAGGATAATACGTCTAAATTCTACATTGGTGGGGAACAGGGGCGTTCCCACGTAATCGAAAGGGCCATTGACGAGGTGGCGGTGTTCAACACGGTACTCACTGATGCAGACTTGAAGGAGGTTTATCAGAAAGGACTTGAGTATGCGTTAGGCATCACCGCAGTTTCTCCTTCCGGAAAACTTGCTATCACGTGGGGCGGGTTGCGGAAGGCGGAGGGTGAAAGGCGAAAGGCGGAAGGAAAATGAATACTGGTTTAGGATTGCTTTTTCTCGAACTATTCGTGAAACGTAAAACGTAAAACGTAATTATTTCATCCTTATTACGTTTTACGCATTACGCATTACGAAATTGCAATCCTAAATCGGTATCATTGGAGTTTCAGAGGAATATAACCAGGGAGAGTAAAAAGCGTGTCTGTTGATGCATCAAACCATGTAACAGGCGTAACATGGAGAGCAGTGCTGATAGGGCTTATCCTTATTCCTATCAATTCTTATTGGATTGTGCAGATGGAGGCCGTCTATTATTCCGCTCATTCTACAACGTTTGCGCTTTTATTCAATGCTATCTTCACCTTGTTAATCCTGATAGTGCTGAATATTCCCCTCAAGAAACTTTTTTCTAACCTGGCTCTCAAAGAGGGAGAATTGCTCACTATCTACATCATGTTGTGTCAGGCATCTGCTCTTGCCGGACACAGCATGATGCAGATATTGCCGCCTACTATGGCCGCTCCACTTGGACTTGCAACGCCAGAGAATGAGTGGCAAGAACTCTTTTGGCGCTATATCCCTAAATGGCTTGCTGTAAGTGATGAAAGGGCATTGGAAGGATATATTAAAGGAGTTAAAAGAGAATCAACTCTATACACCGTTCGGCACATCAAGGCCTGGCTGACGCCGGTTGTGGTTTGGTCTGTTTTTATCTGCGCGCTCATGTTTGTCATGATATGCGTAAATATAATAATCCGAAAGCAGTGGACCGACAGAGAAAGACTCACATACCCCATCGCACAACTGCCTTTTGAGATGACAGACAAAGCATTTTTCTCTTCCAGAAACAAGCTGATGTGGATTAGTTTCATGGTTGTGGGCGGAATTAACTTAGTCAATGGACTACACTTTCTTTTTCCCACTGTTCCTTATCTGCGGGTAAGACCGTATGACCTTGGCGCATTCTTTACTAGTAAGCCGTGGAACGCAATGGGATATATGCCGCTTACCTTCCGGCCGTTCTTAATCGGACTGATTTTTCTAATTCCTCTTGACATCTCCTTTTCCTGCTGGTTCTTCTTTTTCTTTTGGAAAGCGCAGTTAATCTTAGGAAGCATCATGGGCTGGCGTCAGCGTCCAGAATTTCCGGAACAATCTGCTGGAGCGTATATCGCGCTATTTTTCATCGCTTTGTGGATAGGCAGAAATCATTTTGTGCGTGTATTTAAAGCAGCCTTAAATCCCGCTAATGAACATGTTAATGATAGTTCTATTGAACCGCTTCGCTACAGAACTGCTATGTTGGGATTCATCTGCGGTTTCGGTTTCATACTGTTTTTCTGTTGGAAGGCGGGAATGTCACTGTGGGTTGCGAGCACCTTTTTCGCTCTTTACCTTATGACCGCGATAGGCGTGACACGGATACGTGCGGAAGTTGGCTCACCCATCCATGACCTGCACTTTGCCGGGCCAGAAATACTCATTAATGATGTTGTGGGGACTCGGAAGGTAGGCCCTTCAAGTTTATCAATTATCCCTTTTTTTTGGTTCCTGACTCGCGCGCATTACAGCGACATAATGCCCCATCAGCTTGAAGGCTTCAAGTTAGCTGACAGGGCCAAAATGAACTCTCGCGGAGTGCTTAAAGCCTCACTTATTGCTACTATTGTCGGTACATTGGTCGCCTTTTGGATTATCTTAGCTTCAGGATATAGGAATAGCGGTGTAGTAATGTCGTGGGCTGGCTGGGAGCCATTTACGCGTTTGCAAATGTGGCTGTCTCATCCCACATCGCCAGATATAGCCGGCATGGGATTCTTTGCGTATGGACTGCTATTCGGCATCTTCCTTATGGTCATGCGGATTCGGTTTTTATGGTGGCCCTTGCATCCAGCAGGTTATGCGGTGTCCAGTACTTATGGAATGCGTGATTATTGGTCGATGTTTCTTTTTGTATGGTTCGTCAAACGGCTTCTGTTGAAATACGGTGGATTAAAATTGCATCAACAGGCAACGCCGCTCTTCTTGGGTATGATTCTCGGAGAATTTGCGGTCGGCGGCTTCTGGGCACTGCTTGGAGTTATAATCAAAACACCGATGTATAATTTTACCGCGTGGTGGTAGATGAAGAATCATCAATCATAAAAGGAGGTTAATGTTAAAATGTTAAATTTCAAAACGATTCTATTAGCTCTTGTTTTCTTCGCCTTTTGTGGGTTAGTAAGTGGGAAAGTGTTGTTTGTCGATGACTTTGAAAAAGAGGAGATTGGGAAGGAGCCATCGAATTGGGAACAGTTGAATTTTGCGAGTGGCAACTCCAAAATTACTATTGAAAAAGACCCACAAGACCCACAAAATAAAGTGGCTAAAACTACCGGGATTGGACTCTATCTCCCAAAAGTTGCTGGAAGGGAGAACTGGAGTGACTATATCTGGGATTTTGACTGGTTGTGGGAAAACGATAGCTTTGTGGGAACTATATATAGAGTAGAGGATGTGGAATCCCACTACCACGGCAGCCGACGTCAAGGCGCTACGGACGTTAAGATTTATACTCGCAAAGCTGGTACCTGGACTGAAATCGCAACTGGTCAGTATCCTAACAAAAATAATGTCTGGTACAGCCATAGGCTGATTATGATGGGGAAAAAACATGAGATATATCTTAAAGAACGGGATGATGACACCTCGTTTGAGAAATTAAAGCCTGTTGTAGGGGTTGAGAATGATATGTTTAAGAAAGGTCCCGTAGGCATGATGGGGATTACCACAGGTGTCAGTTATTTTGACAATATGGTAGTGGTGGAGACCCTTGAAGACCTCAAGAGGTTACAAGCAGTAGACCATCTAAGGAAACTGACAACTACCTGGGGGCGGATTAAAAATCATTAAAGAAATGGGCATGTTTCAAAGGTTCGCCAAAATTAGTTGACCCCGTTAGAAACCTGGGCTGTATTCTCTTCGGAATTGAATACAGTCAAAGTTTCTAACGGGGTGACAACGTGGCAAAGTGGCAAGAGGGCAAGGCGGCAAGAAGGCAAAGAACTATTAGCCATCTTGCCGTCTTGCCGTCTTGCCCAATTACCATCCGCTGAAATGAGGACAACCCCCTAACCCCCTTTATAAGGGGGACTATTTTCTGAAACATGCCAAGAAATGGAGGTAAAAGATGCAGAACCTATTTGATTTAAGTGGACGTGTGGCTGTAGTTACCGGGGCAGGAGGCGCAATGGGAAACGTGATCGCCGTAGGTTTGGCTACTTATGGCGCTGATGTTGTCGTCGTAGGACACAAGAATAAGGAAAGAATGTCAAAGACGCTTTCGCAGATAAGGTCACTTGGCAGAAAAGCCCTGGAGATATACTGCGATGTAGCATCACAGCAGGATGTTGATAGACTGCTCAAAGCAACGTTGGATGAGTTTGGACATGCTGACATCCTTGTAAATGGTGCCGGCTATACTTTTCGCACGGACGCACCGTATGTCAATATCGAAGATTGGGAAAAGTTGATGGCGGTGAATTTGACCGGAGCCTTCAGGTGCGCCCAGGCTTTCGGCAAAGGTATGATAGAGCGAAAGAAGGGGAGTATTATCAATATCAGTTCTATCTCCGGTATGGTAGCGCTTGGACGCGGCCAAGCCGCCTACTGCTCATCCAAACATGGTTTAATTGGCATGACCCGCGAACTGGCTATCGAGTGGGGGCCATTCAATGTCCGGGTCAATGCCATTGCGCCATGCCAGGTCGCCACTGAGGGATTGCTAAAATGGATAGAAACTTCTGAGAGCAAAGGAGAACTATACGACGGCAGGCCGCTGAGAAAACATCTGATTTCCCAGATTCCTTTAGGCCGATTTGCGGAACCTGAAGAATATATTGGCCCAACCGTCTTCCTTGCTTCAGATGCTTCTTCGATGGTGACCGGGCATGTGTTGGCTGTGGATGGCGGGTATCTGGCAAGATGAAGTGGTAAAATGGAAATTAGGAACCTTGGTAATTGGGTAATTGGGAAAATTGAATTACCTAATTACCTCTTTACCAGGTTACCGAATTACCCTTTAGCCTAATGTTAGAAAGATTTCTATGAACCGTGCAAGGAAAAAATGAACTATTGAGTTTTTTTTCAACAATATGGGTGAACGAACACCGACTGAGAACTGATTAATTTTTACAGAATAGAAAATGGCTGAAATAAAATTAGAAAACCTTACAAAATGTTTTGGTGATGTTGTTGCAATAGACAATATCAATTTAGAAGTCAAAAACCATGAATTCATGATTATCCTCGGTCCTACGGGCGCGGGGAAAACTACGACTCTCAGGTGCATAGCTGGTCTGGAAAAGCCCGATGAAGGGAAGGTTTATATCAATGGTCAACTGGTCAATGATTTTACACCTGCCCAGCGAGATGTCGCTTTTGTGTTCCAAGAACATATTTTATATCCACATTTGACCGTATATGAAAATCTGGCATTTCCTCTCAAACCGCGTCGAATGTCTAAAGAAGAGATAGATAAAATCGTAAAGGTAGTCGCCGAGACCTTGCACATAGAACATTTGTTAGAGCGCAAACCCAATACACTCAGCGGCGGCGAGACGCAACGCGTGGGTTTGGGACGAGCTATGGTCAGAAAGCCGCGATTATTTTTGATGGATGAACCGTTGACCAATTTGGATGCCAAACTCAGAAGCGAAATGCGAGCTGAGTTGAAATGGCGACATCGAGAGTTAAGTATCACAACACTTTACGTCACTCATGACCAGGTGGAAGCGATGTCTATGGGTGATAGAGTCGCGGTTTTAAATAATGGAGTAATTCAACAAATCGGCTCTCCTATGGATATTTACAATCGCCCTGTGAATATATTCGTAGCTGGGTTTGTCGGCAATCCGAAAATGAACTTGCTGAACTGCAATTTTGAGAAATCCCCCCGGCCCCCTTTAATAAAGGGGGAGAAGAAAGATACAGTAATAAAGGGAGAGAAAAAGGATACAGCTTTTTTAAAGCTCGAATTTACTAATATCAGTATTGACATCTCTAATCATCAGAAACAGAAAATTAAGGAAAATGCGATTGGACGCGAATTGGTGTTTGGTATAAGAGTTGAAGATATTTCTGTGCAAAAGATAGAGGCGCCTGAATTTGTGCAAACCGAGGTGTATGTTATAGAACCGTTAGGAGCGTATAATATAATTGACTTGAGTATAGGTAAAAACCCCGACACCGGAAAAAACATCATATTGAAAGCTAAAACTCCGCCCACATTTAGACCTGAAATAGGTGAAAAAGTATGGATGGGCTTTAATCGTGAACGGATTCACGTTTTTGACAGAACAACTGGAAAGATGATAACCTGAGTCGCCAGAAGCCCGTTTTCTTAAAAAAGAAAACAGGTTTTTTACTGAGTTTTCTCGACCAAAAAGGTGATATTTATGGAAGCAATCCAAAAACAAAGATTCGGTGATATTACAGCTAAAGAACTTCATATTAGAATCCCCGACGACATACATAAAGATCTGAATAAGTTCGCTCTAAAAAAGAGAAAAAAAGTATTTCTTTCGTTGTAACTGAACTTTTACAACAAGCATTGGAAAGCAGAGTTTCCCGTTCTAAGAAATTGGAAATCATCAAACAAAAAATTGAAGCAATTCAACAAGATTTAAGTCAAGCCGTAGGACTCACGTGGGAAGAAGCTGAAATAGCAGCGGAAGTTGAGCTGATTGCGAAAGACCAGAAATGGTGGTGGACGGAAGCGTGGCAAGAAGGTGAGCGTGAAGTGGAAGAAGATATAGTGGAACGTACTTAGACACAAAAGAACTACGGGAGATAATCACGGATGCTTATCAACCAGCCCTCGAACGAGCTGCCCTGGAGGTTTTTGAAGGGCGTTATGACGACCATGAATTGGGAACTATGGTAGACAGAGCAGCCCTTGAGCAGAAAGCGCTTGTGCTGATAGAAGCATCCCAAGTGGAAGACGTGAAACATGAAACGTGATGAGTAATAAGTAATAAGTACCTAATATTATTTTTCACTCATCACTCATTACTCATCACGTATCACTCATCACGTATCACAAAATTCGCGATGCACGTTTTTACGAGGTGAGCAATCTGAAAAAATGGCTAATATTAGATTGGAAAATATAACTAAACGTTTCGGTACATTTGAAGCGGTCAAGGAAATGAATTTAGAGGTGAAAGATAAAGAATTTGTGGTATTCCTTGGCCCTTCTGGCTGTGGGAAAACGACGACACTGAGATTGATAGCCGGATTGGAGCAAGCAGATGAAGGAGGTATTTTTATAGATGATGTGCGGGTGAATAACCTTTCTCCATCTGACCGAGATATTGCCTTTGTATTCCAGTTCTACGCGCTATATCCGCACCTGACCGTATATGACAATATCGCTTTTCCGCTGAAGGCTGTGAAAATGCCAAAATCAGATGTAGATGTCAAAGTCAAAAAGGTGGCAGATATACTACATATTGGGCATTTACTGGACAGAAAGCCTAATAAACTCAGTGGCGGTGAGATGAAGCGCGTAGCTTTGGGCAGAGCAATGGTCAGAGAGCCAAAAGTTTTTCTCATGGATGAACCGTTGACGAACTTAGATGCCAGCCTTAGGATAGAAATGCGCGCTGAACTCAAAAGGTTGCAAAATGACCTTGGCGCAACGACCGTGTATGTCACCCATGACCAGGTTGAGGCGATGGCTATGGGCGATAGGATTGCCGTGATGAACAAGGGTATGTTGCAGCAGATAGGCACGCCAATGGAAATTTATAATAATCCAGCAAATATATTTGTTGCCACTTTCATCGGCGAACCAGCTATGAACCTTCTCAATTGCCAGATGCTTCAGATGAACGGCAAAGCATTCTTGAAGATTATACATACAGATATTTTCCTTGAAATTTCTGATGAATGGAAAAAACGTATTGAAGATAACGTGTCCGACAGCAATCTCATTTTGGGCATAAGGCCTGAAGATGTTTTAGTATACGAAAAACCCGAATCTGAGTCTATTGAGACAGAAGTTCATGTGACTGAACCTCTCGGTTCAGAGAATATAATCGATTTAAGCATAAGGAAAAATCCAGAAGAGGGTGAAAATATAATCTTGAAAGTCAGGACATCGCCTACTTTCATGGTTAATGTAGGACAAAAGTTGTGGATGAATTTTGATGTAGCGAGAATGCATATTTTCAATCCCACAACTGAAAAGTCAGTCCAAACTTTTCCATAGTGTTTCTTTTGATCAAACTTTTCTTTTTAAAAGAAAAGTTTGGAGTTTGATCAAAAGAAAAGAAAATTAGTTAAGTGTGTTCCATTTTATGATAACTCAAAAAACTCTAATCGAAATCGCATCCGTCGTAATAATTTTAATCGGACTCATCTTTTTATACACGCTAACAGGCGCGCTTCACACCTGGGCATTACCTATTTTGTTAGTCGGTGTGATAAGTTGGTCTATCATCTCCCCACGAAGGCACTTTGTAGAGCGCATAGCAATGGGGATGATAGCTTTCGGAATAATATCTTTGTGCCAGCCGTTATTTATGATTCTCTACAAAACCGGATTTCATATCTTATTGAGTGGCACAGTAGGATTTATCGTAGTTGGGCATCGTTAATCCACATTTCAACAACAACGCTAATACTGATAACGTTGATATGTTTAGTGAATTCCTCGTCAATTTCTATCAGTAATATCGGTAAGCAAATCTTAAAGATATTCGTAGGTGGTAGCTAATCATGCGAGTAATTTGCAAGCTCAAGATTATTAGCAGCGTTATATTTCTGATCACTTTCTACAAGGGGTGGACTATGGAAACCTCGCCAGCAGGGGGAGGATGGCTTGAATTAGATGGTAAATTATCCTTTGCAATAGCGGAGGATGATGACTCGCTAGATGAGGATGTCTCGAAAGGATTTACCATCGAGATGTGGATATATCCGAGGCGTGTTCCTAAGCCAGATGAAGAACCACAGATTATCTTTTCTAAAGTAGGTTCGTATCAGTTATATTTAATTCCTCGTGTACAGGATCCTTGGGGAGGTAAATTTGGGTTACAACTTGCGCGCAAAGATTGGAAAGTTGCCAGTATTGCAGGCTCCATTATTCCTCCTATTGCTGATAACTTTTTCAACAATTGGCATCATCTGGCTGTAGTATACTACACGAAGGCTGGCAGGTTCATTCGTGTTTTCATTGACGGTCAGCAAGTGATAGGAACTCTTGTTCCACTGATGTTTGACGAGTTGCTTCCACAAAACACAGATTCACCTCTTTTCATTGGAGGAACAGATTCATTCTTGGCTTCACACTTTGATGGAAATATAGATAATCTGCGAATTTCTGGTGAAGCGATATATGATAATGATATTCAAACAGAACCACCTATGGGAATACTTAAGATTGAAAAAGATACAAGGGCATTGTGGTATTTCGAAGAAGGACCAAGTGCAACTTCTTTTAAAGATTCTTCTGGGCATGACAATACACTCATAGGACATAATGGGGCGAAAGTAGTTGGTGTTAGATTTGTCAAATCGTTGGGTAAGTTACCAACGGCATGGGGCCGTATAAAAGGGGCATACTAAAGTGGTTAATTGTCCAAAAGTACCATGAAAACAGATAGAGGGGAAAAGTTTCTTGAGTATGCTCAAGTGGGTATTATGGAGTATTGGATTGTAGACTTGGAGGAATGCGCCATTGAGGTTTATGTTTTGAAACAGGGAAGATACAAATTACTTGGAAAATGGAGTATGGGGCAGATTGCTCGTTCGGAAGTATTGACTGGGTTTGAAGTAGCAGTGGAAACTATAATCAAGGCCACGTCGTAGCCCAACTTTCTAAGTTGGCTATCTGAGCATCCAGTTCGATGAACCAAGATGGAATCTTAGTCTACGGTGAAACCTAACATTGTTAAGTTACAAAGGATTGATGAAAAATGTTTGCAAAATATAAAGTAAGCAAATCTTTAGCAATATCTCTTTTCGCACATTTCATTTTGGTATTGGTATTATATGTCTTGCCGACCACTTATCATAAGGCGGTAGAAACAAAAGTCGATGTCGTTTTTTTGAATTTAGAATCGAAGCCGTTGAAACGGCGAAGCGCACCGAAGAGAGCAGCTATTCAGCCATTTCGAGAATCGAATATTCAGGCTGGTCGCGCTACTGCGGATGTTGCTGTGACGCAGATGCGGGTTTCCGGTGAAAGCGTAATTTACACAGACGCGCAAATTAGAAGCGGTGGTGATGCAGATGTGCTCGCCGCTACGCCTGGCATTGGCTCGAGTAAAGGTGCATTCTCCTCCTCAATAGGTGAACGCCAAATGCGCGCATATAGCCAGCCTATAGAAATGAAACAGGTGACCACCCGAGGTGGAAAATCTAAAAGCCGGTTGGTTTTATTCATAGAACGGATGGAGGGGCCGCAGAACATCATCTATTGCATTGACTTATCATCCAGCATGAATGCCCTGGGTATCGGTAGTTTTCGTATCGTAATAAATTTAATCCAGCATTCATTACGGACTTTGGAAGCGCAGGACCGATTCAACATCTTTACCTTTGGCGCCAGGACGATATTTTATAAACCGGAGATGATGCCTGTAACGGAGAATAACGTAGAACAAGCGATTAAATTCCTGACTCAACTCAGTCCGGGCAATATTCCCTCAAATTTTGAAACTGACCTTTTCACCGCGTTGGAGCAGGCTAAACGTGTAAATTCATCCATTATTGTTCTCTTCAGCGATGGGTTGCCTACCACCGAAGCGCCAGGGATGAAAAATATCATGAACAACATTGGCAGCAGTGGTAAATTGTTCGCAATGACAATTAACATGGATGAGACCTATCCAGGCGCTGTGCTTATGAGAAAACTCGCAGAAAAGAACGAAGGGGAGTTTTGGCTGGTAGAGGAGTGAACGGAAGGCGGAAGTGGGAAGGCGAAAGGTGGAAGTAGAGGAAGTAGGTTAAAAGAAGAGACTACAGTTACGGTTTTACAACAGCAATACGAAAGACGACTGGAAGGATGAAATCGCTCCAACAGATTATTTATCTAATCAGAAAAGACTTAACTCTCCAATTTAGAACCAAAGATGCCGTGGTTTTGGTCTTTGTGTTTAGCCTTCTGGTCGTGTTGGTTTTCTGCTTTGTTTTTGGCCCGGTGTTCGTTCCTTTTTCTCTGTTGAAGATTGGCCGCGCCGAATGGGTTAAAGAACTTGGCAAATTAGCAGGCAGCGTGCTATGGGTTGCGTTCACGTTTTCTGGGGTTATCGGATTGAATCGTTCATTCGACCTCGAACGCAGTAGCGGTGGTTTGAAAGGATTGCGTCTAACGGGAATAGACCCTGGTAACCTTTATTTCTCGAAAGTCTTCAGCAATGCGCTGATTCTATTTCTTATCGATATCTGCATAACTCCAATAGCTTTGATTTTCTTTGGGGTACTGGAAATGATTCATTGGTTGGGTTGGTTGAAACTAACCGGAGTCATTGCTATTGGCACTCTGGGATTTTGCGCCGGAGGTGTTTTGTTAGCGGGAATGTCCAGCAACGCCAAAGGGCGCGAAAGTTTACTTTCCGTGATATTGTTTCCGATTCTTTTCCCCCTCATCATCGCCGCTTCAAAGTGCACCGTCTCAATTCTAAACAGCAGCCCTTTGCTGGGGGATATTTGGCTGATAATGCTTGTGGGGTATAGTGTAATCGTTTTAGCAGTCTCGTATCTGCTTTTTGAATATATTATAGAATAGTCAAGAACCCATCCTGATTCAGAGAATCAGAAAGGGCTTGGGAACGCAGGACTCCCATTGGCATTAGTTTAAGACTAATTTTACGAGTATACCATTGTTCCTCCCCCTTGACGGGGGAGGCTAGGTGGGGGTGGAGATGGAGATGGCACACCCCACCCCACCCTCCCCTAGTCCCTAGCCCCTCCCATCAAGGGAGGGGAATTGAAAAAGATGCTTAAGTTGATGCGTATGGGACTTGAGAACGCAGGACTCCAATTTGCTCTTGCACCTTTCACCCAACATTGATGAAAGACAAAAAACTTAGAGATTTAACAGAAGGAAGTATCATCAAAAATATTTTTGCTTTAGCCTTACCGGCGATGGTTAGCAACATATTTCAGACAATTCTGGGATTGATAGATATGACATTCGTCAGCAGGCTTGGCACATCATCTATTGCGGCTGTGGGTTTAAGCGAATCCGTGATGTTTTTAATCATGACCGTCGCTATCAGTATTAATATCGGTACGATAGCGTTAGTAGCGCGTTTTGTTGGCGCTGGAGAGAAAGATTATGCCAGTCGGATTGCTATTCAATCCATGGCATTTGGCATGATAATCTCCGGTTTTTTGGCGTTTGTCGGGTTTTTCGCCGCTCGTCCATTGTTGGAATTGCTCGGCGCTCAACTTGAAGTGATAGAAATTGGACAACAATATCTGAGAGTTCTGTTCTTAGGGATTGCAACGCTTTTTCTGTCGTTTTTAGCCAATGGTATTATGCAGGGTTCGGGTGATACATTCACGCCAATGGTAATTAACGGCATCGCAGTAGCATGGAATATTATTTTTGCCCCGCTTTTAATTTTTGGCATCGGTTTTTTCCCAAAAATGGGCGTACAGGGTGCGGCATTAGCGACGGTGATGGCTCGTGGAGTTGGTTTTTCCATTAGTCTATTCATACTCGTCAAAGGCTATTCACGACTCAAACTTCCATTGAGTGGATTCAGAATCGAATTTCGCATTATCTGGCGTATCATTAGAATTGCGCTTCCCAGCGCTATCGAAATGTTGACGCGAAGTAGCGCATACTTCGTTTTCATGAAAATAGTCGCAATCTATGGAACAGTAACCGTCGCGGCGTATGTGGTAGGCGGACGCCTCGATTCACTTGTTTGGATGCCTGGTTTCGCCTTAGCGACAGCTTCAAGTACGCTCGTCGGACAAAATCTTGGAGCGGGTAAACCTGAACGCGCCGAACGTAGCGCGTGGACAACCGTTGGTATTTACGTTCTCATAATGTTTTTCTTTGGCATTATCTTTTACATCCTCGCACCTACGTTGATTGGATTTTTCGACCACAGTAAAGAAGTTATCCAGATAGGGACGAACTATCTTCGCATCACCGTCTTCGGTTATCTCTTCTTAGCCGCTGCTCTCGTGCTCAGTCGTTCGCTCAACGGCGCTGGCGATACTATTTCTCCAATGCTCACCACTTTTGTATCATCCTTAGGCGCCCAAACCACGACTGCTTTATTGTTCCTGAAATATACCAATTTAGCGTCAGATGGGCTCTGGCTCGCCATGGTTATTGCCACTGTGGTACATGCTACGATTATATCCAGTTGGTTTAAAATCGGACGTTGGAAGCATAAATCGGTGTAAACTTCACAAATTACCTTAGCGTTTGAAGGCCTCGTTAAGAAACCGTTTTCTTTAAGAAAACGGGTTTCTGGCGAAACTTTTTAAGGAGATATGTTTTAATGAAACGAACATTTTTCATCAGCATCACCGCAATTACCCTTACATTATGCATGACGCCGTTATTATACGCAGGCGCGGGTCGAACCGCAGCTCAGTTCTTATCGTTAGGCGGCGGCACGAGAGCCGCGGCATTGGGAGATGCTTTTTCTGCTATTTCAGGGGATGTCACCGCAGCTTTTTGGAACCCAAGTGGTTTGATGGGAATAAATAAAAGAGAAGCCACTTTGTCTTATACCGATTATAGCAAGCTCTTCGGAGACGCCGGCGAAGGGTTATACTATGCGTTGTTTGCCGGAGCGATACCAATAAGTGATTGGGGGGTTGTTGGCACAACACTTCAAGTCAATGGCCAGGGGATTATCGAAGTCACAGCCGATTCCCCTGAAGTCCTCAGACAGGAAAATCTCGGCACCAACTGGGCTTGGGCTGTCTCTTATGCCGATGAAGTCGCGCCCAATCTGCTGGCAGGTGTAAGCGGCAAAGTCATTCGACAGGTGCTTGGACCGGTATCCAGCACGGCCTACGCTTTAGATATTGGAACACAATATGGTTTTCCTGATTTACCAGTTCCCGTTGTTTTGGGCGCCTCAATCCAAAATTGGGGGACGCGCATTCAATTCAAAGATGAAAATCAAAGCGACCCATTGCCACGCGCCTTCAAATTTGGCGCGGCTCTCAAGATATTCGAAGATAAATACAATAGATTTCAACTTGTAGGAGATGCTACCGCTTTTATTGACAAACTCCGCGAGGATGACGAAGAAGGACTTAATGAAGTAGTAGAGCAAAGGTATAAAGAAAATAATCCCGAAAATAAAACTAAAGAGCAAATTCGGGCGGATATTGAAGCCGAACGCGGAGTTGGCATCCACGCTTTCCGCTATGGTAATATGGCCAAAAGTATCGGCGCGGAATATTGGTTCGCTAATATTTTAGCGCTCCGAGTAGGTTACAAGATCGACCCTTTTATGCCCGTTGTTGACCCAATCGACCATGTTACCGGCGGCATTGGGATTCGATATTTAAATTACCAGTTAGATTATGCTATGGTGCCAGGCGGTGGACCAAATAATAAGCGGTTGAATACTTTTGCATTGTTGATTAGATTTTAACCTACATTTCGCACCTGCGTGATGCTTTCACTTTATAGCCGCTGATTTCCAGAAGACGCTGATTGAATGTAAAAATCAGCGCCGTCTGATAATCAGCGGCTATATCACAGGAGAATATAATGACTAAACCCCATTTATTAACTCTAATTTCTATTTTTCTTGTCGCGCTAATAAATATAGCCAACGCCGCAACTGATGACCCAAAATTCCACAATTTGACCTCAACATTGTTAGCGCAACAGGTGCTTGCTAATACAGAAAACACAATTCCGAATTCTGAGCAGTCGTTGCCTTCTATTTTGAAATCACCTTCTAAAGCTTTTCTATTTTCAGCTTTTATTCCTGGAACAGGGGTAATTTACGCCGAATCCAAACGCGGGTATCTTTATATCGTCACGGAAATTGGCTTTTTCGCCGGTTACTACTTAGTCCGTCGAAACGCATCAAGTTTGCGAGATGATTATGTGCAGCAGGTCAAAGAACATGTTAAATTTGACACAGAAGTAACACCCGGTATAAATCCAGCGGATAAATTCGACAAAGACTGGAATATGGAAGACTTTGAGCATGCAACTATGTACGATAACTGGCATAATGTGTACACTGAAGACGATGGGAAACCCGTGGAACGGGTCGGCCCATTTTACTGGGATGACCGAGAAAATGTGAAAAATGAAGACCGCCAGCGCAATCCCGATTCTCAGAATCGACAAGTAGCTTTGGACCAAAGAGAAGATAGCAATTCGCGCTTCAAATTAGCGAGAACTTTTCTTGGGTTGGTCGTATTCAACCATCTTGTCAGCGCCATAGATGCCAGAATTACAGCAAAGTTGTATAACAAACGGCTCATCAGCGAAAAAAGTGAACTTTCCTTCAAAACAACTATCCTACCCGATTCAGTCGAAAGCCGATTTGAGTTTCACAGGCGTTTCTAACTTCAATGGGCAAGAGGGCATCTTAATTGATGATTGATGATTGTTGATTGTATAAGTTTTCAATCAACAATCAACAATCGACAATCAACAATCGACAATCCAAGGGCAATCAACAATCTAATTGCCATCTTGCCCTTTAGCCCTCTTACCCTTTTACCCCCCTGCCTTCTTGTCTTAGCCTCTCAACCTCTTTACCTTTTTTCCATATTTTTTATCTTGACGAATTTAGTATAAGGTGGTATGCTTTGATATTGGAGGAGAAATAGTTATGGAACGCATTGAACTAAGCAAATACGTTGTGTCAGACTTTAGCATCTGTCAGGGACGTTTGACATTCAAAGACACGCAGATAATAGTGGGACCAGTTTTAGAGATGTTTGCGTATGGTTATACAATGGAAGAGATACTGCGTAAATATCCTGAACTCACCCGCGAGATGGTCAAAGATGCACAATTGCTGGCTGTGGAATATTGGGAGAAGGATTTCCCCGGAAAACCGCAACCGTGGGAGGAAAATATCATGAAGATTTTAGAAAACGCCACCGACGCAGATTTACTGCGGATGATTAATAAAGAAACAAAAGTGGAAGGTGTCGAATTCGGCAAATATATCATAGCAAATCCCCACGTTTGTCATGAACAATTGACATTCAAAGGCACGCGGGTGATGGTAGGGCCAGTTTTAGCGATGTTTGCACTAAGCTATACGATAGAAGATATCCTTGCTGGTTATTGGAGCCTTACCCGTGAGATGATTGAAGAAGCACAGTTGTTGGCTGTGCAATACTTAGAGAAGGATTCAGTATAGCCGCTGATTCCCAGAAGACGCTGATTTTGGGTAACTTCAATAGTCAGTGTGGTCAGTAACCGCTGATAATCAGACCGCGCTGATGGTTGATTTTTCACTGACGTTTATGGCAAATCAATATCAGCGTTGTCTGAAAATCAGCGGCTATTGACCACTCAGATGTTGACTATTAACGTTTTGTGGTAAATCATACGAAATAAAAGGAAAAATTATGGTAGATAAAATCCAACCAGGCTTCGAAGTCCAACACGATTCTGAACATGGTCGGGTTGGAAAATTGACTGTAGTGAGAGATGGAAAGCTTTTGCCGGCGATGTCCACGCCGATGCTATATCCTGTCGTATGTTTGATGACAGGTGTTTCACCGCGTGGGGGTGGAATATGGAAATATGTTTTGCGGAATTTAATGGAGAATAACATTCCCTCGCTATCTCAAGTATTGCACTTCCTCGACTTTAACCTTGAGCCAAGACATCTGCTTTACTGGCGTGAGAAGCCATTGCGCGAGCGGTATCGTGAAGTCGAACTTGACTACAAAGCCCCGCTTTTTTTGGATTCTGGGGGATTCAAGTTGCTCTTCAACATAAATTTAGATTTGTCGTCCTACAATATTAGAAACGATGAAAATCAAGCGAAGGATATTGTAGATTTGCAACTGGATTTAGGCGGAGATTTGGTCGCCTCGTTGGATTATCCCTTGCCAAATAATTTAGATAGAGCAGAAGCTCAAGAGCGAATGCAGAAAAGCCTTGAAAACGCGATTCAAGCTGCTCTCTATCTTGCCAGAAACCCGTTTTCTCCGAGGAAACGGGTTTCTACTCCGTACTTTTATGTTTGCTGTCATGGACAAAACCGAAACGATATGCGGCAATATGTCGAAAATGTCTTTCAACTGATGAAGCAGAATGGTTTGGCTGAATATCCCTTTGGACTTGCTATCGGCTCGATTGTACCTCTCCGTGGCACCAAAAAGTACGAGCAAATCGTCGAACTGATTTTGGGCGCGAAAGATGGCATTCCAGAAGAATATCGGGCAAAAACACCTATCCATGTGTTTGGCGTGTCGGGAAATATCATTCCATTGCTGACTTATTTGGGGGTCGATAGCTTCGATAGCAGTTCTTACATTCAAACCGCGAGAGGTTTAAATTATTTTAATCCTAACACCAACCGCCTTCAGCCCATCTTTGAGATGAACAGCATAGAATGCGATTGCAGAATATGTCGGAATGTAGACTTATTTGAGATGCAGCAGGCTTTAGCGGAAAACGGCAGTTATAGAGTTCTCTCGTCTGGAAGATACAAAAGTGAATTTTACGCGGATATCGCTTTGCATAACTTAGAAATCGACTACAAAGCCCTCAACACCATGACAGAAGCTATTAACGCGGACGAAGCCATGGAAGCGCTTGTCCAGTATGCGGAATCGAACCCTGAAATCAGCGGAGCGTTGGAATGGCTCGCGACGAAAGATGACGTGTTGAAAACGAGAATCCGACGAACTGTTTTTGTTCGAGAACGCCGCACTGCTTATGACCCTACTCATAATAGTCAATTGACATTTCTGGCGGATAAACCCGAAGTCTTAGCGACTTCGGCTACAGTGATGGCCACTTCAGCCACCGTCCGATTGTCGTATACTTCCGACTCCTTTCGTATCCCCGAAGATTACCGGCCACCACAGGGCAAACGAATATTACTGATTATTCCGTGTTCTGCTGATAAACCCTACTCGCAGTCTAAAACGCATAGAATTTTGATGGACAGATTGTTGAAGGCTTTCGGCTCGAAAGTCAACTTAATTCATAAAGTGACTCTATCTGGATTGTATGGCCCCGTACCAGAAGAATTTGAAACCGAAGAACCGGTGTTAAAATATGAATTTCGCCTCGCGCCTCAAGATTATAAACAGACGCTTCTCTGCACTCAACGAATCAGGGAATATGTGGAAAAATACAGCCAACACTACGACTTGAAAGTTGGCTATGCGACCAGCTTGGCTTATCGCACGGTGCTTCAAGAAGTTTCTAAGACCCATAGCGATTTCATCCTACTGCCGACAAATCCCAAAAAGCGCAAATTGACCGAGTTTTTTAGAATACCCAATATCAACGAACTGATAGAAACTATTTCAAACGTGATGCGTGAAACGTAAAACGTGAAGAATAATTTATCACGCATCACGTTTCACGCATCATGTCACTTTATACCAGACTGTTAAAATACATTATTCCCTATACCAGTTCAATGTTTTTAGCATTTCTCTGCGCTGTCATTATTGCTTTGTGCGAAATGGCTTATGTGAATATGTTTGCAGATACAGTGGATGTTTTAGTAGACACCGCTAAAGTTCTGAAGCAAACGGAGAAAGTAGCTGAAAATCCTATAACAGTCCATTATTTTCGGGTTAAGGGTTACCTGAAGGGGTTGGAATATACCATCAAAAATAAGAGTGATGCTCTGCGATTGGTATTCATGGTCGTTGCGGGAATTTTTATATTAGTTTTTATAAAAGGAGGATTTTTTTATGGCAATACATATCTAATGTCCCGCGTGGGCTATAAGTTAGCTATTCAGTTTCGGAAGGAAATGTATAACAAAATTATTCTCGCCCCGATGGATTGGTTGAACCGACAATTAACCGGAGATTTGATGGCACGTGTTATTGATGATGTGAGAACCTTCCAAAATTGTATCGGGTCGACCACGAATATGCTGCGGGATGCCATTATACTTGTTATTTTCCTCATCGTGATGTTAGTTGTCAGTTGGAAATTAACACTATTAGCCATTTTTGTTTTTCCCTCCTTAGGCTATTTGATAAACAAGTTCGGAGGCAAGATTCGGCAGACCAGCACAGAGGTGCAAAGCAAAATGGCGACCATTTCATCTCATTTACAAGAGATGATTTTTGGCATTCAGATTATAAAAAGCTTCACCGCAGAAGAAAAGGAGATGCAACAATTCGCCGACGAGAATCAACAACAATATCGGGTTATCATGAAACGAGTGCGTTTGACGGGGATGCTAACGCCGCTCATCGACTTAATCAGCACAATAGGTATCGTTTGCGTATTCGGCTTGAGCTGTTGGTTGGTCATCAACGGAGAATTGACGACAGGTTGGTTTTTGGGTTATATTGCAATGGTCGGAAGGATTTTCAAACCTATCAAGACGCTTGGTAATTTCAACAGCACTTTGCAACAAACCCTGGCTTCCGTTGAGCGCATTTTCTATGTTCTTGACTTTTCACAAGAGTCTGCTGAATTTGAAGGCAGCATCCAGTTGCCTGAAATCAAAGGCGAGGTTGAATTTCGTAATGTTTCTTTTGGTTATGACGTTTCTACAAAGCAAAAGGAAAGCCCCCCTACCCTCCTTTGGAAAAGGGGGGATTTGGACGAGAGTGAATTAGTGTTGCGAGAGATAAATTTTACAGTGAGACAAGGTGAAACTGTCGCGCTTGTGGGACATAGCGGAGTTGGGAAGACAACTTTGTTTAAACTGCTATTGCGGTTTTATGATGTTACTGAAGGCGAAATTTTCATTGATGCTTATCCGCTCTCAAAAGTCACGTTGGGCTCTTTGAGAAGCCAAATAGCTATTGTGCCTCAAGATACCATTCTCTTCAACGGGACAGTTGTAGAAAATATTCTTTACGGTGGACCTGATGCTACGGACAAAGAAGTCGTCGAAGCGGCGAAGAAAGCCAATGCACATGATTTTATTATGCAACTGCCGCAAGGTTATGAAACTCAAATCGGTGAACGCGGCGTCCGTCTTTCAGGAGGTCAGCAACAGCGAATCGCCATCGCCAGAGCCATTTTAAAAGCCCCTAAAATCTTGTTGTTAGACGAGGCAACTTCCGCTCTGGATAGCGAATCCGAAGTGCTAATTCAAGCATCGCTTCACAATTTAATGAAAGGTCGAACAACCTTCGTCATTGCTCATCGACTTTCTACTGTAATCCATGCAGACCAAATTTTCGTCTTAAATAAAGGTAGAATTGTAGAATCTGGCACCCACCAGCAACTCCTTGCCCAAAAGGGATTATATCGCAAACTCTGTACAGCACAATTGAAAATGGACGTGCCTGTGGAAATTTGATTTTTCTGGCAAGAGGGTAAAATGGTAATTGGGTAAAATAGACTTACCCTTTAATTCCGTTAATCCTTTGCTCGTGGCTAACGTCAAATTGACATAACTTTCTACTGTGTATACTAACAATGTCATATTGGCAAGAGATTCTGTGACCTCAAATGTGTGCATAAGAAACCGAGTTTCTCTGAGAAACTCGGTTTCTCTCCGCACTTCTAATATTCCGAAAAATCTCAAAAATCAACCGATGCGGTTGTTTTTCAAACCGGCATGATTTTTGCTATATTTATTTTTTGCCTCAGTGTTTCTTTTGATCAAACTTTTCTTTCTTAAAGAAAAGTTTGCAAGAAAAGTTTGGTTAAATCTGCTTTGTTTAAGCCATTGGGGGTGAATGAGCAAATGTCATATTTACCCAAAATTGATATGGCATCAGCCATTGGGACAAATTGTTCAGCACCCGAAAAGCCTTTTGGGATAATCGAAGATGACGAAGTATCAGAGGAAGATTTAAAAACTTCACAAAGTGATGAAAAAGCAATGGTTAATAATTATGATGAAGCTTTTATATATTTACAGCAAATAGCTAAGACGCCTTTACTCACACCGGAAGAGGAAGTGGATTTATTTCGAAAATTTCGGAAAGCAAAAGAGCGAATTAAATCGGCTTATAAACAATTACCAGAGAAAATTCAGCAAAAACATGAGGCTACTGTTCACAATCTCATGTATAAACGCCGCGGTCCCAAGCAGAGTAAAGAGAGCATTTATCTAAATACTGTCGGCATTCAAAAACTGCTTGATAGCATATCAGAAGAGATTGCCCAAATTGCTAAGACTTTATCCTCTGATAGTGAGATTCTGAGTTATCAACAATCAGAGTTAAACCGACTTTGCAGCTTACTTCAAGAATTGCGCGAAACTGCCAAACTGATGTTTGATGCCAAGCAGAAGCTTGTTGAAGCCAATTTACTCCTGGTCGCAAGTATTGCCAGGCAACATAATTTTAAAAACTCGCCTCTTTCATTTTCGGATTTAATGCAGGAGGGAAGTATCGGATTGATGCGCGCGGTTGATAAGTTTGACCCCGAAAGGGGTTATCGCTTCAGTACTTATGCCACGTGGTGGATTATGCAAGCGATTAAGCGAGCTATTGACCAGCAGGGGCAAACAATTCGCATTCCTTGTTACGTAGGTGAAACGCGAAAGCTTATTAATCAAGTCTCAGCAGAATTATACAAAAAGTTGGGCAGAGAACCGGAATTGAAAGAAATTTCCGAAAGAATTGAGATGGTTCATCAAATTCACTTATCTGAAATGAGACTGCTGGAGATTTTACAAAGTGCTAAAAGCACAATATCCCTGGATACACCTCTCAATGAATACACCAGTGATGCGACCGTCGCTGATTTGTTACCTGACGAGGTTAGTCCTTCACCCGAAGAAGAATTGTTGAACGAAGCGCAGAGAAAGGGGATAGAGCGCATCCTGAGTACACTTGATGATAGAGAAGCAGACATAATAAAATGGCGCTTTGGGCTTTTCGATGGCGTTGAATATACCCTGTCTGAGATAGGTAAAAAATTGGGGATTAGCCGTGAACGAGTTAGGCAGATAGAAGGAGATGCTTTGAGAAAACTCAGGCATCCAAGGAGAATTGAATATCTGGAGGAATTATTGTGAGACGTGATGAGTGATAAGTGATGAGTGATAAGTGATGGGTGAAACGCAATAAATATAATTCACTCATCACTCATCACGTATCACGTTAAGGAGGAATAAAACTGAATGTCAGAACATAAACGGGGATATAGTATCACTCTCGATAAGCTATTGGACCAAATTCCCCCTGATATAGGTATATTACCGATAAGAAATGCTGTAATCTACCCATACATGATTGTACCGTTGATAATAAGCCACCCTAAGTCTATGAAATTGGTGGATGATGTGATGAATGGTAATCGAGTACTGGCTCTTGTCTCTCAGAAACACCAAGAAATTGAGTATGCCGGCCCTGATGACCTGTATTCAGTAGGAACAGCAGCGTCAATTGTCGAAATCATGCGTTTGAACGATAGTGTCCAGTTATTTGTTCAAGGGCTTGCGCGAACTCAGATTGTAGACTATATTCAAACAGACCCCTATCTTTTGGCAAATATAAAAATTATACCTGAAGAAAATCCACTTAACCTGAAAGTTGAAGCGCTTAAGCGTAATATTAAAGAGATGTTCATTAAAGTAGCCTCTTTGGATGATAATCTACCCGATGAATTAGGAATGATAGTTAGGGAGATTGAGAATCCATCGAAACTTACTGATTTGGTAGCATCTAACTTAGAAGTATCTATCTCAGAGAGACAGGCTATTTTAGAAACTGTGGACCTAAGTGAGCGGATGGAACTGCTCATGCGTACACTCAATCAACAATTAGAAGTATTAGAACTATCCGATAAAATTCAAAAAAAAGCGATAGGGGAAATGGATAAGGCGCAACGAGAATTCTATTTGCGCAAACAATTAGATGCTATACAGAAAGAATTGGGTGAATTTGATGAATATACCACAGAGATTGAGGAGCTCGAAGCTCGGATTGAAAAAAGTTCCTTGACGTTGGAAGCGAAGAAGGAAGCTGACCGAGAGTTAAATCGTCTGAAAAAAATATCGCCTGAATCCCCAGAATATACTGTATCCAGAACTTATTTGGATTGGCTGGTCGAACTGCCATGGGAAAATAGCACAGAGGATAATCTTGATATAGCTGAAGCTAAACAGATTTTAGATGAAGACCATTACGGCTTGACCAAAGTGAAAGATAGAATTTTAGAATACCTTGCGGTCAGGAAACTCAAATCCGAGATGAAAGGCCCAATTCTCTGCTTTGTCGGCCCGCCTGGAGTTGGTAAAACCTCATTAGGCAAATCCATTGCCAGAGCAATGGGACGCAAATGCGCGCGGCTTTCTTTGGGCGGCATCCGCGATGAGGCGGAAATTCGAGGGCATCGTCGAACTTACATTGGCTCTATGCCCGGCAGAATAATCCAAAGCCTGCGGAAAGTTGGTGTGAACAACCCCGTGTTTATGCTCGACGAAGTGGATAAATTGGGTACAGATTTTCGCGGCGACCCGGCTTCAGCGTTGTTGGAAGTTCTCGACCCGGAGCAAAATGACACATTCCGAGACCATTATCTTGATGTAACATTCGACCTATCGAAAGTATTATTTATCACAACAGCGAACATTTTAGATACGATTCCTATACCATTACAGGATAGAATGGAAATTATTTCAATTGAAGGCTATACCGAATTTGAGAAATTGAATATAGCGCAACAGTTTCTCATTCCGAGACAGTTAGACGCTCATGGCTTGAAGCCGGAACATTTGAAGATAACAGATGAAGCGCTAAACTCTATTATCCGTAGTTACACACGCGAGGCAGGGGTGCGGAATCTGGAACGCGAATTAGCTACCATCTGTCGCAAAGTTGCAAAAATTGTCGCCGAAGGAAATGAGGACGTTCCCCCCTTTGTCCCCTCACCTGGTGGCGTAAACCAGATGGAAAAAACGGTCATAAGTGATGATAACATTTCTGAATATTTGGGGCAAATTAAATACTTCTCGGAGGTCGCTGAACAATCTTTTCAACCAGGTATTGCTGTAGGCCTGGCATGGACCCCGGCCGGAGGAGATATTCTATTCATCGAAGCAACCAGAATACCAGGCAGTAATGGCAAACTGCTAACGTTGACTGGACAATTAGGAGACGTTATGCAGGAATCCGCTCAAGCTGCGCTAAGTTACGTGCGCGCACATACAGATGAACTGAGCATAAATAAACAGTTCTTCGAACAAAATAAAGTTCATATTCATATTCCCTCTGGAGCAGTGCCCAAAGATGGGCCATCTGCGGGTGTGACCTTAGTTACAGCGCTGGCGTCTTTGGCAACAAACAGACCCATCAGAAATGAATTGGCGATGACTGGTGAAATCTCCCTGCGCGGTAAAGTGCTTCCCGTCGGCGGCATAAAGGAGAAAGTTCTTGCTGCCAGTAGGTCCGGCATCAAAACAATAATCCTGCCTCAAAAAAATCAAAAAGATTTGAATGAAGTTCCGCTTGAGGTAAAGAAAAAGTTGAAGTTCCATTTCATAGAACGTGTTGATGAAGCGCTAAAATTGGCGCTGCTACCTCCAACCGCTTTGGCTATGGCGGCATGATAAGGCGAGGGGGCAAAATGGCAAGATGGCAAGGGGGCTATTGGCCTATTTTTTAAATTCGTATAGGGTTTTGGAGTGCGTGGGGCAGTCATTCTTGCCTGCCCTAACAGAGATGACATTAGTCCCTTTGTCGCTTCCTACCTGAATTTCTTTGGAGAAGATACAATGATAGCGAAACAAACTATCATGGCCATTCTTTACTTATGGATATCAGCAACAACTTTGATAGCAAGTCTAACATTACCGAAAGTCAACGTAATCTACGAAGGTGAGCCAAGAATTGTCAAAACCGATGAAATACAAAAGGAGTTCCAACGTGAAGGAAATACATTGCCAGAAGAGATAATAAAGCGATACGCAATATACGATTCTACCGAATGGACAAATTTACGAAAAAAGGTTGATGAAGAATCCGGCTATCAATATTTTTACGAGAATTTCGATGTTGACAAATATGGTAAAATTTACCTCATCGCTATATTGATTAATACTCCAATAGAAATTGGGCTTCAAGCGGCTCTGAAGTGTAGCCAGAATAACTACTGGTTCGGCAGAAGAACCGTAGAATTAAAACTGAGAGGAGAAAATAGACGGGAATTTAATCTAAGAGAGACAACAGGAACTATCCTTCCAGATAGCCTATATAGGAGCTATGATGCTGATGGTAATGAAGTTTATGGGTATCAAATTCTTCTTGAACAGCAACTTCCAAAGCCAGTGAGCAATAAGAAATTTATCTTGCGGGTGTTTAATCATTATCTGTCTGTTGAAGAAAACTTTCTAATGGTGAGCGAGTGGTATCAAAAGGAAGGAGAAGGAGAGTTCAAATACATGCGAGGGTGCAATACGCTTTATCCGATTGATAAAAATACACATCTGCTGACAATAAAGTCCAATGCAGACATAGGCGGAATTGGAGGAGGGGTACAGAATATGCTTGGACTTGACTCTATAGCCGAAAGTTATTTAAGACGCACCGCTTTTGCGATAAAAGAACGAGCTGAGAGAAAATAATATTTCTTTACCATGATTATGCGTAATTCATATTTATCCGACTAATGAACATCCCTGGATTTACCAAATCCGTTGGCGTGAAGCTCTGAGCAAGTGTGAACGGCCTGAACCATCAACAAGCCTTACGATAACCTCCACATAACCTTTCGGACAGTATGGACTGTCTCCAACTCTCTTCTCCAATATGTTTTCCGAAGGTGAGGGTTTATTGGTGGGTAAGAGTTTGCATTCCCATATCTGTGGTCCAATAATCCACACATGGTCGGCATCTACAGAAGACGGAAAGGCAGTGGAATTAAGTGCGATAACTTTGATTACAGCAAGGATACCTCGCGGCCAACCAGGCATGAGGTTCTGATATAGATGTGCCTTCAGAACATACCGACGCCCATCAATCACAACTTCTTCAGGTGCAGATAACAACTCCTTTACAGGTACGGATGTGGGTAGTATCCTGGGCGTTAAGTCCAGTTTTGTACATCCACCGAACAGCAAGAGAATGAATAGCCATATTACCCGTGCAAGTGATGTTTCGGTAATTGCTTCTGTCATTTTCTCAAGATGATTGTTACACCTCCGGCTTAACCATCTCCAGCAATGCGATAGTTACCCCAAGCAGCGGTAGAATAATCGCAGCCGATTGCCAGAGAGGCATCGCAATGCCCATCAAACTGGGGAAGAAAGTAATGGACGCAATCATTGACCCTTTCAGCGCAAGATAACCATTTTTCTCCGTTTGATGGAAAATCAGCGGAATTCGCGTAACGCAAGTTGCCCCCAATGCAAGGATAATCCAGAGAACATACCGGGGACTGACATTCCCAAGGAAAGAAGGCAGCAGTGCAATGACACAGGCAGCGATTGTGACAATCCATGAAACTGTCAGAGCAGGTTTTATGCCAATCTGCAATGGCGTTGTTGCGATACCTATTGATTTATCGCGTTCGATGTCTTTAAACGTCGTCGTGATGTGCGTGCCGAAATCGAATAAAGTCGTCGCCGCAAAAACATACCAAACTAATGTTGGCACACTTCCCGAAACAGCTAAAGCACCGAATACGCTTAACAAACCAATTCCCATTGGTAAACTGATGCTGCCCCAAATCCCGCGCTCCTTCAATAACGCATTGTATACGTGAGAGATCATTATTAGCACAATGACCATTAATCCCGCTTTGTAGTTTAACACCAGGAACCCTAAAATAAGACAGATAACGTAAAGTGTACTTGCAACCATGAAGGCATCGCGCGGGTTAAGCTTTCGCGAAGGCAGAGGACGATGTGGATTTGCGATAGCGTCATGTGCACGATGAAAATAGTCGTTCTTTATCATTCCAGCCCAATAGCCCAACAACGCCACAAATAAAGTCACTCCCGCGCGCCAGGTTAATTGTTCGTTAGCAAGAATAACCCCCGGCAATGTTGCAACGAGCGGTATAGCGAATAGCGGATAACGTATAAGTGTGAGATATGCTTTAAGTTTATTCATTTCGGCTCACTTCTGTTTTAAAATCTGTCCCCCCAAAACGCCAAATCAAAATTTCTGCGCTGCCCGAATTCTGGTGAATTAAGCTGCACATCATGTATCTCTACTTGCTTAATATACGAATATCAAAACTTTTTGTCAAGTAAAAACTTCTGGCATTAGAATTCCAATGTTAGTGCATTTCCGCCTCCTGGCGTGTGGCGAACGGCAATCGACAACGCGTTCGGCCATCTATTAGTTCCAATTTGTTCTCCGGCAGACCAAATAATAGAATATATTCTAATCCCAACATGGCGAATCATCTCCTATTACCTTGTTACATTTGTAGTAACGACTTCAGTCGTTGAACAACCCCCTAACCCCCTTTATTAAGGGGTAAGCGAATGAATTCGCTACTACTACATGGTTTAACCTTCGCTTCACTCAAGGGCAAGCTTCGTAAACTTGTTTCAAAATCCTGGCGTTTCCATGTATTTCCGCCATCATCGGTGTGGATAATCATCCTTTTTTCTCCGATAACCCACCCATGTTTTGCGTCTACAAAGTGAATGTCATTGAAATTGGTTTCCCAATCCGCTTTGCGAGTTATCTGTTTCTCGCAACCGGTCAATAGGATTACTATGAAAGTGATTACTGCAACGCAGAATGTGAGTTGGTTTTTCATTTGATTTGGCCTCTCCTTATGTACTTTCAAAAATAAACTTGCGTTTTCAGTAACCGAACTCGCCAAAGTTCGGGCATTCTCCCCTAAGTCTTGCGACTTCGGCTACTGTATCGCCAATGAAATGTGAACCTTTCATAGAAATCTTTGTAAGATCTCTTTGAGTAGTCTGGCAGCCATGCTTTTAATCAATTTTTAGTTTAGCATGTTTCATGCAAACGATGAGCGGAAAGGAATTTACTCTCGATAAAACTTCAGTGTTTTCTGTTGCATATTCTATACCAGCAATTTTTGAAAGGAAACAGTAAGATTTGCACCAAAAGGTTCAATTAGGATGAAAAAATTATACGATGTGGGGCAATTGGATATTATCAAATGGATAGAGGGTGAAGCACGCGGGGAGTAAAACTTTAACGACCATTTCTAAAAATTGCTTCTCCTTCACTTCGTTCAAGGATCAGACGCCGCGCTGAACGTAGTGAAGTGATGACATTACTTTTCTTTCTTAACGGAAATTTGTGGAAGAAAAGTTTGGTTACGGTACCAAAGCTGTCTTAACACCACAACGATTCTTCGCGTTCTCAAAGGCTTCAACAGCCTTCTCTAACGGAAAGCAATGTGTCAAGAAGCCCTCAAAATTGATAGACCCTTCGACAATCATTTTACGCGCTTCGTTCATACTCCATTTAGAAAAAGCCCAGGACGCCAAAATCTTGTAGCCCATGAAATGCAACTCTTCCAATTCTAATTTTAATTCATTGCCTTTTGGGAATAGTCCGAAGAAATTTAGACAGGCACCGCGTCTCGCGAGTTTAAACATCAAATCAAGCGCATTTACATTGTTCGTCGCAAGAATTACGGTATCGACTCCGCCCTCTGTATCTTCAATCACCTGATTGATTGCCATTTCGTCCCCATCCAAAACGCAATCAGCGCCTAATTTTTCTGCCATTTTCCTTCTGTGTCCTAACGGTTCGACGACGACGGTTTGTAATCCCTTCAGTTTGGCGAGTTTTACGAAAGTTAATCCGATTGAGCCTGCGCCTAAAATTGCCACGCTTTCACGGAAAATTGTCTCGCGCATTGCGTTTAGGCAACAGCCCAGGGCTTCAACAAACATCACTTCTTCCGCTGGAATCTCCTTGGGGACGGCGAGCAGACAGCCGTTTTCTATGGCTTGTTTCGGCACTCGGAGATATTCCGCATACCCGCCGTCGATGTCATGTCCGATTCCGTACAACTCAGGACAATATTTGTCCAAATCGTTGCGGCAATAATAGCACTCGCCGCATGAAATCATTGGATTGACAGTGACTCTTTCGCCCACTTTTACCGCGTCATGACGGCTCTCCACAACAATCCCCGACACTTCGTGTCCCATCACCACAGGCGGAGAATAGTCCGTGACTTCTCCTTTGAGCGCCATCAGGTCGGATGCGCAAATTCCACAGAGTTCGACTTTAACCAATACATCGCCAGACTCCAACCGCGGCATCGGCTTATCCTGTATGCTTAATTTATTTGCGGCTTCAAAAACTGCGACTTTCATTTTGATAGCTTCCTTTTACTTACAAAGTGATAAGTGATGAGTGCTGAGTGATAAGTAATTCCTCACTCCTCACTCCTCATTTATCTTGATATAACCCTTTTAACCGTCTCGATAATATAATCCGCGTCATCCTCTGTCAAGTTCGGATGCAAAGGCAACGTTACAACTCGCTCGTAAGCCATCTCGGCATTTGGAAAATCTCCCCTCTCGTAGCCATATTTCTGTTGATAAAACGTATGGAAATGCAAAGGAATGTAGTGTACTCCACACTCAACATTTTCCTCAAGCATAGCAAGGATAAATTCATCGCGAGTGATATTTAATCGTTCGGTATTAAGCTGAATTATGTAAAGGTGCCATGCGTGCTTTCCATCTTCGATGTCCCTGGGAATGACGATTTCGGGCATTTCTTTAAATGCTTCGTGGTACTTATCTACCACTTTTCGCCGTCGCTCGTATTGTTCTTCAATTTTCGCCAATTGACACAAGCCGAGTGCAGCCTGGATATCCGTCATGTTGTATTTATATCCCTGCGCAACAACGTCATAATACCATCTGTTTTTGCTTTGCTGTCTTGCCCAGGCATCTTTATCTCTGGCATGATAACGGATTAACCGAATCTTATCGGCAAAATCATCGTTGTCCGTTGTAACCATTCCACCTTCTGCAGTAGTTAAATTTTTAGTAGCATAAAAGCTAAAAGAGGACATATCGGCAATAGCGCCGACTTTGGCGCCTTTGTATTCAGCGGAGACGGCGTGCGCTGTATCATCTATTATGCAAAGATTATGCCGATTAGCTATTTGAATGATAGATTCTTGTTCGCAGGGCAATCCCGCAATATGCACAGGGATGATAGCTTTCGTCGCCTTTGTCACTTTTTTTTCGATATCTTCAGGCAAGATATTTAGAGTGCTTGCATCAATATCTGCGAATACCGGTCGCGCGCCGGTGTATGCAATAACTTCCGATGTTGCAGTGAAAGTATAGGGTGTTGTTATTACTTCATCGTCTGGGCCAATCCCAGCGGCAACCAAAGCAAGATGTAATCCCGCCGTACAGGAACTCACCGCTAAAGCATGTTTAACGCCGATATATTCCGCAAAACGCCGCTCAAATTCCGCCGTCTTCGGACCTGTGCTTAACCAACCCGATTTGAGAACTTCAACCACGGCTTCAATTTCAGCTTCACCAATCCACGGACGACATAAAGGGATAATTCCATCTCTTTTCCGATTACTCAATTTTATAGCCTCCTCAAATGAATTGTAGAATACATAATTATATCATAGAAACAGTTCAGGATAAAGTAAAAACCGTTCGCCTTTTTGAGTATCCCAATAACTGAAATCTCCCTTGTTTTTGGAAAATAATCAGGATATAATATTTAGCGGTCTAAAAAATTGACAATGATGATGGCAACGTATAGTTGAGCCGAACGGAATATTTTCGGTTACTGCAAAGTCGTTAATTCAAAAAAAAATTTCATTCCTTGTCACATTTTCGTCATTTTTTCCGTCTATATAGTAGTGAGAGAATTTATTGTGGGTTAATAGGCATATAAGCCCCTGAGTTTATATGCCATAATACTACTTTGTTAGTTACGTGTTTTATGCTTTACCATTGTGTCATAAGGTCGTAGTGGACACTCTCCGTCCTGTCCTTAGTTTTAAAGATGGCTGGGACGGAGAGCAGCCACTACGCAGTATTACCGCTAATTAACAAAGTAGTAATAAGCCTACAAGGAGCGATAGAATGCGAACAGCAGATGGGTATATCATAAGAAAATGCCTCGACGGAGATTCAGCGGCGTTTGGCTTGCTCGTGGATAAATACAAAGCGAGCATCTTTGCGTTAGCCTATTCAAAGCTGCGCAATTTCCACGATGCTGAAGATGTGACACAGGAAGCTTTTATCAAGGCATATAAGAAACTGCATACGTTGAGACAATGGGACAATTTCTATGCCTGGCTCTATTCCATAACCTCCAATATCTGCAAAGACTTGATGCAAGAGCGGGCAAAATTCCCCGAAAGCGAGTTTATCGAGGACCAGGGCATTGAAACATTGAACGCGCTTGCAGTAAACTCCTATCGCGAGGAAATGGCACGCGAATCGCTCCATGAAGTATTGGATTCACTTCCCGAGATTTACCGACAGGTATTGACGCTCCACTACCTTGGTGGCATGAGTGCCGATGAGATCGCAAGATTTCTTGGCGCGTCTCCAACTGCCATCAGACAAAGGCTCAGTAGAGCGCGAGCAAAACTGAAAAAGGAGATGCTTGCCATGATAAGCACAACATTTGAACAGCAGAAATTACAAGCCAGCTTTGTGTTCCGCATCGTAGAAATAGTGAAGCGGATAAGAATCCGTCCAATATCAGATATTAAAGGTTTGCCCTGGGGCATCTCGCTTGCAACAGGAGTCATACTTACAGTTTTAAGTTACACGCATCTGAACCCACTCAACTTTACTGGCATTCCTGGATATTCTCCGCTTTCCGGTGAGACGAAAGTGTTGAAAGTGGGAGAGATTCCTGTGGATTTGGTGAAGATTTCAGAGATGACAATGATCTCCGGCCAGCAAGGGAAGGGCAAAGGTGGAGAACCTAAACAGCCTGATATGCAAAATGCTTTCTTTATGGCTCCACGCGGTGAAGGTGGAACATGGACTAAGAGGGCTGATATGCCGACGGCGAGAGATGGACATGCCGCCATCGTTGTGAATGGGAAAATCTATGTCATCGGTGGTTATAATAACCTCGTTAAACGATGGCTTTCGACCGTGGAAGAATATGACCCAGCGACAAACACTTGGACAAAGAAAGCCGACATGCCAACTGCAAGAAATGGTTACGCCAGCACAGTGAATGGGAATATTTATGTTATTGGGGGAGGTAATGGGCCCGCGATTGCGGCCGTGGAAGAATATGACCCAGCAACGGACACATGGAGGAAGAAAGCTGACATGCCGGCTGCAAGAGAGAGTTTATCCATCAGTGCAGTGAACGGGAAGATTTATGCAATTGGAGGGTTTCAGGTATGGCCTGAGGCTCTTTCAACCGTAGAGGAGTATAATCCAGCAACGGACACATGGACGAAGAAAGCTAACATGCCGACTGCAAGATGGAGTTTATCCACCAGCGTCGTGGATGGGAAGATTTATGCTATCGGGGGTATAACAACAGTTGGCGCGGTCCTTTCGACGGTAGAAGAATATGACCTAGCCACGGACACATGGACAAAGAAAGCTGACATGCCAACCGCAAGATGGGTTCTTTCCACCAGTACAGTGAATAAAAAAATCTATGCCATTGGGGGAGCACTCAATAATAATGTGTCTTTTGCAACCGTAGAAGAATACAATCCAGCCACGGACACATGGACAAAGAAGGCTGACATGCCAACCGCAAGAATGGGTTTATCCACCGGTGTGGTGAAAGGAAAGATTTACGCCATTGGCGGGAGTCCGGCATGGGTGGGGCCGAATCTTCCAATAGTGGAAGAATACACTCCTGAAGGCTGGCCGTTCTCTGTTTCTCCGCATGACAAGTTGCCAACAACCTGGGGCGAAAAGAAGCAAGGTAGATAGAGTTAAACGGACAAAAAGCAAAAGGCTTTATGCTCTATGTTCTTCTCCACTCTGCGCCTCTGACTTCGCATTCGTTACTTCGTAACTTACTGGTGAAAAATTATACTAAACGAATTCCAAAATACAAAATTTTTCTTGGTAAATCCGTTTTTTATGCTATAATTCTACAATGCCTGCCCTAAAATATAATCGTTTCAGACTTACGAGCTTTGCAGTTTTGTTTTCTCCGGTCGTTTTGCTCAAACGCTTCGCACGAAGCATCGCCCGGACCCGCGTAGGCGACAAGTTACAACGTGGTTTACGAAGTAGACCCGTCTTCAGACTTGAAACAGAGGAGGGATAGAGAAATGCTCGGTTTTGACCGCGTTACGTTCGACCCGCGTATTATGGCGGGGCAAGCATGTATCCGTGGGATGCGGATTCCTGTCTCCCTGGTCGTGAACTTAGTGGCGCACGGCAAGCAGGCTTCCGAGATTTTGGAAGAATATCCTGATTTGGAACTGGAAGACATCAGACAGGCGTTAGAATATGCCTCGTGGTTGGTGCGGGAAAAGGTCTACACGCGCGAGTTGTTGGAGGGGGTTGTATGAGATTTCTCGCGGACATGGGTATTTCGATGCGCACGGTTGCGTGGCTGCGTCAGCAAGGGCATGATGCTATTCATCTGCGTGAGGAGAACTTGCATCGCTCACTTGACGAAGATGTTTTGGCTAAAGCCAGAGCGGAAAAACGCATACTGCTGACAATGGATTTGGACTTCGGATATCTCATGGCGGTAAGTGGAGAACAGTTGCCCAGTGTAATTCTGTTTCGGCTTGCTGACGAACGTTCAGAGGTAGTGAACGAGCGATTGGCGGACGTCCTCGCTCAGTGCAAGGGCGACCTTGAAGCCGGAGCCATCATCTCAGTCAGTGAAGTAGCTATTCGTGTCCGACGCTTGCCGATACAACTATAAGAGAGTTGCAGGGAGGAAGAATATGACACTTAAAACTGCTTAGCCGATTGAGTGAGCGGTTGACCGAATTTATCTCCCCGGCAGCTATTGTTAAATGGTATGTGAAAAGTCTAAAATTCTGCGTTTTTCACACACTCTCTTACTTTTTAATTCCATTTGGTGTTTACATGCTGATAGCACAGCCTCCACGGAAATCGTGTTCATACACTGCGATGTCCCATCGGGTAGCGATTTGCAACCGTATTCAAACCCCAAATTTAAGCAAGGACTGCACGGCATATCTGAACAGATAATGGTATGTCCCTCTCCCCACGGCCCCCACTGAGCCGGATTTGTGGGACCATGCAAAGCGACGACGGGTGTTTTGACAGCGGCGGCGAGGTGCATCGGTCCGCAGTTGCCACATAGCACAAGTTGGCAGCGAGAAAATAAGGCTGCTAATTGATTGATATTTGTTTTCCCCGCCGCGATGATAGCCTTCGCCTGCATCATTGAGGCGATTTGCTTCGAAAGCTCAACTTCCGATGGCGCGCCTGTCAGAATGATTTGCGCGCCATATTTTTGGGCTAAAGTATCCGCAACTTGCTGATAGCCCTCTTTAGTCCATCGGCGTCTCGGTTCGGTGCGCCCAGCATCGGGATGGATTCCTATCAGCGGAACATTGTCACCTTTACCCCCCCCATCCCCCCCGTCGACGGGGGGGAGAAAGGGGGGGGCTAGAGGGTTGTCTTCAATTCCGTTTTCCTTTAGAAATTTCTCCACCCAGTTGAAATCCTCCGCACCAGGCCACACCTCAAGTTCTGTATTTTCTGTATCGCAATCCAGCAACTTAGCAATTGCCAAAAAGGAAAGCAACTCATGTTTTCCGCGCACATGCTCTACGGTATCAGTGAAAACATAATGCCGATATTGTCCCGACGTCCGAAAACTGATGCGGCGTGGTGCGCCGCTCAAATATGCTAACAGAGCGGTCAACCGCGGCCAATGTTCAAAGTCGATAGCTAAATCGAATCTTCTCTCTCGAAGGGAAAGCACGAAAGGAACAAACGATTTTGTGCTTTCGTTCATACGAAACGTGAGAATTTCATCAAGGTATGGACAATTCTGGAGGAGTTGCTGGTTGATTGGTGAAGTCACCATTGTCAAATGAGAATGAGGAAATTGTTTCCGAATAGTTCGCAACGCAGGCGTCAATAAAATGACATCGCCGATGGCGGAAATCTGAATGAATAAAATACGCCTGAAGATATCTGTTTTAGTTCTACTGGCATTGGGCAAACCCAATGAACAAACAAGCGGAATGCCTAAATATCTGTCTAAAAGTTTTTGGATTTTATCAGGGTGCATCGTTTTAAAACGGTAACGTAGACTTCCGAAGTCTACAAGACTTCGGAAGTCTATAGAATGGTATCATCTTCTTAACGCTTGCTCAAATGCTTCGGCTAATTCAGGCGGTACCCCTGCAATTTCAGCCAAAAGGCGCACAGTAGAAGGAAGAGGCGTTTGCCAAAACCACGAAACTCGCAACCAAAACCCAGACAGGACTTCAGAATGGTAGATACCTTCCGCATCGGGCAAAACGACGTGGTAATGATTATCAGCTCCCAATCGATAGAACTCAGCCTGGGAACGTAGAGGGTCAATCAACCAGTATTCTTGCACGCCAGAGGCTTCATATTCAACAAATTTTCTTCCTCGGTCCCTATCAATACTCTCCTCTGAAATAATTTCGACTGCCAAATCCGCTGGACCATCAAGGTAAGTCTTTTGCAATCGGTGAAGATTGGCAATAGAGACAAAAATTAAGTCTGGTTCTCGCCCAGGTAAATGTTCGGGGAGTTTCATCTGAAAGGGTGCCCGTAACACTTTGCCGAGGTTTTTTCCTTCGACGTATGGCCGTAACAAATTCTCAAGGAAACCACCGATATCTTGATGTATCAGAGATGCGGGTGAATACATAATAATTTCTCCATCTACCCATTCTGCTAAAGTATCTTCATCACACCAATTGAGAAACTCTTCATAACTTAGTTTTTCTTTAATTTTTTCCATGAAATTCACCACTTTTGCGTGAAACGTGATTTAGTTGGTCGAAAAATAAATTCACACTTCACCCCTTTTTTCTCCTACCTCCCCCTAGCGCTTGCTCAAACGCTTCGACCAATTCTTGCGGTACTCCTGCAATTTCCGCCAAAATGCGTACAGTAGGCGGGAGCGGCGTTTGCCAAAACCACGAAACTCGCAACCAAAACCCAGACAGGACTTCAGAATGGTAGATACCTTCCGCATCGGGCAAAACAACATGATAACGATTATCTGCTCCCAACCGATAGAATTCCGCTTGAGAGCGTAGAGGGTCAATCAACCAGTATTCTTGCACGCCAGAGGCTTCATATTCAACAAATTTTCTTCCTCGGTCCCTATCAATACTCTCCTCTGAAATAATTTCGATTGCCAAATCCGCTGGACCATCAAGGTAAGTCTTTTGCAATCGGTGAAGATTAGCAGTAGAGACAAAAATTAAGTCTGGTTCTCGCCCAGGTAAATGTTCGGGGAGTTTCATTTGAAAGGGAGCGCTAAGCATTACACCAAGTCCCTTCGCTTCAGTATAGATGCGCAAAATAGAAATTAAAAAATCAGTTAAATCCTGGTGCCGCAGTGATGCCGGTGAATACATAATAATTTCTCCATCTACCCATTCCGCCAAAGTATCTTCATCACACCAATCGAGGAACTCTTCATAACTTAGTTTTTCTTTAATTTTTTCCATAGAAATTCACCGCTTTTATTTTTAGACTTCCGAAGTCTCGAAGACTTCGGAAGTCTATTGTACTCCAACTCGGACGGCGCTTTCAATCCCCAAGATTCCAAATGCGTTTCGAGTTTTGGCGCGTAGGGTATTTTGTCCTTTGTGGAGATACCAGATAAACGTCTCGGATTGTTCCGTCCAATCGCCATCGTCGAATTGCGCTAAATACGTCTCAAAATTAGGGGTTACAGTGTCCAATATTACATCGAGTGCATCCGGTTCGTTGCTCTGCTGAAGATAGATTACCGTCTGATTCAGCGTCCAGTGAAAATCGCCCTCGCGGCGCGAAGTGCGCGAAAATTGCGGCAGGGGTTCTTTTATCGAATTATGCCACAGATGTCCATCATAAGTATACGAAACTGCGCCGTGTTCCGGTTCCTCGGGCAATAGCGATGTCAGGTAGTTGTTGCGGCGTGTGGCGCAGAATTGGCGGTACAAACTGATGTTGTTCTCCAACGTCCCACCAAATTTCTCAGGGTCATTGATTTCCACAACGCCTTCATAATCCTTATTCGCGTATGCTTGATGCAACTCCAGCGCGCTCATGGGGATGCCATTTCGCTCAAAATGTCGCGTCCCTTTGCGTCCATCGTCGGTATCGCAGCCTGGGTCCATCATCACCCACTTTTTGAAATCGTTAGACCAGACTTCCGCGACGCAGTGACAGGAGATGATGGTGGCGCGGGCGGTAATGCCGACAGCCAGGCAGCACTGAGCAAAAGTGCTGGAATAATGGGTACACATCCCCAAAGAGAGTTGTTGACCTGCCAATTCCAGAACTACCATAGCGTCCCACGGCGGGACGAATTGCAATGTTCCACGGTCCCAACCGTTTTCCCACTGCTGGCGAAGCCAGCGTTTCAGGCGAAGAATTTTTTCAAATTCTGTTTTACCGCCCTGAATTACATGGTCTAAACGCCATTTTTCCCGCAGAATTTTCAACCGCGGTTCATCTGCCAATTGATGCGCAAATGTGTAGGACGGTCGAATAATCCGCTCATTACGGAACTCCGAAACGGATATTGTCGGTTGGACTTTCTGGATATCCTCAAATTCCACCTTGACGTGAACATCCTTCAGGCTTGGCGTACATTGGGGGGATTTTGTCGTTAGCACGGCTCGCCACTGGAAGAAATGGTGAACATCAAACGGATTGATTTCTTGTTTAATAGATTGCCAGCAACTCCAGTTATCCGGGCGATACGACGGTGTCGTCCCACTGCGCCAGAAAACTTCCACGCTTGTGCCTTCGGGGCACTCATCATCTACAACCAACTCAATGGATTTAATTTCTCCCCCTTTAGTAAAGGGGGGCAGGGGGGATTTGAAGCGCGGCGCTATGGGCGAATCTGAGGCTAACGCCAAAAGGTCCATTGATGGCGATTCAATCCATCCCGACGACGCATGTCGTTTCAAATTGAGCCGAATCACATATTCACCGCGGCAGAAATCGTTATGGCCGAGCAACTCCGTCGTCCAGGTTTTACCGCCGTCGACGCTCTTTGCGCTATGACCGCCGAAGCCGTTGTCGATATATAGCCGCCAACCTTTGTCGCCTTCGGCGCGCAGAATCACTTCGTTTTCGCCTTTCCGAAGGTTTTCGACGGAGACAGGAACAATCTCCCAACCTTTTGACCAGTAGGAATCGATTTTTCCACCGTCTTCGGCGGGAGTTTCCACCTGAAAAGATCGATTTTCAGCCATCGTTTGATGTTCGATACGATGTCCATTGACTTCGACTATCAATACACTTCCCTCTGGACCTTCGATGCGAATTACCAATTCCGCGGCTTCTACATTTGCAGCATCTAACGTGAAAAATTTTTTCGCCTGTATATTTCCTTGAATAATCTCAACCGTGCGGCTGGTTATTCCACCAAGTTCATCGCAGAGAAGCAACCGGTTGACAAGCCGCGCGCCGCTATCTTCGATTTCTATGTGATGGTTGTAGACGCATGTCTCGAAATTTGTTTTTATTTCGGAAATTTTGTTCATAAATATTCTCCTTTCAAACACGCTTAAAGAAATTCCCTGGCACTCATCATAGCAATGGTAGTTTGCGTCAGTAAACTACTGAGGCGAAGCCGAATAGGCTTGTTACACAGACGCCGATGACGACTTCGTCTTACGGGTAAATACCTGAATTCTGGCGAATTCAGCTACAGCCGAAGGCGTCGGTGAGCGAAGCAAATACTTCTTTTAACGAATTGTATAATTTACCGGCATACAAGGATTTCCCCAACGTCATATCATTAAGAACCATTGCTTGAAATGCTACCCTACATTAAAATTCCACTTGACATTGATACCTGTTTATTATAAAAATTGGTCAAGTAAACAACTCTATAAGGTGAAAATCTTCTGGAAATGCTCTTAGCATATCGACGCGAGGAGATGGATAAAGGAACCAGGCGCCGACAAAGGATAGCGGCAATTGCAAAGTATTAGCGCTATTTTAGTCCATAAAGACTCAGAATTTGAACCTATCGAAACAGAATTGCGCGTTCTGAAGCTTCCATACAAAGCCCAAAAATGAGCAAATACTTCGTGTTCGATGTCCGGATGATAGACCGTCAAGATTAATAGTGCTGCCGCCCTTATGGCATTAACTTACTCTGGTTTTAGTAAACACAATTTCAATGTCAGATTTTATTAGACCAAGCTTAACAGCATAATTATAGAACAGGCGCAAACCTGCCAATTCGGCTTTGGTTAAGTCGTAGCCGATATTCTGCGTCAGATATTCTCGGCAGAGGGATTCAGGCAAATTCAATTTCGGCGCCTCAATTTGAGCGATTTCTGGAATGAGCTGTAACCCTTCCTGCTTTGCTTGTTGCAATTTTTGTGTAATATAATCCAATACGGCGTTTTCTTTTGTTACCCATAGCGCATAGACAAACGGCATTCCGGTCATCGAATGCCATTCTTCGCCGAGGTCAAGTGTATACCACCCTTCGTCTGATTGTTGCATCGCCGCGTCGCCAATGAGCAAGACTGCATCTGCATCAGTATTGCGAATTGGAGAACGGTGTTCATACGAGGTGTATTCAGGATTGAGCCCATATTTTTCCGCAAGCAAGATCTTTAACAGCGCGCGGGATGTGCGAGAACTGGTATCTAACGCTACGCGCCGAACTTTTTCGATGGGTACTTGGCTGAATAATTTCACGCTACGCACCGGACCATGTGATGAAATTGCGATGTCAGGAATTATCTGATAGTTTTCGTCCTGGAATTTTTCTTTTCTAAGGTATTCGATGGAAGGGATAAGCGCGACATCAAGTTGCCCTGCTTGAAGCTGGGCAGCTAAAAGGCTGGGGACGGCTGTGCTCAACTGGAAATTGGGGTCATCTTTGGGAAGCGTGTATATCAACGGTTTTGCATTCAGGTAGGGAACCGCGCCAATTTTTATGCGATTTTTGTGTATCATTGTCTACCTTCTTACAACTTTTTCACGTATAGTAACGAGCGATGTCTTATGCCGATAATCAAGAAGAACATTCTACGCATCACGTTTCACGCATCACGTTTCACGTTTCACGTCTGATTTCGTTGTAGAATGTATCTCTTTCAACAGGAATTCGCCCTGTTTCTTTCACTAATCTGACAATCTCATCTACGGATAACGCTTTGGGTGTTTCTGCGCCCGCGGCATGCGTGATTTTCTCCTCCGTCACGGTGCCGTGCATATCATCTGCGCCGAAACTGAGCGCGACCTGGGCTAACTTGATTCCACTCATGACCCAATAGGCCTTGATATGGTCGAAGTTATCCAGCATCAGACGGGAAACAGCGATATTTTTCAAAATCGTCAATCCCGTCGGTTCAGGCAAGTGGGACATGCGAGTGTTCGCGGGATGAAATGCCAATGGCACAAATGCCATGAACCCACCCAAACTTTTCTCCTTAGTGTTTCTTTTGATGGAACTTTTCATTCCTTTTATTTTCTTTTGATACAACCCCCTAACCCCCTTTGTTAAGGGGGACTTTTCTTGCTTAAAGAAAAGTTTGGAAGAAAAGTTTGCTTCATCCTGAAGTTCGCGTAAGCGAATTAAGTGGTCAACTCGGTCCTCAACAGTTTCGATATGTCCATACAACATCGTTGCATTGCTGCGGATACCCAACTGGTGCGCTTGTCGCATGACATCCAACCAACCTTCTCCGCTCAATTTACCTGGGCAGATTTTGTTGCGCGTCTCTTCTGCGAATATTTCCGCACCTCCGCCTGGGATAAAATCCAAACCCGCTTGCTTCAGTTTGAGCAATGTATCGCGAACAGAAAGTTTTGACATACGCGCGATGTGATGAATCTCAACCGCAGTGAGAAATGTCAAGTTTATTTGCGGCATCATTTCCTTCAACCTGCGCAATAATTCCAGATAGTATTCTAACGGCAGGGTAGGATGCAGGCCGCCGACGCTGTGAATTTCCGTACAGCCGTTTTCAAGCGCGTATTTCGCTTTTTCCAAAAACTGTTCTATACTCAATTCAAATGCGCCGTCTTCCTGAATATTTTTCCGCGCATACGCGCAGAAATGACAGCGCGAATGCAAAAGGCAAATATTTGAGTAGTCGATGTGTTGATTAATGTTGTAGTAGACTTTATTTCCATTTTTTCGCTCTCGAACGATATTTGCCATCCGGCCGACGGTGAGAATATCATCGGATTTATATAGCGTCACACCATCTTCAAATGAAAGTCGCTCAGAAGATTCTACTTTTTTAAAAATTTTGTGTAGGTTAGCGTCGGTAATTAAGTTTTTCATAAATCAATTGTCTCTAAAATCCTTTATCGTATTCACAAACTCGCGCGTAACAGCAAGTATATTAGCCGCATCATCTTCCTCAACGTCTCCGCCCTCGTGAACAACCCGATTTCGGACATTGCGACTGCGTTGGAGCCTATTCCAAAAATCATCGGGTAATTCCCTGAATGAGAAATTCGCCAGCAATCTGGGTAAAACATCAAGACGCGTGAGAAACCACAAGTCGCGTTCTATATTCCATCCAGCTTGCCCAATATCAAATCCGATGTCGAGCAACTTTTCCTTCAATTTGGCGCGGATAAGGGGGTCGAAAATGGATTCGATAACACTCCAGCAAATTAAGATACATTCTTTGTAACGATGTTGACTAAGCGCTTCTTCTGCGTCAAGTATTAGTCTGTCTGTCAGTAACGGAGGTTGTGGATTGACGAGATTTTGCCGTAGAGTTTGAACTTCGTCACTGTTGAGTGGTTCATCTACCGGTTGTGGAGCTTCATAACGATACCATCTAAGGACACTTCTTGGCGGTCCGAGGTCAATTAGCCTTGCAAACTCAATCTGTGGAAATACAAGCTGGGTAATATGATGCCTTCCCGTTTGCACACGATACCAATCTATCAATCGGTTAGCGGCTGTAAGCGTGATACTTGTACAACGGGAAAACTCGTTTCCTACGTTTTGGACCTCTGTTAAATCAACATCGGTTACAAAATCCATCGAAACAAGTGATTGCTCTTCGCACAAAAGAATACTTTGTCCGAACTCTGTTTCATAAACAATCTGCGTTGGATGCGAAAGTTGGATGGTACAGATATACCTTGCCGCGTAAACTTGATACTCGCCTTCCGGAATTGCTATCAAATGTGGCAGTAATAGTTGCATTTGAATACGCTTCATTTTTACGCCCACCAATAAACAAATTTTATGTGTGGATAACCGTGTTCTTCAGCTATTCGGTCAATGTCAGTCATCCAATTGTCAACATTTTCAAAAGCGTGGTGCGGGGGTTTGAAAATAGCATAAGGCACAACGTGTTTGTTTCTCACAAATAGATGCACCCTCACCAACTCATTTTCGCTGACATAAGTGCCAAGATACTCGCCGTATTCTTTAAACTCAGGTTTTTGCAACCGTTCCTGTTTGTAAAACATTTTCTGCACCTTCTTTGGTTATTATCGCTGTTTCAAAGTATGATATATCCTCATTGACCGGTGAGTGATGAGTGGACTTTCAGGCATGAAAAAAGGCAAGGATAAACATCCCTGCCCTTAATGAGGTAAAAAACAGGCTTTATTCCAGACTGGGAGTTAGTTTGAAATCCACTTCAGTTGGAACTCCAGACGGTACATCAACTTTCTTTATACCAGCTTTATAGCCCGTTTTTATGCAGAGTACCAGATATGTACCGGCTGGCAGGTCAGGAATTTCATAGTAACCATTGCTATCAGTAAATGCTTTGTATTTGTCTTTGGTCTCTACATTTATAGCAATGACAAGTGCAGATTTGATTGGGTTACCCGTTGTGTCTGTGACTGTACCATGTGTTGGTGATTTTAACGTTGCTTATTATCATGGGAGGGGATTCGCAGCAATAAATCCCACTACTCCCTGTGTTGGTGATGGTAACGTTACTTATCGTGGGAGAGGAGGAGTAGTAGCAATAAATCCCATGATTTCCCGTGTTGGTGATGGTAACGTTACTTATCATGGGAGAGGCGGAATAGCAATAAATCCCATAATACCCCGTGTTGGTGATGGTAACGTTACTTATCGGGAAAGTGGAAGCGTTGCAATAAAAACCATAATCACCTGTACCCGACTTGTCCACTCCATCTATGGTGAAGCCGTCGATTTTGGTTTGAAAGTTAAGGTTATTTGCAATAACGACAATTCCAGTAGATTTTCTAATCTTTGTGACCTCTGCGCCAGCGCCGAGGAGCTTCACCGCGCTTTTTAGGGCGATATTTTCCTCATAAGTTCCCGCCGCCACCAGAACTCTATCACCGGGGAGAGCAGCATTCAAGGCATCCTGAATTTTGTCAAAATCGCCTGGAACGTGAATGTCTTTTGCATAGGCGAAGCTGGCCGCCAATATCATCAAAAGACAGGCTATAATGACTTTTACTTTCATTGGAAGAATACCTCCTAATTTTTTCGACCTTTTGGGTTGTTTTCGTCAATATAATAGCAAATATTCAATAAAAAGTCAAGCCCAAGATTCAATAATTTTTTGACAATGGAAAGTGCGCGAAGCCATCCCGTGCTTTACAGCGGATACATTATCTACCTCACAGTCTAAGTCATTATAGTTCGTACAGTATCATCGAAACCGCAGCGAATACAAATCCGCGTCCTTGATGACGAAGCGTAATCGAATCGGTTTACCAGCCAGGTTGCTTATGTCACTACCGCCCTTCCATGTTACGGCGCGCTCGAGTGCGTCGCCATAAATTTCTGGCGAATCTGCTAACGTGAAACCATCGAAGGGCTTGCCGTCGGCATCCTGGATTTCGACTTGTATGCTTCCCGCAGCAGAGGTTGAGAAATTGATAACCAGTTTTTTCCCTGCAAAGACAAGCGGTTTGGTCACAAATTCACCGCCGCTTAACGGCGCCTGCGCCGAAACGAAGCCGTCGATACGCAACGTATATCTGCGCCACTGATTACCACTTTCCTGGTGAGAAGCCTCGCTTACATAGATTGAAAGCTCGTTGGGCGCATCGCTTATACTTGATTTCGTTTCGATAATGCCCCAGTTTTGGTAGTTATCGCCATAAAACCAACTATCTTTCAATCTTAAACCAGGACGTATAAAAGATTCAGCCCAGATGTTGAAGTTTAGTCCATCGCGACTTACCATGAACATGCCATCGGTTACGGCAGTACCTTCACGTTGGGATTTGCTGGCGCGAATTTTACGGTGCTCAAGTTGAGGTAGGTAGTTTGTGGATTCCGTCCAGCCGCGGTCAATGTAGCGCGTCGGAAATCCGAGAAAAATATGCGGCGCACGGTAATACGGGATTATTTGATTCGTGTAAAGCTCACTGACTCGCCCGGGGGAATAATTCAGAAAAACCGGTTCAGGCCAATTGAAAAAATCTTTCGAGGTGGCGGTCCTGATGTCGCGACCATTGCGAAAGTCGCGGTGGTATTCCCGATATTCGCCGCGCACCGAATCCCAAAACGCTAAGTTTTGCGAGTCAAACGCCCCTTTGGTAACCACAGGCTTGTCGCTCATCAGCGACCAGCGAACACCATCAGATGACTTGAAAGGATATAGCCCGCCTTCGCCGCTGCCGAACGCCTTGTATTTCTCGTCCGGTTTGCAGTCGGGATTGGCGTCCTTGAACGGCGTGAAATTATGCGTGCCGATGCCATGCCAGATGATGTTGTTCTGCTTAGAACCGTCAAATTCGACCAATCCCAACTCCGGTTTAATCCAATGGGTTCCATCTTGGCTCTCGGCGTAACAGGTGAATTCCGGATGCGGCGAGTGATATCCTTCAGTCGTGTAAATCGCATGACTGCCACGGTAGTACATTCGGTACAGTTCGCCATCTTTGAAAACCGTTTTGTAATGGCAGGAATTTCCCTCCCAGGGTTCATCATGGATAATCGCTATTTCTCGCGGCGTCGGGCGGTTTAGAGCTAAATGTGCATCCTTCATTTTGTCGATAAGGTAACCATCGACAAATAACTCAAGCCTTGAACCGATATAGATGGGAGAAACATCCTGCGCCATTGAGTACGTCGCATTTGCTCCGGAAGTTGGAAAAAAATTTACAAGATTCATTTGGTACCTCCTTGTAATTTGACTTTGGTAAATAGGAATTTTTTCAGGTTTCAAACCCTTGCTAATTCTTAAACCACGAAGGCACAAAGGCACCAAGAGAAATCGGAGAAGCACATAATGTGAAATTCCCTTCGTGCCTTGGTGTCTTGGTGGTCGATTTTCCATGTAAAAGGGGTAATTTACCAAAGTCAAGGTAATTATGAAGTTGGTTTTATACAAATTCGCATAGGGGCAAGGGGGCAGGAGATGTTATCCGCGTACTATCTGCTTTCCTGCCGTCTTGCCGTTTTGCCATCTTGCCGTCTTGCCACTTTGCCTTCTTTTGATTAGCGAAATCGCAATGAATATAGGTCAGCGTCCTTGATGACGAAGCGTAATCGGATCGGTTTACCAGCGAACTTGCTCGTATCACTGCCGCTTTTCCAGGTCACGACGCGTTCGAGTTCGTCGCCATAGATTTCCTCTGAATCCTCCAACGCAAAGCCTTTGATTGCTTCGCCTTCAGGATGCTGAATCTCGACGCGCACACTTCCCGCGGCAGAAGTCGAGAAATTGATGACCAACTCTTTGCCTTGAAAGACGATTGGCTTAGTTACGACTTCGCCGCCACTTAACGGTGCTTGCACCGAGACAAAACCATCAATGCGCAACGTGAAGCGGCGCATCTGGCAACTTTCACCCTGGTAGTACCCTTCCATGGAGTAGAGCGAAAGCTCGTTGGGAGTGCCGGGGATATCGGACCCGGTTTCAAGAATGCCCCAGGCTATCATATTGTTGCGATTGCCCCAACGTTCCTTTTGCAAACCGGGGCGGATGAAAGCCTCACCCCAGCGTTTGAAGCGCAGGCCATCGCGGCTGGTCATGAACACAGCGTCGGACACGCCGGGGTAGCGATGCTTCAACACTATACGCGAGGGCATAAAACGTTTGGGAAAACCCATAAAGATGTGGGGGGCGCGGTAGTAGGGCGTAATCTGGTTGGTGTACAGATGTTCGAGCGGCGCGCCTGGGTATTCAAGCCAGACTGGGTCCGGCCAGTTGATGAAGTCGGTGGATGTACAGGTCATGATGGCGCGCACACCCTCTGTGAATCCGCGGTGGAAGTCCACATAGCGGTTGCGCGTGATATCCCAGAACGCCAGGTTTTGTGAGTCGAACGCGCCTTTGGTGATTACCGGCTTGTCGCTCATCAATGACCAGTGGACACCGTCGGGTGACTTGAAAGCATATAACCCACCCTCGCCACTTGCCAGCGCTTTGTATTTTTCATCCGATTTGCAGTTGGGGTTGGGGTCTTTGAACGGCGCAAAGTTATGTGAGCCAATACCGTCCCAGATAATGTTATTTTTCTTGGAACCGTTGAACTCAATGACTCCCAGGTCGGGCTTAGTCCAATGGATGCCGTCTTTGCTCTCGGCATAACAGACCACCTGGTGGGTAATCTCTTCGGTCTGCTCGTTGTAGTGAGCGCCGCGGTGGTACATTTTGAAATGGTCGCCATCCTTGAAGACTGTGTGATAGAAGCACACATTGCCTTCCCACGGCTTATCGTGGACGATTGCCACCTCGCGAGGCGTCGGTTTGTTCAGCCGCAGTTCAGCTCCAGCCATCCTGTCGATTAGATAATCATCGACGAACAATTCTAACCTTGAACCGATGTCAATTATCTCGTTTGCCATATTCATTTTGGTTGCCTCCTAATACAGCGTAAAATTTGTAGTATCCGAAACTACGTTTTTCCTCCTGGTTTGTGATGGATTGGCGAACACCAAGATTTTTTTGTCGGTATGAAGCACAACATCCTCAACGCCGTTACCCGTCAAATCTACGACGGACGCTAATGGCCCTAGGTCGCCGGCGTGTTGCTCACATCTTATGTTCTCCGCTTCTCCATCAAGGTCAAATGAGACAACTCTATTACATTCTTCCTCTTATTTCTTTTGATCAAACTTTTCTTTCTTAAAGAAAAGTTTGGTTACCCGAACCATCACATATCGTTAGTGCGTTTGCCAGCACTATCTCATCAAATCCGTCTCCATTCCAATCCACCAAACAGTGATGTCGGCTGTAATTTGTCATGTATGTGCCGATATGTGCGCCATCGGTGCCAATCAGCCATACAGGTGAATTGCCATAAGGCCGATGGTCAATATCGACAAAGATCTGCTTGCCGTCGAAACCTGGGGATATTGCGGCGGCATCCGCTGATTCAAAATGATGTCCACTGATTTCCCAGAGTGTTCGCTTCGCTCACCGACGCCTTCGGCTTACGGTATTCCCAGCGCCGTCTAAACACGCCATCAAATTCGCGCCACAGCATGTAACAACAAACCGAAATTCTTCCGGCGCATTTCCTATTTCTACAACGCGACAACAGTCAAGATGCCCGTTGGAAAGCGCAACCTTCTTTGAACTGAAAGTCCATATCTCCGTGCCATCATCATCGACCATTGTATAGCCCGCCATTATGAAAAATTCCTCTTTGTTTCTTTTGATCAAACTTTTCTTTTTAAAAGAAAAGTTTGGTTCGTCTTTGCCATCGCCATCGATATCCACTGGCGTTGGATGATGACACGTTTGGTATCCATCTTTGGGCGTCCAGCTCCAGAGTTCCTTCCAATCCGATGTATAAACCCAGAGTTTGGTGTAGCGAGTTTTGATAATAATATCAGCAGCGCGTTCTCGGCCGCGAAGGTTAGCAAACGTAATGCAATCTGCAACGCGCAGTCCTTCCGGGAGCGGATAACGGTTTATCTCTTTTCCATTAGAACCAGTTAGCATCACCAGAAAACCTTCTGCGCTAAATATAATCTCATTTTTGCCATCGCCATTGATATCGTAAATCTGCGCCGGAACATCATACGTGAGCGTGCTTCCCCCGGCTCCAGCTTGTCCCCATTTCCATAGCTGCGTTCCATCAAGTTTGTACGCGCTCATAGCCGTGACCGCCTGGTTATGATTCCTTGCTGTGACAAATTCTAACTCGCCATCATTGTCAAGGTCACCCGCTACGAGCCATTGACCACTGAAATCAGGCTCGAGTTCGATAGTTTTCCAGGGGTAAATAATGTGAGGCTGTGGTCCGAATATTTCAGAAAAAAACAAAGGATATTTGATATCCATATTTATAACTTCCTTATGCAGTATTACTTCCCCCGCGCCATGTCGATGAACTGGCGGATACGCGGCACAGGCGTCAAAGGCGTAATTGGGCTGCCTGTACTAATCACAAAAGAACCTATAGAACGACCAATGCGGACCTGTCGCTGAACCTCCTCACGGAGTTGTTCATCAGTGCCTTTCTGCACGATGCCGACGGGGTCGATGTTTCCGAACATGCACGTCCTCCCTTTCACCTGGGCGCTAATGCTCTCAAGGTCATTCACATATCTCTTCATTGAGGTTTCCATGAGCAAGCCATCCGGTTCTAAGGAAAGAATCTGCTCCACCCGGTCAGCAATTCCGCCAAAATAGATTAAGATGACCTTTTGTCCAAGGGAATGCGCTTCTTTAATCATCTCGCGCATGTATGGCATACTGAAATGCTCATAGTCAGCAACGGAAATGAGGTCATTCGTCGTTATCGCATCGTCAATGTAAATACCATCTCCACCTCTGGCGGCAAGAGTACGAATCCGCTCTATATTTTGTTCCAACAGTTTGCGACTGAGATACTCGACGAGGTCAGATTCATCACGCAGCGCCGCGAAAAGGTTAGTCATCCCCAAATACCAGGTGCAATTCCAGAAAGTACCGGTCACCCCACCGTTGAGGATGAATTTCTCTTTTCCGAAAGCCTCGACCACAGCAGCTACATAGTCGCCGTGACCTCGTGAAATCGAGCTTTCAGCAGGGGTAATCTTGACAAGCTCAGTGACATCGCGCCGGTCGAAAACCCGCCGTTTCTCGTTCGCGGGTCCAGCGCGATGTGGTAAGTCTACATTAAGCTCCCAGATAGCACCGGTGCGAGTATTTATCAGAAAATATTTTCCATCTCGCGCTTCGAACCGCACTGCCTCGCGTTCTTCGCGAGAAGGAGCTTCGACTGGCTCTAACCAGTCGAACGGGAGTTTGCAAGCAAGCACGCGGTAACCTTCCAGATGTACCTCTGGAGTTGCGTATAACCACTGGTAATATGTCCAGGGCGGCTGTCCAGTGAGTTCAGTCCAATGGTCGCATTGCATAAGGTACGAATAGGGAGTCACAACTGGAAAACGTTGAGGAAGTTTGCCCTCCAGCGCTGCCAACATACATTGCTTTGAAGTCACGCTTATACACCTCTGCAAATGTGAAAGGAAATAGAAAATTTCCTTGACTTGAAGATAAAGATTAGATAAAATATATTCAATTTACTTTTTTCCTCTTATTTCTTTTAATCAAAATAACAAAATCAGTAATTCAAATTGTTACTTGCAATGATATATAAAATAAGACCAGCCCACTTAAAAGATTGCCAGCTTGTATCCAAGATGATTACGGAATGCGCCCAAAAAGAAGGTATTATGTTACCCAAAACGCCGCAACAAATTATGGAAAATTTAAGCAACTTTTTTGTCGCTGAAATCCAGGGTCAAACCATCGCTTGCTGTGGATATAAAATCTGGGTCAATGCTTGGGCGGAAATTATTTCTCTATACACAAGCGCTCCTTTTCGACATCTCGGAATTGGCGCTCAATTGCTCAAGGAATGTATTGACAAAGCCCGAAGCCAGGGTTTTCAGAAAATATTTACGCTAACCTTTAAGCCCGACTGGTTTTCAAAAAGGGGCTTCCGACAAGTGAATATCGATGAACTGCCGCATAAAATTTGGGGGGATTGTGCTTACTGCCCCAAAAACGCGGCTGGTCCGGGTGATGTTAAATGTGATGAAGTACCTATGGTACTGGTAGATTAATACGGCAGCATTATATCCTAAATTCCGCACCTGTTCAATGCCAAATTTTATTCATGATGTTTAGAAAATGAATTACTCAGTAATAAGCAAATTTGGGGGGCGCAATAATTTATTGCCAAAAGCAGCAAAATCGTTGCACTCCAAATTGATTAACAGATAGGGTCGCCCCAATCGGGAATCTTGAGCAACTCGCCGCCTTTGAGCGCAGATTGATGCCCAACGAAGCCCGGCGCGCAATACCGCACCGCCTCCCACACGTTGATGCGCGGTAAACGTTGGCGATTGACGGCGTCCACAAATTCGTGGACTAAATAGGCGTGAGAGCCGCCGTGTCCTCCTAAGTTAGATGCAAGTGGTTCTGGCAAAAATTCATGATGCACCGGCGGATTAACAATCTGCTTCCCCTTCTTGTCAGCCCAGACCATGCCTGCCAGGTTTTGTTCAAAACTCCCTTCGGTGCCGTAGATGCCGCTGGCTCGTTCGCAACCAGGGTGACCGATGCGACGAAATTCGCAAATGCGCGCCGTGGCGCCGTTGCTCATTTTGAACAACCCCACCTCGTTAGAAAATGTGTTTTTAGAAATGGTATCTTCGCGAAACCAGTCATCGTTGGGATAGACATATCCTTGCGCCGAAACCTCAGTCATGTGTGCTCCGGTTACGGAGACGATAAAGCTAATGGAATGCGTGGGATAGTGCATGGGAATCCCACCTGTTTTATCTCGTCCCCACTCTTTGCCCCAGCGGTTCCTGGCAACTTCGTAAAGCCCGTGACTTAAATCATGAAAATATTCTGCCTGACAATAAACAAATTCTCCGAAAGCGCCTTCAGCCGCCTTTTTTCGACAAAACGCGGTTTCTGGTCGGAAATAGCTCGTCTCACCGTTCATGTAAATCATACCCGTCCTTTTGACTGCTTCAACAAGTTGGTCACATTCTTCTAAAGAACGTGCGGCGGGGACGGCGGTGTATACATGCTTTTCCGACTCCATTGCCTGTATCGCCTGGCGAGCATGCAGCCAGGGTTGCGTGATGATTACCAACGCATCTATGTCCGTTTTGCAAATCTCATCCAAACCTGGATATGTCTCCTTAATTTCAAACTGTTTCGAGCATTCCGCCAAACGGTCTGCCCGCAAGTCGCACAGCGCTATTCGATGAACATCGGGATGTTCTTTGAAAAGCTGGATGAAATGCCTGCCAAACATGCCAATACCTACCATACCGATGCTGATGCTCATGCTCTTTCCTCCCTCGATTGAGATGACATCAAAAAAAGATGGAAAATGATATCCTTTTGGAGTATAATTAATCAAGTTCCCAAAAAGTCTTTTTAAGAATATTATACCACAAGAACATGAAATTTTACAGAGTTTTTTGCCCCTTTAGACTTCCGAAGTCTCGGAGACTTCGGAAGTCTAAATAGTCAATAAAAAGGAAAAATTATGGAAACAAGACGATTAGGACAATCAGATTTGGAAATCTCAGTAATGACCTTGGGCGGCTGGATGTTTGGCGTGGACAGTTGGAGCAATGTGAATGACGATGACTCTATCCGCACCATTCACACCGTTATAGATGCAGGCATTACGATGGTCGATACGGCGATGGGATATGGAGGCGGATATTCCGAGAGCATTATCGGCAAAGCACTCCAAATGAAACCCGGGCGATTGCTGATTTCTTCCAAATGTTCCGCCGACCCAAAGCAAATTCCTCAACAAGCGGATGCCGCGCTGTCGCGATTACAGGTAGATTGTATTGACGTGTATCACGTTCACTACCCCAGCCCGCGCATTCCAATTGCTGAAACAATCGGAGCGATGTCGAAACTCGTGGATGCAGGTAAAATCCGATACATTGGGGTTTCCAACTTTTCTGTTGAGCAGATAGAGGAAGGGTTGAAAACTGCACGGATTGAGTGTTGTCAACCTCCATTGAACCTATTCTGGAGAGAGACAGAGGAGGCAATTCTTCCATTTTGCCAAAAGCACCAAATCGGAGTTATTTGTTACAGTCCTTTAGCGCAGGGTTTGCTGACGGGAAAGTTTCGCCGTCGAGAGGATATCCCTGATGATATTCGCTCCAGGAACAAACTATTCAAGGAAGGCACGTTTGAACGGTGCTTGGAAGTGTTGGATTTTATGCAAACAATAGCTGACAAGCAGGGAAAAAGCTTAACCCAGGTAGCGCTCAATTGGGTCGTCCGACAACCCCAAGTTACTTCTGCTATCGTCGGAGCGCAAAATCCAGCCGAATTAAAACATGACGTTGAATCCTTCGACTGGAAATTATCACCTGAAGAATTGAAAATGCTCGGAGAGCGTGGACTCCAAATCTCAAGGACGATGGATTTTGACACCAATATGTGGGGCTATAAGCCAAGTTGAAAGGCGAAAAGGCAAAACGGCAAGAAGGCAAATAGGTAATTGCCGTTTAGCCGTCTTGCCACCTTGCCATCTTGCCCCTTAACCATTCACCCCTTTGCTTAACATTGTCAAGTTATTAAGGAGGAAAAAAATGGCTAATCAGTATCGAGTCTGTATCGTAGGATGTGGCAGAATGGGAGGCACGATTGACGAAGAAGTTAGAGGCAGCAAGTATGGCGCTTTGCCATATTCCCATGCCGCTGGATATACGGCTTGTGAACGCACAACTATCGTAGCCGCGGCGGATGTAGTCGAGGAAAAGGCGAAATACGTGTGTTCAAAATGGAATATACCTGAGATGTATGCCGATTATCGGGAGATGATAGAGAGAGAGAAACCCGATATTGTCAGCGTTGCAACCCGCCCAGGCAATCACGCGGAAATTACTATCTTCGCGGCGGAACATGGGGTTAAAGGTGTTTACTGTGACAAACCCCTTTGTGCGTCGCTGGAAGAGGCAGATGCCATGTACGCAGTTTGTGAGCGCTATGGAGTGAAATTCAACTTAGGAACTCAACGCCGGTTCACCCCAGGCTATCTAAAGATGCGCGAGCTTGTCGAAAGCGGCGAGATAGGCGAACGCCGTGCAGTCATCGCCTATTCAGGCGGCGGTGCTTTATGGACCTATACGCACGCGGCAGATATGCTTCTGTTTCTGGCAAGCGATTCCGAGGTAGAATACGTCCAGGGCAACGTTGCCGTGAATGATGCAGACTTCGAGGACAACCGAACGGAGTCTGACCCGAATATCATTATGGGTTACATCCGATTTAAAAACGGCACCATAGGCATCAGCATCCCCGGAAGCGCTTATGAATTTGAAGTGGATTGCGGCAATGGAACGGTGCGTGCGTTGAATAACGGCCAGGGATTCCAGCTTCGCAAACGACAGGGACAATGGAAGGAGATATTGGATGCAGATTTTCCACTATTCGAACTGAAAAGTGGCACTGTCGGCTGCATTGAGGATATAGTCGAATCAATTGATACAGGTAGAGAAACAAAGGGAAACATTCGGTTAGCGCGCATAAGTACGGAAATCACCTTCGGAATAGTTGATTCACAACGGCAAAAAGGTGCCCGCGTCTATATGCCAATGGAAAACCGTTCGTTGTACCTGGGACGATGGTAGACCGGAGTGCGGAATTCAGAAACCAGGTTTATTATCATACCTTTGGGAATTTCTGGAAGAAAAATTTAGATTTCGCACTTATTAGGTCTCTTCAGTCTATCTTGACTTTGGTAAATAGAACGGTTTAAGAAGACGCTAATTTACCAAAGTCAACATAGATGACTTCCACATAAGGGAGGCTCACTATGACACAGAATAATCTTGTTACAGTGTATGTTTACGATTCAGATTTACGCGAACGGGCAAATCTGAAACATGAAAATTATTGGTACGAGTACATCCGAGAAATCAATGAACAGTTGGGGCTACGGGCTGTTCCAGTCTCAAGGCAGATACTCAAAGATGTTGCGCGGCTCAACGAAATCAGCATATTATTCATCGGTGATTTAACGTCGAATGAAATTACCGAGGTAATGGCTGAGAATCTGAGAGTATGGGGCAAAAATGGCGGCGTGCTCATCGGTTTCGCTACGCAGGGTTTGGATAATGTCTTCGGCAACCGGTGTGCTGGCATGCGCCAGCAACCGACGGATGATTATACTATCGCTGGATATTTCGACTTATTGCCTGGCCCATTGACAGCGGGTATTCACTCTGAACTCAGCCCCGAGCAAAAGTTGCTGATATTCTCTGACAGTCGTCAGATTACGCCGCAAACTTCTCAGGCGATTTCGCGGCTGTATGATGCAAATGGCGCAGATACAGGTTTCGCGGCAATTACTCAGCAGGATTGCGGCAAAGGCCATGCCTATTATTTCGGCTTTAACGTTCCGAAAACCATCTGGATTCTCCATCAGGGCAGACCGGTGACCGATGACCTGGATAATGATGGCAAATATCGTGCGCGGGAGTTACACGTAATTGGCGACAATGCGCGCGATGTGCTTTACGCTGATGACATCCTGTTTCTGATTCAGAACATGGTCGGCAAAAAGCCACAACCGTTCATCTATCAGATACCTCCAAAAGGAAGTGCGATTTCCGACGCGCTCTTCTACTGGGGTGGGGACGATGAATCGGCGAAGAATGGAATACAACTGCGGGCGTCTGAGTGGATGAAAGAGAAAGGGCTACCGTATCACATCAACGCGATGGGCGTCAATGGCGAATTTGGTCTAACCGTTGAATATGCGGAAAAAATCAGGCAAAACGGACATGAAATCTCACTGCATTATAATTTCGTCAACTACGAGAATTATCAGGAACCATATCCTTTCACCGAGGAGGATGTAAAAAAGCAAGCGGAGGCGTTTTACCAAAAATTCGGTTTTCGTCAGATTTGCAGTGTCAATCATTCCGGCTGCTGGATAGACTGGGAAAAACCCGCGGAGTGGATGTTGGCAGCCGGCGGTAACGCTGACAATAGCTTCATCCCTGGTATTGACCCACTGCCTGCTCCGCAGACCAACGCGCCGTTCTTCGGTTTCGGTTTTGGTACATCCTACCCATTCTATTTTTATGATGATTTTGACGGCAAGAATGCGCGGATAAATTTTTTAGAGGAACCTGTTACCGCTTATGAAATTGGACATCGCGGGTCGATAGGCGACAGAGAAACCAGCGATTTTGAACAAATTCACACAGTAATTGACCTTACGGCGAAATATCACCTGCTGATGAATCTGTTTTTCCATCCTGTTTACATCAGCGATTTTTCGCTATGTCGAGCGGCAATCGCGGAATGTCTGAGATATATCGAAGAGCGAAACATCATCGCCGTTCACTTTGGCAATGATGCGCTCTGGAAATGGTGGGACGCGCGCAGTCGTTCGACGGTTACAAACGTGATGACGCCGGAAAACACCATCCGATTCATAACTCACTGTGAATATGAAGATGGAATGATTCTCAAAATTCCGCTTCAAGATGCGATTATCGCTTCAGCACGTTGCGATGGGAAGGAGGCTATTTACAAAGTCCGACAGGAATTTGGGCAAAATTGGGGATATGTGATTGCGCCGTATGGAAATCATGAGATTGAAGTAAAACGTGAAGTGTGAAACGTGAAACGTGAAATTAAAATCATAAAAATTTTGTTGTTCTGAAAATGAAACTATGCTAAAATAGGCATGTTTCAAATTTCCTCAAAAATTAGTTGACAATAATGAGTAATAAGCCGAAGGTTGCGAGGTACGAAGCAATCATTACTCATTACTCATTAACACGCCTACGAAATATAAATGAACAGGAGGTGCAAAAATGAAAATTGTTTTCCTGACTTTGGCAATCGCAATGCTGTTAGCGCCATCTTTGGGATATGCGCGTCTTGATGAGGCTTTGGTGCTCTATTACCCTTTTGATGAAGTAAAGGTAGATGCTGTCAAAGACGCTTCCCCGAATAAAAATGATGGCGTTATCAAAGGAACCGCGAAATTGGTGGATGGGAAATTCGACAAGGCTATTGACCTTCCAAGCGCAAGCTTTGTCGAGATGCAAGCCTCAGACACACTGACTGGGGACCTTTTCAAAGATGGCGCCTTTACCATTTACGCCTGGATTAATCCATCGTTTGCCGGCAGTACATGGGAACACATTTGGAGAAGTCTTCCCGGCCCGCCTAAAGGGCACAATACCTTCTTTCTCAATTTGGACGGAAGGCTATCGTGGCGAGCGAGTGTTGGCGGTACCTGGACGGTCCTCTGTGAAACCGCGCCGGGTTTAGTTCCAAAAGGCGAGTGGACTAATGTCGTCGTCTTAGGAGATACGAAGAACTTCAAAATATTCGTGAATGGCAAGGAAGCGATGAAGTGCGAATATAAAAAAACAGACGGTGGAAACGCAACCTACCATTTCGGCGGCGAAGGCGGTGAAAGTTATGCCGGCGCTATTGACGAGGCAGCGGTCTTTTCCCGCGCTTTAAGTGAGGATGAGATTAATAAATACCTGGGCGGTATTAAAGCTGCTGCTGTTGTTCCCAAAGGAAAATTAACCGCTATTTGGGGTACTCTCAAAACGGGTTTTTAGTCCACACTCAAGCCTCACCATCTAATATTTTGTTTGTAACGTGAAGGGCAAAAGGGGCAAGAGGGCTAGATGGCAAGGGGGCAAGATGGCAAAACAGAAATAGCCGTCTTGCCATTTTGCCGTTTTGCCCTTTTCCTTCTTTGCAAAACTAAAGTAATAAATTTTGACTACCCATCATGATTAAACACAACTTTAATCGCGTTATCCGTTTTATGATACGCCATATCAAATCCCCGTTGGACTTCGGCTAATGGGATGATGTGGGTAATCATAGGTTCAACATTTAGTCTTCCTTGCGCAATCATATCAATGGCTAAAGGAAAATCGCGCTGGATATCGGGCCCAACTGAGCCGATTAACGTGACATTTTTGCTGAACATGGTTCTGAATTGAAAGGGATAGATGTCATGGTCTGGAACCCCAAAAGTCAATATCGTCCCATTGCGTTTGACCAGGGCAAGACAGTGGTTTACTGTCTCCGTTTGATGTCCGACTACCTCGAAAACCAAATCCGCCATCTTGCCATTTGTCATCTCGTTCACCATCGCTACGGGATTTTCCTTATCTACATTGATGGTATGCGTAGCGTGCATTTTCTTAGCGGCTTCCAGGCGATAATCCAATTTATCTATCGCCACTATCGTTTTAGCGCCGAAATTACTCAACAAGTGTGTGATGAGCAAGCCCATCGGCCCCTGTCCCATCACAACTGTATCAAGGTCAAGCAGATTGCCCAATTTGCGGAAGGCCCAAATCACGGTACCTAAAGGTTGCGACATCAGGATAATCTCTTTCCGGGTAAATTTCGGCAGCGGCAATGTTCGATTAGCATTGGACGTGAAATATTCCGACAGTCCACGACTACCATCGGGCAAGGAAAGGACCTCATCTCCCTCTTTGTATCGGTCTGACTTTGTTTCGGCAACCATACCCACGCACTCATGCGCGGAAAGCCCAGGCTCAAGCGGATAGGTGGGATATTCACTCAAAAATACGGGCATATCACTTCCGCAAACAGCCGACCGATCGACTTTTACGAGGATACTTCCCGATGGCGCTTTGGAAATGTCAGGCTTTTCAATTTCTACAATTGCAAATTTTCTGGGAGCAACTATTTGAGCAGCTTTCAAATTTTACCTCCGTCTTTCCATTCTCAACATCATATCATAACTCATTTATACGATTTCGCAGTTATCATACTATTGCGTGTTGCGTATTGCGTGTCGAGTAACGGAACACGCAACACGAAATACGCAACACGAAACACGTTTTACCCTCCCACTACGGCGAAAAAGTCATATCATTTAAGGCTGTTGCATAAAACCTTCCACTTTTTTATCCGCTGATTCACGCGAATATGCACGAAGAAAAAATATTCGCGTAAATTCGCGCCGATTAGCGGATAGATTTTGAAATTGGAAGGGTTATTAAGTTGGAAACGCCTAAAGCCACTGTTTCATATAGTTTGCCGACTTAGGCAATTCGATTTCAGCAGGGCCAGGCACGCCGCATTCGAGAGCCATATAATGTTCAAAACCTATTTCGTTCAGCGCGGCAAAGCCTGCTTTGAAATCAGTATGTCCATAGCCAGGCAATAAACGAGTGCTATCGGCGAGGTGGACGTGTTTGATGTAACTGCCGGCTTTTTTGATACTTTCGGCGATATTGGCTTCTTCGATGCTCATGTGGAAGAAATCCGCCATGATTTGCACATTCGGATTATTCACTCTCTTGCATATATCAACGCCTTGTTCTAAACGATTTATGAAGCGCGTTTCATAGCGATTCAATGGCTCAACCAGAACAATCGAAGCGACCTCTTTGGCATGGTCGCCTAATTCTTTGAGCAAAGTGACCAATAACTCTTCCGTCAGTTGACGCGCGCTTTTGTAGGGCGAGAGGTCATTGATTCGTAAGCCGCCAAAAACAGGCACCATAATTAAACCAACAGCGCCGATATTGGCTGCTACGCTAAGTAAGTTTTTAATGTCTGACATTGCTAAATCTCGTTCTGATTTGTTGCCATCAACCAGACAACCACCGTATCCCGCGCAGATGGTGCTGGGTTTAACCTGATGATTCTGCGTCGCCTTAATGATTTCAGCTTGACGGTTTTGAAGACCACTACCCCAAAATTCGATGCCCTCGTAGCCATATTTCGCGAGATTATCAAGTTTTTCTGCTAAATCTCTGCCGGGCGCTAAACCTTCTTGACTTGCGAGTTTCATTGAGAACCTCCAATTCACATTATCTTAATCTGGAAAATTTTGAGAATTTTATCATAGCACCGAAATAATGTCAATGAATTTTAGTAACCAAACTTTTCTTTAAGAAAGAAAAGTTCCATCATAAGAAATAATTGGAAGAAAAAGTAATCCGGAGAAATTTTTGTTTGTTATAAGATAATAAATATGGTAAAATAAATATAGTTCTTTTAGAAAGTTAGCAGTAGAATTTGACACATTAGGTTAGGAGGAAAATCGATGAAAGTTATCAATGTGACTACCAATGGATTTGACAAATTTCAATCTGCTTATAAAACAATTACTGGGCACAATATAGATTGGAATGACATTTCTGAAAATCTTCGAAATTCTTTTTTTACTGGCAAACCATTGAGCGGTCAAGAATTCATTGAACTTCCCAGAAATCTTGGCGCCGCATATCTTATAGCACGCAAACTTCCTGATAATGTGATTTTAGATAAAATCAAGAAGCAACTTGTTTTTTATGAGGACAAATACCATATTTCTTCAAAAGAATTTTATTGCAAGTACCATAATAGCGAATCCATATTCGACGGCCCTCAAGAACAAGTTCTTGATTTTCTTACGTGGCAAAGTTATTATGAAGAATACCTGGAGCTAAAAAATGTTATCAGGTGAGCTACGGATATATGACCGCGTTGCCTATCTTTGCGATTGGATGAACGAACTGTTAGGGATAAGAAATTTTGAATGGGTAGACTATGATGATATTATCATGACAAAGTCTTTTTCAACGAAAGGCAAATTAAAACTTGCTGATGATACTAACATTATGATTTTTGAACAATACAAAATTGTCAACGATGAACTAAAAATTTTTCGTTATTGTTATTGTTACTATGATGCAGATGGACGGGAGATATTCCGCGCTGATAATAGCGAGCATCATAATGTATTCACTGCTCCTCATCATGTCCACGACTTTAGATTTGGGGGTGATAAAGTAAAACCTTTCCAAAGGCAGTCTTTTTTTGATCAAACTTTTTTACTAAAAAGTTTGCAGGATTTAGATAATCCTGATATTACAGAATTCTTCGCACACATACGCGGAGAACGATTGTAACCAAACTTTTTTTTTAAGGAAAAGTTTGCTACTATTGTTATTAAAAATAGGAGGAAACAAATGGCAGTAAAGCTCGGTTTTATTGGTACAGGTGGAATGGCAGGCGCGCACATGCAAAATCTCAAGACCTTCGATGATGTTGAATTTACCGCAATGTGCGATATCGTTGAAGGGAAAGCAGCGGCACGCGCCAAGGAATATGGCGGAACGCCGTATACAGATTTTTGCGAGATGTTTGATAAAGAGGAACTTGATGCGGTGTATATCTGCACACCGCCGTTTGCACATGGCGACCAGGAACGCATTGCTTGCGAGAAGGGAATTAATATGTTTATTGAGAAGCCGATTGCTGCGCGGCTTGAACAAGCGATTATCATCAATGACCAGGTTCAACGCAGCGGTGTTATCACAAGCGTCGGCTATCATTGGCGATATGGCGGCGACGCCCAAAAAGCGAAGGAAATTCTGAGTGGAGAAAAAATCCTCGGTGCGCTTGGTTACTGGATGGGCGGCATGCCAGGCGTTCATTGGTGGCGTGTTCGTGCGGAATCGGGCGGACAGCATGTCGAACAAACCACGCATATTTTCGACATCTGCCGTTATCTCGTTGGCAGTGACGCTAAAACTGTGCATGGTGTCGCCGCGAGTGGTAGCATGACCGATATTCCTGATTACGATGTGGACGATATTAGCATGGTTAATATCGAATTTAAGAACGGCGCGGTCGCCAATATTGCTTCCGCTTGCGCGATGGAAGGTTTTGGACGCGTGCATCTGGAAGTATTCTGCCGTGGTCTTGTCATCAGAGTCGGCGGTGGCTCCAGTGTCAATCGCAAAGGCCAGACTGAAGAGCTAAAAGGCCAGGGCTTTGACCGAGATAGAGTTTTTATCGACGCGGTTAAAACGGGCGATTCTTCCAGGATTCTCTCGCCATACAGCGATGCGCTTGAAACCTTTAAGATTACAATGGCAGCCAGCAAATCTTTCGAGACTGGTAAAGCCATAGATTTGTAGTTTTATCTGAGAGACTGGGCATGTTTCAGAAAATAGTTTACATTTGATGCGTGAAGCGTGAAACGTGATACGTGATGCGTGATATGAAAATTTTTATCACTCTTCACGTTTCACGTTTCACGTTTCATTCATCCCTTTATCACTTTAGACAATGTTTCACCTAATTCCGCAATTCTATACGGTTTGGTGACAACACCGCTGAAACCGTATTGCTTAAAGTTGGACATGATTGCATCAGTGGAATAACCGCTGGAAACAATGGCCTTAACATTAGGGTCTATTTCCAGCAGTTTCTTAATCACTTGTTCGCCTCCCATGCCGCCTGGAATGGTTAAATCAACGATAACAGCATCATAAGGCTGGCCCGATGCTTCGGCTTTTTGGTAAAGCTCAAGCGCTTCGACGCCGTCTTTGGCAAACTCCACCTCATAGCCGATATGCTTAAGCATACTGCCGGCAACATTTCTGACGGCTTCTTCATCATCAATTACCAAGATTCTTCCCTTGCCTAAAACAGGTCGTTCTTCAAATTCTTTCGTGCTAAAGATTTGTTTTGAGGAAGCGGGAAGATAGATATAAAAGGTTGTTCCAACTCCTAATTCGGATTCTACGGCAATGTATCCATCATGTCTTTTGATGATGGAATGGGAAGTTGCAAGTCCAAGTCCGCTTCCTTTCTGTTTAGTTGTAAAGTAGGGGTCAAATATCTTGGAGAGATGTTCCTTTGGTATTCCAATGCCTTCATCTTCAATTTCTATCTTGACATATTTTCCCTCTTTTATTGGAAGGGCATGCTCTGCTACGGCCTGGCAGGGACGCATCGCCCCTACGGGGGCTACATTTTCGACGCGCACTTTAATTATCCCTCCTCCAAGCATAGCCTGGTCGGCATTGATAATCAGATTGTTGATAACCTGGCTTATTTGTCCCTTATCAATTTCGACTGGCCAGATATCGTCTGGAATGAAAAATTCGCACTTAACATTGGAACCTCTAAGGGCAAATTCGGCTGAATCTTTTATTAATTCTGTGATAGATTCTGTTTTCTTGATTGGCGCCCCGCCTTTTGAAAAAGTGAGCAATTGTTGGGTCAAATCCTTGGCTTGCAGGGATGCTTTTTCCGCCTCCACCAATCGTGCATAAATTTCATCTTTAGGATTTGCCTTTATCTTTGCAATTGAGATATTGCCCAAAATCGCGGTTAAAATATTGTTAAAATCATGGGCAATGCCGCCAGCAAGAATACCGATGGATTCGAGTTTCTGGATTTTTTGCAGTTCTTGTTCCATTTTCCTTTGCTCCGTGATATCGCGGAAAACTAAAACAACGCCGATGATATTTCCTTTGTCATCTTTGATGGGCGCGCCGCTATCGGCAATGGGCTTTTTCGTCCCATCTTTAGCTATCAATACACTATGATTCGCCAACCCAACAACAATACCTTCGCGAATTACCCGCGCTACTGGGTTTTCTACTTGTTCACCGGTTTCTTCATTGACAATATTGAAGATATCTTGCAGAGGTTTTCCGGTTGCGTCCTTTGGCTTCCATCCGAGCAAATCCTGGGCAACCAGATTCATAAATTTCACCCGCCCTTCTGCGTCTGTGGCAATCACGGCATCGCCAATGCTTTTAAGTGTGGTGAACAGCCACTCCTCGCTCTCTTTTAATTTCTTCTCCATCTTGTGTTTATAGAGAGCTATTTCTATGACCGAGTGTAATTCTCTATCTTCATAAGGTTTAAGGATATAACCATAAGGCTCCGTTATTTTTGCCCGTTCCAGCGTTTTGGCATCGGCATAAGCCGTGAGATAAACCACCGGAATATTGAAACGAGAGTGTATTTGGTCAGCGGCTTCAATGCCGTTCACTTTACCTTCTAATACAATATCCATTAGCACTAAGTCAGGTTTGTTCTCCGCCGCCTTCTCAATAGCTTGCTCTCCCGAAGATACTATTGCGCACACAGCATATCCCAAAGAAATCAAACTTTCCTTAATGTCATCAGCAATAATAAAGTCGTCTTCAACAACCAAAATTTCGGTTTTTTTGTAATGGTCAACAACATGTTAAAAGGCTCTTAACTCCTTGATTTTCTAATACGGTTTTCGAATTCATTGGGTGATAATCCCGATATTGGTAATCCCTGATGAGGCCGATTATTGTATTCGGTGTGAAATTGCTTCAAAAGGGCGCTTAATTCTTGCTCCGACTCCCAAGAGTGTTCGTTGAGCCATTCTTTCATTGTTCTGATGAAACGTTCTCCAATCCCATTTGATTGTGGTCGGTGCCGTGCAATGACGACATGAATGAAGTCAAGCTTTTGTGCCACTTGCTTCATCAGGCTGGCTCGAAATTGTGTAAAACGATCCGAAATGAGAAAGTGTAACTCTGGTGGCAGTAATTGCTGTAATGCTTCAACCACCATTTCTGCGGTCACTGTTGTTCCAGCGAGAAAGGTAGGCAATCCGAAAGACTTACGGGTGCAATTATCGACAATAACTAAAATAGCAATCCAAACTGGAAGCAGCGCCAGTTTGGATATTCTCAAGCGAAGGCTTTCACGTTGCTGTCGCCACTGCCTATCCTCCACTTGTCGTTGTTCTATTTGCTCCCGTCGTCGCTGACGAATCGCTTTCCACTCTTGCTTTGCAGCTTTCTTGCTTCCCCACAGGGGACGTTGGTTAGCTTGTTTCAGCACGTTCCACTGGTGCTGCTGGGTACGACGTTCAGCCTTTAGGGTTTGCCAAACAGCAGCTTCGTTTTGGCGTCGTTGGCGTTGTTGGCGACGTTGCGCACGTAAGGCGTCTGCCTCAAGGCGAAGCGATTGTTTTTCGGTCGGTGTTTTATGCTGTTCGCGTTTGCTCTCTCTGGTGTCTGGTTTGGCTTCCGAAGCAGCAACGAACTGGGTCATCGCCTCAACATAGCTGAACTGCTCATTGGCACAGACCGAACCGGGATAATCCTGTTGGACTGGTTCACTCTTGGGATATTGGATGACTAACTTCCCAGAAGAACCGCTGACAACAGGTAACGTAACTTCGGCCTGGTGGCAAACCGGAACAAAGCATAAATCAACGTTGATTGTCTGATTAGGTTCATCAGCAGTGCGACTTATGAACCCTTTTTTTTAGGCGCTCTTTTGGCGACTTCCCAGAGACCAGCGTCTGGTCGTATCCTCTTGACGGTATTAGGGCTGACTAAAGGTGTCCAGGCGTTTGCCTTGGCTAATTCGTCAGCAATACGTCGTTTACCCCATTGAGGATGGCGCTCTCGAAGCGAGATGATACGTTGTTCAATCTTTTCGTCAGTGCGATGCGGATTTTGGGGCGCATGACTGGCAAAAGCTTGTAGGGCTTCATAACCACCTTTCTCAAAACGGGGTTTCCAGTAGTAAAAGGTCCCAAGGCTCAATCGGGCTTCTCTTAAAGCCTGTTGTAAATCACCCGTTTCTTGCCAAACTTTAAACAAACGCTGACGTTGAGAAGGGGTTGTTCGGGGATAAGATAAGCGTTTTTCCATAATGATAGAGTATAACATTTAATAAATTAGATTTCAACATGTTATTGACTAATACA
>Ga0194113_10000130_pt1 | contig 84389 bp, 75 predicted proteins | sample TA2MahC200mmetaG_FD_146193 | JGI IMG/M metagenome (GOLD analysis project Ga0194113, IMG submission 146193) | Freshwater microbial communities from Lake Tanganyika, Tanzania - TA2015017 Mahale Deep Cast 200m | ecosystem: Environmental > Aquatic > Freshwater > Lake | place: Tanzania: Lake...
ACGTGGTGGGACGACCGGTGGACGAACTGGGACCGGTCACCACCGAGGAGAAGCGGCCCATCCACAAGGCTGCGCCTTCTTTTGAAGAACAGGTGACCGACATCGCTATCCAAGAAACCGGCATCAAGGTCGTTGACCTGATCGCGCCGTTCATGCGGGGCGGCAAGATCGGTTTCTTCGGCGGCGCGGGAGTGGGCAAGACGGTCTTCATGATGGAGATCATCAACAACATCGCCAAGCAGTTCGGTGGAACTTCCGTGTTCGCGGGTGTGGGCGAGCGTTCGCGCGAAGGGAACGACCTGTACCTGGAAATGGGCGGCACTCTTCCCGGCAGACCCAAGCGCGAAGGCGAGAAGGTTATCGACCGTGCAGCCCTTATCTACGGCCAGATGAATGAGCCCCCTGGAGCTCGCGCAAGAGTGGCGCTGACCGCGCTGACTGTCGCGGAGTATTTCCGTGACGAAATGAACATGGACGTGATGCTCTTCATCGATAACATCTTCCGATTCACCCAGGCGGGTTCCGAAGTTTCGGCTCTCCTCGGCCGCATGCCCTCTGCGGTGGGTTATCAGCCGACCCTGGGCACGGACATGGGCGAGCTTCAGGAGCGCATCTGCTCGACCAAGAACGGGTCGATCACCGCGGTGGAGTGCATCTACGTGCCTGCGGACGACCTCACCGACCCTGCTCCGGCAACGACATTTGCCCACTTGGATGGAACAGTCGTGCTTTCACGCCAGGTTGCGGAGCTCGGCATTTATCCCGCGGTCGACCCACTCGATTCCACCTCCCGAATTCTCGATCCGAGGGTCGTAGGCGAGGAGCACTACCAGGTTGCTCGACAGGTTCAGCTCATTCTCCAGCGGTACAAGGACCTGCAAGACATCATCGCGATTTTGGGCATGGACGAGCTCTCCGAGGGCGACAAGTTGGTCGTCACCAGGGCGAGAAAGATCCAGCGCTTCCTGTCGCAGCCCTTCCACGTTGCCGCAGAATTCACCGGCGCCGCAGGAAAGTACGTGAAGGTTGCGGACACGGTGGCCGGCTTCAAGGAGATCGTGGAAGGCAAGCACGATCATCTGCCCGAGCAGGCTTTTTACATGGTCGGCGACCTCAACGAGGTTATAGAGAAAGCCGAGAGATTGGCAAAGGCAGCCGCCTGATCGGGAGGCATTGATGTCGAAGAAGTTCAAGGTCGAAGTTGTCACTCCGCTGGGGGTGGTGCTCGATAAGGAAGTGGAAGAGATCATTGCTCCGGGCGTGATGGGCGAGTTCGGAGTGCTCATTGGGCACACTCCTATGCTCACGTTCATCAAGCCCGGTATCTTTTCCTATCTCGATGAGAACAACGAGTTTGTGAAGTTCGTGGTGGGCGACGGCTTCTGCGAAGTGCTGAAAGACTCTGTCACCGTCCTTGTGGAAGAAGCTCAGAGGACTGAGGAGATCGATCCGAATGAAGCCACCGCGCAGCTTCTGGACCTTGAAGCCAAACTCAACGCGATTCACGCCTCGGAAGATCCGGAGGAGTATGCCCGAATCACCGCAAGGATGAAAATGGCTCGTCAGAAGGTGGCGGCGGCTAAGAAGAGCTGACAGTCGTCAGTTACAACCAGTGATTGATTTTGAGAGGTCTCGCCTGCGGCGCCATGTGGCCGCTGAGCGGAAGACCTCTTTTCTTTTTGGAAATCGATTCACCCCGACTTGCATTTGGATAGGGCTTCAATGATGTCTTCGGGATCGACTCGCTTCATGTGGTTCGGTTCCACATAGGCCATGCGAATAGTTCGGTCTTTGTCGATCACATAAGTAGCGGGAATAGGAAGCTCCCAGGTTTCATCGCCATTCAATTCAGGGATTCGGTGACCGATTCCTCGATACACCTCGCGCAGCGCTTCCGGCAATTGGAACGCGATGCCGAATTGTCCGGCCACCCCATTTCCCCTGTCGCTCAGAATCTCAAAGGTTAGCGCATTCTTCTCGGCTGTAATGAGAGAAGCCTCCGGAGTCTGTGGAGAGATCGCGACGAGCGCGGCGCCCAGTTTCGTGATTCGGGGTAGTTCGAGCTGCAACGACCGCAGCTCCAGATTGCAGAACACTCACCAGACCCCGCGAAAAAAATTCAGAACCACAGGGCCGCGGGCCAGAAGATCCGAGAGCTTCACGGGATTCCCGCCCGCGTTGAGCAGCTCGAAATCGGGGGTCAAGTCTCCGACCTTCAGGCATCGTTCGGCGATTCCTGACCGAGTTAGGGCCTCGATCGCTCCATCGATCACCGCGAGATGGTCAGGCGGTATCTGGCTCCGCCGCTGTCGGCGCAAGCTGTCCAGCTCTTCAATGAACGACACGGCCGGCCTCCTTTTTGCCGATTATACCCATTCTTGAAAGTTCCGCCGGAATGAGATCGCCCTCCCAGAAGTACCCGTATTATAGTGAACGGCTTTGAGATTTGCGTGAAAGGTCACCCTCCCCCTTCCCCCTCCCATCAAGGGAGGGGTCATAAAACCCTCTCCCCTGGCGGGAGAGGGAAGGGAGAGGGGGATTCTAGCCTTAGCCAAAGGCGCAGATCTCAACGCAGCCTTCTATAGTCTTGCCAATCAAATGGGCATCACTTCCGGCAGAATTCCGGTGCGATCCGGAATTCCCAGAAGGGGAATACTGTGAGTAGCCCTGGGTGAAACCCAGGGTAAAAGGCATCCAACAAGCTTTTCTCGGGATCGGCCCTGAAGGGGCCGCCCCTACAGGGCCAAAAGGAACCACTTATTAGCTCCGTACCACGGGTTTCACCCGTGGCTACTCAAGGTGCTCCCCCTCCAGGGGAAAGACAAAAGCGAGATCTCATTTTGCGATTATTAATGAGAATCTCTCTATTGCCGGAACCGTTCCACGAGCTGGTTCTTTTGGAGCTTCCCCATCTGGTTCCGAGGCAGGCGATCGATGATGAAAAGCTGCTTGGGACATTTGTATCCAACCAGGCGTTCCTTGCAATATGCCATGAGTTCGTCCGGCGTCGCTGCCGGCGTGGCCTCCTTCAACGCCACCACGGCGGTCACGCGTTCCCCGAAGTCTTCGTCCGGCAGGCCGATCACTGCGGCTTCTAGGATAGCGGTGTGGCCTTCCAGGATATTTTCCACCTCTTTGGGGTATACGTTGTACCCACCCGTGATGATGAGTTCCTTTTGTCGGCCGACGAGATAGAGCCTGCCCTTGTCGTTCGCGTCCTGGTATCCGAGATCTCCGGACTTGAACCATCCTTCGACAAAGGATTCAGCGGTCTTCTCGGGCATGCCCCAATAGCCTGCAAACACGTTTTCCCCGCGCATGAGCACTTCACCGACCTCACCGGGCGCCACGTCGGTCGCGTCCGGCTTTGCAACCCTGATTTCCACTCCCGGCAGCGGAAAACCCACACTCTGGGCCTTGCGACCCTCCACCTCTATGGGGTTGGAAGTGATCATGCCGGCCTCGGTCATGCCGTAACGCTCCAAGATCCGGAAGCCGGTGTGCTGCTCGAATCGTATGAACTGCGTCTCCAGCAGCGGAGCGGACCCTGATATGAAGACACGCATTGAAGAGAGGTCGGGCCTCTTGTCCATCTGCTCCCACGCGTTCATGAGCCGCTGATACATGGTGGGCACACCCATCAGAATGGTGCATCGCTGTTCGCCGATAGTCTCCCATGTGCTCACCGGGTCGAATTTCTCGTGCATGATAATGGTCGCGCCTGCATTGAGTCCGCCGTGCAGGGCCACAAACAGCCCGTGGACGTGAAACAACGGCAGAGCGTGGAGTAGCACGTCTCCGTCCGACCATTGCCAGGATTGGTGCAAAGCCATCGTGTTCGAGACAAGGTTCCGGTGCGTGATCATCGCTCCTTTGGAGCGGCCGGTCGTCCCTGATGTGTAACAGATAATCGCAACATCATCGTCTTCTGTAGGGAACTCGCGGACGTATCCCCGCGGGACCTTTTCCAGTTCCGCGCTCAAAGAGAACGCGCCATCGGCCTCTCCATCCACCACCACGCTGCGAAGCCCGCTAAACTTGGCGAGCACATCCCGCGCGCGTGAGAACCTCGCATTATCAGTGAAGAAAAGCGAGCTTCCCGAATCCGACAGGAAGTATTCCAGCTCCTCCGGTCGGTAGTCAGGGTTGAGGGGAAGGGCCACGCCGCCCACGGTGAGCACTGCCAGCTCGAGAAACACGAACTCCATGCGCTTGGGCAACTGGATCGCAACCCGGTCGCCCACTTGCGCTCCGAGCCGCTTCAGAAGCGCAGCATATCGTTCTATTTCCCGATCGACTTGCCCAAAAGTGTAAGGCGTTCCTTCGAATATTACCGCGGGCTTTGCCCCGAACGCGTGCGCTGTTTCCGAAAGTTTTCTTGCAAGATTCATGGCCTGGTTCCTCCCTTCTCGAGCCGCTCAGGAGTCGGCCGAAGACCTGTTCCATGAGGTCACAGCCGCGGCCCATCACCCGATCATCTTGGCGGGAAGCCAAGTCGCCATTTCCGGGAAGATGCACAGAAGAACGATGAGGATCGCATCAATTACCAGGAACGGGATCAGGTACCACAATATCTGAGAGAGCGGCACGTCAGGAGCGATGCCTTGCACAACATAGAGGTTGAGGCCCACCGGAGGCGTCAAGAGGCCGACTTCCAAGTTCACGGTCATCATCACGGAAAACCATACAGAATCAAACCCCAATCCTTTGATCACGGGCAGGAGCATGGGGGCAACCATGAGAATGACCGCGGCAGGCGGAATAAAACAGCCCAGGAGGAGCAGCAAGATGTTGATGAACAGAATGATACCCCACTTGCCAAACGGAAGCGCCAGGATAAGCTCTGCAAGAGACTGGGTAACGTACAGGTCCGAACAGACAAAACCAAACAGAGAGGCGCCCGCCATGATCATCAGGATCATGGAGCTGTCGTTCAGAGTGCGGGTGAGGATTTTGGTCATCTCTCCCAACTTGTAGACTCGGTAGATGATGACCACAACGAGGAGCGCGATCACCGCGCCGACTCCTGCGGCCTCGCTCGGAGTTGCCCACCCGCCGTACAGCGAGACCATGATGCCGAGAATGATGAGGATTAAGGGAGCAACCTTGACGAGACTCGCCATCTTCTCCTTCATGGTGTAGCGCTCAACTGCGGAAACACTCCCGGGAACGGTTGCCGCCTGTGCCGGCGCCGACGGGTTGGAGGCAGACTGCCGCGGCACGAAGAATCTGAACGCGAACACTATCCACAGAGAACTCATCACCACCAGGAGAATTCCGGGAATGACCCCTGCGATAAAACACTTGCCGATGGACGTTTCCGTGGCCACTCCGTAGAGGATCATGGTCATGCTCGGAGGGATGAGAATGCCGAACGTTCCGGCGTGCGCGACCATGGCGCAGGAAATCGCGGGATCATAGCCTCTGTTCCGCATTTCCGGTATGCCCACACCTCCCACCGCAGCCGCGGTGGCGGGGCTTGAGCCGCACAAAGCGGCAAATATGCCGCCGGCCAGCATCGTGCTCACGCCAAGACCACCGGGGAGACGGTAGACCCAGCGGTGCATAGCCTCGTAAAGGTCTTTGCTTGCCCTGGTGGCAGCTAACGGCGCGCTCAGGAGAATAAAGAGGGGGATGGAAAGCATGGCAAAACTGTCCATGCTCCCGTACAGCACGTAAGGAATCTGCTGCATAAGATGGGGCGAGTAGATCAGAATGTAAATCACGGAGACCGCAACGAGACCCGACCATATGGGCATCCCCGAAAACAAGAGGACAAGAGCGCTCATGAAAACCAAGATGCTGAGTTGCGCCTCATTCATGGTCGCCTCCCTTCCGCTCCTGCGAGTCGGCCCCCGGAATGTCAATGTCCTTCAGCTCCGAAGGAATGAGCGTTTCCTCGAAGGCGCCAGTGCGGAGCGCGACTATCTTGCGCCAAATTTGCACGGTTGACTGGAGAAAGAGGAGTGTGGCGCCCAAAGGTAAGAACATATAGGGTATCCAGAGAGGAGGCCCCCAGAGCGATTCACTGTGCTCGTTGGTGGCGATCGTTTGCCACCACATGGGCCACGCGTACCATGCGATGATCACGCAGACCACGCAGCTAGCGATTCCCGTGACGACCAGAAGGATTTCCCTCGGTCGAGGCGGCAGATAGATGATGAGCATGTCGATGTTGAGGTGATGTCCGCCCAACTGCGCGAATGCGGCACCCACAAAACAGGAATATATGAGGAGAAAAACCGAGGCCTCTATTTGCCAGATCGTCGACCAACCCAACACCTTCCTGACCAGAACACATTCGGTGGTGACCAATGCGGCTGCGAGCACCGCGACCGCTCCGATCAACCCGGTTATCTTGCTGAGCGTCGTGGCAAGGCTTTCCAGCCTCGGCCAGAAACCCTGATTCGCTTCCTTCATGACCGCTCCCTCCACAAGCATTTGAGCGCCCGTGGCCCCCGTCCATCAAGCCACGGGCGAGCATTGGCGCTCAGAGTCACTCCATGGCTTTGACAGCCAGGTCCAGGAGCTCTTTGCCGTTGGGAACGGTCTCCTCATAGTTTTTCCACGCGGTTTTCTTGGCAAACTCTGTCCACTGCTGAAACTCTTCCTTGGTCATGTAATGAAGCTGCACGCCCGCCTTCGTGAACTCACTGACCAACGCTTCATTATCCTTAGAGAAATTCGGCACGACCCAGTCTTTTTCCATTTCCGCCGCAACTTCCTCGAACGCCTTCTTTTGCTTTTCCGAAAGGCGATTCCAGGTCTTCATGGAGATCACCAGGGGCTCCGCCATGTACCAGATGGCATAGTCACGGGGGGCGTTCATGAACTTGAGCTGCTCGTAGAGCCGATAGGAAACAAATGAAGAAGATGAGGTGAGACACGCATTGAGCACCCCGGTGGAAAGGGCATGGTAAATCTCTGAGGACGGCATGCTCGTTATTGATGCGCCTGCCTCTTTGAGCATGAACTCGAATTTCTTCCCCGCGGCCCTCATCGCGAGCCCACGCGCATCCTCCGGAAGCCGAATCTGACGAGTCGCGCACCCTATGCCGCCGTCCAGCCACGCCCAGATGAGGATCTTCACACCATTGTCTTCGCACAGCTTTTGGATGCGCTGTCCGATCGGTTTGTTTCTCCAACTCATTGCCTGCTTCATGCTGGAGACGGAACAGGGCAGCAGCGTGATAGACAGCTCAGGATGTTTTCCGGCTGCGTAATCGAGCGGGTAGACGCTCAAGTCGAGCACTCCCTGTTTCAAAGCGTCCCATTGTTCCTTGGCTTTGTAGAGCGAGCTGGCGGGGTAGTAACGGAACTCCACCTCTTTGCCCAATTTTTGAGCAACCTTTTCCCCAAAGACCTTGGCCATGACGTCTCGAACATCGCCCTCGGCGAACTGGTGCGACACCTTCAACCTCATGGCCGCGGGGCAAACCGTGCTCCACGCCACAAAGAGCGCCGTGATTACCACTACCAACAAAATCTTCGCCATCCTGCCGTTTGCGCTACTCATCGTTCTCCTCCTTTGAGCGGGGCAAATTTCAGGTCCACTGTGACAACCTGTAGTTGACGCCGATCTGCATCAGCGGGAAAAACCCCCGGTTTATCACAGTGAGCGTTGCAGTCCCTGAAATTACGTGTCAGCCTCTACGGTTATACAAGCCGGCGAGCGCCGGAAGCGCTCGAATATATCTGGAGTTGTGGGCGAGGGCCCCCGGATGTTTTCGGCGCCTTCCTCCGTCAAAGAGAGTCGGGGATTCTGCCCGGTTGCTTGGCTCGACGCGTCGCGGCCTCTCTCAAAATCCCTCGCTCTTGGCTTTGTCCCTAATCCTTTGAGTCGCCTTCCCCGTCGTAAAGGGCTCGTAATGCTTCGCACTGATTCATGAGGTGTCTTTTCATGACGCGCTCAGCCGCGGAGGGGTCCCTCGCCCGCAACGCCTGCATGAGAGCGCGATGTTCGTTCATGGAGGCCCGGAAGCGGTCGCGCTGGTAAAGCTGGCGATACCGATAGAGGAGGATTTTGTCCCTCAGTCCGTTGACCACGTCATTGAGAACCTGGTTGCCCGTCATCTCTTGCAGGAGCACGTGGTATCGCTGATTAACCTTGAGGTATTTTTCGTGATTTCTCTCTTCGTAGTGCTTTTCCAGCCTCTCGTGCAGTTTCTCGATCTTTTCCAGCTCGCTCTGGGTCATCTTCTCCGCAACCACGCGGGCGCATGTTCCCTCCAAGATGCTCATTACCTCGAAAAGCTCTCTGATCTCTCTCATGGATGGCTGAGCCACGTAAGCGCCTTTGTTGGGAACGAGGTCGATGAGCCCTTCCGAGCTGAGGATGCGCAGCGCTTCCCGCAGCGGTGTGCGACTAATCCCCAGGGACTGGCAGAATTGCTTCTCGATGATCCGATCCCCTTTTCTGACTAGGCCTTTGCGGATCATGTCGCGGATTCTCTGCGCCACTTCCTGAGAGAGGGGTCGGGCGGGGATTTTTGAAGGGCGCCACATGGGTGCGTCCGTCGGTCGGTATCTGGGCCGGGGGACGGCCGTGGGTATTTGGCGATTTTCCGTGGCGATCGTGAATGCGATACGCAGGTATGCTGTATACAATATTCACAAGAACTGTCAACGAAAAAATAAGCCCTCCTAATCGTTCACGTATGCCGGGCTACAGCTCGCCTTTGTCGTGCTCAGAACGCGGGATTGGAATCCGGCGAAACGCGGGTCCGGGTTCCGCGTTTCGCCGGAATGACGCAAAGTATTGCGCTTTGGAGACATGTCTGGAGCAGAGTCGGTGGATTGGACTTCAGTAAGACAGGTGTCCCGCGTCTCGCGGGACGAGGCAATCTCATGTTCGGAGGGCCCCTCACTAAGTGTATGGAATCTTTGGACGGTCCGGTTTGTCCAGCTCTTCCCAGACGATGCCCCATTTCTCTTTGAACAGAGGTCCGAGGCGTTGAAAAAGTCTTCCCCAGTGAGATTTGCCTTGTTCCAGCCCTTCCAGGATCTCCGGCACCATGGCGCTCAGCGACGCGAGTTCATCCTTGGGCAAGAACGACACAGCGCCGTGCTTCAACGCTTGGTTGACGCTTTCCACATTGATTGAGCGCGCGGTGAGCATGGCCGCGGGTTGCTGCCGCTCGCTGCAGATCTTCAGCAGCTCGAAACCGTTGACGCCCATGATGTCCAGAATGGCCAAATCGAATCGATCCTCCTCAATCAGCTTCTTGCCTTGGCCGAACGTTTCCGCGCCGACAACCTCGGCACCTTCAAGCTGGTCTCTGGCCACTTCGATCACGTCAGCCTCATCGTCAACCACGAGGATTCTTTTCCCTTTGAGAATCTGCGGATCAGTCATGTTGCGCTCCTGAATGTTGAATCAGCATGTTGTGCCAATGGGGTTTCGGGACTTTCACGGTCGCTGCAACGGGGCGTTTATCGTTTGAGAATTTTTCCTTTCAGTTCATGCTAGGAAGCCGCCCGCCCTCTGTCAACATGTTTCCCAATTGTTTCTCAGGGCTTTCTCATTGAGTTATTATGGCCGTTGTACGAAGGAAAAATGTCCCTTGACTCGTATTTCGATTTAGATTAATGAATGAATTCATAGATTTGATTTCTGGTCTTCATGTGTGAACCATGACCGATTCGCAGCAGCCTCAACGTCCCAGTGATTTTGCTTGTCCGTACGCGGCAGGCTCGGAATTCGATCAGGCTCTCCGCAAGGCTCAGGACCTCCTGCGCGAGGGGAAGCTGGAACCTGCGTTAAGCCTCCTCTTGGAACTGGAAAAGAGGTACATCCAGTCCGTCCGGCTTTTTGATCTGCTGGCCGACGTTTTGCTTCGGAGTGGCCGCATAAAGGCGGGGATCCGATACAAGACCTTGCATGAAATCCTCAGAGGAACCTATAAGATTGCCAAAGAGGAGATGCGGGTTGAGGGCGCGATCGGTTCCGGGCTCCTGTTCAAGCCCGGAGCATCTCCAACCGGCGAGGGTCCGCTTGAGTTCCTGCCGGACTCTTCCGGAGAAGTTACTGAATCAGGCGCCCGGCAGGGCCTCTATCCTCTCACGGCGGCGATGGGTCTTGAGTTTATGCGGCAAGGCCATTTTCGGCGGGCGTTCGAGATCTTTGACGAGTTGGTAAGAAGACATCCGGATGACCAGACTCTGAGAGAGGCGAGAGAGCGAGCGCTGAAAAAGGATCGAAGCAAGCAGGTAATGGAACTCCTCCAGCGTTGGGTTGCGCGAATTGAGCAGATGAAGGCGGAACAGTCTCCGGAACCATGATTAGTGCATCGAATGCTCTCCAGATGCGATTGAGAAAGCTTGGTGTAGACGCGGTCCTGTTTAACACTTCCGAGCACCTCCCATCGATCAACTTACGCTATCTATCGGGCTTCACGGGCTCCGACGCCAGTCTCCTCATCACGGCCCATGAAATGCGCCTCTTTACTGACGGCCGGTACAAATCACAGGCTGCCCGGGAAGCGCCGGGTTTCAGGCTCCACGTGACGCGCCAAAAGATGGAGTCCCTCGCCAGGATCTTGGCGCGACTAAAGGTGAAGCGTCTCGGTATAGAATCGGCCCGGGTTAGTTATGAATTCGTTAAGGCGCTGGAGCGCAAGAGCCCTGGAGTCAGGATCGTGGACATGAAGCGATCCTTTGTGGAAGAACTGCGGATTCGCAAAAGCCCTGAGGAAAAACGGAAGATACAGGAAGCCGCGGCAATCGCGTCGCGATGCTGTCAAGAGATACTCGAGCGGGGGCTCGACGGAAGAACTGAAATAGAGGTGGCTGATGAGCTGGAAATGCTCTTCAAGCGACACCGCGCCCAGGGCCGCGCGTTTGAAACGATCGTCGCATCGGGCGAACGGAGCGCATGGCCGCACGGAACCGCGACCGAAAAGACCATTCGCAAGGGCGAGCTGGTTATTGTTGATTACGGATGCGTGGTGGGCGGGTACAATAGCGATGAGACCGTGACGTGCGTGGTGGGGCGGCCCACTCGGGAACAGCAAAAAATCTATACCGCGGCGCACACCGCGCACATGAAGGCTATAGAGGCCCTGAAGATAGGCGTTTCCGTCAAAACGGTAGATAGGGTTGCCCGAGACGCGATTCAGAAAGCGGGATACGGCAAGCACTTCCTGCACGGACTCGGTCACGGGCTCGGCCTTGAGGTGCATGAGCCGCCACGTCTATCGCCACTGGGGCGTGGCGTAATTGACGAGGGCATGGTCTTCACCATAGAGCCGGGCATCTATCTGGAGGGCGTGGGGGGCGTTCGCCTTGAGAGTCTGATATATATGGATCGGGACGGTCCCGAGGTCCTCTCACGGATGCCCAAGGAGCTGATTCGGATCGAGCCGTAAGCCCGACCGCGAGAAACAAATCAACCCGCATAGATCGATCTGAGAACATACATATCCCCTGAAACCCGGGTGTGATACGGAGGATTCATGTACTCAACTTCCGATTTCCGAAAAGGGCTCAAAATAGAGATAAACGGTGAGCCTTTCATCATCGTGGATTTCTTGCATGTCAAGCCGGGCAAAGGAGGGGCGTTCGTCCGAACCACCCTCAAGAGCCTGCTGACGGGCAATGTGATCGATCGCACTTTTAGGTCCGGCGAGAAGGTCGACAAACCGGATTTGGAAGAAAAATCCATGCAATACCTGTACGAGGCGGACCACCAGTACTATTTCATGGACGCTGAAACGTACGATCAGCTTTTCATAACCAAAGACCAGTTAGGGGACAGCGTGAACTACCTGCAGGAAAATGTTCAAGTAAGCGTCCTTCTCCACAATGGGAAGCCGATCGGCGTGGAAGCGCCCATATTCGTAGAACTCAAGGTGACCTCCACCGAGCCGGGCTTCAAAGGAGATACGGCAGGCGGCGCCACGAAACCCGCAACATTGGAAACCGGTCTTACGGTTCAGGTGCCCCTTTTTGTGAACGAAGGCGATACCCTGAAGATCGACACTCGCACCGGGAAATACATCGAACGAGTGCGTTGAGCAGGACGTTTACCCGGCCCTACCCGGGAGGAGTCAAGGAATGGACCCACTCGGTCTGGTCGTGCGTGATGAGGAAACCTTTCTCACCAGGGTCGTGAACCTGGGTATGGAGCAGGGTATATTCACGCGGGACAGAGCTGATGAAATAATCCGGATCTCCGTGGCCATGGCCAACAAGTACGTCCTGGACAAGCAGGTGGACTTTCGGTCCACAGAGGAACTGGCCGGCGTCCAGGAGACCATCCTGAAGTTGGTGGGCGTGGGACTTGAGATGAAAGCCGGAGGCGACCCGGACACGGGCGTACATCTGCTCATGGACGCCTCGCCTGTGGATTTGTTTCGTTTGGCGTACACGAGGGTAGAGAAACTGCGTCATCAGTGGCAGTCGCTTCTGCGAGACCACAGGGTGCAGATCTACGTGAGCCCGCAGGAGTACGAATGCCTCAGTGACATCTGCGTCCACCGTCTGACGGACATGAGCATCTTCACGGAAACGGAGCTCGCCGCAATCCGGTCGCTGACCCTTGAGGACCAGCTCTTTTCCAGCCTGGGCGCACTCGAATATTACGAGGCTGAGCTGGAACGGTATCAGTTGATCCTGCGCATGAGAGAACTCCTGCCTTTCCAGCTTCTTCGACGGTCTCCCTTAGTTCGAGCGGAAAATCTTTCAGAACTGGATTCCATCCGCGAGGCGTTCATCAATACGGCTCTCATATCGGCATTCGTGGAGGCGAGCGATCCGGTGACGGTGAGCATGGCGTCCGTGCGCGCCTTCCTGAAGGTTCTCGCCGGCGTCGACGCCACGGACGTGATTCCTGAAGATGTGGAGACCGTCGTTGTCGATCTCATCCACGAGTTGGCCGAGGGCCTATCCGACCGGGAAGGGGAACTCTTAACCCGTGAAGTTGTCCGCATAGCGCAAAAGCTCATGGACACGATCTTCAGCGAGTGGGACACGGTCAATTCATCGTCGGAGAACGTGTTCTTTAAGCGGTGGCGCAGGCTCGTCATCCTCTCGGACGCTCCGGACCCCATAGAGCGAATCCTCGTATCCGGTGAAAAGCTCGACGAATTTGATTTCGACCTCCTGTTCAGTCATCTGGCCGCTTTGCCGCCGGAAGACGCAATCAGTCTTATTGAGAGGCTCCCTTGGCAGCGGTTGGAGCCCGATCAGACGATCCGTCTCTTCCAGGAATTCCCCGAATACCATACCAAACTGGCCAATCGGGCGGATCTCACAGAATTTGTCGCGGCGGAGATCGTGGATTTGCTGGAGGTCTTGACCCACGAGTCTTTGAAAGAATCATTGTCCGTTCTGAGGGAGGCTGTGGCGCGAGTTCAATTCACTCTTGAGGACTTAGAACTGATCGCGGACCTTCCCCACAAGGAGGCTTCGGCTCTCCTTATCCGTTGCCTCCCACCCGGCGATCAAGATCCTGAGCAGATCCTGCGCGAGTTTATCGAGGCTTCCGAGAAGACTCGTCGGGCCCTTCTCCTATCGGGCTGCGGGAGCAAGTGGTTCCCCGATCTTTTCACGGAAGCATGGGAAAGCGCGCCGGATCTGGTGAAGAGGATCATGAAGCCGCTCTCTGCCCAGGACGCGGCAATGTTTCTAGACGCGGCGTCGGGGAACCAAAAACCACAGATTGTGGGCTCCAAAACGAAAGGATCTTCTCTCCGGTTCAAGAGCAAATCGGTAAACGCCCTGTTCCGTTCTCTCACCCAGGCCCGACGCAATAGTATTCTGAAGGTCTTTGTCGAAAAAGGCTGATAAGACCCACCTCGCCTGCGCTTGCGCGAACAGAAGACGACCGGCGTGGACGCAGGCCCTCTCGCGTTCTTGCGGCATCGTTGAACATCACTGATTGTACGACAGCTAGCCTTGATCTGTAGAGGAAAGCCCCAGGCTGTTGAGAAATTCAGGGTGAACCGGGTACCCGAGCCTGAGGGCTTCTTGCGCGTGCTTTCTGGCCTCGTCCACTTCTCCTTTCTCGCGGAGCGCCACGGAGAGGTTGTTGTGCGCCATGCCGAAACGAGGCTCAATGGCAATCGCTTTCCTGTTGTGCTCTATGCTCTTGTCGATGTCTCCCAACGACAGATAGATATTTCCCAGATTGAGATGAGCCGAGGGCGAGTTCGGATCGATCGCGAGAGCTTTCTGGAAACTCTCCATCGCAGGATCGATCATGCCCTTGTTCAAATAAGCCAGGCCGATGGTGACACAGCCTTCTACCAGGTCGGGACGATACTGGAGCGCCTTCAGGCTCTCTTCAATGGCCCCGTCGTAGTCGCCTTTCTGGAGCAGCGCTCCGGCTATGTTAATCCTCGCTTCCAGAAGCCCGGGACGCAGCTTGAGAGCTGTCCTGAATGCTTGCAGGCTACGATCCCAAAGGCGCGCTCTCGCCAGTGCAAGCCCGAGATTGTAATGGGCCGTTGGGGAATCCGGTTTCTCGGCCACCACATGCTCTAGTCGCTCTATCTCTCTTTGAACCGCTGCAAGCGGAGTGGAACCCTGCTCTTTGTCCGGCATGTTACCTCCGGCGCCTCATTGAAAAGCTCCTGGGTTTAGAAATCATTCCTTGACAGCAGAGTATACGAGGCCAGGCCAACGAGTCAAGGAAGGGGGCGCGAGAAGAGAACGTCATGTTGTATATTAGCATTTAGGCAAAACATAGTGGAAATATTGGATTATCATTGACTAACTATTCCCGGTGTGATATAAAAAGGCAAGTCGAATACGACTACCGACACCCCTGTAGTGGAGTTCATCGGCCAATGCCTCCCCAAGCCGTGCTCGCCGGAAACCAGAGACTTCGAAGCCTGCCCATGGCCGGACTATTACTCAGTCTGGTTATGGCCGCCGTCATGTGGCCGCAGACTGCGTCCGCGTACCAGCTAGGCCCTCAGGGACCCTTTATGCCTCCGGGTCCGGGGGCGATGTACTCCGGCCACTTCTACCTCGGTGGCGGGGTAAAGTACCGGAACCTGGAAATGGTGGAATTGAGGGTTCTTTCGGTTCAGGAGCCGGGATCACCGGTCTTTCCGGAGGCCAGGTATTCGTTCACGGATAAGCCCTGGACACCGGTTATAGAGTTCGGGGTCCATTCCTCGAACTTCTTCGATCTCTTCGGGCAATTCTCCTGGTTTTCGGTCTCGAACCACATCTTCACCGGCATCCAGGAATCGAGCGGCGGCGCGGCGGTTGAAACGATCACGTATAATCTGGACATGACAGTGTATGAGCTGCGCACGGGCGGTCGAAGCTGGCAGCCTCTGTGGGGGATAGGAAGGCTGGGAGTCAGTCTGGGCGCCATAGTCGGGATAGTTCCCTTTGAGGTGAAAGTCAGGCGGGAATTCACACTGGGTTTGGCGCCGTTACCCAATGCGTCGGGACAGCATCAGGACCGTTGGTGGTTGGTCGGCGGTTTCGGAGGAATTGAAGCCGAAGCCGACATCTCTCGGTTTTTTGTCAAAGCGGGAGTGGATTATTCGATTACCGATGAATATACGTTCAAAACCTTTCTGAACACCGAGACTTGGATGAAGCCCCAGGGCCTCTGCGCCAACTTCATCGGCGGTTTTCGGTTCTAGGGGCTGCTCGGCGAGCCGCCGCGTAAAGTTTTCCCCAGAGCGCTCCTCCAGTCCACAGGAACGCGCTCTGTTTTTCCCTTCTTGTTCCGGTACAGCAAGTACCCCTTTTCCGACCCAAAGTGAAACAGATCCCGCGTAATCATCACGTCTTCGCGGCAGTATTCCTCCAAGAGATCGTGTTTCCCCTCCCGAAACCATCGCACAGCCTGGAGCCCGTCTGATAATTTAGCTCGGCCAAGCGTGATTTCGGCAAGCTCGTTCAGTTTGAGCCGGAAACCCAGCTTTCCGTAAATCTCCCGCAAAATGTCCAGGTTGGGACGGGCCCGGAGGTCAACGTCGGTGTACGCGCTGAGCACCTCGTAATCGAAGCGCATCTGGTTAAAGCCCACGATCAGGTCCGCATCCTTGAGGAGCGCCACCAGATCTCCCACTGTATTCTCGGTAAAGGTCATGAAACCGGTTTCCTCGCTGTGCGCGACCCCGAGGGCAAAGCCCATGGCCGCGACGCGGCTCCATCCGCCCACCTCATCCGCGAGGCGCTGAGTCTCCAGATCGAAAACCACGATCTTCTCGGGTCGAATGATCCGCGATGAACGTTCGGGCTCAGGCGAGCCCTTTACGACCGGATGCGGACCACCCGCCCGCGGGGGATGCGCTTGGCCCGCGTTGCGCTGATACTTCTCCACAAGATCGAGAAATGGGGTTTGACTCGGCGCCGCAGAGAGAGACCGGCCGGATTTGGGGATGGGCTTCGGCCCGGAAGCAGGCCCATCCGAACCCCCGCCCAGCTCCGGAAAGATCAAAAACCGCCGCTTAGCCTGAGGACGAGCGATCTTTTCAGCAAGACGCTCAGGCTCCAGGAGATACGTGAGCGCCTGCAAGCACGCCTTCTTGTCCAAGGGTTTGTTCCCCGACCCGCACTTGGGCGAATGAATGCAGGAAGGACAGCCGTCTTCGCACGGGCAAGCGTCTACAAGGGCCTTTGTCTTCTGCAAGAGTTCTTCGACGCGGCCGAATATGTGGTGGGCAAGACCCACTCCGCCGGGATGCCCGTCATAGATGAATACCGCGGCCCGACAGACCTGCTCGTGCTGCGGGGTGCTGATGCCTCCGATGTCGTCCCGATCGCACAGGGCAAACAGAGGGAACATGGCTATGGCCGCGTGTTCCATCGCGTGTATGCCCCCCATGAAATGCAGCCCCGCGTCCTGGATCTTCTCCTTGACGCGGTCTGGTATCTCAATCCAGAAGCCCACAGTCTCGAAACGCATGGGCGGAAGGTCCAGCTCTACCACGCCGATCAGGTCCTGGCCTGCGGTGCGACGTTTCTCGTAACCGATGATCCTTTCGGTGACCTTGAGGCGACCTTCCCGCACGATGAACCCGGGGAATTCCCTCGAAGCCAACGGCGCGCCCAGTACCTCGGTGTCCTTTTCCGAAAGGGCCCGCGTATAGTAGTTGAGTCTTGCCGCTTTCGCGAGCACATTGCGGCGTTCCGGATCAAGCTTGGTGATCAAGTACTGACGTGCGCGATGGAGGTACACCGCGCCTTCGTGGCATTCACTGAAAACCCTGCCCCCTGAGGAGATCCCGATGAGCGTCTTACCGTCTTCGAGAAAAATAGAGAAGGCAGGCCCCACCGAACGCAGGTCCACTTCCCGTTGGGGCCGCTTCCTGGAACAATGCCAAGCGCCGTCTTCTTCAACGCGATAGAGCGCGCCTGCTTCTTCCAGGTCCTGGAGCGCCTCCTGCGCATCGGGTGAAGAGACAAATGCTTCATGAGCTTGGATTGGAGTTTCTGCAGCAGCGCACGGGAGATGGCGCTTGAGCACCTCTCGGTTGAGCGGGTCCACCACCGCGTCTTCGCAACCGCGGCGGAAGAAGTCGTGCGGATTCTTCAGGAAATACTGATCGAGCGCGTCATTACCCGCTATGAGCACGATCGCGCTGGAACGACCGGCACGGCCGACTCGACCCCCTCTTTGCCAGGTGTTGATAATGGTCCCGGGATAGCCCACCAGAATGCAGAGATCCAGGCCACCCACATCGATGCCCATTTCAAGCGCTGACGTGGATATGACTCCATCCATCTTGCCGGTAAAGAGGTTCGCTTCGATCTCGCGGCGCTCCTCAGGCAGAAACCCAGCCCGATACGAGCTGATACGGTTCTTGAGAAAGGGCGCCTCACCCAACACCCATGTGGTGATCAGTTCCGTGATTTTTCGGGCTCTCGTAAAGACGATGGTCTTGAGACCCAGCTTCAGGGCCGCGATGAAAAGACGTGAAGTCACCGTGTACGGACTCAGTTCCGGCTGCAGGAAGAGGAAATGACGTTCCGAAGACGGCGCGCCCGTTTGGTCCACCACGCCGATTTCTTCGCCGATAAGCCGTGAAAGGAACTCCCCGGGGTTCGCAACCGTTGCGGATGATGCAAAAAACCGAGGTCGCGATCCATACAGCGCGCATACCCGCTTTGTACGCAGAATCACTTGCGAAATATGGCTCCCGAAGATTCCTTTGTATGTATGAACCTCGTCAAGGACCACATGAGCCAGATGCGCAAAGAATTCCCTCCACGCGTCGTGGTACGCCAGGAAGCCCACATGGAGCATGTCGGGATTGGTGATGAGCACTCGCGGCGGCCTGCTGCGTATCTTCCGGCGCTCGCTTTCAGGGGTGTCACCATCGTAAACCGCGGCGCTGATCCCGTGCGGCGCGGCAAGGGCCAGGAACGCGTCTCGTTGATCTCGCTCCAGCGCTTTCAAGGGAAAGAGAAAGAGCGCGGTGGCTTCAGGAACTTTCACGAGCGTATGGAGCGCTGCGGCCTGATACGCCAATGTTTTACCGCTGGCAGTGCTTGTGGCCAGCGCCACGTTTTGGCCCTGAAGGGAAAGTTGTATGGCTTCGGCCTGGTGCGAATAGAGCCGCTGGATTCCGGACGCGACGATCAGATCACGCACCCGCTGATCCAATTCGCTGGGTATCTCTTTCAGGACCGCATCTCGAGCGGGGATCTTTTCGTGGTGTACAAGCCGCCATTCTCCTCGACGAGGGCGGCTCAACATGTGGAGAAAGTCCTGGAGCATGACGAATTACTGCAACAATCTTAAATGCTTGGAACGGCGCCGATCTTGAGCGCTCCGATCATATCGATGCGGCCAAGCAGTGTCAACATAGGCTGGCGCATGCGGTCACGCTCCATTTCATGCAGTTTGACCTCCAAAGAAACGATCGGAAACTCACAGTAACTTCTGCGAGAGATGCTGGGGTACCGGCCCCCCTAGAAGCCGCGAGAGAGCTGCCAACTAGCCTTTTGACAGCAGAAAGGCCACTCTGATCGCAAGTCACAAGTCGCCGAACAAGTTGTGGTTTTCCGGGCGCGGGGCAAGGGGTTTGCGGGCCTCACTGGGAACAGAAGGAAGCTCGTCAGCTCGAAAACAAGGGCTCCCAATGACGGTATCCAGCAGTTGCGCCCGTTCAGGATAACCTTGGACAGTTGCCTCCATCACCCAGAGCAGTTCGAGCAGCTCGGTAGTGAAGCGACCTGTCCAGCGCTCGGGATGGATGTCGTCGAGGGGCGACGATTTTCGTCCAGCGCCTTTCTTCATGCGGTATTTGAGCCACGACTGCACGACCTTGAGACCCGAAACCTCGAACTCGAAGACTTCGGGCGCGACGGGGGCGAATTCTCCGTCGCCGACATGGAGGGTTCGGGTCGCGTAGTTGTATTCGAACGATTCGGGATAGGCGTTGGCGTGGCCGGGCACGGCCTTCGTGCACCTTGCTGCGCCGCGCGGAATCCGTCCCTGCCGCCAGCCCTCGGGAACGAATCGTTCGCCGTAAGTATGCAGCCATAGCAGGCGCGCGCCCACTGTTCGGACCTGCTCGAACAGCCCAGGGTCTTTGGTGACCGGTACTCGCAGCTCGCGCGTCGCCAACTCCTTCGCAAAGCGCCTCGTAATGGCTGGCTGCGCCAGGACGCCATATGCATAGGCCAGGAAATCCTCTGGAGTCACCTTGCGCCCGTATGTCTTGACGAGGAGGTCGAGCAGACCGGTCAAAATATTCGCCTTCGATCCGTCGGCGACTCGGTACAGGGGAAAAACTTCCTTTGCGCCGAACGATCCTCGAAAGTGATGGAGGTCGGGAACGTGAGCACAGCTTGTAATAGCTGGGCCTTGTCCAAGAGGATGATTCAACAGACTTGTCAGATAGATCTGCTGTTCGCCGTGTGCGCGCCAGAGGTCGGGGCGGAGGTAGTCACACAATCGCTTGTCGGCGAATATCCATTGCCGGTCAAATGAGCGGTAGGCGCAGCGTTCGATACGCGGAGGTGGTGCGTCGCGATGCAACTCATCGATCGCCTTTCCGGTTTCTTCCCCCTCCCGCAATGATGAATATGTCATGTTAATTTTCCGGTCGCGCGTTTCTTTGAATGCCGCGGCCCGATCTTGCGAAGCGAGCAAAGCTCGCCATCGTAGCTTGAGAACATCAGCGTCAGAACAAATCGGCCATGTTCGTTTCGCTTCCACGCCCGAATGTTGCCATGGCATCAGATCGGTCAGGAGTGGCCAGGTGAAGTAATCGCCTTGGCCTGCCGGGCGAAAGGATGCCTGCCAATCGTTAGGGCACTCCTGCCATTTCACTTTCGCGAAACCGTCGATCTCGTCGAGCGCCTTGAGCTTAGCCTCGCGCGTTCCATCGATGCTAGCGTAATACACCTGAGCAGGCTGGTTCTCCCTCGCCTTGTCAGAGCGGAAGGCGATGGCTATGGCAACAGGAGTCTGGATCGAAAAAACGTTGTCACTCCGTCGCGTGCCGCGCCTTTCGCCGCCCAGATCAAGAATCCAGATTTCGTCACACTTGCGGCGGATATGTTGGCGCATGCCGCAGTAGGCGTCACCGTCCAAGTAGCTCGATGCGCTGATGAAACTGACAACACCCGGACCAACGGCAGTTTCATGCTCGAAGACCTTCCACATCCCCCATCGCCAGAAATAGACGTACAGGTTGTACAGGTTCTTGACACGCACGCCATGCCCGGCGGCAACCGCCGGGTCAAGAAAGTCCTTCAGAATAGCTAACTGCTGTCTCCTCGCAAGTCGCGCTTTAATGGACTTGTCTGGTCTTCCCTTCCCCTTTCTCTTTCTTCCCTTTGCCTTAAGACCTTTAATAATTGCTCCATGCATAGGATCACCGAATCGAACCCATCCACCATAGCGCGACAGATTGCTTTCGTCCTTCACATCGACCGCTTTATGCCGGTCGTAGGGCGGATTACCCAGGCAGACGATGACGGGGACATTGCTCTTGACCTTGAGAGCTTTAGTATGCTGCTCAGCGATGGGCCGCAGGATGAGGGGTACTTGAGGAGCCTCCGCGCTGGGGCTTTCGAGCGTGTCAGTCAAGTAGACGTGCGTGCCGTCAGCAGGCAGCATAGCGCCCCGGTCTAGGAGGGCGCGGCTGACGCGCAGCTCGGTCACCGCGTAGGGACCGACCATCACTTCGAAGCCGTAAAGGTTCTCAGCCAGCGCGGAAGCCTGGCCAGCGACAGCGCCAGGGCCCTCTTCGGCTTCGATGCGGCCGAGAGCGTGCTCGATAACTCCAAGTAGGTAGGTGCCCGTGCCGGCCGCGGGGTCCAGGGTTACGACCCCAGGGTCGGCGAACCCAAGCGCCTTATCGAGGCGGTTGACGAGCAAGTCGTCGATCAGACGAACCTGAGCGCGGACCACTTCGATCGGGGTATAGTAGGCGCCGGCGTCCTTGCGGAGTTTGGCATCGTAGGCAGCGAGAAAGTCTTCGTAGAAATATAGCCAAGGATCTTCGGGACCCGTGAGAGTGGCCGGGGGTACTGTCGCGATTACTCGTAGAAGCAGGTCAAGCGAGGCCGCCGTCTCGGCGCGGGCGCTGGGATCACTCAGGACTTGAAGAGCGCGCGACAGCAGATTGTGTTGCGCGGCCAAGACATCCTCAGCGCTATCGAGCGTAAGCGGGTCGGCGCCTTCGCTGCGGCCCAGCAGCAGTGCGAAAGTTAAGGTCTGGGCGTAGGCGTCGGCGAATTGCTCGTCTGACGCGTCCGGAAAAAGGAGTTGCCGCCAGTCTTTGGCCAACTGGACGAGCAGCGAGTTCGGGTCCTGGAGCGCGTCGGTCACGTCGTCCCGCAGCATCCGGCACAGTGGGGCGAGCATCGCGGCGAAGCGCTTGAGATCGACCTTGCCCCTACGGTCTGTTGGAATGATTGGCTGCCACGACAAGAAGTGGCGCAATAAGCGCTCGATAGCGTGTGCGTCTTCGGCGGAAACTGCCAGTTTTGTCTCAGCACTGATATCACAAGAAAGTCGAATGAGTCTGTCCACGAGTTCGCCGTCTCGATAGAGCGCCCACTCGTTACCGTCGCAGTAAAGTACATTAGGCAAAAATTGGAACCGCTTCCATTGATCACGGTTGTGGCCGGTAAAGTCTTTTGGATTCGCACCGACGCCGGGGGCCTTTAGTTCGACGTACCCGGCAAGGAGCTTATTAAGATGGACGGCATAATCAGGGCGGCCGAGACGCCCGGGTAGCGCTGTTTCCCCAGTGCAAACAACATCCCAGCCGAGCACGCTGGCGGCGTCCCCCATGAAATTTTCGAAGGGGCTCCGTAACTGGTCTTCCGGCTCACCGCGGGTCAACGTTGACAGCTTAGCGCTGCCGGTTTCCATGAACCTTTGAAGGGCCTCTTGAATGGTCATGCCCCCGTTCATATCAGATCTAGGCCAGACTGGCCATAAGAGTGATAGATGAACGCACTTCAGACTTAGTTCTTACCGCACTTCCGGGTGGCTTCTCCGAATCGACGAGATAATCTATAGTTAGTCTTGGAAACCTTACGACCGGAGGCCGCGGTCATGCGCGGGATGAAAACGACCAGAGGGATCCCCAAATCGAGCGCGAAAATTGATGATGCCCGTCGCGACCGAGACCAGCGGATGAATACTTATCGGGAGCGAGCCCTCAAGATGTTTCCGCATATTTGCGGACGGTGCGGCCGAGAATTTGAGGGCAAGAGACTCCGTGAGCTGACGGTGCATCACAAAGATCACGACCATGAGAACAATCCGCCCGACGGAAGCAACTGGGAGCTGTTGTGCATCTACTGTCACGACATGGAGCACCAGCTCTATCTACATGAGCAATACGATGAGGGGCCTTCAGAAGCCGAAGCGCAAGGGTCATCATCGACCCGTAAGCCCCTTGCCAGTATCGGCGATTTGCTGAAAGAGAAGAAATAGCCTGCGGCGCGTTCAAGGGCCGAAGGACCAAGACAGTTGAAGGGTTTGCTGGCGAGTATTTTCGTGGTTTTCGTGACGCTTTCGAGTGACAAAGCGCTCTGTTTTGCCGCGGATCCTGGGGCCAATGAATCCGAAGGCGTCACCACGATGGAATTGAAGCTGGGAAACGGTTCAATTAAAGCTGTGGTCGCGGACACACCGTCTTCCAGGACGCGTGGCCTGCTAGGATGGCAGAGCATTGACGATGACACCGGGATGCTCCTGGACTTCGTCTTCGACGATATTTACGCCATCCACATGCAGGGGATGAAATTTCCGATAGATGCCGTGTGGATAGATTCCAGCGGCCGTGTACTTCTGGTCTACGAAAACATCCAGCCCGATTCCGGGCTCACGTATCCGTCTCTGATTCGGAGCAGGTATTGCCTTGAATTGAAAGCCGGTTCGGTCAAACGCCTGGGCGTGTCTATGGGCGACAAAGTACAGTTTGGCGCGCGATTAAGAAAATAAACTCCATGAGGCTCTTTGGGGGGGCTCGGCCGTTGGAACTGTCTCTAGGCAGAGGATTTGACCCCCGCTTCCCCTTCACCCTCCCCTCTCCCGCCAGGGGAGAGGGTTTTCCGACCCTCCTCCCTACGCGTCCTTCGAATGCGTATGGCTATTCGCGGCACGCGGAGCCGCAGCGTTCCATGAAGCCTTCGGGGCTCATATCGTCCCGGATTCCCAGTCTGGTCAGGCAGAAGTCGTAGCGGACCGGATCGTCCGGGGAAATGGCCCTGAACGCGTCCGTGATTTCCAGCGCGGTCCGCAGGTTAGCTTGTTTCCGGTAGGTGATGCCCATTTGCAGGCAAAGCCGATGCATGTGCAGGTCCAGCGGAACGATCAGCTTGGATCGCGGGACGTCATCCCAGCCTCCTGGATCCACGTCGTCCTTTCGCACCATCCAGCGCAGGAAGAGATGCAGACGCTTGCACGCGCTGCCCGCTTCCGGCGGGGGGAGCAAACTCCGCGGTCTTCCGTGGAACACGGATGACAATTCCTTTACAAAGCGGGCGAGAGCAGGGAGCGCCGTGGGATGATCCTCTCGCATTCCCTGGACAAAACAGGAGCGTAGTGAGCCATGACGTTCAATCACACGCTTGACTCCATACAGCATAGTGGCAATTTCAAACCCTGTGGTGAACCGGTGCTTGAAGTCCGGGAAGGTTTTCACCAGAGACTCGCGGCTTGCGTTCACGAGGAAAGCACGGGGCGACGGCATCCGCTCCAAGACACGAGAAACGCTGCGCAGGATCTGCTTTACCCCTCCGTACGCGAGTCCTGAAGCGATCAGCGCGACGATTTCCCGATCTGCGGGATTCGGGTAATCGTAAAGAAATTCCAGCGGATCGGGATGCACGAATTCTCGCCGGTTCAATGCGGTGTACAGGTCCTCAAACTGTCGAGCATACTTTCGCGCAGGCATAATTATCATTCATGGGAAAGGCGCCTGAGACCTTCTGCCAATTCCTTGAGCCCCTCACGATCCAGAAGCGAAATGTTCTTACCATCCACCTTAATGAAACCCTGCTGAGTCATCTTCTGCAGGATCCTTGACAACGTTTCGGGGATGGTCCCCAGCATTGCCGCAAGCTGGTTCTTGGGCACGGTCAAGGCGACTTGATTCGATTCGGGCTGCCGAGCGCTCAGATCGAGGAGATGAGCCGCGAGCCTCCCAGGGACCTCTTTCAGGGAAAGGTCGTCGATCATCGCGGCAAATCTCCGAAGTCGCCGCGAAAGGACTGCCAGCATGTTCAGGGCAAGCGACGGATTGCGCTTGATCAGATCGATGAACGCGGTCCGCGGGAAGAACATCACGCTGCTCTTTTCCAGTGGCTCGGAATGCGCGGGGAATCGCCGCCCTTCAAAAACGGGCACTTCGCCGAACGGTTCTCCCGATCCGAAGATGTGGAGGATCTGCTCTTTGCCGTCCGCGGAGAGTTTAAAGATTTTTATACGCCCGGAGAGCACAACGTAAAACCCGTTGCCTGCCTCGCCGTCCGAAAAGATGGTCTCGCCACGTTCGAAGGTTTTCAGCAATGCGATGGACGCGAGATCCTGCTGCTGATTCTCGGAAATACCTTCGAAAAGGGGCATCTGCGCAATATAAGCCTTCTTGTCCACGCGCTCTTCCCTTTCTGCGCCCCGTTGACTCAAGTCAAGGACGAGCTGAGTATTGCTCCTTAATGTATACGAAAAGCTTCAGGCTCCGGAAATCACGATGGAGCAAAAGGCGCTGCTCGTCAAGTTTGAGCACAAGCATACGAGAGGTCAATGTGACATGCCCATGAAATGGTCAAAAGAAGCTGAAGAGGCGATATCACGAGTTCCCTTCTTCGTCAGACGGCGGGTGCGTAAGAAGGTGGAGGAAGAAGCGGTGCGGCTCGGGGACCAAATCGTCACTATGCAGCACGTGAATTCGTGTCGCCGGCACTACCTGGAGAACATGGACCAGGAAGTGAAAGGCTTCCAGCTTGAAACTTGCTTCGGCCCCGCAGGTTGCCCGAATCGGGCCGTTGTGGACCCGGACTTGATCGCGCAGGTGGAGCGCGTATTGACTGCGCATAATTTGCGAGAATTCCTTCGCGAGCGCGTGGGCGGCCCGTTGAAGCTACACCATGAATTCAGGGTTTCTATTTCAGATTGCCTCAACGCGTGCTCTCGACCTCAGATCGCTGATGTGGGCATCATCGGCGCGCTTGCTCCGATCCTGACCGAGGAACCCTGCAGCCAATGCTTCGCGTGTGTGGAAGCGTGCAAAGAAGAAGCAATCAGTCTCCCGGAGGGCGCGGAGAGACCTATCATCGACCGAGACAAATGCGTGCTCTGCGGTCAATGCGTCCGTGCGTGTCCCACGGGCACATGGGCCACGGGCGCGCAGGGGTATCGCTTCCTGGTGGGTGGCAAACTCGGACGGCATCCTCAACTGGCAACGGAAATCCCCGGAATCCGCTCTGCTTCAGAGGTCCTGAGCGCGCTGGAACGATGCCTGGAACATTACAAGCAGCATAATCGTAACGGGGAACGATTCGGCGAAGTCCTTAACCGCACCGGCTATGATTTCCTGCTTGAGCCCGACGCGTTGGCAGTAGGCGCATCAGGTCGGGCCCGTTAGCATACTTGCGAAGTAACTCCGGGTGGTCTGATTCCAATGTGCTTTCAAGTCAGCAATGCAGTGGCGGCGGGCGGCGGATCTCCTGAGCGAAGGTCCGACGGCCTTGCGTCGTCCGAAGCGAAGGAGATTCTCAACCCGCCACCCGCAACTCAGTGGCCAGAAAGCGTATTTCCAAAAACTCAAGAAAAAGAATGGCCGCTTGACATAGATCAAGGCGCATTGAATCGGGCGGGCTTAAACTGAGATCATAAGAAGGGCCGGAAGAAACGGAAGGTGAGCCATGAAATGCCCAGGACAGGATCCCAGATTTTGGAAATTCGACGCCATATTCGAGGCTGAATGTCCTCACTGCGGCGCCACCCTGGAGTTCTTTAAGGACGAGACGCGGCGCACGTGCAAGAAGTGCGGGAACAAGGCGCTCAACCCCAAGATGGACTTTGGCTGCGCGGCGCATTGCAAGTTTGCCGAACAGTGTTTCGGAGAGCTGCCGCCTGAACTCATCAAGCAGCGTGAGAACCTTCTCAAAGATCGAGTCGCTGTGGAGATGAAGCAGCACTTCAAGAACGATTTCAAACGCATAGCCCATGCCGCCCGAGTGGCTCGATACGTGGAGCAGCTCGCAGAGTCTGAGAAGGTCGATCCCGCGGTAGTGCTCTCCGCGGCTTATCTCCACGAAGTGGGAATTGCACCAGGCGAAGCTCATCCCGATGGCTCCGAAGCAGCAGCCGCGGCTGCGAGAGAGATACTGGAAAGACTTGAGGCCCCGGATCCGCTGATCGACCAGGTCTGTGGAATCATCGGCCCACAGGCCGATAACGCGGAGTTCCGGCACCGGAATTTTAACGTTTTCCACGACGCGGACCTGATCGCCCGTGTCGAAGAGCAACTGAAGAAGGGCTTTCTTGAATTCACGAAAGCCGCACAGGCCCTTGAACAGAGCCTATTGACCACGAGCGGCAAAGACCTGGCTCGAAATCTGCTTCAGGACCAGTCAGCTACGCAGCCTCAGGCCGTGAATGGCTGATCCAAGCGCACATCTCAAGGAGGAAACCATGGGAGCGACACGCAAAATAATCGAAATCGACGAAGAATTGTGCAACGGCTGCGGCAATTGCATCATCACCTGCGCTGAAGGCGCTCTGGAGATTGTTGACGGAAAAGCCAAACTCGTGGCCGACAAATACTGCGACGGCCTGGGCGCTTGTCTGGGCGATTGCCCCACGGGAGCGCTCAAGATCATGGAACGGGAAGCGGAAGAATTCGACGAAGAGGCCGTGGAGGAGCGCTTGGCCGAATTGAAACACCAGGAAGCTGCGGCAGCCCACCCCCACGCTCACGCGGAGCACTTTGGTTGCCCAGGGGCCCGGCTCCAAGCTTTTGACCGCCCGGCGCCCCGCCCGGTGACCCATGAACCGGTCAGCGCGGCCGCGGGCCCGTCAGCATTGACTCATTGGCCTGTCCAGATCCGTTTGGTGCCACCGTTCGCTCCATTCCTCCGCAATGCGGATCTCCTGGTAGCAGCGGACTGCGCTCCGATCGCGTATGCGAATTTCCATCAGGAGTTCCTGCAAGGGAAGGTCGTTATGATCGGCTGCCCCAAGTTCGATGATACGCAGCTCTATCTGGACAAGTTCACCGAGATATTCAAAAGCCAGCCCATTCGGAGCGTGACCACGGTCGTTATGGAGGTTCCTTGCTGCCAGGGTATGCCGGTGATCGTCAAGCAAGCCATGCGGGCGGCGGGCAAAGATATCCCCATGGAGCAGGTGATCGTGGGAGTGCAAGGCGAGATCCTTCGGAGAGAAAAACTGGTCGCGTAGCAATAGGCCCGCGGCAGGGACGGCAGACACGCACTCTTTACGAATTTGGGTTACGCCGTAAAGAGTGGCCTCTCTGCTATCGAGCTGGGGGCTTTAGGAAAACCCGGAAGATACGGAACGGGCCCACGGTAGCGCGGGCCCGTTCCGGTTTCATTTGCTCTCTGCGAGCTCTGGTGTTGGGGCAGTTGGCTTTCCCGGCGAGTCTTGATCAGCCGCACCGAGGGGAGGAGTTTTTCCAGTAAGATAGCGGAGGACGTTGTATATATACAACGTCCTCCGCTATCTTACTGGAAAATTACACTCCCCACCTATAAGCCTAAGCGAGATGCCTTGCGCACGGTCTTGACGAGTTTAGGGGACACTGGTATGCAGTATATATACTGCATACCAGCAAGGTTTCTGACGATGATCCAGCAACGAAAATTACGCTTCGATGCAGCACGATCCGACATTATCTCCTTTTTTCGCCAGTCGCCAGACAGGGTTCTCTCTTACACGGATCTCCAGAATATTCTGAAAGATAACAGAGAATTCTGGCGTCTGACTCAATCCACCACGGTGGAAGACCTTATCGAGTTTCTCTCTACAAAAGGGAGGATGCAGCGGGTGGAGCTGCAATTCCCCAAACGGAAGATGGTCCGCTTCACTTGGGGAGAGGTCCCCGCGTTTGAGGTCATTCTTTCATGGCATCCTGATTCTTACCTATCACACTACACGGCCGTGTACCTCCACGACCTCACGGAGCAGATGCCGAAGACAGTTTATCTGAACGTTGAGCAACCCCGAAAGGGGGGACGAGTTTCCACTCTGAGTCAGGAGGGCATAAACTCTGCGTTCAGGCGACCCATGCGTCGATCAAAGACCGTCGCCCGCTTCAGAGAGTTCGAGGTATATCTTCTGGGAAGCATGGGCACGGCCAACCTTGGCGTGGTCGAAGCCCCAGGCCCGGAAGGTGAGACAATAAGGCTCACGAACGTCGAACGCACGCTGATCGACATTACGGTCCGGCCAGGTTACGCTGGGGGTGTGCACGAGGTGCTGAAGGCATTCAGAAGCGCCAAAGGCAAAGTCTCGGTGAACCGGCTTACCGCGATGCTGAAGAAGCTCGACTACATATATCCCTATCACCAGGCCGTGGGTTTCTATCTTGACCGGGCCGGCGTATATGATGCGTCTCAGGTGCGGCTGCTCCGAAAGTTCGAAATGAAGTACGATTTCTATTTGGCTCACGACATCAAGGAGCTGGATTACTCGCCAGAATGGCGCCTATTCTTCCCAAAGGGGCTTTAGCTTCTCACACTCACTCACCACGTAGTCGAAGTAGAAGTCAAAATCCTTGACGTCTTTTCCGCGGTATATGGTGTCTCTCACAGCATCAAACGCTCCCAGATGGTAATTTCGATGATCTCGAGTTCTCCCGATCAGACGCAAAGGGACTCTTTTGGATTCGAACGAGCATCTGACCAGATCCAGGTTCTCGGGCGTAGTCAAATCAATCCCGAAATGCTTCATCACGACGTAAATGTCCAAGAAATCCTTTGGTCGCGGTGACTGGGATCGCGACTTCACGATGTGGCCGTATTCCGTCATCTGTCGACAGATTGACCGGATCTTCTCGACGACAATCTGTTCAGGACTGTAGACGAATATGGTGTAATCATCCAGCTCCGCTTCTCTCTTGGGCGAACAATGCTCGAACTTGCTAATCTCAATCCTGAACGTTTTTCTATCTGATGCGCCGACCTCCTGCGCCACTCGCCTCAAGGTTTCGACATTGTCAGAGAGCTCCAAGCGCTTAGATTTTCGAACCAACTTGTACTCGATCTGATATCCTCCTCAGAAATCGGCCATATCAGGGCTGACAGTAGGAGGCCGTTCATCAAAGGTGACGTCTAGGACCTCATAGCCTTGCGAACGAAAAGTGCTCTTAAGGCACTCGTCGATTCTCGTCTTCACCCTTTCAATCTCGTCATCGCTGAACTCTCCCTCCATAGAGAAATCCAGATCGATAGAGGACCTGAATTCTATTGGGTAAGCTATATCAAGAGCGTTGCCGCCCTTGAGGACGAGGCGGTTCATCAGTTCGTCATCGGAGAACATCGCGATGATTCCGAGCTTCCCGATCTTTCTGAAGAAGCGATCCCTCCTGTCCTCGAGATCCGTCTCACCGATCTCTCCTCTCGCGATCAGTTTCTTCAGAGTAGCTCTGAGTTGCCCGTGGCTCAGGTGATATTTGTCCATAAGCTCTGCATCATCGACACCCGCGCGAATATCAGCGACCAACCGTCTGTGATCGAGCCGCTTTCTAGACATCTCCGCCCTCCCGATATGTGTGCCAAAATCGGGGCTTTCTCAACCGCTCTCCGGGCACCATAGCAAATCGGACATCAAGAGGTGAATGCTGAAGTGAGTCAATCCTGAAACAGGTCCGATCCGTCTGCCCTCAAGCGTTCCCTGTCCTTGAAAACAGGCTGCATCCGAAGTAGAATCCGTGTGTTTTGAGGGCGGGAAAACCTATTCCCGCCGGTTGTCATTTCATACGAGTCGTGTCCATCGCCGCCACAAGAGAGCGGGACGGTCCGGACAGGGAGGAACAAGACGTGGCCGGCCTTCAGGAGAAGCTGACCGTAGGGATCGAAGAGGAGATTCAGAAGTCATACCTGGATTACGCTATGAGCGTCATCGTCGGCAGGGCCCTGCCGGACGTTCGGGACGGTCTCAAGCCGGTGCACCGCCGCATACTTTACGCCATGCACCGAGGAGGCAACTTCTGGAATAGGCCCTTTCGGAAAGCCGCCAGAGTCGTTGGCGATGTGATCGGCCAATATCACCCTCATGGCGATCAGGCCGTGTACGACTCGGTCGTGCGAATGGCGCAACCATTTTCCATGCGATACGTGCTGATCGACGGGCAGGGAAACTTCGGTAGCGTTGACGGCGACGCGCCCGCGGCCATGCGATACACCGAAGTCCGCCAGCATCGTATCTGCCAGTCCTTGCTGGAAGATCTGGACAAGGAGACCGTCGATTTTCAGCCCAACTATGACAATACGCTTCAAGAGCCGCTGGTTCTGCCGGCCCGCTTTCCTGTGCTCCTCGTGGAAGGCTCGCAGGGGATCGCGGTGGGCATGGCAACCAACATCCCGCCGCACAATCTCGGCGAAACCATTGACGCGACCATTCACCTGATCCGGAATCCCGGGGCATCGATCGCGGCATTGATGGAGCTTTTGCCCGGGCCGGATTTTCCCACCGCGGGATTCATTCAAGGTCGGCAGGGCATTATTGACGCGTACACCAAAGGACGTGGCTCAATCAAAATGAGAGCCAAGGCCGAGATAGAAGACGCGGGCAAAGGCTACCAGCGCATCGTGGTGACCGAGATACCCTATGCGGTGAATAAGGCCAGGGTCGTGGAAGCGGTCGCAGAACTCGTTCGAGAGAAGACCATCACCGGCATCAGGGACCTAAGAGACGAATCGGACCGGCACGGCATGAGGGTGGTCTTCGAGCTGAAACGAGATGAGAACCCCGAAGTGATCCTGAACCAGCTCTTCAGACATACCCAACTCCAGACCACGTTCGGGGTGAACCTTCTCTGCGTGGACCACGGGAGGCCACGGCAGATGGATCTCCGAGAAATGCTTCGGAGATTCATTGATTTTCGTCGCGAAGTGGTAACCCGTCGCACGAGGTTCGAGCTGAACCGATCTCGAGAAAGGGCTCATATCCTGGACGGCCTCAAGATCGCGCTCGATCATCTTGATGAAGTCATCGCAACCATACGGCGTTCTGACGATCCCCAAAGCGCGCGTCAAGCCCTGATAGCCAACTTTGGGCTCACGGAAGTTCAGGCTCAGGCTATTCTTGACATGCGCTTGCAGCGGTTGACCGCTCTTGAACAGGACAAGATAATCAAGGAGCTGGCCGAGGTCCAGGCACGCATCGCGGAATTGGAGGGCATTCTCGCATCGGAACATAAGGTGCTGGACATCATTGTTGCGGAACTCACGGAGGTCAAGGAGCATTTCGGCGATGCTCGTCGGACTGCTATTGTGGAAGACCAAGGTGAGGTGGTGGATGAGGACCTGATCGCGCACGAGGACATGGTGGTCACTTTTTCCGGCAAAGGGTATGTGAAACGGGTTCCCGCCAACGTCTACAGCGCCCAAAGGCCGGGAGGCAAAGGAAGGATAGGGACGAGGGTCGGCAGCGAGGACGTGGTCCACCAGATCATCTACGCGTCTACCCATGATCTGCTCCTTTGCTTTTCCAGCAGAGGCCGAGTCTATTGGATGAAGGTCTACCAGATTCCCGAAGAGAGCCCGTACGGCCGAGGCAAAGCCATCATCAATCTTCTGAGAATAGAGCCGGGTGAGCGGATCAGGAAGATCCTTCCCACACCGGAGTTGACCGCGGAAGGATACGTGGTGATGGTATCGGCCAAAGGAAAGGTGAAGAAGACAGCCATAACCGAATTTTCGCGGCCCCGAGCGTCCGGGCTCATCGCGCTCACCATCGATCAGGATGACGAGCTGATTGATGTCGCGTTCACTTCAGGGGAAAACGATATCCTTCTGGCTACCCGCAGAGGAAAAGCCATCCGCTTTCACGAGAGTGACGTTCGGCCTATGGGGCGCCAGGCGCGCGGCGTGACGGGGATCAGGATGAAGCCCGAGGATTCCGTGGTGGGTATGGTTCCGGTTTCAGATGAGAAGCTGACCCTGTTGACCATAACGCAGAGCGGATTTGGTAAACGCTCCGCTCTGGCCGACTATCCGGTGCACGGCCGGGGGGGACAGGGGGTCATCACTATAAAGAACGCGGCAAAGACCGGCGATGTGGTTGGTATTCAAGTCGTGGATGACAGCGACCATCTCCTCATAGTGACGTCAGGAGGCCGCATTATCCGCCTCAGAATGGAAGAGATCAGCGTTATCGGCAGGAACACCCTTGGCAGAACCCTGGTGAGAATGAATGAAGGTGAATACGTGGTAGACGTGGCACGCGCGGAAACGACGGACTTAGGCGACGTCTCGGAATCTGAGTCACCATCCGATCAGAAAGAGGACGAATAACCGGCGCCATGACTCTGCATGGGAAAAAAAACGGCCGTGGATGGCGATTCCTGGAACATACCGCGGACATAAGGATCGAGATGTGCGGCACGGATCTCAAAGAAGTCTTCGTCAACGCCGCGTTCGCGCTCTCTCATCTGCTTGGCGCAAAATCGGATCTCCCCACGTCGGACAAACTTGAGGTAGACCTGGAAGCGGACGGGTACGAAGATCTCCTGGTTGAATGGCTCCGCGAACTGCTGTACCGGAATCAGACCAGCGGCTTCTTGGTGGCGGAACCGCGCATCACGACCCTCACGCCGACGAGAGTAAAGGCCACCCTGCGCGGTCGCCATGTGGATATGGAAGCGGTCGGGCCGGATTTTGAAATTAAAGGCGTCACGTACCACGGCCTGTCCATCAGAAAAGACGACAACACCTACACCGCCACGGTGGTGTTCGACATCTAGAACCGCTTCCAAAGGCGAGGAACTTCTTGAGGAGTAGCCGGCGGGGCCTTTCAAATCCCCCCTTGCCCTCCTTTACTAAGGGGGGATTACGCAAGTTCCCCCTTTTCTAAAGGGGGACACAGGGGGATTTCTCTCGGACCGAACTCGTCTCGGAGCGCCCTATTCCATGATTCGGCCAACTGCTACAGCTCTGATGCTCATACTGTTGGGGTGTCTTCTCATCGCGTTTGTTCTGGTGCGCTCTTCTGATCAGCGCTATTTCCTGCTCCTCAATGAACTGCACTCCCCGGTGTCGGACCGACTGTGGTTGGCTTTTACCTCCCTCGGCGACGGGATGGTGCTTGCTCTGCTCCTGGGCGCGTTCCTCGTGGTCAACCCGCGGGTGAGCGCTCTCGGAGTGTTCCTCATTGTCGTATCGGGCATCGCTGTGCAGATTGCAAAAGGGAGCATGCCGGCATCGCGGCCCGTGGAGCTGCTCAACTCGGTTCATGTGGTGGGCCCCCTGCTCAGGTCAGGATCTTTTCCCTCAGGACACGCAACCTCCGGTATGGTGGCTGCGCTCGTGGTGGTTTACTACTCCGGCTCGCGGCTCGTGTCGGTGAGCGCAATGATCTTTGCGGCGCTGGTGGGTGTTTCTCGGGTCTTCGTGGGCGCTCACTTTCCGGGAGATGTCTTGGGCGGGATGATTCTGGCTTCGTGCATATTTTTCTTCGTGATTTCGATAATCTGGCCCCGCTGGGAACGGCATATTCCTGCTCGGCCCAAGATTGAGAAGTCCGGCTTCCGGACCCTGCTCTATCTGGAGTTCTTCGCGGCTTTGTTCGTTTTGTCCGTGTATGCGCCTTTTTTCTCGGACTTCCCCTTTGTTGCCGGCAGCGTGGGGTTTTTGGTTGCGGCCTTTCTTGCGTACGCATGGTTTCGGACCGGCCACGAAGGGTCCGCAACCTGAAAGACTCTTGCCTTTCCTGCGGCCTGTCTTAGTTTTTGTTTAGAGTTTGTCCGGCTCAGCAGAGCGGAATCCGCAGGGTATGGCCCGGGGTTCCGCTTTGTCCTTTTCATGGGGAGAATCAGCCATGACCGAGAAGAAACCATACAAACTGCTCAGGATCGATGAGGTTCGGTGGGAAATCCCAAGGACCGGCAAGATGAGGGTCCCCGGGCTGATCTATACCGATGCGCGAACACTGCCTGACATTGAGAAGGATCAGAGCGCGGACCAGGTCTACAATGTGGCGCACTTACCGGGAATCGTAGGTCGATCGATCGCGATGCCGGATGTGCATTGGGGCTACGGGTTCCCCATCGGAGGGGTGGCTGCGTTCGACCTTGATGAAGGGGTCGTCTCACCCGGTGGCGTGGGATACGATATTAATTGCGGCGTGAGGCTCGTGACCACAGGGTTCCGGAGAGCAGAGGTTCAGCCGCGTATTCGTGAGCTGATCGATGCGCTCTTTGCCCGAATCCCGTGTGGGGTGGGCTCACGCGGAGGCATCCGGCTTGGTCGGACCGAATTCGATTCGGTGCTCAAACTGGGCGCTGAATGGGCGGTTCTCCAGGGCATGGGGGAGGATTCCGACCTGGAGAAGATCGAAGATCGCGGCAGCCTCCCCGAAGCCGACCCCTCTACGGTGAGCCAAAGGGCGTACGAACGAGGAAAAGACCAGCTCGGCACTCTCGGTTCGGGGAACCATTTCCTGGAAATAGGCTTCATCGAGGAGATTTTCGACAAGACGGTAGCGCAACAGTGGGGTCTGGAACCGGGCCAAGTAACCGTGATGATTCATACCGGTTCCAGGGGATTCGGGTACCAGGTGTGCGACGAATTCCTTGCCCGCATGGTGAAGAGTGTTCACCATGAGGGCCTGGAACTCCCCGATAAGCAACTCGCCTGTACCCGCCTCGACAGTGCGCTGGCCCGTGAGTACTTCGGCGCGATGAACGCGGCCGCAAACTTTGCCTTCGCCAACCGCCAGATCCTGACGCACCTTGTCCGCGTAGCGTGGGAAGAAGCTCTGGGAGTCTCTCCACGACAACTCAAGTTCCGGCTCCTCTATGACGTGTGCCACAACATTGCAAAGATCGAAACGCACACCGTCCATGGCAAGAGCAAGAAGGTTTGTGTCCATCGAAAGGGCGCGACCCGGGCGTTTCCTGCGGGTCATCCGGCTCTGCCGGCTATTTACCGCTCCACAGGTCATCCGGTGCTGATACCGGGGGACATGGGCCGGGCTTCCTATATTCTGGTTGGGAGATCGGGGGCCATGGACGAGGCCTTCGGGTCCACGTGCCACGGCGCGGGCCGACTCCTCTCCCGACATGAGGCTATAAGGCGAACGAAGGGCCGGGCCATTGAGAGAGAACTTCAAGACATCGACGTGTACCCGAGATGGACCGGCAGAAAGACGCTCAGAGAAGAGGCGCCCGAAGCCTACAAAGATGTGAGCCTCGTGGTGGACGTGGTCCAAAAGGCGGGCCTCGCAGACAAAGTGGCAAGAATCAAACCCATGGGCGTGGTCAAGGGCTAGAGTACAATAGTTTAAGGAATTATCTGGCGGGCTTGCAAAATAACATGGACAACGTACATTATACAGCAACTCCATTGGATTCAGGCGCGTTTTCCGGCACGAAACGAACCTCGACTCTCTTGTGAAGGACAGCGGCTATCCTTGACGCCATCAAAAGAAAGTCTGCTTCGTAATCTGCTTGTTCGATATCCTCTATGACCGATGGCGTCGTGCCGGCGAGATCGGCGAGCTGTTCATGGCTTAGACCGGCTTGACTACGAAGGTTATAGACCGCTTGGGCGATGTCGGCCTTGACACGTTCTTCTTCGTATAGAGCAATTTCTTTTGGGTCATTACCGATGTATCTATCATAGGCCCATTGGAAAGCGTCAGAACTGAGTTTCTTCTCCTCTTCCATTTTAGGGCTCCCCTTCAAAAGTGTGTAGGGCGGGATCGCTCTCGAACTCGGCTTTCCTTTCTATAGCCCTGTCAATTTCCTTTGGAGGCGCCTTGTGAATTTTCTTGATCAGGCCGTGAGAAATCACTACAGCGCGGCGCTCATGAAAGAAATAGAGGATTCGGTAGTTGACGTTTCCACTCTTAACCCTTAGTTCATAAATATCGTCCCTCAGATAGGCAGCAAGAGGCCTATTCAGTTCATGTCCCTGATTTCTCAAGCGTTCGATACGTTCCTAGCACTTGCGCCGGCCCTTTGCCTTCAAATTCTCCAGCCAGTCTTTCATGGGAATATTGCCGTCGGCTCTCTTGAAAAATATGACCTGGACTTGCGGCAACAGTTCACCCTCAGCAAGCCTTTATCAAGGAATTCGACGAAAAGGTCAAGAGACACTTCCCGGAATGAGCCATGATGGCCATTCAGATTGCGGGTTTCGCTTACTTGGGTTACCATCTGAAGCAAATACACCAAGCTATCGAGGCATTGGGCAAGGACATCAAAAGAATTCTGGACCATGTGGAAATCATTAGGGAGGAAGTGTATCTACAACCACTTAGCCGGGTGCGTCATGGAATCGAACATCTCCACGATGCGGCGCACCGACTCCCACTTCTTGATGAAGCGCGAAATTCCTTTCGAGAAGCGAGAGGCGAAATCAACTGGTTTTTTCAGCGTCAAGAGCCGACGGCGTTGGTGGAGTTCATGCCTCAAACAGAACAGATGCTGCAGGGCCTCTGTGTGTCGTTTGCCGGGGAGTACGTTTGTCTGAACAGGCAGCGAGCCGAATTCGTCGAAATGGAGCACGCTTGTAGCCGCTATGCAAGCATCATCTCGGAAACCCAAGAGAAGTTATCTAATTCGCCCCCTATAAGCAAGATCGCGCCCAGCAGTCGGTACCTTGAGAATTACCGGAGCCTGCGTCCCCTCAAGCAGGAGTTCGCCGAGATTCAGAAAAAACTCCTTACTGAAAAGGAACTTATCCGAGCACTGGACGCGATCGGACGCAACCATGTGGCGGCCGAGATCGAAAACTTGCCTCCCGAAGGAGGTAGAGCGGTGATAGTGGTTTATCCCTGAATTGCACTGCTAATTCCGATCGCGTGCAACGAAATTAGACGGGGGAAAGCCATTTGCAAGAAGGCTTCTCCCCGTCTTACTTCTTTGACCGCGTTTTTGGAATTACTGGAGGGCAGCGTCGATCATGTCGCCGATCCGATCATTTTTGAAGTAGCGGACTTGTTCCGCCCCCGCTAACCCATCAATGATCGGAAATGCGCAAGCGTCAGTAAATATAGAGAACGTCAAAAAAGGGCGCGTTCCATGTCATATCCACGGAAAACGGCCCTTCGGTCAGGCTTACGGTGGTGTAACGCCATCCTCCCCGTACTCCCATTGTGCCCATCATGGTCATGGGAAACTTGATCCCGGCTGCTACCTCTACTTCATTCAAGCCCGCGTCCTTCACCACCGACGTCCGCCACCTTGCCTCGCAAGACGCGGAGATCGTTCCCAAGCACACCGGGTTGTACGCCGCATGCACTCCCAGGGTGATGGGTCGGTCTGTGCCAAAAGCCACCACACCAAAGACGTTGTTTGAAACCGAGAACTGAGGCGCTAGCGGATAGAAATCAAAATCTCCGCCGAACCGGAAACCCTCGCGGTCGATGATGTCAAAGTCCAGGCCGAGTCGAAGCTCGGGCCAATCCAGTCGGCTCGCGTTGCCGGAAAGCGTGCGGAGGTAGCTGTCATAATGGACCCTCAATGAGATTCGACTGAGCTGCGCTCTGAACATGCTTTCGATCATCATGGCATTTTGGGGATATCCAAGCTCAGACACGAATTCATGCTTTTGATCGGTATCGGTTCTCTTGAGCGACCCCGAAGTCAATAGGAAGAGGAATCTGAATCTGGTTTCCGCACGAAAAACCGGTGGAGCGATCGCAGGCGCGTAAGGATCCGTAATACCCGGTCTATCTTGTTCGAGAAAGCCGAAAAGCCTCTGTAGAGGAGCAAACGGGGAGGTCGGCATGCTGGGAGGGGGAGGGAGCAACTGGGCATGAACGGGGCAAACCGCGAGGAGGGTGAATGCGAGGAAGGCCGCGGCGCTCCGAACGAGATAGTGGGATATTATTTCTACCATTACAACCCCTTAAAGATAACACAGATTGTGTTACTTTAGGTTATGATGTTATCATATTATAAATGCTCACAAAAAGCAACTATATTCCACAGGAAACCGTATGTCGTAGACCTTGCACAGGGAAATCCCCCTCCCCTCTTGGCCGCCAACCTAACGGATCGGCCATGTGATTTCACGCGCTTGCCTTAAATCGTGGGCCAAACTCCGTCGAACCATCAATCCCGGTCCGGGGCGGGCGCCGGAATGGGGAACGAAGCCGCAGCGCATCCTTAAGTGAACGCCTATGGGAGACAGGGGGCTTTTCCCGGTGATAAGCGGCGGGCGTTACCATTGGGGCGATTCCATCGCTCCGCGTGGCCGAATGCTTGCGTCCGAGCGTAGAATTCCGATTGACTTTCCGGCCTTGCGTCATGTAGATTGCGGAGGGTAACAGGCCGAAATCCTTTATTATCGTATTTTTCATCGGGGAGGTGACAGTTATCATGGCGCGCAAGTCTCTGATACTGGTTTCAGTGGCTGTTCTTGCCCTGGTCATGGCAGCGCCGGTGTGGGCCGCGGATGAAATAAAGATCGGCGTGCTCTATCCTTTGACCGGCGGAGCCGCGGCCGAAGGGAAAGAACTGCGGGACGGCGCGGAGCTGGCCGTCGAGATCATTAACAACGCGAAACCCGAGTTGAGTATGGCTATCGCGAAGAACGCGGGGATCAAATCCCTCGGCGGGGCCAAGGTGAAGCTCATTATTCAGGATCATCAAGGCAATCCGCAACTTGCCGCGGACCTGGCTAAGAAGCTTATTCAGGATGATAAGGTCGTCGGCCTCATGGGCGCTTATCATTCTGCGGTCACCAAGACCGTTTCAGCCGTGGCCGAGCGTTTCGGAGTGCCCATGATCAACGAATCCTCCACCAGCCCGGCCCTCACGAAAGAGGGCTACAAATGGTTCTGGAGGACCACTCCGCACGACACCACCTTCACGAATGACCTCTACGAGTTCTTGGACGGGCTGACCAAGGGAAAGGCCAAGGGCGTGAAGGCGTTCGACCCAAAGGAGCTTCTGCCCATTGTTTCCGCTTGTGAAAAGACTGAATGGGGGGCCAATGTGGATCTCGCAATCAAGGAGATCGGCAAGGCCAGAGCGGTACCCGTTCAGTTGAGTCTTCTGTATGCGGCAAAGGCCCCGGATCTGTCCTCCGAGGTGCAGAGCCTCCTCGCTCCGAAGCCCGCGACCATGCTCTTTGCGGGCTACGGCGCGGATGCAATCCTGATGGTGAAGACTCTCAAATCCATGAAGGCCCAGCCCAAGCTTATTTGGGGCCAAAATGCGGGATTTGAGAGTCCCGAGTTCTTGTCCGCGCTTGGAGACGATGTTAACGGAATACTGACCCGCACCGTGTTCAGCCCCAGAGTGGGACAAGTAAAGAAGGTTGCGGCCGAGGTCAACGGGCTCTACAAGGCGAAAACCGGGCGTGATCTGAGCGGAGCTTCAGCCAGGGCTTTTACCGCCACTCAGACGTGGGCCCACATCCTCGAGAAAGCCGGCTCTACCAAACCCGAGGCGCTTCAGAAGGCTGCCAACGAAATCATGATCGGCCCGGATGAGCTTATCGTCCCGTGGAAGGGCGTCAAGTTTGCCACCACCGGCTCGGACATCGGCCAGAACGAGCTTGGCACAGGCATGATCGGCCAATACCAGAAAGGTAAAGACGGCAAGATCACCCTGGAGATCATCTATCCGTTCGAACTGGCCACCGCCGACTTGATCTATCCATTCAAAGGCTGGTAGGCCGACCTGGAGCGAACGGCATTGAAGTCTGCGCCAACGATCGCCCTCCTCCAGCCCCCTCCCATTAAGGGAGGGGGCTGCAAGAATCTCTTCCCGCGGGACGCGGGAGGGGAGAGGGCAGAGTGAGGGGGATTCCAGCTTCGTTCACGGGCGCGGATCCCAATGCGGCTCGTAGGGGAATTGCCTCTGTCGTAGGGTTTGCGCTCCTCTCCTCGCGTCCACTGATGTTTTCTCGGCGGTGGAGTCGTGCCTTAGACCGGAAATCCTTGTATGCAAGAGAGATCGTGGGCGAACAATGACCGTTGAAACTCTTCTGGCGCAGGCGCTCAAGGCGTTGGTTTCAGGGCTGACCATGGGTATGGTCTTTGGTCTCGTGGCCTTGGGACTCACCATTATCTTCGGCGTGATGGACATCGTGAACTTCGCGCACGGTGAGTTCCTCATGATCGGCATGTATTGCGGCCTGCTCACGTACTCCGGTCTGGGGGCCGATCCTCTCTTCGGCCTTCCCATAGCGGCCGTGGTGGGTTTTGCTCTTGGGGTCGGGTGTTATTACGGCCTCGTCCAGTTCTTGTTGCGTGGGCCGATGATAGCCCAGTTGTTCGGGACATTCGGCCTGATGCTCTTTCTTCGGAACTTGGCCTTGTTGATTATGGGAGCGGACCCCAGAGGCGTTCATCACGGCGCTCTGGTGGGCAAGTCTTTTGTCATGGGCCCGGGGATCGTGGTTGAGCTCACCAAACTGACTGCGGGGATATTCTCTCTGCTTGCCTTTGCGGCGGTCTGGTGGCTGATGAACAGGACCCGAATCGGTTTGGCGCTTACCGCGACTGCCCTGGATGGTCAGGCCGCGCGATACATGGGCATACCTACGGAAAAGATGAACGCATTCGCGTGGGGTCTTGGAGGGACTACGGTTGCGGTGGCGGGGGCGTTGTTGGTCAATTTCTGGCCCGTTGATCCGAACGTGGGCCTACTCTTCACCATGATTGCGTTTACCACGGTGGCTCTGGGAGGCTTTGGATCCATTCCCGGCGCGGCTTTTGCCGGGTTAATCGTCGGATTGTTGATAAATCTGCCTCCGATTTGGGATGCGATTTCGGCCTTTTCCCAGTGGCCTATTCTTACAGCAGGCGAAATGCATCAGTTCAAGTACTCCTTTGTGTACCTTGCATTTTTCCTGATCATGGTCCTCAGGCCGCGAGGGTTGTTCGGTTGGAAGTACTGAAGCGGACTTTCGACTTTTCGGATTTTCCCCGAACCGACCTGTGCGTGGCCGGCGCGGTCGCGCTTTTTCTGCTCATATTTCCGTTGCTGCCTCATTCCAGCTTTGCCATGGCCACCATGATCCAGTTCCTGATGTTTTCCGTATACGGGATGGGTTGGAACACCATCGGCGGTTACGGAGGTCAGGTGGATCTGGGAAAGGCCCAGTACGTCGGCATCGGAGCTTATACCACCGCGGTAATGATGATCCGCTGGCAGGTCCCTTTCTGGGTCTCCCTTCCTATAGGAATGGCCCTGGCTGTCGGATGGAGCTTTATACTCGGATATCCGTTATTCAGACTGAGAGGCCATTATTTCGCGATAGCCACAATCGCTGTCTCTCTGGTGCTGAAGGATATCTTCGAAGCCTGGTCGTTCGTGGGCGGAGCGAGGGGCCTTAAGATCCCGCTCAGGACCGACATGCCCAGTTTCTTGTACCTCCAATTCCGTGAAGATTATTATTACTATTACGTCATACTCGGACTCTTTTTTGTGGGCTTATTTTACATCAACTGGTTTCGGCAAAGCAGAATCGGGTACCAGTTACGGTGTATCAAGGATAATGAAGAGGTGGCCAAGAGTCTCGGAATCGACGCGCACTGGGCCAAGATTAAGGCCTACGCGGTTGCGACAGCCTTTGTCGCGGCGGTCGGGTCGTTTCATGCCTGCTACAATTTCAATATCGAGCCTGAAGACACCATGAGCCTTGACCTCTCGGTTCTTATCGCTCTCATGGCCATGTTGGGCGGCGCCGGCAGTCTCTGGGGCCCGATTATCGGCGCGGCAGTGCTTGTTCCTATGAAGAACTATTTGGGCGCGTGGTTTGGCGCGAAGGCGGGCCTGGTGGGACTTGACCTGATTATTTATTCGACCATCATCATGGTTATTGCCGCATTTGAGCCTCGTGGGATCTGGGGCTTGATCACACGCCTTCGCGAGTCCCGGAGGAATTGATGGCTCTGCTTGATGTGCAACACCTGGGAATGCGATTCGGCGGCTTGCAGGCCAACGTTAATATCTCATTTCAAGTGGAGCGCGGGGAGATGGTTGGGCTGATCGGACCAAACGGGGCCGGCAAGTCCACCTTGTTCAACTGTCTGGCCGGGGTTCACAATCCCACAGAGGGCCGAATTCTCTTCAAAGACCGGGATGTGACCGGGTCCAGGCCTTACGCGATGGCTCGTATGGGATTGGCTCGAACTTTTCAGGTGTACGTGGCCACTGGAGACCTGAATGTTATCGAGAACATCATGGTCGGCGGATTCATGAGGTCCCGATCGCCTCGCGTCTCAAGAGAAAAGGCCGAAAGCTTGGCAGACAAGATGAACCTGGCGGGCCTGGCCCAAGAGCGTGTAGCCAATCTGCCCGTTGCGGCTCAGAAGCGAGTGACTATGGCTACCGCTCTGGCTACCGCTCCGGACCTCCTCCTGTTGGACGAAGTTGCGGCAGGCCTAAACCCATCGGAAATCGAGCAGATGATCGACCTGATCCGTTGGGTTCATCACGACCTGAAGGTGACTATACTCCTCATCGAACACGTCATGGAGCTGGTGATGAAGCTCTCTCACAGGGTGCTCGTTCTGGACAGCGGCCGGCTGATCGCGGAAGGTGAGCCCGCGGCCGTGTCCAGAAGCCCCGAAGTCATAAAAGCGTACCTCGGTGAACGATACGCGGCGGAGCAGAGGGGAGATATCGGCCCTCGGACATCGGTATGACGCAGCATGAGAACTCTGAATGAATAGGTCTGAAAATCCCATCCTGAAGCTCGAAGACGTGTGGGTGCGCTACGGGACGGCTCCCGTGGTCCAAGGGGTGAGCCTCGAAATCTACCCGGGTGAGACCGTTTCGGTGGTGGGCTCCAACGGAGCAGGCAAGTCTACGCTCTTGAAGGCGATTATGGGCGCACGAGCCGCGTACAGCGGACGGATAATCTTCGAGGGGAATCAAATCCAGAAGAAGCGAACCGAAGAGATTGTTACAACGGGAATTATCTATGTCCCCGAGGATCGTCGGCTGTTCAGGCCGCTCTCCGTGGAGGAGAACCTGTTTCTCGGCGCATATGCCCTGGATGATGAGGAGCGTAAACAAAAGAATCTGGAATTCGTGTACGATCTTTTCCCCGTCTTGCACAGCCGCCGATTTCAGGCGACTGCGACCATGTCCGGCGGAGAACAGCAGATGGTCGCAATCGGTCGAGGCTTGATGAGCAATCCGCGGCTCTTGATGCTGGATGAGCCATCTTTGGGGCTCGCGCCGATGCTGGTGGACGAGGTGCTTGATACGGTTCGCAAGCTGAGAGAACGCGGCTTGACGATTTTGCTGGTAGAACAGAATGTAAGAGAAGCGCTTGAGATATCCGACCGCGGCTACATCCTGCAAACGGGGCGAATCGCCAAGCACGGGTCTGCGAAAGATTTGCTCGAGTCCGATGAGATCCGGAAGGCGTTTCTCGGGATGTGAGCGCAATCGTGCCGGGAGTGAAGAATAGGGCGGAAAGATGGCCGCTAGGAAAAGAAAACAAAGCCCACAGCATGAGGATCAGCGTGAAAAGGTAAGATTCTACCCGGCCTGGTGCAAACGATGTGGCAACTGTGCGGCGTTCTGTCCGCAGCATGTAATCGAGATGGACCAATGGGGCTATCCGCACGCAGTGCGAACTCACGACTGCATCAGTTGTCATATGTGCGAAAAACTCTGCCCTGACTTCGCTGTCACGGTCGGCGAGGAAACCCCCTCTTCGGTTTCCAGGCGAGGAGCCGCCGGGCCGTCCCCCGGAACTGAGGGTTCTCTTGTCAGCCAGGATCACAGCCCGGAAAGATTAGCCAAGACACCACACCCCGATGAGGAGGAGCATGATTAAACGTCAGGCGCGCCTCCTGCAAGGAAATGAAGCAATCGTCCACGGGGCGCTTGCGGCCGGCTGTAATTTCTTCGCCGGCTATCCGATTACCCCGTCCAGCGAGATCATGGAGTTGATGAGCCGTGAGCTTCCGGTGAGAGGGGACGTGTTCATTCAGATGGAGGATGAGATCGCTTCGCTGGGCGCGTGCATAGGGGCCGGCCTCGCGGGTCGCAAAGCCATGACAGCTACCAGTGGTCCCGGTTTCTCGCTCATGCAGGAGAATTTTGGTTACGCGTGCATGGCCGAGACACCGGTGGTGGTGGTAAACGTGATGAGGGCCGGGCCCTCCACCGGCATGCCCACCAATGTAGCTCAAGGGGATGTGCAGCAGGCGCGATGGGGCACTCACGGGGACCATCCTTGTATAGCGCTGTGCCCTTCCACTGTGGCTGAATGCTATGAGCTGACCGTGGTCGCGTTCAACCATGCGGAACGATTTCGCACTCCTGTCGTGCTCCTGTCTGACGAAATGGTGGCTCATACCCGTGAGAAGGTTGTCCTGCCTCACCCCGAGGACGTGGAGGTAATCGACCGGCGCCGACCTACGGTTCCGCCCGATTGGTATGTGCCGTACAAAACCGACGGGAGTCTGATCCCGCGGCTTGCGGATCTCGGCGAAGGGTACAGATACCATGTGACTGGCTTAACCCACGACGAGCGAGGCTTCCCCACGCGCAGGCTCGACGAGGTCCAACAGTTCTACACGCGTCTTTTCGCCAAGATCAGTCGCCAGTTCCACTACCTTGAAAATGTTAAAGATTACTATCTCGACGATTGCGAGCTTCTCATCATTGCGTACGGGTGCTCCGCGCGCTCGGCTCGCGCGGCCGTTCGTCTGGGTCGAGAGCGAGGGTTGAAGGTTGGCTTGCTGCAACTCCTGTCTCTGTGGCCTTTCCCAAGGAGGCCCGTTTCTGAAGCGCTCAACGGTAAGATCGCGGTCCTTGTGCCGGAACTCAACCTGGGACAGCTTCGCAGAGAAGTCCTTCGGGTCAATGATGGGCGAACCGCGGTGATCGGGCTGAACAAACTCGATGGAACCATGATAACCCCTGAAGAAATCCTTACCAGGCTGAGGGTAATAAAGTGACGGTCCCTTCAACCCAAACGGTCGTTTACGAGTGGCTCCGGCACGACAAGAAATTCCCGCATGTCTGGTGTCCCGGCTGCGGGCTCGGGATATTGCTGGGCGCTCTGGTCAGGGCGCTGGCCGCAAGCGGCCTTACCAAGGATCAAGTGGCCCTGGTCTCGGGCATCGGGTGCGCGGGCCGACTGCCGGTGTACGTTGATGTTGGGAGCATTCATACGACTCACGGTCGAGCCCTTACTTTTGCCACCGGAATAAAACTTTCCAAGCCCGAGCTGACCGTGGTTGTAGTGATGGGCGATGGTGACGCAATGGCGATCGGGGGAAACCACCTCATCCACGCGGCCCGAAGAAACCTGGATCTTGTGGCGGTTGTTGTCAACAACCGGACATTCGGGATGACCGGCGGGCAATTCAGCCCGACCACGCCCATGGGCGCCAAGACTACCACCGCGCTCTACGGTCATATAGAACCGGAATTTGACATTGCCGCGGTCTGCGCCACCGCAGGAGCGGCTCTTGTCGCTCGTTCCACAGTGTACCACGTGGACCGGCTTGAGCGCCTGCTTCTTCAGGCGCTTCAGAAGAAGGGCTTCAGCGTCGTTGAGGTGATGTCACCTTGTTATACCAATTTTGGCCGCCAGAACCTCATGGCTTCCCACGTGGTCATGATGAAGCAGCTCAAGGAACAAGGAATTCCGGTGGAACGATGGCAAAAGATGAGCGAGATTGAGCGTCGGGGCTCCTTTCCCCTGGGAGTGCTGGTAGACAGGGACCTGCCCGGATATTTGGACTCGTACCGCGAAGTCTGCAAAACAGCCGCGAAACTCCGGAGTGAGGGTAAAATATGACCAGGGCGTCGCGGCCGCGACTGCCTCATCCTCGGGTTGAGCTCAGACTCGCCGGCTCAGGGGGTCAGGGGCTCATTCTTGCGGGTTTGATTCTGGCGGAGGCCGCGGGGGTCTATGATGGGAGAGAGGTGGCCATGGTGCAATCATACGGTCCCGAGGCCCGCGGCGGGGCGAGCAAAGCGGAAATTATCCTCAGCGACGAGCCCATTGATTACCCCCTCTGCGCCAACGTGGACCTCTTCCTCGCCATGAATCAGGAAGCTTCCGATTCATACTGCTGGGACCTGAAGCCCGGAGCTTGGATTGTGGTGGACAAGGACCTGGTGAACCATCCGCCGAGCAGTCGCGCGGTATCGCTTGCCTTCACCACGGTTGCCCATGAAAAGCTGGGCAAGAGAATGGTCGCCAACATTGTGGCGCTTGGGGCCATTTCGGCGATGACCGGCCTGGTGAGCAAGCGCGCGCTGGAAAAGGCGCTCTTAAGCCACGTCCCGCCCGGGACCGCAGACATCAACCGGCGAGCGCTGGCCCTGGGGATCAAGCTCGGCGGGGCCCAGGCAGGCAAGCCGCCCTCGGCCGAAGATGAGGAGTACGACGAGGAGTCCGATTAGTCCCGAATTCCCCCGACCTGCCGCAATGATCACCATTGCTCTTGGCAAGACTACAAAAGCCTTTCCGAAGACAGACGCCATGCCAAAACTGTATCCTGAACCCATCTTCCGAGTGATGGGCGATCGCGGTCTGCTTGTTGAATACGGCGACGCGATCTCCCCGGAGATAAACCTGAAGGTGAGATCCATGGCTGTGGCGCTGGATCGGGCTCGGGTCAAGGGTATCGTGGAGATAATTCCCGCGTACCGGTCGTTCCTGATTCTCTACGAACCGCTTGAGACCGATGTGGAGGAGCTCAAGCAAAGTGTCGCACGCGTGGAGGTCGGTCTCGAGGACATTGAAATCCCGCCGCCTCGCACGATTGAAATCCCGGTCGCGTATGGAGGAAAATTCGGACCGGACATCGAGTTCGTGGCTCAAACACATGGCCTGAGCATCGATGAGGTCATCACGATACATTCAGGAAATGCGTATCAGATCTACATGATTGCCTTCACTCCCGGGTTCTCGTTTCTAGGAGGATTGCCGGAAATTTTGCACTCTCCGCGGCTCCCCACTCCCCGGGCTTTTGTCCCTGCGGGGTCCGTGGGAATTGCTGAGAAGCAGACAGGCATATATGCGATCGAGAGTCCCGGTGGATGGCGTCTCATCGGCCGAACCCCTTTGAAACTCTTTCAGCCTCTCGCGCGAGAGCCTTTTCTCTATTCCGCGGGCGACCTGATCCGCTTCGTGCCCATTTCAGCGGAAGAATATAATCAAATCGCCTCCGGGAGCGCCTGATGGAGACCTTCTTTGTCCGTGAACCGGGCGCATTCACGACCGTTCAAGATGCGGGAAGGTACGGTTTCCAGCGATTCGGCGTGCCGGTTTCCGGGGCTCTGGACAAATTCGCGTTCGTGGCCGCGAACCTGTTGGTAGGCAACCCGGAGACCTCAGCCGCGCTGGAAATAACCTTCACCGGTCCTCGGCTCGAGGCCCTGGCGGATGGTCTGGCCGCTGTCACGGGCGCGGACATGCCGGTGGCGCTCAATGGCAAGCCTCAACCTCTCTGGGAATCCTTTCGGTTCCGCAAAGGGGACCTTATCGGCTTCAAACCTGCCGCAAAAGGTGTGAGGGCTTATCTTGCCGTGTCCGGAGGCATACTGGCGCCGGGCGTGATGGGAAGTCGATCCACGTGCGTGCTTGCTGGCATAGGCGGGTTTGACGGCCGACCCTTGCGGAAGGCTGATGTGATCTCCACCGACTCCGCAACTTCCATTTTCCGGCTCACCTCTATCCCTGAGCAGTTTAGGCCGCAGCACTCGAACTCAATTACGCTGAAATCCGTGGCCGGTCCTCAAATCGAGACTTTCCGAGACTCGATGGAACTCTTCTTTCAATCCCAATATACGGTGACTTCAAAGGCCGATCGCATGGGTTATCGTCTGGAAGGGCCCGTGATTCCTTTTGCCTCCGACGCGGCTAAGAGCATTATCTCCGAGCCGAGCGTCCCCGGCATTGTTCAAGTTCCCGCGGATGGATTGCCCATCATTATACTCGTGGAACAGACAGCAGGCGGGTACGCGAAAATCGCCACCGTGATCAGCCCCGATCTGGACCTGGTGGCCCAGGCTCGACCGGGGGATCTGATTCGGTTCTCTCCCTGTGATATCTTAGAAGCGCGACGGATCCATCTGGATTATCGCCACAAGCTCCTTGACCTCAAGAACGCTATCGTTGAGCGAGATCGCATGGAGATTTAGAACGCCTGCCCGGTCCTCACTTCACATACAACTTCAGTTAATCAACTTAACATGGCGATACATACCAATTTTCTTGACTACATACTGCTGGCTGTGGTATGATGCCCGTGAATTCATGCCCTTTTGTGAATCTTGAAACGCATCGCAACCGCCTCCCTTGGCTCGGCGGCGTTTCGGAGGAGACGTGAAGACCTACCAGTACTTGCCGTTCATTGGCGAGCCACACGAGCGCGCGGGATGGAGCCACACGCCTCGCAGTTGGGCTCTGGTGACTTGCGGATTGCTTTTGGGCGCGCTCCTGGGAGTGACTTCCGCGCATGGAGGAGGAACGGTTACCGACGTGAAGCTCAGCGATGACGCTCAGCGAATCATCATTCAATTCGAGGGCGATGTGGGCGCGCACAAGAGCCAGGCCCTCCCTTCGTCTTCTCGGCTGGTAATCGATGTGAATTCCGTGCGAGCTGATTCATGCCCTCAGACACAGCGCTTCCCGAACAGGCCGGTTCGTGAAATCCAGGTTGACGCCACTCCGAAAGGCTCGCAGATCGTCGTGGATTTTGGCGAGCATGAGGCGCCTCAATACAAGATACGGCGAATGGATAATCTCCTGGTCGTCTTTTTCGGTGAATACAAGAAATCCGCTCACGCGCCGACCGAAGAACAGCATGGGCGAGTCAAACATGCTGCGGAACGTCCTCTTGCCAGAGCGAGGGCGATGCGTCCGCCCAGACCTTGGACCGTGTCGGCGGCCAAGGAATCTCGACCTGCGGCCACAGAAACCCCTCCCATTACGGCCGATTTCCCATCCTCTTCCGAATCCGGGGATCTTTTCGTGAAGCAGGCTTCCTTAGACGACGGCGCGCTCGTTGTGGAACTGGCCCGCAAAAGCCGTCCGGGAACCGGATATCTCATCCGGCTGGGAATCGATTTGACGCGTTTAGGCATTCGGATGGCCCGTGTCGACGAAATTGGCCCCGTCCCTCGGAAACAGGCGTCCCAAGCCGTGGTCGCCCAGGTTACGCCTCGCTTGCCGTCGCCTCGGCGCATGGGCCCCGGACCTCGGCGTGGGGAGGACCACCTTGGTAATGTTCGCACCGTTGAGGCTACAAGAACCGGCCCGCGACGATACTTGCCGGAACCCATCCAACCGGGCAATTTCGTCGCCACGTGGAATGCCATTCTCGCGAAATGCGGCTTTCAACCCTCTGAGGTCCACTGATACTCTGTGCCTTGGAATATGCGCACGCCGCTCAATACGTCTTCAATTCACCCAGGGAAAATCAGGGGGTAACCGGCGGAGCGATTCTCTCGCCCCGGGTGACTGAAGGCTCACTCCCGGGGAAGACCACGGTTGCACGGCTCCCCAATTGAGCGTATACTAGGCGACAGCATTCTTATCTGAATTGATGCCGGGCCGTGGGACAAGGCGTGCATCGCGCATCTTCATCGATTCGCCCAGGTTCTAGGGGATAAGGCTATGGCAGACCCGCTGTGGCTCACATGGCTGTTGATACCTTTTGGGTTTATGGTGGCCTATGGGGCGATCCCTCACATGATGGCGGTCGCGGCGCGCTACGGGTTTATGTCCGCGCCCGGAGGTCGAAGAAGCCATCCCCGACCGACGCCTCTGCTTGGTGGCGTGGCCATATATGCGCCGTTTGCGATCGTTTTCCTCTGTTTTCTCATACTTCGCTTGTCAGGCGCTCTCGTTTTTGAACAGCCCTCCGTTGCTAAAATGGTAACACTCTTTGTGGGGGCCACCTGGATACTGATCCTTGGGACATTGGACGACCGAGAGCAGATCGGATGGCCCAAGAAGCTCATCGGACAGTTTCTGGCCGCTCTTATCCTTGTCTTGGGAGGGCATACGGTCGCGGTGGCCACGGTGCCGTTTGCCGGCCCGGTGGACTTTGGTTGGTTTGGGCCGCCTCTCCTGATAATGGCTGTGATCTTGCTCACCAACGCCATTAATTTGATTGACGGGCTGGATGGGCTGGCAGGCGGGATCTGTTTCTTTGCCGCTTTGACCAGTGGTGTTATCGCAGTGGTAAAGGGTGACGCGTTCACCGCGACCGTTGCGTTCACGATATCGGGAGCCCTGCTGGGTTTTCTCGTTTTCAATTTTCCTCCTGCGTCTATTTTTATGGGAGACGGTGGGAGCATGATGACGGGCTTTGTTTTGGCTACGCTGGCCACCAGTTCAGCCGCGGTCTCTCCCGGACAGCGACTGGGGACCATTCTCGTGCTCGTGGCGCCGTTCCTCCCTTTTGGCATCCCTGTCTTTGAAGTGGGCCTGTCGATCACGCGGAGGTGGATCAGGGGTCAGGCCATATTTCTCGGAGACGGAAACCATCTCCATCATCGGCTGATTGGCAGGATCAAGAATCCAAGGCTCACCGTGGGTGTGTTCTATTTCTTCAGCGCGGCCCTGTGCGCGTTGACTCTCTTCATCGTCCTGCAGATCAAAGCGCCCTCTCTGACGATCGTAGCCGGCTTGACGGTCCTTATCCTGTTCGGGGGAGCGCTCGCGTCTCTTCGTCTTTACCGGATAGAGAATCTGGTGGACACGATCAGAAACAGGCGGCACTTCAAGTTCCTCGGTGGATTCTTGGGGTTCATGAAGCAGCGCCTGAAACGAGCCGGGTCACTCAGCGAACTCCTGGAACTGCTTGAGTCCGGGGTGAAGGATCTGGCCTTCGACAGCGTGGAAGTGCTCTACAGGGGGGAAACCATCAAGAAATGGTCAAATCCGCGGCCTATCCATGTGGGCAGCCCCAGGATCCACTCCGAAGAGACCTTCGACGAATCCCACCTTACCGTGAAATGGGCTCGGCCCGCGCACGATGACGATTGCTATAACGAATACCTGATGCTCACCTGGCACCGGTTCCTGAACGCATTCAAGGACGAAATGGCTCTTCACACCGGTGAAGTCTCCCGCCCCGCGAGCCGCAAAGTGGTCGAATTTACCAGCAAACTTCCCAAGTGACCTGACCAATTCCACGAAATCACGGGTGAGCGCCCACGCTTCACGCTTGTGCCACGAAGCCGGCCTGTCTTACCATTTCCCAGTCTTTTTCAACGGGCCGTCCCGCGGTGGTCAGATAACCGCCGATGATCATGCCGTTCGCGCCGCTCCTGAGGGCCATGGCTTGGAAGTCCCCCAGGTTGGCTTCTCGGCCCCCTGCGATCTTGATGGTGGCTTGGGGCAAAATGAGTCTGAAGAGCGCAACGGTCTTGAGGATTTCCAGCGGCTCAGGCGGCGCGGCGTGTTCCAGAGGAGTGCCTGGGCGAGGATTCAGGATGTTGATGGGTACGCAGTCCACGCCCAGCTTTGCCAGGGTGAAGGCGAGGTCAAGGCGCTGTTGAGGGCTTTCTCCCAGGCCGATGATTCCGCCGCAACACACGGACATGCCCGCAGCCAGGACCGTGCGGACCGTCTCTACTCGTTGCTCGTATGAGTGAGTGGTGCAGATCTGGGGATAGTACTCTCGTGATGTTTCCAGGTTGTGATTGTATCGGGTAACTCCTGCCGCACTGAGCTGAGCCGCACGCTCCTCGTTCAGAAACCCTAGTGACGCGTCCAAAGCAATGTCCACTTCCGAATGGACCGATTCGAGCGCCTGGATGAGCGCGTCGAATTCACGGTTCGAGAGCGCGCCGCCGCTGGTCACCGTGCAGAACCGTGCCGCGCCTGCTTCCCCGGCTTCCCGTGCTGCGGTGACGATGCTGTCTGAAGAGACCAGCGGATAGGCGGAAGCTTCTCCTTTGTAGCGGCTGGATTGGGCACAGAAGGCGCAGTCTTCTCCACATCCTCCGGAACGGGCATTGATGAGTGAACACGAATCAAACGCGTTGCCCTTGAAATTGATCCTGATCCTGTCCGCGGCCGCGAGCAAACGCATCAGGTGTTCGGGCGGCGTATCAAGCAGGGATTCAGCCTCCCAACGGAGTATTGCCCTGCGCTCCAGGATTCTCTCTTCGACCGCATCGATCAAGTGTCCGTAATAATTCCTCTCCATGCAATCCTCCTGAGCAAGATTACTTATAGCGTGAATATGTTCCGAAATCCAGACCCACGGTCAGGCGGCGGGGGCAGCTTCGCATGCGAGGGAACAATATGATATTCGCGAAACTTTTCGGGACCCCGAGCATCAAATATGATGGTAAGACCTGATGACGGTCTGCGCATTGTTGTCACGAGCGCATAACAATGCTAAAACCAATACCTGCGTTTTCGATGTTGGGCAGGGGGTAATGTGAAGAGGAAATCGGATCTTCGCCTGCGGAAAACCATCGTCGAGGGAGTGTGTAGATGAATTACCCGGTCGTATCGAGTTCTCTGGATCACTTGCTCGGTCAGGTTCGCTCAATTAAGCCGCTCACCGCGGAACGGGAATACGAGCTGGCCGTCCGCTACCGAGAGACGGGCGACAAAGAGGCCGCGCACGAGCTGGTCGTCTCCCACCTTCCGTTCGTGGTGAAAATTGCATTTCAGTATCGGCATTACGCGATGCCGGTGCAGGACCTGATCCAGGAAGGAACCATTGGATTGATGAAGGCTGTTAAGCGCTTCGATCCGTACAAGGGATATCGCTTGGTATCCTTTGCGGTGTGGTGGATCAAGGCCTACATCAAGAATTTTATCCTGCGCTCTTGGAACCTGGTGAAATTGGGCACAACTCAAGCCCAGAGAAAGCTCTTCTTCCGCGTCGGTGACATTGGGGAGCACCTGGATGAAGAATCCCGGAACGAACGAATCAAACACCTGGCGGAGGAACTTAAGGTCAAGGAAGACGACGTCATCGAGGTCGAAGCTCGTGTCAAGGCCAGAGAATGGTCGCTAAACGACATGATCGGCGACGACAAGGACATCACTGGTATGGATTTGCTGGAAGACCCCGCCATCGATCAAGAAACCCAACTAATACAGCGGGAGACCGAAACCGAACTCTCCCACGTCACGAAGAAGGCCTTGGCCAAGCTCGATCCGAGAGAGCGCTTCATCATCACGAAGCGATTCATGGAAGAATCGCCCTGGACACTGCAAAAGCTCGGTAGCCATTTTGGGACAAGCAGGGAACGAGTGAGACAACTGGAAAAGCGCGCTCTGGGCAAGCTCAGACGTGCGCTGCCACCTCACGCGGTAGAAGGCCTCTTGCCGGCTTAATGGATGACCCCGGGAACCGAGCGATCAGCGGCCTGGTTACAGTGATCGGTTCTTCAATACACGCCTGGGACAGGGTTACAGGTCCCGGGCGTTGTTGCGTACACCGGATTTCACCTGCGAGACCCCGTTCTAAAAGGCCGAGTGATTAACCCTTTATGCAGGTGATGACCTGAATGGGGTGGCGCCGACGCTATGCGTCGGCGTCGCGAAGCGACAGGAGGTTTATTCGGTCCCATATATCTGATTTCCCTATCTTGATCGACGTCCAACCAACAAAATGAGCCTCCTGCGCCTTCGGCGCCGGGACGTATCACGTTTGGGCCACCTGTTCTAGCGCCACCTTCTGCGCGCCAAAAATCCTGAGAAAGGGTCCGGGTAACCGCCCTGCTGTCGTGCATCTACCCATCTAGGCAGGCATGAAGCCCGCCCCTAAAGATGCTTCGGGCGACCGCAGGGTACAAGTCAGGTCTATCTGCCTCGCCTCTGACTGCTAGGAGCCGCCTGCCCATTGACACGCGCAGGGGGTGGAGTTAAGAATCTGCCTGCATGCCGGATCGAAGGATTTATAGCTCTGCGTCTAAGACCCGGGGCTCGCGCGCGCGAGCCCTGATCTGCGTAGCCTGCCTGCTTGGAGCCGTTTTCTTCACGAGCTGCCCCCTTTGGGGCTCCGAAATATCTATTCGCTCGGACGAGGACTCGAGCCACGCGCAACCCGGTCCCGTGGAGCAACGGCCGGGGTCATCCCAGTCCCTGCCCTCGGGAACTGAGACCCTTTCAACCCTTGGCGAGAAGGCAGAACAAGCAGAAACCAATCCGTTGCTCCAGTGGCGGGCGGCCCAGATCCAGGAACTGGGATCCGCCGCATCGGAAGAAATGAAGCTCATGGCCGCCGCGGTTCAACTCTTGGACCGTGAAAGCGCCGCGCAATGGCTGTCCGGCTTCATGTCTTCGCCACCCCTCAATTGTCCTCTTTCCGAAAAGAAAAATTGGATTGACGCGATCCTGAATGCGGTGGAGCGCAATGGGTTGCCGTTGTCCAAGGAGATCACCGGGCTCGTGGCATGCATCATTTCCGTTGAATCCGGGTTCCGCGCGGATCCCCTCGCGGTGGACCCTTCGGGTCGGGAGACCATCGCGGATCTTTTGCGACGGGCTGAAGATCAGTTGCAACAGAATGCGGGCGCCATCCTTCAGACACAACCCCTGGCGGGTCTGTACGCGGAGTACAAGAACCGGTACTATTCGCGCCTCGTCTCTTGTCGCACGGAAGGAGACGTGGAAGTCGTTGCTCGCTCAATAGCCGGCCAACTGAGGCGGGACGCGCAGAATCTCCCCCTCTTTGCGCGCAAGATCGTTAATCGGAATATTGATCGGCTCACTCAGGTGGTCCGAACCAAAGGCTCTATGCAGCTCAATTTCAATAGGGCCCGACACGTCATGAAGGAGCGCGACGAGCGTTTCATTGACCAGGAGCTTGTGGATTACATGTACACCTGCCAGGGCGGCGTTGACGTAGGTGTTGCCGCGCTCAAACCCATGTTTGTGCAGTACGCGGCAAGGTACGCCACCCCCGGGGATCTTTCATGGCTCTTCTTTGTGGGCATGGACTACCATTACGGCCCTTTTTCCAGTAGGAACATGATGGAACAGATCCGAATACGGGATCTCTCGGGTATCCGCATCCCTCTGGACGGCGATCTGCTTCACTATGACGAAGACGGGGTAGCCGTCGACAAGGACTCTCAGACTCTAAGAGCCTTTCGGGCCGCGTTTCCCTCCATTTCTCGCGATGAGGTGTTCAGGGCATTCCTGCTCGAAAAAGACCCCCACTATATCTATACGGACGCGCACCTTCTCTTGAGAGAGGCTCATCAAGAGCGATTCGGCCGGACTCCCTTCGCAGTCATCGGCGAACTCTGGATGGGCCAGGAAGCGCAAGTGAAGCACGGATCCATGTGGAAGACAAAGGCCTACCTGAAGAAACTGGACGGGCGCCTCAACTCAATCCCCTGGGACTCCTCGCCCTAGTGATGAGATGGTCAACGGCGGCGCGTGTCTTCAGTGTCAGGTTTCGCGCTGCTCAATTCGACCCACCGGCCGCTTTTGCCTGAACATGATCCACTTTCAATGGACGAAGCAGCTCTTGTTTCGCGCCCCTACCGCTAATCGGACAAGAACTTAGGCAATCAGTGTATGCCGAGGCGCCGACAAGCGAGTGAGACCTGTGGTCCTTAGGACAGGCGGGTAATGTGTCGCGAGCGAGTCCGGTTCTGGCTTGACAATGCGTGCGAGTTATGGCAATTTGGAGCAAAGTCCGTAAGAGGGAAACCTATGGCAGTCAGGATAATTACCATTGCGCTTTGTGCGATTCTGCTCTTGATCCCGGCCGTGGGTTCCGCAGGTTCTCCCGATGCCCGGAGTTCCTCCTACTGGATGAACGTGGTCACCGAGGAGAATTCGCTGGCGGCCAGTCTTCTTTATATTCCATACTTGATCGTTATCGTCCCGATTCGGCTCACCGACGGATTCATCAATCCGGCGCCCACATCCCAGTCCACGATTCCTCCTGCCGCCCATCGCACTCGCTGAGCCGGACCACTCGCTTCAGGAACGGATCTCTTCATCGCGCCCGCCGGTAAGCGGGTAGTTCCCCGTAGCTTTACGTCTTTTTTTTGGAAAGGGAACCCCGTCCAAGGGGGAGTAACAGGTCATAGAACTACCACGGTCAATTCGCGGGAGTCCGAACGCACGGCAGGAAATTGAGCGCTTTGTGCTGTCCCTGGTCCAAGCGAAATTTGATGATCACGTTCTTGCCAAGAAAAGGGGCGGCTATCAACCTGTCCTGTTTGTCTACCTGAAAGACCATCTGCGTGTGGTCGCTCGCTCGAACCACAACGCTTTCAGGGCCGACCCTGATTAGGGTGCCGGCCATTTCGGACGCTGCACATGGTTGATACACCGCAAGAATGCCAACTAGTCCCACAACTCCAACCCAATACCCTTGCATCTGGTCCTCCCCGGCGACAGAATCCGATCCCTCAGACCTACAAAAGAAAACAAGCCTTGCCGTTTGCGCCGGCTCGGCCTCATCCCCAAAATACACCTTTATGATAGCCGACCGAGCGCGCTCATGCAACCCTAACAATGAGCTGCCTGGGACCCGGCGTTACGTTCAATGCGGTTGACAACAATGAGGAGACGGGCAATAGTGGGCCCCGATCCCTGCGAAGCTTTCGACCAGCGGTGTAAACCGGAAGCGCCGCAAAATCACTCCATTCGCCTTTGAGGCCGGGAAGATTTTGCCGGGAGGTCAGTCATGGAATTCCCCCGGGATCGCCTCTATTCCGAACATCATCTCTGGGTAAAGGTGGAGGACAGTAGGGCCGCCATAGGCATCACCGATTATGCACGCGAAGAGTTCGGCGCCGTAGACTATGTGGAACTCCCCTCCGCGGATGAGAAGATCGTAAAAAACCGGCAATTTGGCGCTGTTGAAACCAGTAAAGCCGTCACCGACCTCATCGCGCCCATTTCCGGAGTGGTGATCGAGTCCAACGTGGCGCTCATTGAATCGCCGGCTCTTGTCTCTGATGCTCCATATGGCGAGGGCTGGCTGTTGCTGGTGACCATCCCCGGCGCCGAGGAACTCAAACAACTCCTCAATTCCGCGGATTATGAAGGTCTCCTGAAAAGTCAGTCGGAGGAATAGATATGGAACGATTTACATGATTCGTCTGAAGAAGGATTCATTCACATAGATGAAATTGGCGCGCACGCGAAGTCGCTTGGCTTTGACTCGTTCCGGGAGCGGATAATAAGGCGCAGCGCTCTTGATCGCGTTAAGCGCGGACTGGTCCAACACGGCGTGACCCGAAGAATCCAGGAGATTGACTGAAACCAATTGTCCCTCGCGAGATATGAGGAACTCGACCAGGAGCTTGCCCCCTATGCCCGCCTCCGCGGCCGCTCGCGGATACGTCCATACCCCCTGAATCTTGTGCTTCAGATAAAGCAGATATGAAGCGAAGGTATTCTCTCTCGTATTAATGTCGACGACGACTTCATCAGGGTCGCCCCCCGGAAAGAAGTCCGGTGATCCCGCTCGCCCCGCGAGCACGCGGGCAATCTCTTGGGAATTAGGATTGACGTCCACATTACGCCGAGGTAGCCCGTTTTGGGGTTTGGACTGGGACGGCTTCTTTACTTCCGGAGCCGGCCGACGGGACGGTTTCTTCTCTTCGGGTTCTTGCTTTTCTTCTTCGGGCTTCTCCCGATCGGCGTCTTCCTGGAATTCCGGAGCGGTGGGCGGGATGAGGGCGGCCATCCGGGGACCCATCGGCCCTGCCATCGGAGTCCCGGGCACGGTCCGAGGAAGCCTTTCCTTCTCGGCCGCATGATCCCTGTCCGAGATTGCGGACGCCTCCTTGGGCGGTTCCGTTTCCTTTGGCTCTCCCGCCCATTCCACCAACCGGATGGGAGTCACCGTTTCTCCCGGCCTGAGCAGCGATTGGGAAGGAGCGAGCTGCGCCATCTGAGGGATGGCTACCAGTATGGTGGCGTGGAGTACGAACGACGCAACGATGCCGTACCTGAACGCTCGATCTCGAGACGAGACCTTCGTATATTCCGCGGCCAGTATGCCGCTCAGCTCTTCCACCGGCGCGTCGAACCCGGAGTTATGGAGTTCCGTGTCGGACGGCTCGTCAAAGAGATCTGCCGGTAATGCCGGATACGGCTCAGTCATAAACGTCTCTGCTCGTCAACAGACGTGCGTGCCCTTCCACCCTACGAATAGTAATCGGAACGGGCCGGAAACAATGAATTCCCGGCTGTTGCGCTTCTTCTTATAACAGGCTTTGGGCCGTTTTCCCAGGGTGTATTGATTTCCCAGCCCTTTCCCGCAAGCGGACGCGTGTCGGTCACCTGTTCATGAAATCCCACCGAGGATCGAGGCACTCGGAGTCAGCTCGCACCAACGCCAGATTCCGTCGTGCGCGGTCCGGGTTCGAGTTTGCATAGCAGTACACGCATCCCTGAGCGCATGTGTCGTAAGCTCCAATATCCTTCGATGCTGCGCACCCGCAGCCGTTTCGACTCGGCGCGGTCTTCAGGCGCCTGAGCGCCTCTTGCCGACGGGTGGAATCAACCACGTGCGCCATCGCCTCCGCGTCTATGCACCGCGCTTTGCCGATGCGCTCGGAGACAAGGAAATCATGAGCGCACGATAAGAGCGAGATCTTCCGATCGCGGGCTATGTGCGCGAGCTCCTCAGCCATATCTCGGCATTCCGCCTCGGACGGCTTGATATGGTCGGGAACTCGAAGACTCATATTTCTTTTCGTCTTGCGATAGTAATCGCAGAAGCTGAAAATGCACTCCGAGGTAAACCCCGCAAGCGACGCGCACAGATTGCGAAAATTGCTCGTGTGCCAACTGCGATCCAGTTTCTCGGTCATAACGATTGTGTCATAACGCCATCGCAGCCCGCGGGGACCGAGTTTCTTCGCAAGAGTCTCCACTATCTTCATGGTGTGACCCAGTTTCGGCGTCCCAGGTTCCAGGAAAGCCGGATAATTGTTCACCGTGTACAGAAAAGAGAAGCAGTAGCCCCGGTTTCTGAGCTCGTCCAGATACTTGAGCAACGGCGCCGCGTTCTTGGTCCAAAAGACAATCCCGAGCACGTCCTCTGTCAAGAGAGAAATCTCGAAAACTCTCGGGCCGAAAGGAGAAATTACGCGCACGCGTCCCGCTCGGATGCGATTCATGAACCATGCCGCGTGTAACGCGGGGATGTCGGTGCGCCTGCTGGCGGAAATGATGTGCATCTTCGCCTCGTCGTCCGACCGGGGCCGATAGCAGAGATTTCGACCCTTTCCAGCGGTTTACTCGAATAGTACAGGAGTGAGACCGGATGCTCAAGCGAGGAGACGGGTCGAGCCTTGGGAAGGCCGACTAGGGTTGGCTGTCTGCTGAAGGACCGAACCACGAGATAAGTCGGCGATTTCTTGTGCGCCGCGCAGGTCTTGGTTGTACTGTCTTGATTTTGATGCTCACTCTGCATATGACAGAGCGAGACGTTACGCTTGGCAAGGCGGCCCGCAAGGAACCAGCGGTCGTTTCCCGACGGCATGGCGCCACCGATGAGGGGAGAAATCCGTGATATAATTGGTCACATGGATCATCGGTCGCGAGGACCCAGACGCGCCCGGGGACGGGTGTGGGCCTTTTCATCGTGATTGCTTTTCGCGAAGTCCGCGTGAGTGGCTTCGAGACTCAGTTCAGAGAGGGGAATTCCAATGGCAAGAACAACCAAGGGAAAGGCCGATACTCCGGCGGGAACAGAAAAGGAAAAGGCTATAGATATGGCGATCAGTCAAATCGAACGCCAGTTCGGGAGAGGGTCCATCATGAGGCTGGGCGGCGACGAGGCTGTCCGGAACGTGAGGACAATCCCTTCCGGCTCTTTGGGTCTCGACATCGCCAGCGGAGTCGGGGGCATCCCACAGGGGCGAATCGTGGAGATATTCGGCCCCGAATCTTCCGGAAAAACGACTCTCTGCCTGCACATTATCTCGGAAGCCCAAAAACGTGGCGGGTTTGCGGGATTCGTGGACGCGGAACATGCTCTGGACGTGCATTACGCAAGATTGCTGGGCGTAAATACGGACGAATTGCTGGTCTCCCAGCCTGATTCCGGCGAGCAAGCTCTGGAGATCACCGAGATCCTTGTTCGCTCCGGCGCCATGGACGTGGTGGTGATCGATTCTGTGGCTGCGCTGGTTCCGCGTGCGGAGATTGAAGGCGAGATGGGCGACGCGCACATGGGTCTCCAAGCCAGACTCATGTCCCAGGCGCTCCGGAAACTCACCGCCGCCATCGCCCGATCTAACGCCGCCGTCATATTCACCAACCAGATTCGGCAGAAAATCGGGATCATGTTCGGGAACCCCGAGACAACCACGGGCGGAAACGCTCTGAAATTCTACGCCTCGCTCAGATTGGAGATCCGCCGTGTTTCTCAGATCAAGGAAGGAGAAAACGTCGTCGGCTCACGAACACGGATTAAAGTCGTGAAGAACAAGCTCGCTCCGCCGTTCCGGCAAGTGGAGTTCGACATCATGTACAGTGAAGGGATCTCTTCGGCGGGCGAGCTGCTGGACATGGGAGTGGATCACGGTTTGATAGATAAATCCGGGGCTTGGTTCTCATACGGCGACGACCGCATCGGCCAGGGCAGAGAGAACGCCAAGACCTTTCTCAAGGAAAACCCTGAGATCATGCAGAACCTTCGCGCGGCAATCCTCGCCAAGACGGGGCTTTCAGCCCAGCCTGGCGTGGAGGCATCCGGCGCCCGGGAGACAAGCGGCGCAGGAGAGTAGGTATGGACCTTGATGCTGTCTTGAGGAAAGCAGTGGATATGGGCGCTTCCGACGTCCATCTCAAGATACCCTTGCCCCCGGTGGTGCGGGTGAACGGCGTTCTCAGCCCTCTCAAGGGAGAAGAGCGCCTCAGCCCGGATGAGCTCAAGCGTGTCGCGCTCTCGATTATGAACGAGCGCCAGAGGGAGGTATTCACCAAGACCAAAGAGCTTGATATGGGCTATGGGGTCTCGGGATTGGCTCGGTTCCGCGTAAACGTCTTTTTCCAGCGCGGCACCATTGCAATGGTCTTTCGCTCCATCCCCACCGACCCCCCCTTGATCAAAGACCTCAGCCTCCCCACGGTGGTTGAGAAGATAGCTATGGAGAATCGAGGCCTTGTCCTGGTAACCGGAACCACCGGGTCGGGGAAATCAACTACGTTGGCGGCCATGATCAACCACATCAACGGGTACCGTAACTGCCATATCGTCACCATCGAAGACCCTATAGAATTCCTGCATCGCGACCGCAAGAGCATCATTAACCAGCGGGAAGTAGGCCAGGATACGCTCTCCTTTGCCAGCGCGCTCAGGGCCGCTCTGCGTGAGGATCCTGACGTGATCCTCGTGGGAGAAATGCGGGATCTGGAGACCATCGAGATCGCGATGCTCGCGGCGGAAACCGGTCACCTCGTCTTCAGCACCTTGCACACACTCGACGCGACTGAGACGGTCACGCGTATTGTTTCCGTATTTCCCATGGAGCACCAGGACGCCATTCGACTTCAGCTTTCCGGCATTCTCAAGGGGATCATCTCCCAGAGGCTCCTGCCCAGAGACGACGAGGCCGGTCGAGTCCCCGCGGTGGAAGTTCTCATCTCAACCGCGCGAATTCGGGAATGCGTCGCCGATCAAAACCGCATCAGGGAAATCAGGGACGCGATTTCAGAAGGCCACGTGAGTTACGGGATGCAGACCTTTGATCAGGCCCTGATGCAGCTCTTCAAGGCCAAACGGATCTCCTACGAGACCGCGATCTTAGCCGCCACAAACCCCGACGACTTCGCACTGTACGCTCGGGGCGTGACCGGTATTGGCGAAGGCAAGTGGGAGATGAACGCCTGATCCAGGGGAATGAGGCGGATTCTTGTCAAGACGCGTAGGCGGCAAGGTCGCGAAGGGTAAGCGGAGCACCTTGCCCACAGGGCGGCGCTTTTTGCGGAGGGTGCGGGAACCGCTTTTTCACACGAAAAAGGGGTTCCCGCAAATTCTGATGCGCTTTTCTAGTCCACTGCCAGTATTGATCGGCCCGCGACGAGGCGCATGATCTGGTTGGTTCCGGTATATATTTGTGTGAGTTTTGCGTCCCGCATCATGCGTTCCACCGGGTAATCTTTCATGTAGCCATACCCGCCCATGATCTGGACCGCATCCGTGGTGACTTTCATGGCCGTATCCGAAGCGAGAAACTTTGCCAGAGCCGCCTGTGTTTCAGCCTCTCTTGTCTTTCCCTCATCGAAAAGGGACGCCGCCCGGTAGGTCAACAGCCGGGAAGATTCGACCGCGGCCGCCATATCCGCAACCATGAATTGGATCGGCGCCAGCGCCGCGATAGGCTTATCGAACTGGACTCGTTCCCGCGCGTAAGCCACCGCATGATCCAGAGCGCCCTGACCGATACCCACTGCCTGCGACGCGCAAAAAAGCCGGCTCATCGCGAGCGTTTTCATAAGGTTTAGGAAACCCTCTCCCTCGTTCCCGATGAGGTTTTCCGCGGGTACTTCCATATCCTCGAAATAGAGCTCTGAATTCACCGACCCGCGCATTCCCATCTTGTTCTCGTTCTTGCCGTGGACCAGTCCCGGGAAGCCTTTTTCCACCACGAACGCGCTGATTCCTCGGGCTTTCAGGCCCTTGTCCGTGTACGCGTAGAGCACGAAAAAGTCCGCGACAGAGCCATTGGTTATGAAGCACTTCTGCCCGTTGATCACATACCGATCGCCGGAACGCACGGCTGTGGTCCTCATGGAGAGAATGTCCGAGCCGGCTGACGGCTCAGTGGCCGCGAGGGCCGTGAGACATGGAGAGTCTCCGGCTAGCCTGTTCAGGTATTTGTCCTTCAGCTTTTCGCTTCCACCGTGCAGAATAGGCAGCGTGCCGTCCGCCTGCGCGATCAGGAGGAGCGCGGAGGACGCGCACACCCGGCCGATTTCTTCGAGGATCATCGAGAACATGAGGGTCGAGGTTTCCACCCCCCCATATTGAATGGGAAGCAATGGGTTGAGGAGTCCGTTCTCCGCGAAGACCCTATGGGAGTGATGAGGAAAAGCCGCGGTCTCATCCAGTTCCGCCGCTCTCGGGGCTATTTCTCGCTCCGCGATTCTGCGAACCGTATCGAGAATCATCTGCTGCTCGTCAGTAAGCTGAAACATGAACAAAAACTCCTCCCGCCTCGGCGTGGCGTCCGCCGCGATGAATCGATCTTTCAACACGGGATGGACCCCGATCAAGCCTTCATCAGGCCATTTCTCTGAGTATCTCCCGAGCGATGACAAGGCGCTGAATTTGATTCGTTCCTTCGAAAATCTGGGTAAGTTTGGCGTCACGGAACATGCGCTCCACCGGGAAATCTTTCATGTACCCATAGCCGCCCAGCACCTGGACCGCATCGGTGGTGATCTTCATGGCTGCGTCAGAGGCGAAGCATTTGGCCATGGAGGCAAGTTTTGTATTGCTTTCACCCGCGTCGTACAGGGCTGCCGCCCGGTAGATCAAGCCTCTGGACGCCTCTATGAGCGTGGCGCTATCGGCCAGGATAGCCTGGATGAGTTGGTGTTCCGCGATAGGTTTGCCGAAGGTTCGCCGCTCCATGGCGTAACGGGTCATCACGTCGAACGCGCCCTGGGCTATACCCAACGCCTGCGCGCCAATTGCGGGCCGCGACATATCGAAATCCCTCATGGCCAGCAAAAAGCCTTTCCCTTCCTCGCCGAGCAGATGGTCCGCCGGGACCCTCACGTTCTCAAGGATGACTTCCGTCGTGTTGGAGCCCCGTTGACCCAACTTATTCTCGGTTCGGCCCACGGAGAAGCCGACCCGGTCACGCTCCACGAGAAAGAATGAGAGCCCGTCATGGCCCCCTTCTCTCGATGTGCGGGCCAGCGCCGAATAGAGTGAGGCTACCCCCCCGTTGGTTGCAAAGCACTTGGTCCCCGAGATCACGTAATCCGCGCCGTCCCGGATTGCGGTGGTCCTGATCCCCGATACATCCGAACCTGCGACAGGCTCGGTGACCAGGTAGCCCACCAGGGCTCGATCGTCTCCGATCCGCTTCAGAATTCGATCCCTCAGCTCCGGTCTCATCCCGTGAACCATCGGGAAGGAGCCCACCGCCTGGATAATCAAGAGCAGCGCCGAAGCGGCGCAGTGCTTGGCGATTTCTTCCACCGCGATACACAGGGCCGTGCCCTGGTCTTTCTCAAGGCCGCCGAACTCGGGCGGCAAAGTCAGCGTCAGCAACCCCAAGTCCCAACAAAGGTCTTCCACTTCTCGATCGAAAACACCCGCCTCATCGATCTGCGCGGCTCGGGGCGCGATCCTTTCTTTTGCCGCGCGACTGACAGTCTCCCGTAACAGTCTCAACTCGTCCGAGGCTCCAAACATGCCCGCCTCCCTGGGATAAGGGATTTTCTGAAAAGCGCATTCCAGGGGAGAACTTTTTGGCGCATAAAAGCTCTCCGCGAAGAACCCCTCTCCTAGAAAACACGCCACTTCCTGCACGCGCTTCCAGCGCTTGCAGGCTTTCGCGCCTGCCAGAAGCCAATGCATGACACCGAAGTGGTCGGGCGCATTTTGGCAGATCAGAAAGGGTTTCGCCAGCCCCTATATTCTTGACTTCGGGCCTTACGATCCAGGATACTCGCCCCATTCTTAAGGAAGCCTTTGATATGTCCAATCTGTACGCACAGACGCAGGAGTCGGTTCAGGTCCTGCGAAGAGTGGCTGGAGTCATTCCCGATGTCGCCCTCATACTCGGGACAGGCCTGGGCGGAGTCGCGGAGCGCATCTCAGTGAGGGCGCGCATTCCCTACAACGAAATTCCCCATTTTCCCGCGGCCACTGCTAAAGGACACGAGGGCATGCTTCTTTTCGGCTCTCTCGCCGGACTCGCGGTGGTCGCCATGCAGGGGCGATTCCATTTTTACGAAGGATACGGCCCGGAGCAGGTGACTCTGCCGGTCAGGGTTCTCCGAGGGTTGGGCGCTCGGATCCTCATCATAAACAGCGCAGCGGGTGGATTAAATCCAACATTCGAGCCGGGAGACGTGATGGTTGCCACGGACCATATCAGCCTCATGATGCCCAACCCACTCAGGGGCGTCGTCGATGAGCGCCTGGGACCACGCTTCCCGGACATGAGTCACCCGTACGATGCCGAGCTGATCCGCGCGGCCACAGAAGCGGCTGCCGCGCATAACATCGCCGTGAGGCAAGGTGTGTACATCGCCGTCCCCGGCCCGAGCCTGGAAACGCCCGCTGAAACCCGGATGTTGCGACTTCTGAAAGCCGATGCCGTTGGGATGAGCACCGTGCCGGAAGTGATCGTGGCAAACCAGGTGGGCTTCAGAACACTCGCGCTCGCAGCAATCACCAACGTGAACGATCCTGACAAGATGGAACCCATATCCGTCCAAAAGGTTATCGACAACGCGGCAAAGGCCGGCCCGACAATAGGCCTGATCATCGAAGAAATTCTAAGACGGATGAAGATGAGCCTTGCGTGAGGAAGGCCGGTCTGCGAATGTCCGATATCACACTTATCAATGGTTTGATCCTCGAAGGCCCTCACCGACCCAGTCCCGAACCCCACGCCATGACCGTGATTTCCGGAGCGAAGCTCTCTGTGGTCAATGGAGCGGCGGATTCCACGGTCCCGTCGGGAGACGTGATTGACTGCTCAGGCTGTCTGATCATGCCGGGTCTGGTGAATGCCCATACACACGCGGCGATGGCCATGCTCCGGGGACTTGCGGATGACGTGCCTTTGGACACATGGCTGAATGATTATATTTTCCCTGCTGAGGCTCGTTTTGCAGCCCCGGAATTCGTTTATCTGGGGGCCAAACTTGCCGCTGTCGAAATGATCCTCTCAGGGATCACCTGCTGCGCAGACGGTTACTTCTTCATGGAACAATCCGCGCGGGCTTTCGTGGAAGTAGGAATCCGCGCGGTCGTGGCCCAGGGCATACTTGACGCTCCTGCGCCTGATGCGCCTCAGCCCGGATCATGGAAGGAACGAGTCGAGGTCTTTCTGAGAGACTTTCCGTCCGATCCGCTCGTTATTCCAGCTCTGTTCTGTCATTCGCCGTACCTGTGCAGTCCTGGAACGCTGCGCTCAGCCTGGGAGATGTGCGAAGCGCAGGATATGAGGCTCTTCATCCACGTTGCCGAAACCGAGCGGGAAGTTGAAGTTATCAGGTCTCGATACGGTCAGACCCCCGTGGAGCATCTGAGCCGCGTGGGCGTCCTGGGTCAACGGCTTGTTGCGGTGCATTGCGTGCACCTCTCCGAAAGAGAAAAGGAGATGATCGCGGAATCGGGCACGAGCGTTGTCCATTGTCCTGAGAGCATCATGAAGCTCGCATCAGGAGCGGCTCCGGTCGCTGGTCTCCTTGCAAGGGGCGCGATTGTGGGACTGGGCACGGACGGCCCTGCGAGCAACAATAACCTCGATATGTTTGAAGAGATGCGCTCCGCCTCGTTCATGGCCAAACTCGTGAGCCGTGATCCGCTGGCTCTGGATGCGGCCACCATGATAAGGATGGCCACCTCAAGCGGCGCTCGCGCCCTGGGCATGGAAACGCTGATCGGCGCACTGGAGCCCGGCAAGGCCGCGGATCTCATTGTGGTGGATTTGACACGACCTCATTTTACCCCGCTCTATGATCCGATCTCTCATCTCGTATACTGCGCGCGCGGCTCGGATGTGCGGGATGCTATTGTGAACGGCAGACCTGTGGTAAGAGATGGTCGAGTCACCACCGTCAACGAAGCGAAATTGAGAGAGGAGGTCCTTGAGTTGGCCTCACGCGTCGCGCGGGATCTGGGTCGTGATATCCCAGGCGAAAGAAGTCCGAGAGATGGCTGAGAAGATCACGTACAAGGATGCTGGTGTGGACATCGATCTGGCCGACCGTTTGATCGGGTCCGTTCAAGATCGCATCAAGTCCACATTCAGGCGCGAAGTGATGGGCAAGATGGGCGGCTTCGCGGCGCTGTTCCGTCTTGATTGGCGCCTATACAGCGACCCTGTGCTCGTGTCCGCCACCGATGGTGTGGGCACCAAGCTGAAGCTCGCGTTCCTTACCGGAATTCACGATACTGTGGGTATCGACCTGGTCGCGATGAGCGTCAATGACGTGCTGGTAACCGGCGCTGAACCTCTTTTCTTCTTGGACTACTTTGCAACCGGCGGCCTTCAGCCCGCCACCTTCGAATCAGTCCTCTCGGGTATTATCACGGGCTGCCGGATGGCCAACTGTGCGCTTATCGGAGGTGAAACCGCGGAAATGCCCGATTTCTATGCTCGCGGAGAGTACGACCTGGCCGGTTTTTGTGTCGGGGTGGTGGATCGATCCCGAATCATTGACGGCGCGGGAGTCGAACCGGGCGACGCGCTGGTGGGCCTGGCATCTTCGGGCCTTCACAGCAACGGCTTTAGTCTTGTCAGGAGGGTGCTCCTGGACAAATGCGGGTACACCGTCGAATCCAGACTTGCCGATCTCGATAAGCGCCTGGGTGAAGAACTCCTGACACCCACTCTCATATACGTGCGGCCGGTGCTTCAGCTCCTCGGAACAATGAAGGTCCTGGCAATCGCGCATATCACCGGCGGCGGCTTCTACGGGAACATCCCTCGGGTGCTCCCTGATTCGTGCGACGCGCTCATCCACCGGAACGCGTGGGATAGACCTCGAATCTTCGAGATTCTCCGGAAAGAATCCGGGCTTGATGATTACGAGATGTATCGAGCCTTCAATATGGGGATAGGCATGGCGCTCGTCGTGCGTGAACAGGACGCCGCGGCCGCGGTTCAGCGCATGAAGGAGCACGGGATCAGCGCCTGGATCATTGGCGAGGTCACGCGTCGATCCGCTTCCGATAGCCGGGTCAGATTCGAATGAAGGACTTCGCTTCGGGCTTCGACGGATAGACGTGAGGGAACAGGAGCATGCAACGCATTCTTATGAGTGGATGCCTTGCCGGCCTAAGGGTCAGGTATGACGGCGATACTCGAAGACATCCCTCGCTCAGCCTCTTGGCGGAGAATGCCATTATCATTCCCGTGTGTCCGGAGATCCTCGGCGGCCTGGGTATCCCGCGTCCGCGATGTCGGTTCGTAGGCGGCGACGGAGAGAGAGTTATCGCAGGTCAGGCGCAGGTTATCGATGAAAACGGGGTGGACAAGACAGAGTATCTGCTCCGAGGAGCCCAAGCGACCTTGCAGATATTGAGACTCGGTTCACCTGACCTCATCATATTCAAAGAAGTCAGCCCGTCATGCGGACTCCGTCGCGTAGACATAGAGGGAAAGAAGGCGCCGGGAATGGGCGTGACCACCGCGTTGCTAAGAAACTCAGGCATCCCGATTCTTACGGAAGAAGATCCTTTGCCCTGATGGGCCCCTTACCTAACGGCAATTCGCGGCGAGAACCGTTGAGCGCTCCCGAAGACTAGATGGATTCAAAGGACCTACTCACCTACGTCAATCGAAATTGCCCACATCTGGACCGGTTTCTTTGTGCGCTTGAGCCGAACGAAAAAGGTGAGCTGACTCGTCACACGCTGGCCTCCCCGAATCCCAGAGCGACTGCGGGACGTATCGAAGATCTCCTCGCCACGGAAGCCGAAGCGACTGTAAAGGAGATCCTCGGAAACGGAGAGCTGCGAAAGCTTTTCCTGGCTACCGTGGGCGGCTCGCGATACCTCTTTTCGGTGCTTCGGCGAAATAGCCCGCTCATTCGTGAGGCGTTCATCTTGGGCGGATCACTGGGGGCAAAGACGCTCCAGGAAAAGGAGGAAGATCTCCGAGAGCGCCTTGCGGGCGCCAAGAGCGTTCAAGCGCTGAATCGCGGGCTCCGCAATTATAAGGACGAAGAGTATCTCCGCCTCGGATGCCGCGATCTGGCCGGATTGGCCGATGTCAGGGAGGTGATGCGGGAGCTGTCCGATCTGGCGACCGCATGCATACGGGCCGCGCTGGAATTCCACTGGCAGAGGCTGCGGGCAAAGCATGGTTTGCCGCCTGGATTGAAAGACCGCTTCGGCTTCGTGGTTATGGGGTTGGGAAAAATCGCAGGCGGCGAGCTGAATTTCTCATCGGACGTGGATCTGATTTTCTTGAGACTCCCGGAACAAGGAGCGACCGATGGTCCTGAACCGGTCCCTGTCGCCGGGTTTTACGAATCGCTTGCCCGATCGATGTCTCAATCTCTTTCTGAAGTGACCGACGACAGCTTTGTCTTTCGAGTTGACCTGCGGCTCCGACCGGAGGGGGAGCGTGGGGAAATGGTTCCTTCGCTGAGCGCCGCGCTCGAATATTATTGGGCATGGGGAAGGACCTGGGAGCGAGCCGCGCTAATGAAGGCCGTGCCCATCGCGGGGGACATGGAGCTGGGCAAGGCTTTTGTTAAAGGACTGGAGCCGTTCATTTACAGGAAATACCTGGATTTCTCCACCATCGAAGAGATGCGGGAAATGAAGCTGCGGGTGGAGGCACAGGTAAGACGCAAAGGGGTCATCAATATCAAGCTCGGTCAGGGCGGCATCCGGGAAATCGAGTTCTTTGTTCAAGCGCTCCAGCTCATCAACGCGGGTCGAACTCCCCAGGTCCGAGCCCCGGGAACCCTGGAAGCTCTTCGGTTGCTTCGGGAAGCCGGCTTGCTCGAGTCCGGCGCCTCGGACGCGCTCACGGACGCGTATCTTTTTTTCCGCAAGACCGAGCACCGAATTCAAATAAATCATCAGCTTCAAACCCATGAACTACCCCGCACCCCGGAAGAACAGGAAGAGCTTGCGCGACGCATGGGCTATGCCAACCACGCGCTGCAAGAGTTCATGGCCGATCTGGATCGGCGACGGAAAACGGTGGAAGAGCTTTTCACCGGGATGTTCCACGCCACAGGGGAGGAGATCCTTGAGCAATGCGCGCCTTGGCTTCAGAAGCTTGTGGATTTTATTCCCGACGAAGACGCGTCCATCCAGATACTTCATGAACACGGCTTTGAAGATGCTTTGGAGTCCTACCCGATCCTGAGAGGTCTCCTCGCGCCCAAGGATAGACGGATCTTCCCGGACAAAGCCCGGCTCATGCTGGAGCGTCTCGCGCCACTCCTTGTGGATGAGCTTTCCAAGACGCCTGAACCAAGCCAAACAACCATCGTCCTGGACCGCTACATCAGTTCGCTGCAGACAGCCTCCGGCTATTTCTCCACCCTGCTGGAAAATCCGCCCACAGCGCGCTTCCTGGTGAAGATTCTCGGGGAGAGCAGATTTTTCTCTGAACTCCTCATTCGACATCCCCAAGCCATTGATTCGCTCATAGCTCGATGGGCGGCGCCCTACCCGGAAGACAAATCAAGCGTGGCCGAGCGCCTGTGGAGTCGTCTGGATTACTACCAGGAACTCGAAGCACGGCTGGATGTTCTCCGTATTTTCAAAAACGAACAGATTCTCAGGATAGGCGTGAGTCATCTGGCCGGTGATCTCGATTCGGCCGAGGCAAGGCGACTGGTGACAGAGTTGGCCGAGGCATGTCTTGGGGCGGCTGTGAAGATAGCCGCGGACGAGATGTGGAAGAAGTTCGGCTCCGCCAACGGTCTTTCAGGCATCCCCTTTGTCATTGTGGGCATGGGCAAGCTGGGCGGAATGGAGATGACCTACCTCTCCGATGTGGACGTGATCTTCATTTACGATCCGCCTGCCGGACCTATGGGGCGACTCAGCGCGCACGAGTGGTTCACCAGGCTTGCCCAGCGGGTGATATCCGTTCTGAGTGTCCCCACCTCAGAAGGGACGGTCTTCGCGATCGATACGCGCTTGCGCCCCTCAGGCAACAAAGGCCCGCTGGTCACCACACTCGACGGGTTCAGAGAGTATCATGCCACCACGTCGCAACTCTGGGAAAAGCAGGCGCTCATCAAAGCCCGGCCGGTCGCGGGCCCTGCCGACCTGTGTGAGGACGTGGCCCGCATCGTGAAGGACTGCGTGCTCAGAACTTCGATCTCCCAGAATGACCTCGTGGAGATCGCCCGTCTCAGGGAACGCATGGAAGACGAGCTGGCCCAGGAAGACAACCGGCACGTGGATCTGAAGACCGGACATGGGGGCCTGGTTGACGTGGAGTTCTACGTGCAAGCGAAGATACTCATGCACGCCAATCAGCGCCCCGATGTCCTTCGGCAGAACACCTTGGAGTCTCTTTCAGCGCTGAAAGAGGCGGGTCTGGTAGACGACGATTCGTTCAAGGCGCTCGATTCCGGCTACCGATTCCTCACCAATCTTGAGGATCGGCTCCGCATCATGGAGCACCGGAGCGTGAACCGTCTTCCGTTGGAAGGCGAAAAACTCAAAGGATTGGCCCGCAGGCTCGGATACGAGCAAGATCAGGAACAGCGTTTCCTTGATGACTATTTCAGAATAACCGGCGCCATCCGCGGGATCTACAACTCCCTGTTCGGCCGGGAACAATCGACAGGCTAAATATTTTCTCAAGGCGAGCCATGCCTCAGTTCCAGCGCTGATCACTTGCCTCGGCCCGGCTTGCGTCCTTGGGCGGACCGACCCGCGCCGGAACGCACAACCGAAACAGGAGGCGGGACTAGGCAGCTCGGGTCATAAGGCGGGAAAGGAACAGCATAGCCAGCATAGCCGTAATGGCCACGCATCCCGTAATGGGCCTGCCACTCGGCCATTTCCCCGTAGCTCACTCCAATGAGAGTCGGCGGCATGGGCCCCGCGGCCGAACACGGGGTTGCGCGCAGGGCAAGAAGCCCTATGAAGACCAACAGGAGAGCACGCCATAGACACCTTGAATTGAACGCGTTTGTCCTCTTCGTTTTCATACCTTTTGCTCCGCGAAAAGGGTCCCTGACATGAGCCATTGGGGCTGAGAGGCCCTTGCATGGCCTCCGGATGCGCCCCGCGTTCTTGATGGGTCGCCTCACGATCTCCGGCCGCGGGAGGGCGCTAGATCGTGAGAGGTCTCTTACAGGTCGAGCACGACTGTCTGGGCGAGGGGTCCGCTGCGTGTATCAAGTTCGGACTGGCTGATAAGTCCGGCTGCGACCAGTTTTTGAAAGAGGCTATCAAGGCCTTTCGACGTCACCTTATATTTCTGCATGAGGGCGAAATCGTCCAGGCCGCCTCGAACATCCTTCAGCACCTCCCTGGCGCTGATCTGCCTTTTTTGCATAAGGCCCCTCCCCTTTGGATAGACCCAAACCGCCCCCGGATTACTTGAGGGTCTCGGGCGAATTCTCGCAATAATCCTGAGACACGAACCTACAGTTCACGTTCCGGTATTATGATCTGCGCTATCCCGCGAAATCGTCAGCTCATCGTTATCGCCGATTGACCCGGACTCCAGGAGATCGGATCGTCGAAAGCGCACTTCAGCTTCAGTCAACAATCCTGCAGCCAGCAATTTCCTGTAGAGCGACTCGAGCCCGACAGGAGTGATCCAGTACTTGGCCATCAAGGCATAGTCATCCATTCCCCGGCGAATGTCTTCTGCAGCCGCCCTGCCGTTGATGACTCGTTTTGACATGATCCCCCCCGTGGCAATCTCGCCTTGCTCAACCTAGAGCGATATTTGACCGGGAAGATCTTCACTTGTCCCGGGGCAGCCCCGTCGCTGCCACCCAGTTCCTGCCCCTCGGTGGAAGGACCCGCTCGAAATAGCGGCCTCTCTTCACAACAGGTTCACGTCCCAGGAGATCGGTCGCGCCTAGCCATCGTGCTTTAGGTCTTCTCTGGGCCGTGGGATACGGAGCGGGAAACCTATTCCATACTAGAAGTCCCAAAACCCGGTGTCAACCCGAATCTGGAATCATGGGTATGCATTCACTTACACTGGATGGGCTGAGAACCTATTTCAGACTGCGTCATTCTTGCCACTTCCGAAATCCGGTTCTATAGGAGGCTGCGTTGAGATCTGCGCCCTTGGATAAGGCTGGAATCCTCCCTCTCCCTTCCCTCTCCCACCAGGGGAGAGGGTTTTATGACCCCTCCCTTGATGGGGGGGAATGGGGAGGGTGACCTTTCGCGCAAATCTCAATGCCGTTCACTATAACTCCGCGTCCTGCGCCGGACAGAGGTCACCACGTCTCCGCCGAGGCGAAGGCTCGTGGTTTGCTCCCAAGGAGGCTTGGGCAAGCGTTATGTCAGATTTCCCATAACGTGCTGATTTTTCACCTTATTCTTCTTGACAACCTTCAATCGCGCCCTGATACTGTTTTTTGTACACACGTGCAGCAGGGGGTTTTTTCCCCTCTCTCATGAACAACCCTATATTTACCCGGAGGGAGGATGCCATGGCGCGAAAACTCGTTCGAGTGGATATGGCAAAAGGCACGGTGAAATACGAAGATCTTACTGGGGAATACGCTCAGTTCGGGGGACGTGGTTTGAGTTCGCTCATAGTGGCTCGCGAGGTTCCTCCCCAGTGTCATCCACTGGGGGCCGAAAACAAGCTCGTCATTGCCCCGGGCCTCCTTAGCGGCACAACCTGTCCCAATACCGGGAGGATCTCGGTCGGCGCAAAGAGCCCCCTGACAGGCGGGATTAAGGAGAGCAACTCGGGCGGCAATACAGCCACGAAGATGGGACGTCTGGGCATTGCCGGAATTGTGGTGGAGAACAAGGCGCCGGACGGAAAGCTCTATTGTCTGACGATCAACAAAGATGGAGGCCGACTTCTTCCGGCGGATGAATACAAGGGCATGAACAACTTCCCGCTGTGTGAAAGCCTCAAGGCCAAATATGGCGCTAAAGTGGGCATCATCTCCATCGGCGCCGCGGGGGAAATGAAGATGGCCTCCGCATCGGTGGCGGTGACGGACACCATGGGTTTACCCGCGCGTCATGCGGGCCGCGGCGGTATGGGCGCCGTGATGGGATCCAAGGGCCTCAAAGCGGTGGTTGTGGATGACAAGGAAGCTCCCGGTATGAAGTATCACGATGACGAAGCGTTCAAGCAAGCAGCCGGCGTATTCAGATCAGCGTTGCGAGAACATCCCGTGACCAAGCCGGGGGGCGGACTAGCAACATACGGCACGAACGTTCTCGTGAACGTGATCAATGAGGCGGGGGGATTCCCAACACGGAACTTCAGCGAGGGCCGCTTTGAGGGCGCCGGCAAGATCAGCGGCGAAACCATGCACGACATCATCAAGGAGCGGGGCGGCAAGACAACCCATTCCGGGTGCAGCACGTGCATTATTCAGTGCTCCAACGTGTATAACGACAAGGATGGGAAGTACCTTACGTCCGGTTTTGAATACGAGACTATCTGGGCTAACGGCGCCAACTGCGGCATAGACGACCTCGATGCAATCGCCAAGATCAGCTATCTGTGCGACGACTACGGTCTGGACACCATTGAGGTAGGCTGCGCCATTGGAGTGGCGATGTACGCGGGGGTAAAGAAGTTCGGAGACGCTCAAGGGGCCATTGAGCTGGTTAACGAGATGGGCAAAGGGAGCTACCTGGGGCGTATCCTTGGCAACGGAGCGGCCACTACCGGCCAGGCTTTGGGTGTGGATCAAGTGCCCGTGGTGAAGCGGCAAGGGCTCCCTGCCTATGATCCTCGGGCGGTCATGGGAATCGGCGTTACCTATGCCACCAGCCCTATGGGAGCGGATCACACTGCGGGATATGCGGTTGCAAGCAACATTATGGGCGTGGGAGGCAAGACCGATCCCCTCAAGCCGGAAGGCCAAGTCGATCTTTCCAGGAATTTGCAGATTGCCACCGCGGCCATGGACAGCGCGGGCCTTTGTGTTTTCACGGCGTTCGCGTGCCTGGATATTCCTGCCGGTCTGGAAGCTATTCCGCAGATGCTTAACGCGCTGTTCGGCCTCAAAATGGACCTAGACGGGGTGGTGGAGCACGGGAAGAAGATCCTGAAGGCGGAACGCGAGTTCAACATCGCGGCCGGTTTGGGTCCGCAGGACGATCGTCTCCCCTATTTCTTCAAAACAAAACCTCTGCCACCTCACAATGTGGTTTTCCAGGTCCCGGATAAGGAACTGGACGAACTTTTCGCAGGAATGTGACAGGTAATCGCCGGAGGGAATCATGCCCTCCGGCGACCTATCCGACCTGATCTTCCCCGTAGAGGGCACGCGCGGGCCGTTGTGGCCCGTTCTTTTCTATGAGTATCCGGGAGAGCGGCAGTGGGGCCTGGCCCGATAACCATAAGCGTCATCCTTGGGGGCCATCTTCGGCATGAGGCTCGGCCCGGGCCTCAGAGCCGAACTGTGGAATTTCCTACAGGATCGCAGGTGAGCGACCTGGTGAGGCGCCTTGGTCTCACTGAAGATCGAATTAAGATGATCCTGCTCAACGGCCGCGCGGTCGACCTGGCTGCGCCACTGACGGACGGCGACCGCATCGGATTATTCCCTCCTGAGTTGGCCTACAACACCTTTGTGGCAATTTCTTTCACAAGAAAAGACTAAGAACCCCTACAACCCTTTCGAAAACGCGGAGGTCTTTCAAGCGTTTCGAGCGGTTTTCGACGGCGTGGGTCATCCGCCTGCTATGGGCGGGAATACGGCGAGCCTGTCTCCTTCCTTGAGGCGGTCGTCGAGCTTTGCGTGAATACCGTTGACGAAGATGATCTTGGGCTCTTCCTCGTTGATATTGAGCCTATCCAGCACATCTCTCACGGAAACGGCCTCCGGGAATTCCATGGGGCAAATATTCCGGTCGGTCTTATCCGGGAGCTTCGAAGCCAACGATGCGTACAGGCAAACTTCGATAGTCATGGTCGGTTCTTATCCTGCGTTGAAACGCTGTTGTATCCCCTCGCGCATGTGCGAAGTCACAACCACCATCCTCTCAAATAATCCTTGTTCACCACGTGCTTGTCAATACTCCGGCGCTCTGGCATAGTGCATCAATCCAGTTCACTGCGGTTGGGGCCGGTTCCCGGACGCGCGTCCGGCGGACCGACAAGAGCAGTGTTTGTACGCGCCGCAACGCGTTATCTCCAATTTTTTGCGAGGCCGGCGCGTATCAGTCACCGGAACGGCGCCGCTTCGCAGCCGAAGGCTCGCTCATGAAGAAAGAAGCGCTGAGAGGCAAAGAGATCCTCGCTGTGGACGACGAACCGGACGTTCTGGAAGTGCTGGAAGAGGAGCTTTCCGAATACGGTGTGATCATGGATAAAGCCCTCTCCTTTGAGGAGGCGATCCGGAAGCTCTCGTCGCTCACATACGATCTGGTGATTCTGGATATTATGGGCGTCCAGGGATTTGACCTGCTCAAGTTCGCAGTGAACAAGAAACTGCCCGTGCTGATGCTCACAGCCCACGCGATCAGTCCCGAAGCGCTCAAGAGATCCGTGGAGCTGGGCGCAAGGGCGTACTTGCCGAAAGACAAGCTGGGGCAACTCGCTCCGTTCTTGCAAAATGTGCTGGAGTTAAGCTATCAATCGGCCTGGAGAAATACGTTGGAACATCTGGCGGCGTATTTCGGACAACGCTTCGGGCCTGATTGGCGCAAATCCGAGCACGAGTTCTGGGAGAAGTTTGAGAAGGACCTCGAGGTCCAGGATTCTATTATAATACGATCGTGAACTGTTCGGTTGTCGCTGTGGTCGCAACCGGCTGCGCGGCGGTTGATTGATAATGTCGAAAATCCGGGGGAAGCTTCAGTCCGGGGAGGTTTCCCCCGGTTCATTTCGGCAAGAGGACGTAATCGGAAGATCATCAACGCCGGTCCCTATGTAACCCGGTTTTCCTATGGGGATTCAGGAGACAATGCCGCTTATCGACTTCCATGTTCACGTGGGAACCAGACATAATTGGACTCCCTCTGTCATGTCGTACTTCGGCCGGATGAATCCCCGATACGTGAGCGAGATGTCCGAAGAGATCACTGCTCAGGGACTGATTGACTACCTGGACGAAGAGCAGGTAGACCGAGCGGTCGTCTTGGCTGAATATGCGCCCAAGACCACAGGTGTGGTGACAAATGAGTTCATTGTGGATTTTTGCAAGGGAACGGACCGATTGATCCCATTTGGATGCGTATGCCTCTATGAAGGCCCTGAGCCCGTGGTCCAGGCGGAACGCTGCCTCAACGAGCTGGGCTGCCGTGGACTCAAGTTCCTGCCTACATATGCGCATTTCTTTCCGGACGATCTCCGCCTTCTTCCCGTGTACGAGCTTGCTCAGGATCTGGACGTCCCTGTGATGTTCCATACGGGAACCTCCATTTTTCAGGGATCGCGGATCAAGTACGGAAATCCGCTGCTTCTGGACGACATCGCCGAGGATTTCCCGCGTTTGGCCATCGTGATGTCGCACGGAGGGCGTCCGTTCTGGTACGCGGAAGCCGAGTGGCTGCTCCGACGTCATGCCAACATGCTTATCGATCTCGCGGGAATACCGCCCAAACAACTACCTCAGATTTTTCCTCACTTGGAACAACTCAGGGATCGGTTTGTCTTCGGAACCGATTGGCCGGGCATTTCCTCGATTGCAACGCAGGCGGATAAGATCCGGGGCCTTCCGTACCGTCCGGAAACCATTGAGGCCTTGCTGTGGCAAAACGCGGCCCGCCTATTGAAGATTGACCTCAGTCCCCTGCAATCGTCACGACGCGAAACCGCCGCAATTATTCTGTGAGACTATTCGGGGCACTTCGACCCAACAGACCGTTCACGCGTTCTTGGCCGCGAGGGCCACAAAGATATAGGACCATCCGTTCACGATCAATTCCACTGAAACGAAGAGACCTATGATCCAGAGCCCTGAAACGGGCCAGTTAGCCATGATCGCCGACCCCAGGATGATGGAAATCACTCCTCCCAGCAGGGGCCAAAGCCAATTCCTGACTCCTCGCATCTGAAAAGCCATGACGCTTCTCGCCAGACCCACAATGATGAGCGCGCCCGCGAGCATCAGGGTGAGTATTACTGAAGCGAGCAAGGGATCCAGAATCACCGCGATCCCCGCAACCAAGTAGAGCAAAGCAATAAGGACATGCCAGACGATTCCTTTCCACCCCTTGCGCTTGGCCGCGTCAACGAACTGCACGCCCGCGCCGACGAGCAGCAAGATGCCATACATGAGAACGCTCGCCAGGGTGAGGGCAAACGTCATACCCAGCCCGATGAATCCAAGAATCACAAATATGATTCCCAGCGCCAGAAACCAGCCCCAGTTGCGGCCTACTTCCCCGAAAACTTTTTGCCCGCGTCCGTCCTCGGGTTTTTCTGCCTCGCTTGGCATAGCAGCCACCCCCTTCGTTACGAATTTCGCCTGCCCAGGACTCTCCTTCAACCTCTTGCGCTTTGTCAAGGACGAAACTTCAAAGCCAGAGCGGAAAGAAAGGGCCCTCCCGCTCAACTCCTCCTAAAGCTCCCGGATTTTGGAACTGCTTGCGGACTTATCAAGTAGGTCGTTGGGTTCGTCGCTGGCGAGCAAGTTCCTGGAGGTCCACCGCTCGGTCGGTCTCGTCCACGATCTCGTCACCCAAGATAGTTTCAATCAGATCTTCTAGGGTAATCAACCCCGCCACCCCTCCGTACTCGTCCACCACGATATAGATGTGAGCACGCTGCTTCAATGCAGTGGTCAAGAGCGCCAGAGAATTGGTTGTCTGAGGGACGAACGATATGGGTTTTGCGATCGACTTGATGGGCTGTTGCGGATTGGCAAGCAGGCGACCGGAAAAGAGGTCGTGGATGATCATGTACCCGATAATGTTTTCGCGATCGCCTTCGTACAGTGGAATTCTGGTGAAACCTCTACGATCGACCGCCTTGACCGCTTCTTCGACAGTCATCTGAGCATCGAGAGAAAATATGACGGTCCTCGGTGTCATGATTTCTCGTATGGGCCTGTCTTCCAGATTGATTATGTTGTGCACCAGGCGGCTCTCACGGTTCGTGATCTGACCCTCACTCGCTCCCAGGCGCACCGACGCTAGTATTTCCGCTTCGGTGACAGTCGGAACCTGCTGACCGCGAGTAATGAGGTCGGAGAACTTCTGGGCGAGAAAGACGGCCGGATAAAGGGCATAGGTCAGCGCAGTGAGCGGCCAAACGATGAACGGCCAGAGTTTTCTCCAGTGAACGGCTGCGAGATTCTTGGGCATGATCTCGGCGAAAAAGAGAATTCCCAGCGTCAGGCCGATGGAAAAGAGCGGCAGGCCCGCAGGTCCCAGAACCTCTGGGGCGTACATCCCAGCGACTGACGAGCCCCCTGTATTGGCGACCGTATTGAGAATCAGAATCGAGGCTATGGGCACAGATATCCTGCGTTTCAGTTCGATCGCGTGCAAAGCCAGACTTTTTCGGGGCCCCCCCACGCTTTCGGCCTCCAAGGTGGTTCTGCGCGTAGAAAAGAGCGTGGCCTCGAGAAGCCCGCAAAGAGCTGATACGAGTATGGTGACGACCACCACCAGAACGAATATGGCCATGGGAGGCTCCTTGGTCTTTGTGGTCGCTGCCGGAGGCTCAAGAGCCAGGTCCGGAGGCCACGGGCGCCGACGCGCCGAACTCACGCGTGCAAGAAAAGGTCCGTCCGAGGGTCTTTTTCCATATGATTCACAAGGTAATCCTGGACCGAATCCTCCAGCGATCGAAATTCTTGAACAAATCCCAAAGCTCTGAGCTTTGACACATCAGCCGACGTGTAATACTGATACCTTTTCTCCAGACCCTCGGGCATGTCGATATACTCTATATTGGGCTCCTGGCCCAGGGCCGCAAATACCGCGGACGCCAGATCGTTGAAGTTTCGCGGACAGCCGGTCCCCACGTTGAAGATGCCGTTCGTCTCCGGATGGTCAAGGAAGCCCACCGTCACGTTCACTGCGTCGGCCACATATATGAAATCCCGACACTGCTCTCCGTCACGATAATCAGGGCGATATGACTTGAACAGTTTGATCCGGCCCTCTTGCTTGACCTGAAAATACGCCCGAATCGCAACGCTTCGCATGTCGCCTTTGTGGTATTCGTTGGGGCCGAATACATTGAAATACTTTAGTCCCACGGCCTGTTCCAAGAAATCGGTCCGCAGCGCCCAGACATCAAACATCTGTTTCGAGAGGCCGTACATGTTCAACGGCCGCAGACGCCAAATCCCCTGATGATCGTCGGAATAGCCTGCGGAACCGTCCCCATATGTGGCCGCGCTGGACGCGTAGATGAAACGCAACCCCTCACGGCCTCCAAAGCGCTGTGCCAGCCGCTTCGAGTAGTCGAAATTATTTCGGGCAAGATAGTCCGCGTCCTTTTCCGTGGTGGCCGAGCACGCTCCCATATGGAAAACCGCTCTGACACCCCGGTCATACAGCCCGTTTTCCATCTTGGAGATGAAATCATCCTTGTGTTCGTAATCGAGAAACTTCAAGTCAAGCAGGTTGCGCCACTTCTCGGTCCGGCCGAGGCGATCCACGATGAGGATCCTTTCTTCGCCCCGAGAATTGAGTTCTTTGACGATGTTACTTCCGATGAATCCAGCTCCACCGGTGACGATGATCAAGATTGCACCTCGCGGTTGGACTAGGTGACGAGCGCGGGCAACAGCCCGTTGGCTCCTTGAAAGAACCCGTCTCGAAACTACCGTCTATCACAGGAAAACAAACGGGGGCAAGGGATTCGCAATGAATAAATAGCCTACAACACGGATGACGGTTGACCCGGAGCGCGCTGGAGAGGTATTGGGAAATTAGAGAGAAATCTTTTCTTGGGAAAGACCGCGGCCCGAGCCAATGGATCGAGAGACTCCCTTGACGCCGAAAAGCGCCAAACGCTCCGGTGAACGGCCCTTACGAGGAGAGTGATTGGATGTTTCTCAGAGATCTCTCTCAGAGAGCCCTGTTTGTCAGGCGCGGACCGCGGTGCGCCCGTCGCTCAAGTCTTACCGGAAGAAACCTGTTGATAGGGAAGACGATTTCCATTTTGTTGGTCTGCTGCGCCGCCGCTCTTGCGGAGGACAACGGAAAGCCCCTGAAGCTTGACAAGGAAACGAGCCGATACGATTTGACGGGCTATTTGGGGCTTTACGAAGACAAGACCGGGGCGGAAACCATTGACACCGTCCAGGCCAAAGCCTTTAGCCCAATGGAGCAGGCGGCGTTGAGTCTTGGCTACACGCGATCCGTGTATTGGATAAGGTTCGTCGTACGGAACGGCGCCAAAGAGCCAGAGACGCTTCGTTTACAGATCCCAAACCATTATTTGGATTTCATTGATATTTTCGTGAAATCCGAGCAGATGTCTCGTGTTGAACATTATCGCGCCGGCGCGAGGCTGCCGTTTAACGAGAGGGTATCGCAGGAGAGTCGTCCTGTCTTGGACCTGCATTTTGCCCCTAATGAACAGAAAACGATCTTTGTGCGAGTTCAATCCGCAAGCCCTATGAGAGTTCCGCTTGTCCTTTCGACCCCGGAGGCGTACGGGCACGATAGAATGACAACCCTCTTCTTCTTTGGGGTCTTCTACGGAGTGATGGGCTTTGTGATCATTTTCAACCTCCTCTCCTGGTCCATACTGAAGCAAAACGCTTATTTCTACTATATCTTGGAACTCATTTGCGTAGTCACTTTCCGCTTGGCTAATGATGGGCTCGTGCCTCAGGTGTCGATTTTTTCGCAGCCTGAAAAGATACTTCATCTCTTCACCACGACGATCGCGCTCGCCACCGTCTTTTACACGCTCTTTCTCGGTGCTTTTTTCGACGCCAGGCAGAGACACCCGGGGCTTTACAGGATCTTGGATGCCCTGTGGATCGTTTCTTTGGGTATCTTCGTTCTATACATGATCAGCTATTATGTTGGAAACATCGTGATGCAACTGTGCGGTCCCATTATAACAATCTGCCTGATCGTGGTCGTTGGACTGATGTGGAAAAGGGGAGAAGCTCATGCTCGCTATTTCTTCTTTGGTAACATCCCGGTTCCAATCTACGCTGTTTTGCATGCCGGTTTCTTGGCGGGCATCATACCGTTTAGTCTCATCTTGTTCCAATCTCTCCAGTTTGGATTTCTGTTTATGGGCCTATTCTTCTCGTTGGCCCTCGCCGACCGATACGCGATCATGCAACGAAGCGCCCAGAAAGACCTGGAGACTCAGGTCGCGGAACGTTCGGCGGAGCTGGTGGAAGCCAACCGGAAACTGCGCGATGAGAGGGATAAAGCGCAGAAGTATCTGGACATCGCGGGAGTGTTAATTGTAGCCCTTAATCTTGAGGGAAAGGTGACCCTCATTAATCGAAAAGGATGTGAGGCGCTTGAGATCGGTTCCGATCGGATTATGGGCAAAGACTGGTTTGAAACGTGTTTGCCGGAGCGAGACCGGGCTCGAGTGCGGGAAGTATACTTCCGGTCCGTAACAGGCCGTATCGATCTGCCGGAGTACTTTGAGAACCCTGTTATCTCCCGGAGTGGTGAGGAGCGACTGATGTTTTGGCATAACTCTTTGATAAAGGACCAATCGGGAAACATACTCGGTACGCTGAGCTCGGGAGAGGACATAACCGACCGCAGACGGTCCGAGGAAGCCCTAAGGGCGAGTGAGTCGAAATTCAGGGAATTGACCGAGCTCTTGCCGCAGACAGTCTTTGAAATGGACTTGAACGGGAAGCTGGCTTTCTTGAATCGTGTCGGATTCCAGTTCACCGGCTATTCGGAAAAGGACTTGGTCACCGGCCTGACGGCATTCCAGTTAGCTGTTCCTGAGGATCGGGAGCGAGTTGCCGAACACCTGTTGAGAGTTGCCCGCGGAGAAAAAGTCGGTAGCAACGAATACACGGCGCTACGAAAAGACGGCGTCACCTTTCCCGTGGTAGTTTATTCCGCTCCGATCATGCGTAACAAAGAGGTGGTCGGTTTCAGAGGAGTAGTAATCGATGTGACCCCCCTCAAGAACGCAGAGGAGATGGTTCGAGAAAGCTACGAGAAATTGGAGGATTATGCCCAGTCGTTGGAGTTTAAGGTCGAGGAGAGAACGCGGCATCTGGAGACTGCGCGAAAGGAGCTCGATGCATATGCCAAGAAGTTGGAGTACGCGAACGAAGCGCTGCGGAACTTGATTTCCGGAACAGAGCTACAGAACAGAGCGCTTATCCATAAGGTAGGGGGCGAACTTCGGGTAACGGTAATACCCCTGCTGAATAATCTGGCCGCGGTCCACCCTGACGTGGATACCATCAGGCTCATTGCTACCATTCAAGATCGCATTGACTCACTCGTCTCCTCACTGGCGCCATCGGTTGACGAGGAAGCGCTCCTGACGCCACTGCAAGCAAGATTGTGCGAGATGATAGCTTCCGGACTTAGCTCCAAAGAAATTGCGGCCATAATGGGAGTGACTCCCCAAGCAATCAGTTTCCACAGGTATCATATTAGAAAGAAACTCGGGTTGACCGGATCGCGCGATGATCTTGCTCACTTCTTGCGGAACAAGCTGCGCGGGCGTTCCGTCAACCCCGAATCAGTCCATGAATAGACGTGGCGCGTGCCCATCTTCGCTGCTTGAAAGGTTTGTGCGGCCCGTATTGGGTAGGCGTAATACCCCATTTGCTATTACTTTACTAGCAGTTCCCGCTTTGTAAACAATTTAGAGGAGTTAAGTCAGTTCGGCTCGCGTGGATAGGGAAATTACAGAAGACAATGGTTGACCTGTCTGAAAGTCCGCACTATAAATTTTTGGGGAGGCGCAGGAACTTGCGTGATCTCTGCGCGGAAGAGGGGCAGATCCTTTTGCGGAGAAAGCCTGACGTCAGAGTCGTAGAACCTACTCATCATACTGTCCCCAGGGTGGATCCGTAATCCTCTTCAAAGGGGAGGGAGATGTGTTTTGTCTGACACTGAATCGATATTCGGAATAGATTGACGG
>Ga0194113_10000136_pt1 | contig 83609 bp, 88 predicted proteins | sample TA2MahC200mmetaG_FD_146193 | JGI IMG/M metagenome (GOLD analysis project Ga0194113, IMG submission 146193) | Freshwater microbial communities from Lake Tanganyika, Tanzania - TA2015017 Mahale Deep Cast 200m | ecosystem: Environmental > Aquatic > Freshwater > Lake | place: Tanzania: Lake...
TAAACTTACAACCCACAACGCTTCACGATCTGGTTGACCGCAGCTGCTGAAATCCCCAGCAGACGCGCCGATCCGGCATAGGTCATCCCGAGCTCGAGCACATATTCCAGCGCAAGCCGTTTCCGCAACTCCGTACACTCCCGCTTCCGGCTTCCGCCCTGCAGCGCCTGAACACTTATTCCCGCCTCTTCACATGCGCTCACCAGCCGCTCCCCGGCTTCCGTCGCTGCTGCTGTTGCCGGCAACTTCTCCTTCACGGATTCTTCAACATCGTCGAGAATCTCTTTGACGAACTCGCCGCTTCCGAGAATCCGCTCGTCGCTGAACTGTTTTTCTTGGCGTTTCCTCAGCGACTTCACTTCCGACCAGCCACCTATCGAGCGAACAAGTCCGCCTCCGGTCAGTTCCGGCTGACGACCGCGTCCGCTCTCTTCTGCAACGAACTCCCGATACGCTTGCAGGGCAGACGATTCCCTCTTACCGAAGTATCCGAGCACATAGTTCCGGTCCTGCCACTCATGCCGTATCCGGTTCATCACCACCGCATGACCGCTCCACGGATAACGTTCCAGATCTTCAAGCGATTCAGCAAGACCTGCTCGCAGGGGGTTGAGATGGATGTAGCTGACCAGCCTGAGAAAATAGGGCTCTTCCTCGCAGACAATCGACTTGTACCGGTTCTGGAAAAGATGGCCGTGACGCTTGTGTCTGAGGTTGTACCCTGTGGCGTAACCAGTCAGGAGCTTGCGCATGAACGTCGACAGACCAGCAGCTCCGCTCTTCAGCAGGATATGCGCATGGTTGGTCAAGAGCGCCCAGGCATAGATGCTTGTACCGGTTGCCGCCGCGACCTTCCCCATCCGCGAAACGAAATACATCCGGTCTTCGTCATCGGCAACAATGCTGTTACCTTCGATGCCCCGCACCATCACATGATGCAGCGTTCCCGGCGCGTCCAGTCTTGCTCCTCTCGGCATTGGTGTTCGTTGTTATGGGTTCCTTCCTGTCTGAGACTTGGCGTTGTTTCTGAAAAGTAAGAATTTTATCGCATTAGTTTACGTAGTTGTGAGCGTCCCCTCCTCCGTCCCAAAGGATACGACTTTTGTAACGCGGATGACGACGATATTGCTGAAGCCGTAAAATGGTTAAACCATCGACCACGGAAGTGTCTCAGTTACCGGACGCCTCATGAAGTTTTCTGGCCTATGGCTCTTGGTGCACTTGCAATTTGAATTCACCTGAACACCAGCCCTTTGAATAGGATCTCCGTTGGAGAAGTCGTAAATGCAGTCACCAAGTCGGTCTTGGAGAGCAGTACTTTGAATATTGGGAATGCGATGCGGCCAGCGGGAACTGGCGTTAAAGTCGTAGTCTCGCAAAGACAGAACTTCCTCGATACGCGTGGCATACACCAAGTGGTCGCTCAAATCTCCACTTGGTGCGTTCTTTGAACCAAGGCCCGCAACCCAATCATCTGGTCTTGCTACCCGACGAATACCCGGCTTGCAAATAGCGAGAGAACACATACCGTAGAATGGATTTGGAGCAGCTCCGTCGTCGACGGGAATCGTGTAGGTAAATAGCCGTGGCATAAGACTTGCTGACGTTGCCGCGGATGAGCAGTGCCCCGCCGCGAAGGAAAATTAATTTGACGACGCGGATCGAGCAGCCTGAGATTCTTTAAAGGTGAGCAACCCGCCGCTCTATATCGTTCTTATTCAAGCACTTGGAGGGACTGTTTGTTAGTAAAAAAACTTTTCGTTTTGATTTGTCACTACAGGATGCCCACTACTCCATTCCCTACTCCGTCAAAAGCACGCCAAGCGTTTAAAGGTTTCCTTTAATATAAGCACCCATATTAATAGCGGCATCTATTAATTCATCATCTCTCGAATCGCTAGTTATTAACATAAATGTAAATGCGATATTCTTAATATCTTTCGATATTTCTTTTTTCTTAAACGGATATCTCTCAACAAATATTTCAATATATTTACTTAATTTTTCCGCAAACACCCTCATACTATCAATACTATCGAAACCAGATATAATCCCATTTTTTATTTCAGTAGTTTTTTCAATCACAACATCTTTACCATCATAATCACCTTGACTTAAAATACTTTGTATTGAATCAATATACCTCAACATAAGAGGCATTTTTGATTTAAATGCATTTACAACTTTCGGCATATTAGCAGCTTTAAAACCGTCTAAAAAGCCAATATAACTAGCTCTTGGATCTATCATAACATGATATTTTTAATGTTCATCATTATCAGCATTGATTTCTTCCAGCAACGCCATTAATTCCGCTCTTTTCTCTTCACTTCTTTGAACCTGCTTTTTATACTTATCCTCAGTTCCCCTACTATACTTTTTCATTGTATGTACAGCTTCTTTTAATAATCGCAAATTAGTAATCTTACATAATGTAAAACCTAATATCAGCAACTTTGTATCATCTTGTAAGTCATCCTCTTCACTTATTTTAACAACCGCGTCTGCTAGCTTAGCCTGTTCATCATATGGAACATTATTCATTATGCGCAAACATAATACAGGAAGATCTTTTATTGCATGATCTATGTCCATACCACTCATAATTTCTCTCATTTCTTTCAATTCCAACAAAGATCTTTCTTGATCATATGCTCTGTCTGCAGCACTCAATATTGTTTGTATGATAAAACCAAGACCCGCCGATATATTTGCATCACCAAATTTTATATTTGCGAATGAACTTCTCAACACTGTAGCCGAAAGTAAGCCAGCAATAATTCCCTTTAAAAAAATATTATCTACTACCCCAAGCGCTGCTATGTCATATTCTCGTATAATTAAATATGTAAATAAACCAAAAACAGAATTCAATATCATATAAAACCATGCAACACTACTACTGATGAGTCTCTTAACGTGCTTATACCTACTTATAAGTTCAGCAAAAGCAAATAAAAAAGTTATAAGAAATACCAGTATAAAACCTAAAAGGTCATCTACATTTAAAATGATATTCATTAATTTTTTCTTTAATTTTCCCCACCTCGCTATCCTTAAACTGCTTACTTTCATGCTGTACAAGCAGTCCGCCATATTTTGCATCTATATTTCTATTATATGGACGCATTGGCTCACTGATTTGAATAAAACGTAATTGACCAATTCTCAAACCCGGATATAGTTTTATCGGATTATGACCGGCGTTATATATTTCAAATGTCAAAACCCCCTCAAAGCCAGGATCAACAAATCCTGCTGTCATATGAACCTGCAATCCCAATCGAGCAAAACTACTTCTTCCCTCAACTTGCGCAGCCATATCTACCGGTAACTTAATATACTCCATTGAATGTCCCAAAACAAATTGACTTGGCGATATAGTAAATGACTCAAGATAATCAAGATCTAATGTTCTTGAATTACCAAGAACGTCTCCACTCACAAAATCTACCACACCATACTTTGTATGCATATATACCTGAAGCGACGTCCCAAGCCGTATATCAAAGGATGTTGAGCCCAATTGATCAGATATATTCATTATCGGAATAATAACTAATTCGTCACTCTTGATCTTTTGATATATGTAATTATCGTTCAACAAACCATATCCTTTCTCAGGCTGCTGACTTTCATCATAAATCATATCACCAATTTTTGACTCTGAATCATACAAATCAAACCATTCAGATACTTGTATCGACCTTAATACAGACATATCAAACCTTTTAAAAATAGCCATTAACTTCGTCTTAACATCACTTATTTCCTCCCTTAATATATTAAAAACCTCTTCTTGCATGCCAGTATTTCTATAAATATTAGCGATATGCAGTATCTCCTGTATTTGCGCAGGGCGCTCCTTAAATACGTCCCCATCAACTCTTATTGATGGTATCGGATAACCTTTAGCAAGCTTCTTTCTTGCTATATTCATAGCATCACCATCGGCCAGATTCTTATATCTAACAATTGAGGCTATACTCTCATTCATTCGTCTATCTAAAAAGCCTCCGGATTCCCCATCAACAGAAAAAAAATGTTTCAGAAAAAAAATCCGAAAAAAAACAAACAAATTCCTATATGCGCTATTATTGAACAAATTCTCTTGTAACTCCAACTCAAAGGCTTTTGAAAGGCTCATAGATAAATTCATTACTTTCACCACATCATCACTTATCATTTCGCCAAATCTATGACGAAGTATAACGTTCATTAATCTTAATCTAAAATATGGTGTTGGATACCCTTCTTTTTTCTCAATCGTACTTCTACCAAACAAAAATGCAGAGTTCTGTGAAAACCAAAACGACGGCCCCATCATTATACAACCCAATAAATCGCACCAACACTCAATTAACCATTTTTTTACAACCTCTTTTGTCAATCCATTATTACTCATCATTGTATCCATCTCTTCCCTTGCACTAAAATCATATAATTCTATAAAATCCTCATAAATACCACCTGACTTAAAATATTCATTTCTCATAAGCTTATGAGCAACTTCATGAATAAGCGAGGGCCATCTAATAGGGTTATTTGCATCTATTCTCGGAATAGACAAATGAAATAATGCACTTTCAACATATTCAAACTCACACCTATCAAGAGATAATCCAAATTCACCATTTACTTGACATATCAATGGATTAATATAATATTTTTTAATTTCCTGAATTGGGTCAGTCAAATATGCCGATTCAGAAATACTCTCTGATAAATATATTGGATAAGAAGGTTTTTCTGCCAATTCATCACCAACCTTATAATCATTAAAGCCTATAATACTTTTATTTATTATCCTCCCAAATCTTTTTAGCTCAATGGGCTCTGATGGCCTTGGCAAATAATGCAACTCATTATGCAACAAACCAATCGTTTTAATAATTCCCTCAATAGTCCTATAGGCAGACTCTTCTTGAAAACTTTCACCACAAATCTTATCATATAATAACACAAGTATATTTAACAGCTTATCAACCGCATCCTCATAGCTTTTAATGTAGACCAAACTCGTTTTCGCCTGATTATCATCATAATCATAAAACTGACTTCTTACATCCTGTATATGCATCAAGAACCTAATAACTCTATCTATTGCCTCAAAAAGATATATTAAACTAGAATCTTTATCCATACAAATACTCCCGAATTATATTATTTTCCTGCCCATAAACCTTAACAGTTATACACATATTATTTTCGCGCGATGACAACTTAACGCAATCCACAACTGAAACCTCTGATTTTTCCACAACAACATATTTACTTCCTATAAACAATAATTTTAGAAGAATATCTTCTGGCAAAAGAAGATCTGTTAAAACAATAAGTTTCCTATTATTGCCACTTAATTTACTTATAAAATAATCAATCAATACACTTGTAGTAGGATAATCAATAAAACACCCCAGAAAATCTAGACAATACTCATTGTCAACACAATCAACAAACAAAAGCAACAATTCATCAACAGCACTTGCATCCGCAAGGTCTGAATAACCATAATCAGCTGAAAAAGATATTTTTCTCATCTTTTATTTAAACTAATATGACCAAAATACGCAAACCCAATATATCTATCAACATTAAAAAAATTCTTTCTAATCTCTTTATGAGAAATATCCTCTATTTTATTTAGCAAGCCTCTACTTTTTGCATCAAAAACTGATAACATCATATTCATATTTCTTGCAGATTGGAGTATAAGGCTCATACCTATTCCTCGATTTCTCTTGGAAGAGGAATTTGTCGTATAACCATCAGACAATGCAACTTTATATGTTTGAGTTATATCCCAGAACTTATATCTCGACATCAACTCGTGCTTTATCATATTTTTCACATTCTCATTTATCCCAACGCCCAAATCAGTCACAGAGAACTGTACATCAAGAGTATTTTCATCATATGAGTAAATAATATCCATACCAATAAATGCGTTAACTGATGTATGGTCGGCTGTATTTTTTATAATTTCATTTATTACAACCTCAAATTGCTTCACAGAAAAACGATACTCTTCAGAATATCTCATAAGTTTTTTATCAATCCATCGCCTAACATCAACCAATGCATCTCTTCTGTCTATGTACTTTTGAAAATCAATCATATATATAGGATATGATACAATTTTTCTACCCGTATTATCCACATTAACAATCTCATCTTCACGCACCCTAACGAATAACTCATTCCATAAATCCTCTCGCCCTTTCTTATAATTATTAAGAATTGAGAAAAAATTCAAATCTATTGACTTTTTAAATGCATCATTAATAAAATGATTATGAGTCTCCCATATCCCGGTATTGCGCGATGAATTAATCTCCTTTAAAATATTAAACAAAAAGCAATTCAACCCTGAAGAAGTAACCTGTACTGTATTAGTAAAATCAAAGAAAAGCGGATTTATCTGATTCTTAATCCTCATCAATTTAGGTTGCACTATAATTAAAGGATAATATCCGACAATTTCGGGCCATACTTTTATAATAATGCTTTTCATAACACATCACAACTTCTTAGTCCTCTTGACAAGGCCATTTTTATATATTCATGATTTAACTCAACTCCAAGATATCTTCTATCGCATTTCTCACAAACAACTCCAACAGTTCCTATCCCAAAAAAGGGATCCATTACATAATCACCAGCTTTACATGACGAAAGAATAAACGGTTCAATCAAACTTTCAGGAAAAGCCGCATAATGCCTTAACCCACTTCTTTTATTCTTAACATTTATAACACTATTTAATTTTTTCATAGCGCCAGCAATACCATATTCACTCAAAAACACTTTATTATAGTAATATTTTTCACTTTTACTCATCATAAAAACATATTCATGAGATCGTGACGGCCGATCTTTAACACTTTCAGGCAATGCATTTGGCTTATTCCATATCATATCACACCTTAAATACCAACCTTCCTTTTGTAGTGCAAACGCTAAACGCCATGGCACACCAATAAGCTCTTTTCTTTTCAATCCATCTGGTGTTTTTGGTCTAAAACTCATTGCTCTAGCTCCATTTTTTTTATCATTACATCTATAGCCTCTATTTCCACTTGTATATACGTCACCTATATTTAGCCACATAACGCCATTTGTTTTCAGTATTCTTTTGCATTGCAAAAACACTTCAGTCAATTTATCTATATATTCATCTATCGTATCCTCATGACCTATTTGACAATCAATACAATAATCTCGTATTCCCCAATAAGGAGGCGATGTAACTATGCACTGCACAGACTCACTAGGAATACATCCTAAAACATTCACTATATCAGCATTAACTATTATCGACTTATTTTCTTTTAACAATGAAAGCAATTGCAACATAACAGAACTATTTATTTTAACATCCCCATTAATACTTATATCTAACATAAAAAGAATAGATATATTTTCATTACATCCGTATAAGAAATACCATTAAATTAAACAAGAAAATCACTTCGCCAATAGCCCTTAATAGTTATCGCCTTATATAAACGCATATTTTTAACACAAACAGAAATTGCAAAAAAAACAACTCCACTGTCAACCGCGTATATTAGTAAATACCACTACTAAATATAGTGCTATCGATTAAAAGCCAAAATAATTGCTGGCGTTCTTAGCTCATCTTATTTTTTCTTCCCGCCGACAACCATCACCACCGCAACGCCGAACGCACCAAGCGAAACATACCTGCCCTTGTCGAAATCGGAGCAATCGCACGTGAATACGAGCACGTGCTCGCCTGCGGAAATGCGGACACCTCGGAGGGCGCACATTATTTTTCTTTCTAAAACAACCCCAACTGCTCCACACCCGATTCCAGCTTAATATCAGGAATCAGTTCAGCTATCTGCGATGCATCGACATTGGCAAGCTCGTTCGGTTCGAGCTTGTGAAGACCTCCGCCGTAAACCCGGCTTTCCCCGAGAAGCTGTTCGGGAGTAATCAGGTTCAGAACTTCCCATACTGAACGAATCAACAAGGGATTCTGAGAGACAGCTTTTGCAAGCTGCGGTTTTGGATACAGTGCGAGGTAGACGTTCGCTACCGTAGCCATCGAATTGTTCAGAATGAAACGGAAAGGTCGCCCGCTTTTCGTGTTGCTGCGGCCAAGGTACGTGCACAAAATAGGAGCAGAAGGCCGGTTTTCCTGTGAATACCAGGGAGTACGGTTGCGGCACAGGTAGCGTTCGTGAACATCCTCTGCCTTCCCTTCTTCAAGATATGCGTAGAGTGCCGGATACCTTTTTTTGATCGCCTCTTCAGGAAGTTTTGTGTCGAGCAGGAAGAGTTGCCGGTCAAGCAGGGGATAACCATCCGCATCGGCAAGGATCTCGTTTTCGACGAGATAGCGAGGGCTTGGCAGGATGGGCCGGAACAGCTCCAAAGGCAGGTCTCTTGCCGCAATTTCTTTTCTGTCAAGAATGAAAAAAGCGTTGTCGCCGGTAGCTATACCCCGCCGGATATGGAAGAAGTCGGCTATGACCGCTCTCGCTTCTTTTGCTCCGGTACCGGTTGCCTTGGGAAACCGTGTCCATTTCGCCTCTCGGGCAAGATCCTCCGCCAAAACATCCCTGCTGCAGCGGGGTTCAAGCAGCGAACCGCCAAAGGTAAACGAGACTTGATGGTTTTCCGGGGGCGGTGCTTTGCGGAACCAGACGACAGCGGAAGAGACAAGCGCATCGGCAAACTGCACATCGTCAGGATCGAAGCGATGGATTTTCAGCAGCGTGACCTTTTCGAGCAGGTACCGCTTGATGGCCTTGCCGTAATTCACATCCATGAACTCGCTCGGAATGAGCCAGCCCGCAATGCCGCCGTCAGCCATCCATGAGTGCGACAAACCAAGAAAATGGCAGTACAACCCGGCAAGACCGCTGATCTTCATGCCGCTTGCACAGGCGGTTTTCGCCTGAAGGCGCAGTTTGTCGCCATTCTGCAGGTGGTGGTGCCGCACATACGGGGGATTGCAGATCACCAGATTGAAAGGCACTGAAGGTTCGCTTGCCGTAAAATCGGCAAGCCTGATCGTGAAACCTGTATCCCTCCAGATATGGGTGGCCGGTTCACCATAATGGGTATCGACTTCAAAACCAAGTGCAGAGTCGATACGCCCTGCCGGAAAAACCTGCCGGAATGCTGAAAAGAATGAGCCTGTCCCTACAGCAGGATCGAGAAAACGGACAGGTTCATCTTCAGGAATCAGCGTTGACGCATAGGTAAGGATATCGAGAGCAAGGGCTGTCGGCGTCGCGAACTGGCCGAGACGGTTGCGTTCAGCCTGAGTCTTTCCGGCGTCGAGTTCGCTTTGCAGCCTGAGGCGGTTCGCCTCGAATGTATCCTGTAAAACCGTCATGCTCATATCCCGAAAAGCGCCATGTCGTCGATGCGATGTTCCCAGACCCAGTCGATGCCTTCTGCGGCCTCATATCCAAGATAACCGCTGTCGAAATAACCGCACAGGAAAAGATTGAACCGGACGTTCCGCCCATAGGTGCTGCGAAGCTGGCTCATCTTCATGGCCTCTTCCTTCCTGCGCTTGTTCGTATTGGTGAAGTCCCCGGCAGATTTCGCCTCGAAGAAAACCGGTAAGGCTCCATTCTTCGACTTCCCCGGCATGATCACGGCATCAACCGGTATGTTCACCCGCTTGAGGCCGCCCTCAAGATCGACCGGCACATTCATGCGAAAGGTAAACGTACCCGGAGGCATCGAGTCAAAACGTACCGCCTCGCCATTCTGCAACTGCCTGTAACCACGAGCTTCAAGCCATGACTTGATCGCTGCAAGCTGCCGTTTCTCCTGGGCATTACGGATAATCGGATTGGCAACCGCGCCGCAAAGACGGTCGGCGACAATGGTAGCCGCCCGGTGTATTTCATCGTTGTCCGGTTGCGTATTCCGGCCAAGCCAGACAAAAATATCCGGATCGGCCATCTTGACGATGATAGCGGATATCCGATGAAGATCCTCATCCAGCAATCCGGGATTCATTTTGGAGGGAAGCTTCTTTCTCAGCTCAAGACTTTTCACAAGATTTGAAGAAACACCCGAAAGTCCGATAAGTCGGTCAACGGCAAGCGGAGGGCAGGTGGACATGCGAAGTGTCGGCAGGATGTCCGGATGATCGCGAATGACTGCAGGAGTTACTGCGGTCATGTTGCCGGTGAAATGCAATGCAGACTCCACATCCTTCGTTGTCTGCATTCGTGTCGAGCGGAACGCTTGCGGGGCAAAGGTCATGAACCAGTCGTTGTACATATCGACCGATTTCGCAATGTCGGCTTTCCACCTCGCCGGTTTATCGAGATTAACCGCCATACCTTCCCTGCTTTTCAGAACGCGTTACAGAAACCCGGAATCAGGAACTTCTCATACAATACGTTAAAAATATAACATTGATCGCAGAAAATGGTGCTGGAAGACAGGCAAATGCACCGAGCTTTGTTTTCCTTACGAATCCTGTTTTTTCTTCCCCCCAGCTCTCCCCGCAACAACCCCGCCAGCAACCATCACCACCGCAACGCCGAACGCTGCAAGCGACACATACCTTCCCTTGTCGAAATCGGAGCGGTCGTAGGTGAAGGTGAGTTCGTGCTCTCCTGCGGGAATTTGCACCCCGCGGATGAGGCCATTCACCTCTTTCGTAAAGGCGGGTCGGCCGTCGAGGATCGCCTGCCAGCGGAGAGGATAGAAAATCTCGCTTGTCACGAGGAACGCTTCGGATGGAGCGCTGACTTTCAGCGTCATGCTTTCGGCCGTGCGCTGCATTGATTGAATGGTGCCTTCGGCGAAGCGTCTGCTGCCCTGCCACTCCGCGCCGTCAACGTACACCGAACGGCAGTTACTGCCGTCCTGCAGCACCTGCGTGAACAGGTCGTCGCGGCTGGAGAGGCCGGTTACCGTGGTGGCGAACCAGGCTCTCGGGCAGTTTGCTTTCAGGCGGTAGACCCATGCGGGAACGTCGCCGGAGACGAGGCGGAGAGTGCCCTGCTTCACCGGTTCGAGGTCCGGATGCTGCACCTCAGCAGGCGAAACCACGTAGCGGACGTTGAGCATTCGGAGTGCTGCAAGCGAGGAGAGGTTCTCCGTGCGCCGCAGGAACTCCTCGTAATTCCTGAGTTTTGCCGGGTGGTAGCCGCCGACCGACTCGATGCCGGAGAGGGCGAACTTGTTTTCGCCAAAGAGCGGGCCGACGGGGTAGATGCGGAACGGGCCTTTCTGTGATGCAAGAAAGCCCGTGACGTCGTCAGACGCAAGCGCGGTTTCGACCTGCTGGCGCTGCACGAGCACGGGCGGGCGGAGCGAGGCTTCCGGGGGGCTGACAATTTTCGCGTTGAGAAGCAGCAGGTCGCCGATGGCGAGCACAACGATCACCGAGGCCAGCTTCGAGCCGGAGAGGAACTTCCTCATGCCGGGCCATGCGAGGCCCGCAACGAGCGCCGCAAACAGGCCGGACATCACCACACTGTCCCGGATGCCTTCCCACCGAACCTTGTTCACCATGAAGGCCAGATCGAAGTTCTCCACCGGCGGAGGGGGAAAGATCGAGCGGAAAAAGCCCTCGAACCACTCGCCGCCGAGCAGGATGAGCACTATCGAAAGGGCGGAGACAACGGCAAGCACCTTCAGCGGAATCCGGAGCGACTTTTCGGGCGCGTCGAGCAGCCAGTGCAGGCCGAAACCGGCAAGCAGCGAGAGGTTGAGTTCTGCGACGATCAGCACCATCGAAGGAACCCTGAACCGGCTGAAGAGCGGGGCGAAGTTGTAGAAAAGGTCGAACACCGGGCTGAAGAAGCTGCCGAAGGAGATCAGCAGCGCAAGCAGCGTGCTGCCGCCGAGAAAGAGCACGAAGGGGTCGCGACGCCGGGCGATGAATCCCGCAAAAGCAAGCAGCAGCACCACGATGCCCGCATAGTGCGGGAAGTCGGTGAAGGGCATGAAACCCCAGTAGGTGACGCCGCCGAACCCGTAGAGACCGGGCACGAGAAAAGTGAGCAGCTCGACCGGGTGCATCGACCACATGGTGGCGTACTCCATTGCGGCTCCGCCTCCGCCGGCCGCTCCCCTGACCGAATATGCGGCATACTCCGAAGCCGGAAGGTAGACCGCCGCCGAGATGGCGATGCCGACCACGCAGGCTGTAGCGAAAAAACCGGCTCTCTTCAGGCTCTCTTTCACTGTCCTGTGAGCGGAGAAAAGCAGCACCAGGGCGAGCAGCCCCATGAGCAGCCAGGTGTACCAGGCGATCTGCACATGCGCGCGCTGGAGCTGAAAGCCGAGCAGGATCGCGAGCATCCCCGCGTCCCCAAGCAGAGCGCGAGTGCCAAGATCCGGAGCGGGGGTCCCAAGCGAAGCGCGAGTGTCAAGTTCCGGAGCGCGAGTGTCAAGCATGGCGGAAGTGCCCAAGGCTCCACTGGAGCCGCGACTGTCAAGAGTGCCCTTGGCACCCAAAGCGCCTCTGGCGCTGCGAGTGTTCAAGGCTCCCATGGAGCCGCGAGTGTCAAACACCCTGAGTGTAGCCCGGAGCACCCACGGCATGTATGCCGCGGTCATAAGCTGGCTGCCGTGGCCGTGCACGAGCATGGCGGTCATATAGGGGTTCAGCATGAAGGCCGCGCCGCCGAGAAAGGCTGCGGCATGGTGCAGCCGGAAGCTGCGCAGGAGCGCGTAGCCGCCGATCCCGGCGAAACAGAGGTGCAGGATCTGCGAACCGATGTCGCCGAACGGCAGACGCGAAAAGACGATGTTAGGGTAGTAGAGCCCTCCGAGGTAGCTGAACGCCTCGACGGTAGGCATGCCTGCAAAGGTCCAGGGCTGCCAGAGGGGATACTGACCCGACGCATCGCGCAGACGGTCGAGCGCGATTGAGGAGGCCAGGGGCACCAGCGAATCGGGCGCGGAGAGCGTCATCGGCAGGAAGACGAGCTGGTAGTAGAGCGCTAGGGCAAGCAGCAGGTACAGCGCCGCAGCTGCGGTCCAGGGCAGGAAGGGGTTCTTCACAGGGTCTTTCGTCATGACGGTGTGTTGCGACGATTGGGCATGATGGATAAAATAAGCTCCCGGTCATCGGCTTCCAACCTGAAGAGCACACAGAGACCGAGATAGACCCCCATGACAAGCCCTATCCCCGCAAGCACGGTGAGTGCCGACGCAAGCCCGAGCAGCCACGGCTTCGAGAAAAAGAGCGTCAGAGCAGCGCCCGCCCCTGCCGCGAAGGGCTTCCAGAGCGAGCGCGAAAAGGGGCGGATGCCGAGCGAACGGGCCACCTCGACAAGCCTGAGCAGGGTGAGCAGAATCATTGAGCCGAGCGATGCCCCGGCCGCTCCCGTGATTCCGACGTGCGGGATCAGGAGCACCGAGAGTGCCACCTGCACAGCGAGCGCGAGGAGTGCATTGAGAAAGGTTACCCGCCCGTGGCCCGCCATGGAGAGCACGGTGCCGGCGATGCCGCCGAATGCCTGAACGAATGCCGCGGCGGAAAGCAGCGCAAGCGCGTCCTTTCCTGCAAGGAATCCGGGCCCGAAGAGCTGCAGCACCGGTTCCGGCAGGAGCATGAGAAAAATCGCGGCGGGCATGACGCAGAGCACCATCCATCGGGTGACGCTACGATAGAGCCTCCCGGTTTCGTCGGTGCGATCCCCGGCCTGGTATGCGGCAACAATGGGCGCGGCGATGCCGGAAAAAGCCGGAAGGACGGCCCGAAGGATCCCCGCCGTGCGGGCGGCAGGCTGGTAGAGGCCCGAAAGCGCCGGTCCGCCGAGCATGCCGAGCAGAAGGATGTCGAGCCAGTACGAAAGCATGCTGAGCAGCGATACGCCGAAGAGGGCGAAAGCGAAAGCGCGCATCCGCGAATCTGCCGGAGCCCGAAGCACTTCGCGGAAACCGGTGCCGGTTTTCATGCGGAGCTGCCGCCAGATCCAGAGGCACGAGAGCACCGATGCCGCCGTATAGGGCACGAGAAGCGCCGGACCCGCGCCGTAACCGAGCACAAGAGCGAGCGTCAGCAGCAGCATGGCGAGCGGCGCGATGATCTGCGTGGCCGCGATTTTCGGCACAAGGTCGCGCTGCGCCTGTATGGCATGACCGGCAACGACCGTTACGACGTTGAAGGGTACGGCGATGGCGTAGGAGACAATCGCGTAGCGCAACAGGTCGCTTCCACCGCCGCCGGCCGCGAGCGAAGCGCTGCCGCCGCCGAGCAGCCGGGCGAGCGGCCCTGCAAAGAGTATGGCGGCAAGAGCGACAACGAGACTTGCCGCCGCTGCGCTGCGGATGGCGAAGCCCGCCGCATCGGAGGGCTTGCGGTTTTCCTTCCGGTAGAGGTTCGCGTAACGCACCACAGCCGCGTCATAGCCGCCGACGCCGACGGTTTCGGCTATCTGCATCAAACCGAACGCAAGGGCATAGACACCGAGCGCTTCGTGGCCGAGCATGCGGGCAACCAGCAGGTTGAAGGCGAACCGCACGGCCTGGCCGAACAGGAATCCCCCGTAGGAGATGCCGGCCTGACCGGCGATGAGTCTGCTGCTGCTCATAAGGCCGCCCTCCCCGACGCGCCAAGCAGTTCCGCTTCCATACGCAGGGCAAGTTCGTCCCAGCTGTGCGCCCTGGCGAACGCCTGCCGTTCCGCCTTGCGCCCGTCGCGAAGCGCCTGGGGCACCAGAGCCACGAACTCTCCGGGCGTGGCCGCGATATGGATGACCCCGCGGGCGGCGCCAAGCGCGCTGCAGTAGTCGATGGCCAGCACCGGCACGCCTGCCGCGGCATATTCGTAGAGCTTGTTGGGGTGCGATGCCCGTTTGAGCGGGTCGCGCAGCAGCGGCATGAGCGCGAGGTCGAATCGCTGTACCCATGCGGGCAGTTCGCTGTACTCCACCTTGCCGAACCACCGGACGTTGGGGAGCGAGAGCAGCTCACGGTTCCTCTGTTCCCACGACCGGTCGTAGGCGGGGCCGAGCAGGGCGATCCGGCAGCGCGGACAGGCAGCAGCCGTCTGGCGAAGCAATTCCGTATCGACCCAGTCCATCGCGCCGGCGTAGCCGAGCAGCGGGCCGCCTTCGGCAGCAAACGCGGCAAGCGGAGGGGGAACGACGGAAGCCGGCGAAGCGAAGTGGTCGTATTCGACACCGTTGCCGAGTTCCACACACCGGATACCCGATGGCAGCGGCAAACGAGCCGTAAGTTCCGGGCTGACTGAAAAAACGAGCCCGCACCGTTCGAGGTAGCGCGAGAGGTAGCCGGGCAGCCACGAAGGAGAGCCGGGAAAGGCGAGATGGTCGTCGTTGGCGTCGTAGAAACGCAAAGCGGCGGGCAGGCGAGCCGCCACCCGGCCCCAGTACACGTTGCTGAGCCCGACGATGCGCTCTTGCGCAGCGAAGCCGAGCCTCCGCAGCCAGAAGCGCAGGATGAGCTCCCCCGCTGCGGCGACCGCGTTGCGGACAGGCGCGATGTCCTGCAGGCGTCCGATGCGGAAAGGCACGGTTTTCAGGAAGGGCACGGTAACCACCGTGACGTTGCCGCGCCTGACCGGCAGCCAGTGCGCCGGACGTCCGAACGCATAAGGCTCGATGAAAAGCATGCGCCAGCGCGATGAAAAACGCTGCAGCAGCCGCTGCTTGCGGGTGGAGAGGAAGTCCCACTGGACCTCGGAAAACCAGACAAGGTCTGTATGGTCAAGCCGGCCGGAGTTCATAAATCAGCACTTTTTCGTAAAACGCCCGCAGGAACGGTTTAAACCCGGTGAGATAAAATGGCCAGTGGCGGATGCGGAACCTGCCGGAACGGATGACACTGAATCCGGCCCTCGCGAAGAGCGAATCGAGCTCGGAAGGGCTCATTTCATGAAAGTGGTCGGGGCTTTTGAGCATTGCGGGTTTTGCCGCAGGTACCGAAACGAAGAGCCGGGCATGGGGCCCTGCAAGCGCCTTGCGCACTTCGAGCAACGCGTGCAGGGGGTTGTAGAGGTGTTCGAGCACTTCAAAGGCCGTCACCACGTCGTAGCTGCCCGAGAGAGTATCGACGTCGAGGTCGCAACCGGTGCTGGCAAACGGACAGCCGAAATGGCGTTCGAGGTCGTCACAGAGCGGGGTGCGGTCGCCAAGATCGAGAGCTGACGACACCTCAGCGACCGAAGGAGGCGAACCTTCGATGAAACGCATGGTTTTCCGCCACCGGATGCGGTTCGCTTCGTCGGTGCAGTATCGCCGGTCGATGGTGTTCCTGTACGCTGCCTTCATGATTTTCCTCTGCCCGGTTTTCGCGCAATACGGTACAGCAAAGCTCCCGCCGCCTGGGCAACGAGGGCGAACGGATAGAGAACAAAGCCGCTCCATGCCCGGTGCTTTCTCATAAGGTAAAGCATTGCAGCGCTTTTCCGCACGATCTTGCGGGGATACATGCCGCTGCCGTACGATGCCGAAACCCGGTGCCACACGCGCGCCGCCGGTTCGTAGATCACGGTAAGGCCGGCTTTCCGAACACGAAGCGAGAGATCGACGTCCTCGGCGTACATGCCGAACCGTTCGTCGAACCCCCCGAGCCGCTGAAAATCGATGCTCCGCATGGCGATGCAGCAGCCGGTGGCGTAACCGGTCTCCATGCGGCGGGCGTAGGCCGGGCCGTGCGGCTCCCGGATGCCGAGGTGCCGCACCAGCCCGATGCCGAGACGAACCTCCCCTCCTGCGTACCATATCCGGTCGGGATCGTCCATATACAATATTTCAGGCACCGCAATACCGGTTTCGGGGTGGTTGCGCAGAACCGCGGTCAGCGCCGCAACGGCGTCGGGTGCGACGACGGTATCGTTGTTGAGGAACACCACGTATTCGGGATCGGAGCGCATGGCGCGCCGGAACCCCTCGTTGTTGCCGCCCGCATAACCGAGGTTGCGATCGAGCACGAGCAGTTCCACGCCGGGAAAAGCCTTGCACACCGCGTCAGGGGAACCGTCGGCCGAACCGTTGTCCACCACCATCACCCGAATGCCTTGCGCGCGTACCGGTTCGAGCGAGCCGAGGCAGCGCAGGAGGTCCTCCCTGCCGTTCCAGTTGAGGACGATGACGACGGTTCCGGCGCTCATGAGCGTGCGACGGAGCTGATGAAAGCGGCGGCTTCGCCGGCAAACTGCTCCCAGGTATGGTCACCGGCATACTCCCTGACATGGCCGATCATCGCTCCCCGACGACTGTCGCCAAGAAACGCGACGACGGCGGCGGCAATGGCTTCGGGAGTGGCAGCCCCGGCTATCCACCCCGTTCTGCCCTGCTCCACCTCGTCGGCAAGCCCGCTGGCAGGGGTGACGATGACCGGAAGGCCGTATCCGTAGGCAAGCTGCACCACGCCGGACTGCGTTGCCCGACGGTAGGGAAGCACCGCGGCATCGGCGGCGGCGAAGTATCGGGCGGCATCGGCATCGGTTGCATATCCGGGTCGGAAGTCCACGTTTCGGGCTATGCCGAGCTGCCCCACCAGCTCTCTGTAGCCGGATTCGGGTTCGTAGAACTGCCCGGCAACCAGCAGACGGGTATCGGGATATAAGGCAAGGATGGAAGGCATTGCGCGAAGCAGCAGGTCGAGCCCCTTGTAGCGGCGAACGTAGCCAAAAAAAAGCAGCACGGAGGCCTCCTCGGCATAACCGAGAGTGCGGCGGGCTTCGTTTTTTTCAGGCCGCAGGCTGCCGGAGAACGGAGGATAGACCGGATGGTAGAGCCGGGTGACCGGTCCGGCGTTGCCGGCGGCGGCAAGCGCGCCGGACACTTCGCCGGAAAGCGTGATGAACCCGTCAGCCGATGCGAAGAGCAGCTTCTGCAGGAGCGGCTCGAACGCGAAGGGTTCGTGGGTGGAGAGATTGTGCAGCAGCACGACGGTTCTGATGCCGGAGAGCTTGCGGAGGACGAAAAACAGCGGGGCAAGCAGGCCGGTCCAGTAGGCGACAAGCAGCACATCGGGGCATTCGCGCTTCAGATCGCGAAGCAGGGTAAACCATGTCAGCGGATTGTATAAAACAATCACAGCACCCCCTCCATTGGCAGCACTCCGGTATTCGGGTACTTCGGGGGAGTGGCTGCCTGAGAGAATCGATGGATAAAGCTTTCTGAAACCGAAACGTCGGACGGCGTGCCCTTCAGCCTGCAGCTCGTCGGCAAGGAGGCCGCTGAAGCGGGATATCCCCCCCTTGAGGGGAAAAAAAGGAGAAATGAAGGCTATACGCAAAATGGAAACGGGATAGTGAAAACCTCTGGGGTCCTACTGCTCGCCGAACCCCTGCTCAAAAAACTCCACAAGCTGGCGCGAAGCCTCGTCGGCATCCTCGCCGTCAAGTTTAAGGGTAAGCTTCGTGCCTTTCGGGGCAGCAAGGCTCATGACGCCGATGATGGACTTGGCATTGATTTCCACTCCCTGCATTTCAATGAAAAAATCCGATTTGAAACGCGAGGCAAGCTTGACGACAGCTGCCGCCGGCCTGGTGTGCAAACCTGCATTGTTTCTTACAATAACTTCCCGAACAATCACGGCTTTCGAAAATTGAATGGATTGATGAATACGGTTCAGAATCTTTTTACCATGGCGATCTCATCACATGCCATGAGTTTCGGGCAGTGCGTGCAATCCCGCCAGATTTTCTGGGGAAAATACTCTTTTTTAATTTCAGAATATCCAAGACCCCCGAAAAAACCGGGATTCAGCGTCAGCACAAAAACTTCGGTAACCCCTTCCTCCTTCAGGATCTCCTCGGCTTTTTCTACCAGCATGCGTCCGGTGCCCTTTCTTTTGTGCTGCATCAGAACCGCTACGGAACGGATTTCCGCAAGTCTTGACGTATAAAAGGCAACCGCACAGCATCCGATGATCTTTCCATCGAGCTCCGCCACGAAAAAGTTGCGGATATTCTCAATCACGTTTTCAGCCGACCGTTCGAGCATGATGCCATCCCGTGCATACTCGGCTGTAAGGGCCGCAATGGCCCCGGCATCGGCAAGACGCGCATACCTGACGAAAACCCCGGACTCCACTGCGTTCACTCCTCCGCTCTCCTGTCAAGATACTTTTTATCGGAAGCGTGGGATGAAACCCTTACCCACAGCTCGTCTTTCAGCTCCCTGAGCCCGCTTCCGGTCACGCTCGAGATGGCAAGCATCGTCACATCGTCAAACAGTACAGGCATCCGGAAATCTTCAGGGGCAATATCCATTTTCGTTATGATGACGACTCTCGGCTTCAGAAGCAGGGCTTCGTCGAATCGCTTCATTTCATCAAGCAGGGTACAATAGACTGCTCCGATATCCGCGTCGTCGGAAGCAATGAGCAGCGCAAGCACTTTCGTGCGCTCGATATGGCGCAGAAACTGCAATCCGAGCCCCCGCCCCTCGGCTGCGCCCTCGATAATACCGGGTATATCGGCCATCACAAACGACTTGTACTCCTCGTGCCTCACGATGCCGAGGTTCGGCACCAGCGTGGTGAACGGATAATCGGCTATTTTCGGCTTTGCCGCGCTCAGTACCGAGATGAGCGTGGATTTTCCCGCATTGGGAAATCCCACAAGGCCCACGTCGGCCATCAGCTTCAGTTCGAACTCCAGCTCAATCTCCTCACCTTTTCCGGACGGCTCGGCAAATCTTGGAGCCTGACGGGTCGGCGTGGCGAAGTGCTGGTTGCCTCGCCCTCCCCTGCCGCCGGATGCGATGAGCACCTTCTCGTCATCAACAGTCAGGTCGGCAAGAATCTCGCCGGTTGCCGCGTTGCGCACAACGGTTCCGCAGGGCACATCAATAACGATGTCGGCTCCGTCCTTTCCGGTTTTCCGGGCCCCCATTCCGTGAGCGCCACGCGCTGCGCTGTAGTGTCGCTTGTACCTGAAATCGAGCAGGGTGGTGAGATGGCTGTTGGTCCTCAGCCAGACATGACCGCCCCTGCCCCCGTCTCCTCCATCCGGGCCGCCTTTGGGCACGAACTTCTCCCTGCGAAAACTGACACATCCTTTTCCGCCGTCGCCTGCATGCACCGATATAACCGCACTGTCAACAAACTTCACCCATCCACCTGCCTTTTTGAATACTCAATCTCTTTATGTATCGTTAGGAAATTCCTAACCAAACCATTGCATCAATGGCAAAAACCGCTTCCGAAGGGGAAAACGGGAAAAACCTTTCCATCGAGGAGCTTTTGGCCCGCCTCGAAGAGCTGACCCGAAGCATCGAGAACCCCGATACCGGCATCGAAAGTTCGATTGCCCTGTATGAAGAGGGCCTCGACATTGCCGGCCGGTGCAGGGAGCGGCTCCGGGAAGCAAGAAAGAAGATCGAGGTCATCAACCCCGATCTTGCAAAAACATGGCCTGAAAGCGCCCGCACCAAGGATCTTTTCGATTAGTTCCGCACAAGCCCCCCTGCATTGACCTCTCAGTTGTCGAGACGGCTTTTGAGCACCTCGTTGACCACCTGTGGATTGGCCTTTCCCTTCATGCGGGCCATGCACTGGCCCACGAAGAAGCCGAACAGCTTGGTTTTGCCCTCGCGGTAATCGGCAAGCTGCTTCGGGTTTGCGGCAAAAATCTCGTCTACCGTCGCCTCGATGGCCCCGGCATCGGATACCTGGGCAAGCCCTTCCTTTTCAACAATCTCTTCAGCCATCGAAGCATCGGTCTGCATCAGCTCGAACACCTGTTTGGCAATGGTGTTGCTGATCGCTCCCTTCGCGATAAGCTTGATCAGCCCGCCAAGCCGCTCCGGTGAAATCGCAAACTCCGCAATATCGAGATACTTCTCCTTCAGGGTGCGCATCACTTCGCCCATCACCCAGTTCGACGCGGTTTTTCCGTCTCCGCATGCGACGACGGCCCCTTCGAAATAGTCGGCTACTTCGCGTTCGACGGTCAGCACTCCCGCATCGTAGGCTGGAATACCGTACTCGCTGACAAAGCGCTCCGCGCGGGCTTCGGGAAACTCGGGAAGCTCCAGCCGCATTCTTTCGAGCATCTCCTGATCAACCAGAACCGGCACCAGATCGGGATCGGGAAAATAGCGGTAGTCGTGCGCGAACTCCTTGCCGCGCATGGAGCGGGTCTCACCCTTGTCGGCATCCCAGAGCCTCGTTTCCTGCACGATGGCACCACCGGCCTCGACGATGTCGATGTGACGCTGCATCTCGTATTCGATAGCCTTCTCGACATTCTTGAACGAGTTCATGTTCTTGATCTCGGTACGGATGCCGTACGCTTCGTCGCCGAACAGCCGTACCGATACATTGGCATCGCAGCGCAGGCTGCCCTCCTCCATATTGCCGTCGGAGATGCCGAGGTACTTGACGATCTGGCGAAGCTTCTGCAGATAGGCCGACGCCTCCTTCGCGGTACGGATATCGGGATAGCTCACGATCTCGAGCAGCGGCACGCCGCAACGGTTCACGTCGATATAGGTGTCCTGGCCGATATCGTGGATCGACTTGCCTGCATCCTCCTCGATGTGGATCCTGATCAGCCGGATATCACGGCGGCCATCAACGGTATCGATATGCAACAGCCCTTCGGTGCATATCGGTTCCTCGAACTGCGAGATCTGGTACCCTTTTGGCAGATCCGGATAAAAATAGTTCTTGCGGGCAAGAATGGAGCTGGGTGCAATCGTGCAGCCTGTTGCCAGACCAAGCTTGACGGCATCCTCGACCACGCGGCGGTTCAGCACCGGAAGCGCTCCGGGAAGGGCCAGACAGACCGGACAGACATTGCTGTTCGCAGGGTTGCCAAACCGCGTCGAGCATCCGCAGAACGCTTTACTGCTGGTATTGAGCTGACAGTGGACTTCGAGGCCCACGACAAGTTCGTACTTCATTGAAACAGTGACTCTTTCGGCACCTCGATGATACTGGAGCTGTGCCATTTAGTTTAAGTAACCTCGATCCTGCCAACCTGAGCCGGTACGGAGCAGCTCAGAGCGGCTTGTAGCTGAACTTCTGCCCTCCGACGGTGGCTTCAGCCATGACACCTGCCTTGGGTATGACAAAAATTGCCACCCCGTTGGAATAGTCGGTATTGGTAGCCATACCGGAGGTGACGAGCACGGCGGTTGCCTGGACGTTCAGCTCGAAATTACCTCTCTTGAAATTATCGAGATCCTCCTTGCCCTTGAAAAACACGATCTCGGCGAACGACTGCCCTCCAAGCTGGGGGCCGACATTCACCTGGGTGATTTTCGACGTGCCGATCAGCGAATTGAGCTCGTAGACATAGCCGCTGCCGTGCGCGCCGCCAAGCAGGATAAGCCCGCCCTTGTAAACGTCGTAAAACACCGCATAACCATACGCGTGCTGGAAAAACCGTTCAAGCTGCGGGGCGTTTTTTCTGAAAAACTCCACCGATTGCCGTCCATTATCCTCAACCCCCGGATCCCATCCGGCAAAGGCGCCCTGCAGAGCCGTTCCGGCAAGCATAAACACCAGCACAACGATCTTCATCATCTTCATCGTACCACTCCGTTTTTTGTTGCGTTAATAAAAACAAACCGAACAAAACATGCAATGTCATGCAACCTACAATGTATGAATTTCTGCAGAGAAAAGAGAATAGGGCAAGAGGTGCGCGTCAGGCAGTAATTTTCCTGCCCGCGGTTTACGCTGTTCCGCCTGCTTCGAGCTCGCGCTTGAGCGCTTCGCGCTCGATTTCGAGGCGGCGGATCTCGCGGTTCAGGCGGTCGAGCTCCTCGGGACTGCTGTCGATCTCGAGCCGCAGGCGCGATGATGCCTCGTCGATGAGATCGATGGCCTTGTCAGGCAGAAAGCGGTCGGAGATGTAGCGGTTCGAAAGTTCCGCAGCCGCCACGAGAGCCGCGTCCTTGATGCGGACGCCGTGATGGATTTCGTACTTCTCCTTCAGGCCGCGAAGGATGGATACCGTATCCTCCACGCTCGGCTGATCGACCAGGACTGTCTGGAAGCGCCGTTCGAGCGCCGCGTCCTTTTCAATGTGCTTGCGGTACTCGTCAAGGGTGGTGGCCCCGATGCAGCGCAGTTCGCCGCGGGCAAGCGCCGGTTTGAGGATATTGGCTGCGTCCATGGCGCCTTCGGCCGAACCCGCACCAACCAGCAGGTGGATTTCGTCGATGAAGAGAATCACCTCGCCGTCTGCCGCCTGCACCTCCTTGACCACGGCCTTCAGACGCTCCTCGAACTCGCCGCGGAACTTCGCCCCCGCAACAAGCTGTGCGATGTCGAGCGCAGCGATCTGCTTGCTCTTGAGGTTCTCGGGCACATCTCCGGCAACGATCCGCTGCGCGATCCCCTCAACGAGTGCGGTCTTGCCGACTCCGGGATCGCCGATCAGCACCGGATTGTTCTTGGTGCGGCGGCTGAGGATCTGCAGCACCCGGCGGATTTCGTCGTCGCGACCGATTACCGGATCGAGCTTTCCCCTTCGCGCCTCGTCATTCAGGTTGCGCGAGTACTTCTTCAGGGAGTTGTAGGTCTCCTCGGCACTCTGGCTTGTCACCCGCTGTGATCCCCTGATGGTTGCAAGCACCTTCAGGATCGCGTCGCGGTTCACGCCAGCGTCCCGCAGCATGCCCGAAACCTTCACGCCGGCCTCGCTCATGGCGATGAACAGATGTTCCGAGCTGATATATTCGTCTTTCAGGTTTTCAGCCTCCCTGAGGGCCACATCGAAAACCTTGCCGAGATTCTGTGAAATATACTGGCCGGTGGCCGACGCACCGGTCACCTTCGGAAGCCGATCGATTTCACGGTCGACTGCCGATAGCAGATTGTCCACCGAGGCTTCGAGCTTCTGCGCTATCTGGGCGGCGATGCTGGTGCGGTCGGAAAGCATCGTGTGAAGCAGATGTTCGGGCTCGATCTGCTGATGCTGCCGGCTTCCGGCAAGCGTGGCCGCGCCCTGCAGGGCCTCCTGGGCCTTCATGGTAAATTTGTTTGGGTCGAATTGCATCGTTCTTCAGGGTTTTTCGTTTTCTCAGGCGCCGGAACCCGCCCCTGGAAGGACCGGGCACGGTACAAATAATGGCATGGTCACAGGTAACCTGTTACAGTATAACCACCTGAACAGGAAAAAAGTTAACATCTCCACTGCGCCCTGCGGAAAAAAAGCGGCAGAATAAAAAAAGCCGCCGGCGGCTGGGCCCCCGGCGGCTGAAAACACTCCGGCCGCAACCGAATAAAACCGTTCAGGCGGCAGGCGGGTTCCCTGCTGGCGGCTTCGGCAGGTTCTTCATGAACGCATTGGTGACGAGCCGCATGATCTCTCCCCCTGTAACAAGCAGCTCGGCACTCCTCTCCTGGATATGGCGCTGGGTCGCCACCTGGTCCTTGAAAAAGGCCACGCTTGCGGCATCGTAATTGCCCTCGCTCACATAGTGGTCGATCACCTTTTCTGCTTCCGCGAAAGGCATGTTGAACACTTTCACGCCGAGTTTCGCCCGCTCTATCGGGTCGAGAATTTTCTGACCGGTATTCTGCTGCTCCATGGCATTGATGGTTAACGTCCCTGAAAACTGTAGCGTAACAACTGGTAATGTATGCAATCTTTCGTCAAGAAACCAGCAGGGAAAAAGGCTCAACCCTTGCGGACGTTTCTGCTGACGCGCAAAAACCTCTCGACAAGCAGCAGCGCCATTGCTCCACCGGGCAGACCGTGATAGAGCGGGGAGCCGCCCGAAGGCACCGGAACGGGACGCGAAGCTTCGACAATGCGCTCGATACGCTGCGCAACATGATCGTATACGGCATCCCCTCCCGCCGTATCGAAATACAACCCATTCGCCCCGACGGCAAGTTTCTCGAGCGTTGCAGGACTGAACCGGGTTCTGACGACAGCTCCGGCGGCATCCCTCCTGACCCCGCCCGGATACCGCGGATCCGGGACGAGGGCGTCTGTGCGGCTTCCGGCGCCCAGCACAAAAAGCGTGACGCCGGCTCGTTTGAGTTTTTCGGCAGCCGCCGCCAAGCCTCCCTCATGATCTTCACCGTCGCTGAGCAGCACGACAATCCGTTCGGGTGATGCGGCACCGTCGCCCCCTGCTCTTCGGGGTGCCGCAAATAACCGGAGGGCAAGATCGATCGCCGGAGCGAACGATGTCCCCTTCGTTTCGACGAGATCGGGGGAAGACGCGGCAAGCAGGGCATCGAAAACCTCCCGGTCGAGGGTGAGCGGACACTGCACCAGAGGGGAGCCGGCAAACAGCAGCAACGCCAGCCGTCCGTCACCGATGCGCGCGCCGATAAAGCGTGCGGCATCCTTTGCCCGCTCGAGGCGGTTTGAAGGAACATCAGCGGCAAGCATGCTGCCTGAAACGTCGAGCATGAACACGACGTCTGCCCCTTTGCGAAAAACCACCCGCTTTCCGCCGCAGAGCTGCGGACCGGTAAGGGCGAAAAGCAGGATGGCGATGGCGGCAAACTGCAGCATCAGGCAGAAAAACAGGCGGTTCTCTCCCCCCGCAGCGGCGGCGGGCCCCAGCCGTTCTCTGGCCTGCATCTGGCGCATGTAGCCGTATCCGAAAAGCACCGCCAGGGGAATCAGCAGAAGCAGATAGCCGGAATTGTCAGGCCAGGCGAAACACATGGGCACGATGATTTTGTTAGGGAATCCGCAGCAGCCTGGTATTCGATACCATTATTTCAAGAAGCAGCAGCACGACAGCCGGCACGAGAAATTGCAGGAACAGCGCGGATTTTCTTCTGGTCACGGGACTTGAAAGCGGGCTTTTTTCCAGGTGGTCGATGGACCGGAAGGTTCCGGCAAGCGATGCCTTGCCCCCGGAGCGGAAATACCTTCCACCTGTCGATTCAGCCACACGGCGCAGCTCTTCTTCGTGCAGGTCCGAAGGGCCGTCGCTTCCCGATCCTGCTCCGACCGTATAGATCCTGATCCCCTGACGGGCTGCAAGGGAGGCCGCAGTGAGGGGATCGATTTCTCCTGCATTGGATGCACCGTCGCTGAAGAGGATCACGATTTTCTGTGCCGACTCGGATGCCTTGAGACGGTTGAGGGCGACAAGAATCGCCGTACCGACAGCCGTCCCTTCGTCCCGGATCACTTCGGACGTGACGCTCTCGATCAGCGCACTGGCGACACGATGGTCGAGCGTGAGAGGACAGAGTGTATACCCTTGCGCCTTGAAGACCACAACACCGATGCGGTCGTTTTCGTGTCCCTCCACGAACTCCCGGGCGACATCCCTGAGTGCATCAAGCCGGCTGCGTCCGTCCGCATCACGCTGGAGCATCGACTCCGAAATATCGAGCGCAAGCACGATATCGATTCCGCGCGACCGGGCAACAGTCGCTTCCTCCACGAAGTACGGACGGGTCATGGCAAGCACGCAGAGTGCCAGCGCACTCCACCGCAGCCAATCCGTCAGATTCCGCTGCACCGGCTGCGCCTCGAACCCATCGCTGCGCAACCGGTCGATATCGGGAAACATGAGTGCCGCCAACCGGCCTTTTTTCCGGCGAAGATGCAGCAGCAGGATCGCAAGGACAAGCACCGGAAACAGCAGCAGCCAGAACGGCTCCTCCATGCCGGGGCGGGGAATATGGGATAGCCAGTCCTGCATAGATCAACAATCAGTTGATGACAATTGCCTGTCGCAACGACAGGCGGAAAACATTACAGGGCCCCCTGGTTCCGTCCCGAGCGCACGATTTCCTCGGCCTGACGGATCGAGTTTCGGGACTCCTCGGCGCTGGGACGGCTGTCTGCGAATTTCACGAGATCGGCCTGCCGCAGCAGGGTCATGATTGCATCGAAGGACGAAACCCCGAGCTTGCGGAGATCCCGCTCGATCTCCTGCGTCACGGCTTCGAGCGCCCTGATGCGATAGTGCCGCTCGAGATATTCACGCATGACGGCGCTCAGCTCGGCATGGCATTCGGCCGGCGGCATGCCGCCCGAAAGCCGGCTGCCGAGCCTGCGGAGCTTGCGGCCCGCCACTTGCGCGGGATCGACGGTTTCGGCGAAAAAACGCACTTTGCGCTTGACGAGAAACAGCACCAGAAGCACCGCTCCTGCCAGACCGAATGCGGCAAAGACAAACGGCATGACCAGGAGAAAAGGAAACACCGGCTGCAGGGGCGGCTTGAGCGGACGCAACCGCTTCACATCAGGCGACGTGAGGGTCTTCACGAAAACCGCCGCGTCCGGCCGGTACAGCTGCGTACCGGTAACATGACCTTCCTGGTCGCGATACACAAGCCGGAAAGCCGGCATGCGCTGCTTTCCGGAACCGAAAACCGCGAGATCCAGCACCGTTCGCTCTTCGCCAAGCGCAGGGGATACCCTGGAGGAGAAGTGCCGGCGTCCGGCAAGCATGAAGGGACTGAGGGCCGCTGAATCGGGCAGTTCAACGTCCGTCAGCATGTCGCTGCCGCGGCGGACACGAATCGTCATGGTAACCCGTTCGCCGGCATAGACACTGTCGGGGACCACGGTTACGCTTGCCTGGAGAGAATCAGGCCGGGGGGGCGCCCCAAGGAGAACCGGCGAGCAGGCGAACACGGACAGCAGCAGCAACAGCAATGCTGAACCGGCAACTCCCGGATGTTCAGTACTTTCTTTCACGATACCGGAAAAATGAGTTCAGTTCACTGATGAAGGAGCGTCCGGTATCGAGACGCACGGTATCGATCTTCATGCGCACAAGCTTTTGACGAAGCTCTTCGGCCTGACGCTGCTGTCTTTCCCCATACCGTGCGCGTGCTTTGCGGCTTCCGGCATCCAGGGTAATGCGGGCGCCTGTTTCGGGGTCCTCGAGATCGAGCAGGCCGGTTTCGGGAAGTTCACGTTCGAGCGGATCACCGATATGCATGAGCACAAAGTCGTGCCGGGCATTGAGCAGCTTCATGCCCCGTTCGTAATCGCAGTCCATCAGATCGCTGAGCAGGAACACGATGGCCTGCCGTTTCCGGATATGACCAACAAACGACAGGGCCGCCCCGATGTCGGTTTTCCTGCCCCGGGGCTTCATCCGGAACAGCTCGTCGAGTATCATGAGCACCTGCTGCCTGCCCTTGCGCGGAGGAATGAAGGTCTCCACCCTGTCGGTAAAGATCACCAGCCCCACCTTGTCGTTGTTCAGGATGGCACTGAAGGCCAGCACGGCGCTCACCTCCGCAGCAAGATCCCGCTTGCTTTTCGGGCCGCTGCCGAACAGCATGGATGCCGAGGCATCGACAAGCAGCAGCATGCTGCGCTCCCGTTCTTCGCTGAAAAGCTTGACGTAAAGCTCATGCTTGCGGGCCGAGGTGTTCCAGTCGATGGTGCGGACATCGTCGCCGTACTGGTACTCGCGCACGCTCTGGAATTCGATACCCCTGCCCTTGAACGAGGAGTGGTACTCGCCGCTGAAAAGTTCCGAAGCCAGACGTCTCGAACGGATCTCGATCCTCCGGATAGCATCAGGAATCTCCTTCGGACCCTTCATCCCCTCTTGCGGTGTCAGCATCATCACTCTTATCCTTGCATGGTTGGCAGCAATGCATACGCTTACGGCACCTGCACGTGCTGGAGAATCTCCCGGATGAAATCGTCGGTCCTGACGTTTTCGGCTTCGGCCTCGTAGCCGGGAATGATCCGATGGCGCAGGGTCTCGTATGCCACGGACTTCACGTCCTCGGGGGTTATATAGGCCCTGTGCTGCAGGAATGCATGGGCCTTCGCGGCAAGCAGCAGGAAAATCGAGGCTCTCGGGGAAGCACCGTATTCGATCATGGATTCGAGCGATGCAAGCCCGTAACCGGCAGGCTTTCGGGTGGCGAACACCAGATCGACGATATAGCGCTGCACCCGGGGATCGACGTAGATCCGGTCGATCAGCCTCCGGGCCGCGGCGATGTCGCCGGCCCGGACCACGGCCCGGACTTCCGGCATGTCGCCTGAGGCGGCCGCATGCTGCATGATTTCGAGTTCTTCGTCATACGAGGGATAATCCACCATGACTTTCATCATGAAGCGGTCAACCTGCGCCTCGGGCAGCAGGTAGGTGCCTTCGTGCTCGATGGGGTTCTGGGTAGCCAGCACCATGAACGGCTGGGGAAGCGGAAAGGTGCTGCTGCCGATGGTGACCTGCTTTTCCTGCATGGCTTCAAGCAGCGCCGACTGCACCTTTGCTGGTGAGCGGTTGATCTCGTCGGCAAGAATCACGTTGGCGAACACCGGCCCCTGACGGGGGTGGAACTCCATATCCTTCGGATTGTAGACCATGGTGCCCACAAGATCGGCAGGGAGCATGTCGGGAGTGAACTGGATGCGCTGGAACCGGAGGTCCATGGCTGCGGCGAAGGTTCGTACAATCAGGGTTTTGGCAAGGCCCGGCACGCCTTCGAGAAGAATGTGCCCCCCGGCAAGCAGGGCGATGAACACCCGCCGGATCACCTCCTTCTGCCCGATGATGCGGGAAGCGATCTGCTCCTCCGCACGGTCGAGAAACGCCGATGCCGCGGCTATTTCCCGACCCAGTTCCTCAAGCCCCGCTGCATGCTGCATAGGTCTTCCATCCGTTTGTGGTTTTCAAAAAACCGCCGGAAACGTTCCGGTTCGGACCGTTACGGCTTTCTGTACAGCTTCCTGAACCCGAGAACCAGCAACGCGATGCCTGCAAACAGGGCAGGCCAGGTATAGAAGTCGGGAATGTAGAATCCGCTGTTCAGAATGCCGACATCGGGAGCCAGGAGCAGAATGAGATCCGCGCCGAGAAGAATCATGAGCACCCCCGCAAAGCTCACCTTGACCGCCGGTTTGCTATTGTTTACCGGTTTGTTAGCTTTTGCCATACCTTCAGAGAAAATGATACCATGAATATTTTAGGAATTGAAACCAGCTGCGACGAAACCTCGGCTGCGGTGCTGCTTGACGGAAAGGTGGGCTCAAACGTTATCAGCTCACAGCTCTGCCACACCGGTTTCGGCGGAGTTGTGCCGGAACTCGCCTCAAGAGAACATGAGCGCATGATCGTCTCCATTGTCGAGCGTGCAGTAACTGAAGCCAATATAACGAAAAATGAGCTCGATTGCATAGCTGCCACCGCAGGACCCGGACTCATCGGCGCCGTTATGGTAGGGCTCTGTTTCGCCGAGGGAATGGCCTTCGCGCTTGGCATTCCGTTCGTACCGGTGAACCATATCGAGGCCCACATGTTTTCTGCGTTCATTCCCGAATCGCCGGATCACCAAACGCCGGAAGGTCCGTTCATGGCACTGACCGTCTCGGGAGGCCATACGCTGCTCTCGCTCGTGCAGGAGGATCTGTCGTATGAAGTGATCGGCAGAACGCTTGACGACGCGGCAGGTGAAGCCTTCGACAAAACCGGCAAGATGCTTGGCCTCGCCTATCCTGCAGGACCGGTGATCGACCGGCTCGCCGCCTCGGGAGATCCCGGTTTTCACGATTTCCCGAAAGCACTGACCTCGCAATCGCAAACCAGCAGAAACTACCGGAACAATTTCGATTTCAGTTTTTCCGGCCTGAAAACCTCGGTACTGACCTGGTTGCGGAAACACCCGCCGGAGTTCATCGAGGCCCGCCTGCCCGACATCGCGGCATCCATACAGCATGCCATTGTCAGCGTTCTTGTCGAAAAAACCATCTCGGCAGCGCAGCACTACCGGGTGAAGGCTGTTTCCGTCGCGGGAGGTGTCAGCGCCAACTCTGCCCTGAGAAGCGCCATGCAGGATGCCTGCCTGCGGCACGGCATGGAACTGTACATCCCGGGAACGGTCTACTCGACCGACAATGCCGCAATGATTGCTTCGCTTGCCGCTCTTATGCATGCCAAAGGCGCTGCAGCAAAAAACCGTTACGACGTAGCTCCGTTTGCAAGTTTTGGCGCACGGCGCCCCTAAGGCATCATTGAAATAGTCAGGTTAATACCGTACATTAGAATTCACTTTACAGCAAAGCGTATCGAACAATCAAGACGCCTTTTTCATCATCATACACTCTATCATGCACGATTTCATCTTCTCAATGCTGCTCTTCGCTCCTCCCGCAGGAGGCCAGAATCCCAATCCCTTCATTCAGCTTGTCCCGCTCGTCCTGATCTTCGTTGTCTTCTACTTTTTCATGATACGTCCCCAGCAGAAAAAACAGAAGGAACGGGAGACCGTACTCGAAAGTTTAAAAAGGGGCGACAGGGTCGTTACCATAGGCGGCATGCACGGCACGGTTGCCGGCATCGATACGGAAAAGAAAACCGTTCTTCTGCAGGTCGGCGACAACCTGAAAATCAAGTTCGACCGCACGGCAATAGCCAATGTCGAAAAACAGGAATCCGGCGACAAACTTACCACTACGAAGGAATAACAAAAAAGCATGCAAGAGACACTGGCACTACTGGTTCTGGAAAACGGCTCCGTTTACAGGGGAACGGCATTCGGGCACATCGGGGAAGCAGCCGGAGAAGTGGTCTTCAACACCTCGCACACCGGCTACCAGGAAATTCTCACCGACCCATCCTATGCGGGTCAGATGGTGGTAATGACCTATCCGCTTATCGGCAATTACGGCGTCACACCAAACGACAACGAATCGTCGAAAGTGTGGGCGTCGGCCTTCATCGTCCGGGAAGCATCGCATATCCACAGCAATTTCGAGGCCTCAGGAAGCCTTGACGCTTACCTGAAGCAGGCGAAGGTGATGGGACTTGCCGGCATCGACACCCGGAAACTTGTTCGCGAAATCAGGGAAAAGGGCGCGATGAGGGGAGTCATCTCCACGCTTGACCTCAATGCCGAAAACCTGAAGCAGAAGGCGCTCGGCATACCGGAAATGACCGGACAGGATCTGGTAAAAACCGTTACTGCAACCAGAAGCTACCGGCTCGACAAACAGGACGCCCGCTACCATGTGGCCGCTTTTGATTACGGCATCAAGAACAACATCCTGCGCATCCTGCAGAACTGCGGATGCCGTGTGACGGTGCTGAATGCCGCAACACCGTTTGAAGAGGTGCTGAAACTGAACCCCGACGGAGTCTTTCTGTCGAACGGCCCCGGCGACCCTTCCGCAGTAGGCTACGCCATCGATACCATCAGGGCGATTGCCGAATACAACCGCACCACCAGGCCCCTGCCGGTATTCGGCATCTGCCTGGGACACCAGCTGCTTTCGCTGGCGTTCGGAGCGGAAACCTACAAGCTGAAATTCGGCCATCACGGCAGCAATCATCCGGTAAAAAATCTTGAGAACAGGAGAATCGAGATCACCTCGCAGAACCACGGTTTCGCGGTGAAGATGGACTCGCTGCCCGAAGATATCGAAATGACACACCTCAATCTCTACGACCAGACCGTCGAGGGAATCAGGCATCGCTCATTGCCGTGCTTCTCGGTGCAATACCATCCTGAAGCCGCACCGGGCCCGCACGATTCTCACTACCTTTTCGACCGGTTCACCGAGATGATGGACAAGGCGAAAAACTGATTGCAGGCTCTCTCTTTAACCATACTAACCCTTTTCCGAAGAGATGAAAAAAAGACTGTTCACACCGGGACCCACCCCCGTGCCTGAAAATGTCATGCTTCGCATGGCGGCGCCCATCATCCATCACAGGAACCCCGAGTTCATGGAAATCCTTACCCGTGTGCACGAGGATCTCAGGTATCTCTTCAGAACAACCCAGCCGGTCGTGGTGCTGAGCTGCTCAGGCACCGGCGGCATGGAAGCGGCTGTTTCAAGCCTCTTCAAATCAGGGGAAAAGGTCATCACCGTCAACGCCGGCAAATTCGGTGAACGCTGGGGACAGCTGGCGCGGGTTTTCACCGGCAACTGCATCGAGGAAAAGGTGCAGTGGGGCACGGCAATCCAGCCCGAGCGCATGGCGGAACTGCTCGCGCAGCACCCCGATACCCGTGGCGTCTGCCTTACCCACTCCGAAACCTCCACCGGTACGGCTGCCGACATCAAGGCCCTGTGTGCATTGATCCGGGAAAAATCGGATGCGCTCATTCTCGTTGACGGCATTACCGCCATCGGCGCCCACGAATTCCATTTCGACGACTGGGGTGCGGATATCTGCATCACCGGCTCGCAGAAAGGGCTCATGATGCCTCCGGGACTTGCCCTGGTGGCAATTTCGGAAAGAGCGCAGGATGTCATCAACACCCACACCCATACCCAGCAGTTTTACCTGAGCCTGAAAAAAGCCCTGAAATCGCATGCAGCCGAAGACACCCCGTTCACTCCGGCAGTCTCTCTGGTTATCGGACTGGACGAAGCGCTGCAGATGGTCAAGGCGGAAGGCATCGAAAACATCTGGAAACGCCATGAGCGCCTCGCAGCTGCCTGCCGCGAGGGATGCAGCGCACTCGGCATGAAGCTCTTCAGCAACTCCCCATCATTTGCCGTGACCCCGGTCTGGCTTCCCGAAGGGGTGGACTGGTCGGCATTCAACAAGGCGCTGAAACAGAAAAACGGAATCACGGTCGCGGCCGGTCAGGATGAATACAAGGGTAAAATCTTCCGCATCTCCCACCTCGGCTTCTATGATGAACTCGACATGCTGACGGTTATCGGCGGCCTGGAACGAGCCCTCAAAGACATCAACTTCGATTTCGAAGTCGGAGCGGGTGTCAGTGCCGTGCAGAAAGCGTTCCTCGGAAACTGACCGGCAAGAAAAGCGGCAACTTCACGAAAGCCGCCGGGCAACCCTGCCTGGCGGCTTTTCCTTTTTTCTTCTTTGCGTTTCCTGCTCTATCTTGCAAAAAAAGGATCTCCTGCATGACAATGCCATACTCCATCCTGCTGCTTTTCACCGCGGCATTTTCCCTTTCGGGAGAACTCATGCACTACCGCACGATGCAGGAGGCGAACGGACATTTCAGAAAAGGCGATTATTTCCGGGCGGAACAACGTTACCGCAATGCCATCGTTTCCGCTTCGAAAGATGGGGAAAGGGTGACCGCACGCTTCAATCTCGCCGTCAGCCTTGCCATGCAGCGAAAGTATCGTGAAGCCATCGGGCTGTACCGCACTGTCGCCATGAAGCCGGGTGAAAAAAAAATGCGGAATCTCTGTCGATACAACGAAGCCACCTGTCTTGCCCGCCTCGCCATGGCCGAAACCGGAACGGATCCGAAAAGAGAACTGCTTGAACAGGCACTCGAAGGGTATGCTGCCGTGCTGTTCGAAGAACCCGACGAGACCGATGCACGCATCAACTACGAAATCGTCTACCGCATGCTTCAGAAGCTGAAAACCCCGCCGTCCCGACACCCGGAGGACGGGAGTGAAAAAAGCGGCAACGGTACGGCATCGAATGCAGGCATGAAAACTGCGGAACGGATTCTTGAAAATGCCCAGTTGCAGGAAAACAGCCTGCTGCGCCGGCTTCCCCGTGCAAGCGGAGAGGAAAGGGCTTCCTCCAAAAACCGCAAGGACTGGTGAAAAGCCGCATGAGTCGCCAAAAACAGGTACTGCTGGTTTTTCTCCCCTCCGATAGCGGTGTTGACGGAGCCCGATCCCTCTATGCCGAGCCGGAAAAAAGCATGCCGGTGCAGTGGTTCAACCGGTCGGTCAGGAAACTGATCAAGAAGAGCCAGTTCGCCATACCACCCCTCTCCCTGATGATTCTCAGCTCGATCAGTGTCCCGGGTGTCGAGCAGCGCATATGCGACATGCGTTTTGAGGATTTTCCGGACGCTGTCCACTGGGATCTCGTGGGCATCAGCGTGCAGACCGGCATGGCAAGAAAGGCGTTCGAGCTTGCCGACAGGCTCCGCGGGCAAGGAGTGATTGTCATTCTCGGAGGAGCGCACGTCACACTCTTCCCCGATTCCTGCCGCGCGCATGCCGACATTCTGGTGCATGGTGAAGCCGACGACCTGTGGAAAGAGGTGCTTGAAGATCTGAAAGCAGGCACCCTGAAAACGGACTACAGATCCGACCGGTTCCCTGACCTTTCCCTTGCCCGGCCGGTCAGTAAAAGCGCTCTGGTCAAGAATCGCTATTTCACAACCAACCTGATACAGACCGGACGCGGCTGTCCCTACAACTGCGATTTCTGCAACGTTCACGTCCTGAATGGTCACTCGCTCAGAAGAAGAAGCGTCAGTGATATCGTTGACGAGGTCGCCCGGTTCCGGAAGCAGGACAGGCGTATTTTCTTTTTTGTCGACGACTCCATCAATGCCGATCCCGCCTATGCCGAAGAGCTGTTCAGGCGTCTTGTCCCCCTGCAAGTCAGCTGGTTCGGACAGGCCACCACGACGCTCGGCCAGCAGCCCCGGCTGCTCGAGGTTTTTGCCCGCTCCGGATGCCGGGCGCTGCTTGTCGGCATCGAGAGCATCGAACCGGAAAGCCGCAATGCGCACCGCAAAACCCAGAGCCGGGTGACCGAACTCGCCGCAGCGATAAAAAACATCCGCAGTGCCGGCATCAGCCTTTACGGCAGCTTCATCTACGGTCTCGACGGGGATACGCTTGAAACGCCGGCGGCAATCCTCGACTTCGTCAGGGAAACCGGACTCGATGTTCCGGGCATCAACATCCTCCGGCCGACTCCAGGCACCAGGGTTTTCGAGCGGCTCAGACAGGAGGGTCGCCTGCTCTTCGACTCCGAAGACAGCACAGCTTTCCGCTACACCTTCGGCCAGGAGATGCTCTACCGGCCGAAGAACATCCCGCTCGACGCTTTCGTGGAAAGCTACGCCGAGTTGACCGGAAGACTTTTCACCACCGCGCAATCCGTCCGGAGAGGCCTCGGTGCGCCAAGTGCAAAAACCGCCGTACTCTTCTTCAACCTCTTCTACACCCACCTCTACGGGCTCTCGCGCAACGACCTCCGCAAACAGCTCCTGTGCCGGTCAGCGTAAAAAATGATTTTGCCTTACGGCAAATAATTCCTAAAATTATACCCGCTACGAAATTCAGTACCTGTCACAACCATCATTAACCACCTCTTTAACTGGAGAACACCATGAAACGCTTTCTGCCTGTTTTCGCTGTAGGCATGCTCTGCCTTGGCGCCTGCAACCTTGAGAAACCGCCGGCCAAGCTCGAATTCCCTGAATCCAAGGAAGAAGCTGCGGCTCCTGCCGAAACCGCGGCTCCGGCAGAAGCTCCCGCCGCGGAAGCCCCTGCCGATCCGAAACTTGCCGCAGGCAAAACCGTTTACGAAACCAAAGGGTGCAACGGGTGCCACGATGCCGGCATGATGGGCGCTCCGAAACCCGGTGACAAGGCCGCATGGAAAGACCGCATTGCCCAGGGTGTTGATGTCATGACGAAGAAATCCATCGATGGATTCACCGGCAAAGGCGGCATGATGCCGGCTAAAGGCGGCAACGCGGACCTTACCGATGAAGAGGTGGCCAACGCAGTAGCTTATCTGGCTGAAATTTCCAAATAAGCTGCCTCAATCGCGGTTTCGGATATCGCGAGCAAAAGCGGAACACCCCGGTCAGGAGTGTTCCGCTTTTTTGCGCTACTCTATGGCTATATAGGCATAAAATATTCGCCGGCGGTTTGGAAGGCCGGATTTTTAATGCTAAAATATCCAGCTTGAGATTTTTTGCATAACCGGCACACAACCAATCATCAACAATCTTTTAATTCTTGCAAGGGAGGACTCTATGTCTCGTTTCGTATCCGCTGCTTTTTGCGCCCTGTTTGTTATGTCTTTCAGCCTTACCGATGCTCACGCCGCGACAGGAAAAGCAATCCATGACGCCAACTGCGCTTCATGCCATGGCGCAGGCATCATGGGCGCTCCGAAAACCGGCGACAAGGCCGGATGGGCTCCCCGTATCGCCCAGGGCATGACTGTGCTGGTCGACAAATCCATCAAAGGATACCAGGGCAAGAAAGGCATGATGCCTGCCAAGGGTGGAAACACCAAACTCACCAACGCCGACGTCAAACTCGCCGTCGAGTACATGGTCAGCGTAAGCAAATAAGCGCTTGCAGATTTTTTTCAGCAAAAGGCGGGTGTACAGCCCGCCTTTTCTGTTTCTGACGCACCCAGAATCCTCTCGGTGAAATCCCGACACGCATACGATATCTTTTCACCTGCCCTTGTTTTCCGCATCAGGCTCCTCCAGAACAACCTTTTCGTATATTGACCTGCACAACGTTCACAAACGGGAAAAGGAGCACCGATGGATATGCAATCAGGCGAGATGCTGGGATTCGCGGCAGGAGTGATTACCACGCTCGCTCTCCTGCCGCAGGCGCTGAAGATCATCACGACGCGACAGACGCGCGACATCAGCCTGCTCTGGGCACTGAGCATGAACGTCGGACTGCTGCTCTGGCTTCTCTACGGCCTTCAGAAAAACGATTCTCCCATGATAGCCGCCAACAGCATATCGCTTGTCCTGCTCCTCGTCATTCTCCTTTTCAAACTCCGCTACCGGTAAGGGAAACCAATGGCTCCTGATGGAAAAACCCGTGAAAAAACGTACATATCCTTACCGTCAACCATAACCATTCTGATGGACCGATGCATACACTCCATACCGGTTTTATCGGCACCGGACGAATCGCCCGGGCACTGATCGCCGGACTTGCGGCAAAAGAGGACATGCGGCTGTACGGTTACGATACGCTTCCGGCAGCTATCGAAAGCATCACGGAAGCCTATCCCGTCGAGGCATGCCGCTCCATCGAAGAACTTTCCGGAAAGGCCGGGGTGATCATCCTTTCGGTGAAGCCCTACCAGATAGAGGATGTACTCGGCGAACTCAAACCTTTTCTTACCGAACGTCATCTTCTTGTCAGCGTGGCAGCAGGCATTTCATCTGAATTCATCCGGCATCACACCGGCGAGGAGATAAAGGTCATCCGGGTGATGCCCAACACTCCGGCATTTGCCGGTGAAGGGATGACCGCTCTGTGCAGGGGGGAAGGAGCGACAAGACAGGACCTCGAGCTTGCCGACGGGCTCTTCCGCGCTATCGGAAGAACCGTGGTACTCGGCGACGAACGGCTCATGGATGCGGCCACCGCCCTCTCCGGCAGTGGCCCGGCTTACATGTTTGACATCATCGCATCACTGGCCGATGGAGGGGAACTGCAGGGACTCTCCCGCAAGGACGCCCTGCTCCTTGCAGCACAAACCATGTACGGTGCGGCGAAAATGGTCCTCTCCGGCAGCAAAAGCCCGGAGGAGCTTGTCAGCGAGGTAACCACTCCCGGCGGCACGACCGAGGCGGGGCTGAAGGTGATGCATGAGCGGAACATCCGGCAGATTCTTGTCGATACGGTGTCGGCAGCTGCCACCCGTTCGCGTGAACTGATGAAATAAGATAACCGCTGAAGGGCCCTTATGCGGAAAACCGTTTTCCGACACGCTCAGGGCATCATGATCCTGATTGTTGCCGTTCTGTCCTGTGTTGCAGGCACGGGCGGCAATGGCGCCCCCAAGGAAGGGAACACGCCGTTCCTCCGCACATCGCTCTCCGGCAACACCCCATTGACCGGGGAGGAGGTGCTGCTGACCTATACGCTTTATTTCACGGGGGACGCGCCCCAGGTTTCCGATGTTTCCGGTCCTGCCATGGGTGGCTTATGGCATGAGGAGATCGACCCCGGCCGGTATGTCCAGAGCCGACCGGTGACCATTGACGGCATCGTTTACCGGAGCGCGGTCATCCGGCAGTTCAGGCTTGCAGCCCTTCAGAGCGGACGTATCGTGATCGAGGGGTATCGGCTGCAGTGCATCGTTCCGGGCCCATCATCCGCATCCGCAGGCCGCACGATTCTCCTTGAAGCCCCGTCCGTCATCATGCAGGCCAGACCGCTTCCTGCGCCTGTTCCGGAAGGATTCAGCGGAGCAATCGGCACCTTTTCCCTGAACGTGACCGCAGACCGGACAACCGCCAGGGCCGGTGAGCCGGTAACCGTGACCTCCACGATAAACGGACGGGGAAACCTTTCAACCCTCGAAATGCCTGAACTTGCAGTTCCTCCCGCCATGCACCGGAGACCTGCTGTCATCTCGGCACGCATCGGAAGCGGCAAAACCGTTTCATCAGGCTCCATCGTTTCAGAGGTGATCCTGTATCCGCAGATCGCGGGGAAAACAACCATTCCTCCGGTACGGTTCACCTTTTTTGATCCCGAACATGCCCGCTACCTGACGATCTCTTCACAACCGGTAACCATAACGGTGCCCGGAACGGAAAATGCCGGGACAGCGGTTGCGCCGTCTGCGGAAACAGGCGAACCGTCCGCAGAAAACAGGAACATTCCGGTATCGCTGCCCATGGCAGGCACAGCGGTTGCCGTGGTTCTTGCCCTCATAGCGCTCTTCATGCTCGGCAGGAAAAGAACCGGAAAACTCCCGAAGCGGAGAGGTGAAAACAGTCCGATACCCGCCGCTAACAGCTCTGAAACTCCGGAAACAGCGCGGGCTGCACTCTATGCTGTCATAAAACAGAAGGGGGTCATGAAGCCGGAGAGCCTGACAAGAGAGCAGCTTCGCCGTGAAATGTTCAGGAACAACATCCCGGAAACGACCTGCGAAGAGATCGAAAAGCTTTTCGAGTCGATAGATCGTCTGCTCTACAGCCCTTCCGGGGCATCGGAAAAGGAGATCGACCGGGTCAGAACAGAAACCGGCACCCTGATCGGAAAACTGCTCCAGCCTCAGGGGATATCCCGGAAACCGTTCACCCGCCGGCAAGCGAGCGCCAGGGAAAAAGGGAGCAGGTAACCGGCGTGCCTGCCGGAAGAGCTTCCGGAGAGGGTGGCGCTTCAATGATACCGTTCGATCCGGCAAGTGCGGTCATCATATGCGACTCGGTTTTCGGGCTGACCCTGCAGAAAAGCTCTCCCCGATCCGAACGGATGAAACCCGCAAGAAAACGGTGCCGGCTTCTGTCGGCCGGAAACGGTTCATCGAGCCGGGTGACAACCTTTTCCGGAACCTCCCTGCCCTGTTGCAGGCAGAGAGCGGGAACCACGTATTCGGAGAAGCAGATCATGGCTGAAACCGGGTTTTCCGGGCTTCTGGGCGACGGTCCAGAACCGCGGTTCCACACCGGCTTCACAGAGCAGATCCTGAACATAGTCGTATTCGCCGGTTGAAATGCCCCCTGCCGTCAAGAGCATTCTTCAGCACCCTGCGCAGCGCATCCCGGTCATCAGGAGAGTGCAGGAGCGCTGCGGGTTCGACGCCCCATGCGCGGGAAAGGGACTCCATCATGCTGCGGTTGCTGTTGTATATTTCCGCCGCCCCTTCAAGAGGCTCACCGGGAAGCCGCCGTTCGCTGCCGACCGTCACCAGCGCAAGGGAGGGCAAACCGCCGACCAGCGCTCCGGCAATACCAAAGGCCGCAAGCACGGCGATCTCCCCGGCGCAAGCACGGTGCCTGCGGAAAGAAGCCGTGATCCCTCTTTGACCTCTTCTCCTGCGTAGCGGATATTGGCCCCTTTTTTCGGTACGGAATAGATATCCACCTGGCGGGTATTGAAACCGCTGGTCTGTTCGAAGGGAATAACCGTATCGGCGCCTTCCGGCAGGGGAGCTCCGGTCATGATCGGCGCACATGTTCCCGGCATAACGGTCTCTTGCGGAACGGCACCGGCCGCCACTTCCGTGATGACCTGCAATCTGGCAGGAGCGTCCGCAGATGCCGTCGCCACGTCATCCCGACGCAGGGCAAAGCCGTCCATGGCGGCGTTGGTGAAGCGGGGCATAGCGAACGGCGCGGCAACATCTCCGGCAAGCACACGGCCCTGCAGGCGGGAAAGCTCCAGGCACCCGGCTGGCAGTGGAGTGACCGTGTCCCTGATGATTCTGCGGGCTTCCTCAACGGTAATCATCATGGGTGGCCCTCCCCTTTAAGCATTGCAAAGGCATGGAACACAGCGGGCACCAGCACTTCGAGCGCGTCACAGGCAGCTCCCGGGCTTCCGGGAAGACAGACCAGCAGCGAGTTCCCGATCGTACCGGCAGCAAGCCTGGAGAGCATGGCGGTTCTGGTTTTTCCCTGACCCCAGCTGAAGAGCGCCTGCTCGATGCCCTGCAGCCGCCGGGTAAACTTCGGCTGGAGTGCCTCGACCGTCACATCCCTTGGCCCGAGGCCGGTACCTCCCGATGTAACGATCAGTTCCACGCCTCCGGCAACCCACTCGTCTACGGCGGCTTCGATCTCCTCCTTCCGGTCGGCGACAACCCTCAGTTCTTCGACAGGACAGCCTGCCGCCTCGAGACCTTCGCGCAGCAGCATGCCGGAACGGTCCTGCCCCTTTCCCGAAGCGATGGAGTCGGAAAGCACGAGAATCGAGGTTCTCGGTCTGTACTCCGTTGAATGCTGCCGCTTGCCTCCGGTTTTCACATCAAGCCGTATGGAGCCGATCTCCATTGCGGTATCGACAGCCTTGCACATGTCGTAAATCGTCAATGCAGCAACCGAAACCGCCGTGAGAGCCTCCATCTCCACTCCGGTGGCTTCCCTGGTCTTTGCCGTTGCCGATATGGCGATCCGGTCGTCGAGAACGGTAAAGGAAATATCTACCCATGAAAGGTTGAGCTGATGACAGAGCGGTATGAGGTGGGCGGCCTGTTTTGCCGCCTGGATACCGGCAAGCTTTGCCGCTGTGAGTACATTGCCTTTGGGCAGGGCATGCGCTGCAAGCAGGCGGAGGGTTTCCGGATTCATGGCTATGACTCCGGAAGCCGTCGCGCTCCGTACGGTTCCGGGTTTCGCCGAGACATCGACCATGGCGATATCGCCCCGTTCGTCGAGATGGGTAAAGTCCATAAGGAGGTACTGTAAGGGTTGTCTGTTTCAGGCCGTCAGTCCGGAAAGCTGCAGCGCGAGTTCAGGATGATCGGTAATGATGCCGTCAGCGCCCATGCATTTTACGGCAAGCATATCGTCAATGCGGTTCACCGTCCAGGGAATCACAAGGACACCCCGGTCGTGCAGGCTGTCCGCCAGCTCGATGCTCAGAAGGGAATAATACGGATTCACATAGGCAGGAACAAAACCGGGTTCCCACGGAAAGGGTTCGAAATGCCGGCGGTTTTCGACGAGAAGACCGAAACACAGACCAGGAGCACGTTTCCAGACCTCCAGAAGAATCCTGCGGTCGAACGACTGCACCCGGATCCTTGAGGCAAGAGCTGACAGTTCAGGCATGCCGGTCAGCAGCGCGGCATACTCGTCCGGTGGCGGATGCAGCAGGTTATCCCCGGCCGGCCACGATTTCAGTTCGAGATTGAAGGTCATTTCACCCGGCAGGCCTGCCTTCTGCATGTAGGCGTCAACCTCCCGGAAAACCCTGGAAAGCAGGGGTTTCGGCGAACCTGTCGCCTGCTGGAGAGGAAAAGCGGGATCGGGAAGACCGCAACTGAAACGGACAATCTCTTCATACGGCATGCGGTAAAGCCTGTAGCGGTCATGGTGCCCCGGGGGAAGCGGTGATCCATCCGGAGCACAACACAACGGTGCACTGAGCCACGGATCGTGAGAGACGACCAGGCGGTGATCTCCGGAAACAAGAACATCGAACTCGACGACCCTCACCCCCAGGTCGGCGGCCCTGCAGAAAGCCTCAACGGTGTTTTCCGGAAAGAAGGCCCTTGCCCCCCGATGCGCCTGAATTTCAAACGGCATGCGATGACACTCCGATGTTTCCGATCACCCCGATACTGCCGCTCAGAAAAAACTCAGACAATATGTTCCGGCTTGCATGAAAACAAAGCGGCAGTTCATGAACTGCGCTTTCCCGGAGAGAACCTGGCGGGTTTGGACGGCGGTTTTCCTGATGATTTTCTTTTCTGGACTTTGTTGCCTCGCGAAGCTTTGGGCGAGACCGGTGCAAGAAGCGTGTTGTAGCCGAGAGGATCGGATGTTTTTTTGTTCCGGCTCTTGTTGAACCTGTTTTTGCGATACTTTTTCTCCAGGTCGGCGTAAGGACTTGGCGGATCGGGTGAGGTATTGGGGTTATTAAAGTTCGGCTCGTCGATCACCTCATCAACATCATCCAAAACCACGTCGGGATGAACTGTTTTATGCAAAATAATTCAATTTATGTTCAAAAAACCGTGAGTTTGCAATTGTTACAACTCAGGATCGTTTCGATGGGGACTCTAATTTAAAACTTTAACGATAAAAAACAAGCTGCTTGATACGGACACACAAACCCACCACATGGGGATTCCGGATGGAGCAGGACGAAAACGTTACCGGAAACAGGACGAACCATGCGTATTTAGCGTTGGTTGTTGTTCCGAGAAGTGTTAAATTTTAAGGATTTGATCCATTAAAAAATCCAGGGAACCTCTCTGTGCGGGACAGAACGAACGCTACAGCCGGAAAAGCACAGGCAGGAAAGGAACCCTCAAAAAAACGGAGCCCGTTATGGACATTCGCCGCTGGATACTTGCTTTTATTCTTCCTCCTGCAGCCGTCATGAACAAAGAGGCGGGAACAATCATGCTTACCGGTATTCTCACCCTTCTCGGCTGGATTCCCGGAGTTGCCGCAGCAGTCATCATGCTGGTTCAGGAAAAGCTGCAGGCAAAAGCATAACGGCGGAACTGCCGTTTCCCTGCATGCAGGGGAACCCGCAACTCCTTGCTGTTGCCATGCCGGACGGCATGGCAACAGATCAACATACCGATGCTTTTTCATCCCTATGAAATAGCCGTATGCGGTTTTTCCGGCTCCGGAAAAACAACGCTTGTTTCGGCCATAATCAGCCGTCTTTCCCGCCGGTTCAGGGTCGGCTGCTACAAGCACGGATGCCACCGGTTCGATATCGACCGTGAAGGCAAGGACTCCCATACCCTGAAAAAAGCCGGTGCGGCAACCGTGATGATTTCGGACCCTGAAAAAAAAGCGGTCATCTCAGGAACCGGAAACCGGCAGATTTCCGAGCGAATGGTATTTCTGGACTGCGACATGCTGCTGGTCGAAGGACTCAAGGAACTGCCACTGCCGAAGCTGCTGATGCTTGACCGGGAAAGAAAAATTCTCGACCTGCTTGATGCAGGCTCCATACCGCAACCTGTCGCATTGGTCTCGACGTGCCAGGAAACCGGTCCGATCGAGAGCCGGTACAACCTTCCCGTATTCCACCGCGACGACATCGACACCATCACCGCCTTCATTGAGTCGTTTCTTGCGGAAAAAGTCTCGCAAACACCCCTTTCAGGGCTGATTCTTGCAGGAGGCAGAAGCCGGAGAATGGGTACCGACAAGGCCCTGCTTTCCTATCATGACAAAAACCAGATCCTGCATACGGCGACACTCCTCAAAAAGCACTGCCGGGAGGTTTTCCTCTCCTGCCGCAGCGATCAGGAAGCGCTTTACACATCCTTCGGTATTCCGGTCATTACCGACCGTTACCTTGAAACCGGCCCGGCCGGGGGGTTGCTGTCGGCACAGCATCACCACCCGCAAACCGCCTGGATTGCCGTAGCCTGCGACATGCCGTTTCTCGATGCGGCCCTCTTTGCAAGGCTTGTTGAAAACCGTATGCCGCTTCGTTTTGCCACGGCATTCAGGAATGCCGGAACCGGTAAGCTCGAGCCGCTCTGCGCATGTTATGAACCGAAGTCGAGAGCGGAACTGCTGACCTCCCTTGCAGAGGGTAACGGTTCACTGCAGGCATTTCTTGCCTGTTCCCGGATCGGAGAGATAACAATCCGGGACGGCAAACCGGTCAGCAGCGTCAACGACCCTGAAACCATGCAGCAGGCAATGCTTGCGTGCTCATCGGGCAACCCGGAGCCGTTATGAACCTGCTTGCAGCCATTGATTTTTCGGAAATCACCGGTCCGGTCATCAACCACACCCGCAATCTGGCTTCGGCATTGCGGGCGAAAGTTGTGCTGCTGCATGTCATCGCACCTGCAACACCGGTGCTCGACACGGAAACCGGCATTGACCCCATCGTCCCGGTTGCCGACCATGCAGGCAGCCCTGAAGGCGCGCTCCCCGAAAGCCGGGCTCAAGAACAGCTGCAAAAACTCTCGGCAATCCTGGATGCAGCAGGTCTCGATGTCTCGGCGCATATCGCGCATAACAATGAGGTAAACGCCATCATCGATGCTGCCGAGCGATTCGGATCGGACATGATCGTTCTCGGCTCACACGGGCATGGCGCACTCTATCATCTGCTTGTCGGAAGTGTATCGGAAGGTGTTGTCCGAAAGGCGTCATGCCCGGTCGTCATCGTGCCCGCAAGAAGGAAACCGCAAGCCGTACCGTATGGAGCAGAAGGAACGCCAGCCCGGCAAGTATGATGATGGTGGCGCCGGATGCAAGATCGAGCTGCCAGGAAAGCCAGAGGCCCGCAAGACTGAACAGGGCGGAAATCCCTGAAGCGATGAGCATCATGGCCCCAAGACTTCGACTGAACACCCTTGCGATCGAGGCGGGTATGGTCAGAAGCGCAATGACCAGCACGATACCGACAACCCTGACAAGAATAACCACGGTAAGCGCGATGAGGCAGAGCAGAAGGAGATAGAACAAGGTGGTACGCACTCCCGAAACCTCTGCATACTCCTCATCGAATGAAAGCGCCAGAAACTCCTTGCTGAACATCCAGGTCGTCGCGCCGATTATGAGATCGAGCAAGGCAATCAACCAGAGATCGGATTCCGGAACCGTCAGAATATTGCCGAACAGATAACTGAACAGATTGGGGGCATAGCCCGGCGTCAAACCTATGAGGATAACGCCTGACGCCATACCGACAGCCCAGAAGGCCCCGATGGCGGTATCTTCGGCAACCCTGGCCTTCCTGCTGAGCAGACCGATGGCTATGGCGGCACCGAGACTGAACGGAATAATCCCCAGAAGCGGATTGATGCCGAGATAGTAGCCGAGCCCTATGCCTCCGAATGCCGTATGCGCTATTCCTCCACTGATAAATCCTATTTTTTTCACCACCACGTAACTTCCGATGATGCCGCACGCGATACTGGCAAGCAGTGAAGCAAGCACGGCATTGCGCAAAAACCCGAAAGCGAAAAGTTCTTCCGGCATGGCATCAGGGTTGATTGGTGACGTCCGCCTTGCCTGCCGCATGGTGAACCAGCAGATCGACCGGATATGGATAGGCCTGTTCGATACCGGCACCGCCGGAAGCGGCCGACGGCGGCTCACGATGCACCATGCTGCAGTTCAGGCAGAACACCCGGCTGACAAAACGGCTGACGGTGCCGGTATCGTGCGTGACCAGCAGAATGGTCATGCTTGTTTTGAGCTGGTCGAGCAGGTCATAGATCGTGGTTTTCATTCCGGGGTCCACACTGGCCGTCGGCTCATCGAGCAGAAGCAACTCGGGATTGCCGGCAAGAGCACGAGCAATGAGTGCGCGCTGAAACTCTCCGCCTGAAAGCGCGCCGATCCTCCGGCTGCCGAGCGCATCGAGACCCACGGTCTCCAGGGCTTCATCCGCAGCCTCCCTGTCTTGCCGGTTATAATGCTGAAACGGGGTTTTCAGGGCGATCCGCCCCATCAGCACCGCATCACGGACACTGAGAGGAAAATCGCGGTCGAAAAACAGCCGCTGGGGCACATACCCGATCCTTGCCACAGTATGACCCGGCTCAGCGCCGAATACCCGTATGCTTCCGCCCGATGGTTTCTGGAGACCGAGAATCACCCTGAGCAGGGTGGTTTTGCCGCCGCCGTTCGGGCCGACAATCGCGATGAACTCACCCTCCCGGACGGAAAAGGAAAGATCGTGCAGGATACGCACTCCTCCAAGCTCGACACTGAGCCTTTCGCAGCAAAGAATCTCCCTTGTCATTGCATCGCCTGTAAAAACGCTGTTGTAGCCTTCCGGAAGTTTTCCTGATAATCACGGGCAAGCGGATCCACCGTGATGGTGACGCCACCGATGTCCCGGGCAATTGATTCTGCCTGCACCTTACTGAACTGCGGGGAAACGAAGACCACCCGGATGCCTCCGGTTCTCGCTATCTCGATCACTCGCTGCAACTGACGGGGTGTCAGCGTTTTGCCCTCCTCCTCAGCGGCGATCTGCTCGAGACCGAAAGCCGCGGCATAGTACCCCCATGCCGGGTGAAACACCAGGAAACGGCGATTCTTCAGCGGAGAGAGCCTCTGCGCTGTTTCACGGTGCAGCGCCTGCAATTCGCCGACAAGTTCCGCAGTATTGGCGGCATATTCCTCCGCATGCGGAGGATCGGCTTCCTTCAAGGCGCGCTCGATATTCCGCGCTATCCTGATGCCGTTTTCCGGGGAAAGCCAGAAATGAGGATCATTCCGTCCGTGGCGATGATCCGGACCAACTTCGTCGTGGCCATGCGCTTCCTCCTGTCGGGCAGCAGGCAAGAGCTTCACATGCTCCGAAGCATCGCAGATCCGCAGCCCGGGATTGAGCGACAGAAAACGGGGCATCCAGTCCAGTTCAAATTCAACGCCCGAACCCGCCTTGACGAACAGCGTGGCGACGGACAGGGCGGTCATCTGCCGGGGGGTAGGCTCGTAGCTGTGCGGATTGCCTCCAGGGGGTACCATGACCGATACCGAAACGTGATCGCCACCGATACGTTCGGCAAAATACGCAAGAGGCTCGATCGAGGTGACGATGCTGATCCGTTTGCTTTCGGAAGGCTTGCTGCTGCAGCCCTGCTGACACAGCAGGATCAGCGTCATAACAATCGTGCAAAGTGTTCGACAGATCATGTTCTCACTCCTTCTTCCGATTCTCCAAGACAGGACGGACAGATGCCTTCGAAATGGGTGACGTGAGAAAGCAGCCGGTACCCTCCGATCATCATCCCTTCGTGGTAATGGCATCCGTCGATCGTTCCGGCTTTTCCGCAGGAAACGCAGACAATATGGTGGTGATGCAGGATGCCCGGGGTGCGGCACAACGCATAGAGCCGCTCCCGGCCGGGTCCGGGCAGACGGAACAACACTCCGCATCCGGCAAGCGAATCGAGGTTGCGATACACCCCGGGAAGACCGCAGCGACTGAAAAGCATGCACAGCCGGCTGTGCACCTCGCGGGGGGTTAGCGGTTGCCGGCTTTCCGCAAACAGGCAGACAATAGTCCTGCGGCGCGGAGTAAGCTTGAGACCGGCCCTGCTGATAGCATCGAGTAGTTCCTGCATATCATAAACAGAAATAATTTCTGTTTAAAGATAACAAAAAAAAGCGTTGCCCCATCGTCAGGAGTGTAACTGCTTCCGGCCCTGTCACGCTCCTCACTCCGGAAACCCTGTTATGGCAGCCGGTTCAGGGCGCTGACAATCGCTTTGATCGATGCGAGACTGATGTTGGAATCGATACCGGCGCCAAAGGATACCCTGCCGTCACGGCAGGCAACCCGGATATAGGCAATGGCAAGCGCTCCTGCGCTGTGCCCTATGGCATGTTCGGCATAATCCTCAATGCTGAAATCAAGCCCGCTGACCTCGGTGAAACCTTTGACGAAAGCATCGACCGGGCCGTTTCCCTTGGCATCGACAGCAAATTCCCGCTCTTTCATCTGCACTGTGCAGGTGATGATGGTTGCCTCCTCGTCATTGCGGTCGGGTTCTTCGTCGTCCCAGCTGATATGGCACTTTTTCAGTACGAAAGGCTCCCTGAGCCTTACGTACTCCTCATGGAACAGATTGTGAATGCGTTCCGGGGAAAGCTCTTCTCCGGTCCTGTCGGCAACGGCCTGTACCGCTTCAGCAAAATCGGGCTGCATCCATTTGGGAATCTGGATACCGTAATCCTGCTCCAGTACGTAGGCAACGCCACCCTTGCCGGACTGGCTGTTGATGCGAACAATGGCTTCGTAGTTGCAGCCGACATCCTGCGGATCGATGGGCAGATAAGGAACATCCCATATGCCGTCCACCGCTCCATGATGCGCTTTCATGCCTTTGCTGATGGCATCCTGATGCGAACCGGAAAACGCGGTGTAGACCAGATCGCCTGCATAGGGATGACGGGCATGGACGTCCATTCTGGTGCACCTGTGGTAAACCTCGCGGATTTTCGGAAGGTCTGAAAAATCAAGCTCGGGATCGACCCCCTGGGTGAAAAGGTTCAGCGCCATGGTAACGATATCCATGTTTCCGCAGCGTTCGCCGTTGCCGAAAAGGGCTCCTTCGACACGATCAGCTCCGGCCATGACGGCAAACTCGGCCGTCGCCACGGCAGTACCCCGGTCGTTATGCGCATGGACGCTGATCAGCACGGCATCACGGTTCCTGATGTTCCGGCAGAACCATTCAATCCGGTCGGCATAGATGTTCGGCCTCGACATCTCGACCGTCGAAGGCAGATTGAGAATGATCCTGTCGCCGGAGGATGCTCCCCAGGCATCCATGACGGCATGGCAGACATCGAGAGCATAGTCAAGCTCCGTGCCGGTAAAACTTTCAGGACTGTACTCGAAACGGATTCCGGGATTGCCACACTCCTCTTTCAGCCTTCGGACAAGTTTTGTGCCTTCTGCGGCAATGGACCTGATCTCATTCTTGTTCTTGCGAAAAACAACATCCCGCTGCTGGCGTGATGTTGAATTGTACAGGTGCACGATAACACGGCCGGCACCGCGCACGGCATCGAAGGTTTTCCTGATCAGGTGCTCCCTCGCCTGGGTCAGCACCTGAATGGTGACATCCTCCGGGATGAGATGCTGTTCGATGAGCCTGCGCACAAAAGCGAACTCCGTGGCCGACGCCGAGGGAAAACCTACCTCGATTTCCTTGAACCCTATGGAGACCAGGAGCTGGAACATGGAAACCTTCTCATCGACACTCATCGGCACCGGCAATGCCTGATTGCCGTCCCTCAGATCGACACTGCACCATATGGGAGCCTTGGTGATGGTTTTGTCAGGCCATGTCCGGCCTTGAATATCCACTGGGGGGTATGCGATGTACTTCCGGTAGTTCATCCCTTTCTTTTTCATTGCTGCTGATCCTCTTTTTGTCTTGTTGTCACATGAAACGAAAAAAGCCGCCAGCCCTGAAGGGCGGCGGCTTTACAAATGGTTCTTTTCCTCCGGAAAACGAACTAAAACGCACCTCCTCCAGGAGCCTCCGTGCTCAGGAGTAGTAGGCTTAGGCCCTCAGGAAGTCTGTTCAGGCTTTTCTGGTGCATGGTCGTCCGGCAAAAGACTGCTTTTTGAAAAACGTTTCTTACCTGCAAATATAAAAAACAATTGCGGCATAGCAACATCACAACGCGGCAGAATCCCGGAAGGTTCCTGGTCAGGAAAATCCCGGGATTTACCTGACCGGAATAAGCTCCATGACGCTTCGCCCCCCCCGGTCAAGCAGAACAAGACGCCGGCCGGATATCCTGTAGGAATCGGTAGCACGCATAGCCTGAAGAAACCGCCGCTCCTGCTCCATGATAGGAGGCAAACAGGCCATACGGGTGGTCCCGAGAGAACTGAACGAAAGCCTGGAAGCATGACGGCTGTAGACCCCGAACAGATTGTTGCATCCCGTTGAGCCGCTCACACGGCCGCCTCTGGCATGGAGAACAAAATGAACATCCATTTTCTGACCGGGGAAAAACGAGGCCCTCCTGTCGAGAATCTCTACCGCCCGCCACGTGGTGTTGAGAAGCTGCGGCCCGGATGGGGGATACCCTCCGTCAGGTCTTGCATACCTTGGGGAGCACCCCGATATCACGAACAGTGCAGAAAGCAGAAGGACATAGACCGGGGGAAAAAACTGATGTTGCATGATAACGGAATATTCGGGTTGACGAAAAGGCATAGCTCAAATGCCGCCGTTGTCAAGTTAGTACCGCAATTATCGCCAGAAAGTTCTCCGCAGCGGCTTTGCCGCTACCCTACCGCTACCCTATCCAGTGTCTGTTGATGCTGCGGAGTCCCAGCACGAACAGCAGCAGGCAATATCCGGCAAGGACCGCGAAATCGAGTGCCGCAGGCAGAAGCTGCTCACCGCCCATAGCATGGTGCAGCAAATCGACTCCGTAGGTCAGGGGAAAAACAAAGGAGAGCGGTTGCAGCAACTGGGGAAGTGCGCTTACCGGAAAAAAAGGCCGCAGAGAAAAATCATCGGGAAACGGACAAAATTCGAGAGCGTCTGCACCTCGAACACCTCGGTGGCCAGAATTGCAAGCATCAGACTGAGAAAGGTCGAGGTGATGGCCATGAAGAGAACCGCAGGGATAACCATGTTCCAGGCCACACCGGAAAGATCGGCAAACCAGAAACCGAGCAGAACCGGCACCGTTGCATTGAACATGCCGAAAACAGCGGCCCCCCGATGTTTTGGCAAGCATGAGCATCCAGAGCGGGATCGGCGCGAGCAGCAGCCGTTCGAATGCCTTTGCTTTTTCTCGAAGGTGACGGCAACGGCAAGCATGGAACGGATCATGCGCGAGCTTTCAGCATCGATACCGGAGGTCGGCTCGTCGAGAAAGAGCACCGGTGGATCATGCATGATGGCGACAGCGATGACAAGACGTCTCTTCATACCTTTGGAGTAGCCGGAAAACTTCCTGTCTGCCGCACCGTCAAGACCGAACAGATCGAGCAGTTCTTCAGCGCAGCGATGCCGCCAACCTCGATCCGTCCGGAATCAGGCCGGGCCAGGCCGGTCAACATGGATATCGTGGTTGTCTTTCCGGCACCGTTCGGCCCGAGAAAACCGAAAAAACCCCCTTCAGCCACATCAAAATCGATACCGTCAACGGCACAGAAATTCCCCAACCGCTTTACCAGGCCGTGGGCCCGGATCGCCGCATTGTCTGAAGTTGCCATTATCGCTGCAACAGGATTGAAACAAGCCGCAGAAAACGCATTACGACCTGCAGCGGCACGGTTTCTTTCCGTCCGCATTCCTGTCCGGTGTTTCGCAGGAGTGAGCCTCTTCGTGTCCATGACACTCGCGAATCTGCTCAGACGAACACTCTTGCGGGTTTCCTTTCAGCTTCTCAGGTTTTTCACAACCGGTTTTTTCCTGTGTCATGATACATGTGCTCCATGGTATGGTTTGATAAGTTCTGGCAAACGTCCGCCATCCTGGCAGTTCAGCCATCTTCATACCGGAAAAACCTCTCGGTATTGTCTTTCAGTCGGCCAAGCGTTTCCCCGTTGATCCTATAGTGCACGAAATACCCTTTTCTATCAGCAACGACCAGATCGGCATCCCTGAGCACCCTGAGGTGCTGCGACACTGCCGCCGGAGTGATACCAAGAGTTTTAGCAAGAGCATTAACGCAGAGAGATCGGTGCTTCAGCAATTCGATCATTTCTACCCGCGTTTCAACCGAAAGCGCCTTGAACAGTTGTGTCAACTTGCCGGTTTCTGTCACGTCCCGCCAATTTTAATTAAGTATATGCGCAGATAATATACAAATAAAAACAACCTGTTTTCGCGGATAAAAAAAGACAATCGTTCATGATTCATCCGTTTTTCAGCGCTGTTTGCGCGGCCATACCGGCAGCTTTCTCCCTGAGCGTGCGGAATTCGGCGCTCACGGCCTCGATTCTCGATTCCCATACAGGATCGGGGACCATCCGGCCCGCCTCATCAAGAAATGTCAGCAGAGTGGACGAGCAGGCTATGGGGTCGAAAAGTATCCACTTTGCCGAAATGCCGAGAATCAGTGCAAGCATGAAGAGCGCGAACTTTCCGAAAGCCCATGAATGAGGAAGCACGAGCGCAATGGCGCCGAAAGGCACCATGAAGACGATTGTCGTAAGGATGACGAAGAGGTAGCTGAGCAGGGTCAGGGCAACCGCGTTTTTCAGCAGGGGTTTCCATGACTGGCAGTAGATGAGGACACCTGATTTCGCCGCATCGAACACGTTCGGGTTTTTCGTGTGGAAGGTCCAGGCGATAACGGACTCGTCGATATAGGCAAGACTGAAGGTCACGATGCGCTGTACGACTGATGCCAGTCCTTCAAGCGCAGGAAAGGGCACTGCCTGCATGATGTTGAACAGGGTTCGGTTGAGGGAAACAAGCACACCCTTGACCAGCTGATCGACCAGGGCGAGCACGCTGACCTCCCTGAAACAGCTCATGACCCGCTCTTTTGCCCAGACCGTCTGTGAGATGCCCTGCGGCAACGCGCCGTTTTCCACGATTTCGGTGATCAGGGCGATATGGCCGGCCTGCAGCAGGTAGAGGACATACTCCCGTATGAACCTGAAACCGAATCCCCCGCCAAGCAGCGAGAGAAAAAACAGCACGGCTGCCGCGCCGCCGCCGAAAACAGCACCGATGAGCGCAAGAAAGCCCAGAAAAACCGCCACCACCGCCACCAGCACACCGTAAACCATTGCACGGTAAAAAAGATATGCGCTGGTACGCATGACGATGCCTGCCGCCTTGCCAAGTTGAAGTGCCATGGATTGTGTTTCCTCGTGTCAGGGATTTGATGAACCGGTTTCAGGCGACGGTTCCTGGCTTTCTGCCGGGGTATCGGCACCTCCGTTTCCATCGCCGGATACTGGGTCTTCCGCCTCCGGAACGGAAACGCTGTCGGATGATCCAGCCTGCTCGATCAGATAGTCCGGAACCCCGACAACGACGGAATCGACTTTCGTGGTATCGGGTGGAGGAGCCATGACCTCCTGATAATCGGGCACCACGATACCCCGCTTTCGCATGATGGAGTAAATGTGCCGGGCCCGGCTCCGCACGTAGCGGGAAGGGTTGACCGGCGAATATTCAAGGGGATTGGGCAATACTGCGGCCAGACGTGATGCCTGCTGAGCGGACAGGCCGGCTGCACTGATTCCGAAATAGCGGCGGGAGGCTGCCTCGATACCGAATATGCCGTCCCCCCATTCGACTACGTTCACGTACAGTTCAAGAATCCTGCGTTTCGTGAGACTCTTTTCGATCCTCCAGGTGAGAATCGCCTCCTTGATTTTCCGGACGGGATTTTTCGACGGTGAAAGAAAGAGATTTTTGGCAAGCTGCTGGCTGATGGTGCTCGCGCCCGATTCGAAGCGCTTTGCCTCGATATTTTTTTCGATGGCTTTTTCAATGGCCTCGTAGTCGAACCCCTCATGATGCCAGAACTTGTTATCCTCGGAGATCAGCACGGCCTTGACCAGGTTTGGAGACACCCTGTCGAGGGGAACCCACTGCTGGCGGATTTTCTTCCCCTCAAGCCCCGCACTTCTCCACTGGGCTTCACGGTACTCCATGAATGCGGTAACCGAAGGATTTCCCTCCACAAGACGTCCAATATCAGGGTAGACAAGGTAACGGGTGATGTCGGCGACAAGAAGAAGACAGGCAACGACAACGATGTTTCTCAGAAGCTTCATCTTCATGCTCTGGATGGGTTAACCGGTATATGATGAACAAGATACCAAATATCGGAAAGATGATGGCCGGATGGGATAAAATTATCCTGCAAAGGGAAAAAACTTTACCTTTCACAGAATCCGGTACCATGCCGGATTCATGACATCCTGATACGAAAACAAGGAAACACGATCATGAAACGGTTACTGCTTGTACTGACAGTACTGCTGGTCTGCCACCCTGAAGCTGAAAGCGCAACAACGGTTCCCGATGGAAAAGCGATCTTCGAGAGAAATTGCAGCGTCTGCCATTCGATCAATCCTCCATCGAAAAGCGCTCCTCCAATCATACCGATCGCATCGGTATACCACCGCCAATTCCCGTCGAAAGCCGCCGGTGTCAGCCACATGGCGGCGTTCATGAAAGCGCCCTCGAAAGCATCTTCGAAGGTGGACCCTGAAGCCATCACTCGCTTCGGACTCATGCCCCCCATGGTGCTCAGCGATGCGGAACTGAAAGCCGTAGCGGCATGGGTATGGGACATGTACAATCCGAATGCAGGAGCGGGCAGGGGCAGGGGCAAGGGAACCGGACAGGGCGGAGGCAACTGCCAGTAGGACGCCGAAGGAAGGAGACACCCCGGCTTCGCTCCGGACATTGACAAAAAAACCGCCTCACCAGAGTAGTCTGATGAGGCGGTCTGCTTTCGTTGTGCCCGGCAAGTTGCCGAGGAAAGCTGCGGGTACCCTTGGGCAGACTCGAACTGCCGACCCACAGTTTAGGAAACTGTTGCTCTATCCACTGAGCTACAAGGGTATGCGTTAGAATGTAGCGCTTTTCATACAAACATGCAACCCGCCGCAGCCTCAGCTCCTCCCGAACATCCGGTCGAGCTGATCGAGCATGAGCTTGATAATGACCGGCCTGCCGTGCGGACAGTAATAGGGCGCCCTCGTTGCGAACAGATTGTCGATCAGTGAACGCATCTCTTCAAGGCTGAGCTTCTGTCCGGCCATGATGGCGTTTCGGCATGAGTAGGATTTCGCCAGATTGTCACGTTTTTCAAGCTTCAGTTTCGAAGCGTTCTCCTGGTAACCCGCAATCATATCCTGCAGGATGGTGACTTCCGTACCGGATCGGACATCCTGCGGAATCCCTTCGATCATGACGGTCCTCGACCCGAAATCACGGAAGTTGAAACCAAGTCGGTAAAGGTCGTCACGGATTTCCTCGAACACCTCGTACTCCCAATGGCGAAGTTCGACCTTCTGGGGAAAGAGCAGCTGCTGCGAATTGGGCACATTCTGGTTCATGACGTCGAGAGCGCGCTCATAAAGCACCCGTTCATGGGCGACATGCTGGTCGATGATCATCATGCCGTTCTTGATCTGGCAGATAATGTACTTGTTGTGCAACTGCCAGATTTTCGGTTCAGCTCCTTCAGGAGGGGCACTGCTGTCTTCATCATGGGAACGGGACTGCAGCACGGTCGTCAGGACTTCATCGCCTGCCGGCTTCACATCCTGCTTCCGCCATCGCTCTTCCGGCCCGGAAAAGGGAAATATCTCCTCCTGACGGGGAGTTTCGTCATTCCTGCGCAATCCGTCCGAAAGGGAATGTTCCCGATAACCGGCATAAAGCTCCTGTGTTGTCGCAGTTCTCCCGGGCCGTTCATGGTACATGAGCCTGCGGTGGAGCGCTTCATCCTCGGGATCGACACGGGCATCAGGCTGTGCCGGAATCCCGGCGAGTGCGGCATCAGGTGAAAAATCGTGCAGCTGGACAGCCCGTTTGATAACCGGATAGAACATGTTGCGCACGCTTCGCTCATCCTCGAACTTCACTTCAAGTTTTGCCGGGTGCACATTGACATCGACACGTGACGGCTCGATACCGAGAAACAGCATGGCGAAGGGCGTCTGGCGATCTTCAAGCAGTTCCCCGTATGCCTGCTGAAGGGCCTGGGAAAGCATACGGTTCTGGACAATCCTCCGGTTGATATAGAACAGCTGATCGGATTTCTGGCGTTTCATCATGCCGGGCCTGCCGATGAATCCGTGAATGGAGAGATAGTCGTTCTCCTCGGTTATGGAAATCAGCCCGTCGGAAAAATCGCTGCCGTAAAAGTAGTCCAGCCGTTCGCGGATATCCGGATTTCTGAAATAAAAAAGCTCCTCGTCGTCACTGTACATGCGCCATTCGATATCGCCGTAGGCAAGCGTCAGCGAACGCACGGCTTCGAATATGTGACGGAATTCCGTTGCATTGGATTTCAGGAACTTCCTTCGGGCAGGAACGTTGTAAAAAAGATTCCTGACGCTGACAGAAGTCCCCACTTCTCCCGATACTCCCGCCTCCTCGACAAGCGATCCTCCCTCATAGCGGAACTTCAGGGCAAGAGAATCTGCGGCCTGTCTGGTTTTCAGCTCAAAATGTGATACCGACGAGATGCTGGCAAGCGCTTCACCCCTGAAACCGAGGCTTGTAAGGGTATCGAGATCATCAAACCCCGAAATCTTGCTTGTCGCAAAACGCTCGACACACAACAGGGCATCCTCGCGGCTCATGCCTGAGCCGTTGTCGATGACCCTGATCAGCTCCTTGCCGGCATCCTTGATCATGACGGTTATTCTGGATGCTCCTGCATCGATTGCATTTTCAAGGAGCTCCTTGATGACCGAAGCCGGGCGCTGGACAACCTCTCCTGCTGATATCTTGTTGGCAACCGTGTCCGGTAACCTTGAAATTTTTGCCATTACAACCCTTTAAGAACGTTAATCCGTACTGGTTTCCATCGTTCGTCAACGACGGACTCGATGCATCAGGCCGGACGGCCGGAGCCGTCTTCCTGAAGGGATTTCCATACCTCCCGGAGGGCAGCTTCCGCGAAACGCAGCTTGTTCTGCAATCGAGTGCCGTACATACGGTATGTTCCGGCTTTTGCCCTCTCTCCATCCGTCACTTTTCTTGCGATACCGATACAGACCGTACCAACGGGTTTCTTTTCGGAACCGCCGGAAGGCCCTGCTATGCCGGTTGTGGAAACCGCAATATCGGCCCCGCTTGCCAGGAGGCAGCCACGGGCCATCTCTTCGGCAACAGGCTCGCTCACAGCACCGTACTGCTCGATCATTGCCGGAGAAACACCAAGCAGCCGCATTTTGGACTCGTTGCTGTAGGTAACTACTCCCTGGAGAAAATATGCCGAAGAACCGGGAACATCGGTCAGGCGGCTGGCAATGAGCCCGCCGGTGCATGATTCAGCGACAGCGATACGCATGCTGCTCCCTGCAAGCATTCGGCCCACCGTCTCCTCGAGTGTGGCGTCCCCGGTCGCATAGACAAAGTGCCCGGCTTTGAGGAGAATCGCATCGACCACAGCGCGGTTCTCATGCCGTACGGCTTCCGATTCGCATCCAGTGGTCGTCACCACAAGATCCACCCCGGCAGTATGGGGAAGGTAGGCAAGCTTCGTTCCGCCGGGAAGGGCGTCTTCAACTTCAACAATGAGCCCGGCAAGCATGGTTTCGCCGATCCCCACCGTTTTGACCGGTGTATGCAGAAGAACCGCTGAACTCCGTGCGGAAAAAAAAGGGATCACGGTTTTGAGCATCATCATCTCCATTTCAGCAGGCACCCCCGGCATCAGTACCAGATACCTCTGCTGAGAACGCTCACCGCAAGGCACAATCATGCCTGACGCCGTTCCTATGGTATTGGGAACAAGCACGGAGCCTTCAATGATCATCGCCTGCTCACGGAGCGTTTCCGGAAGAGGACGGCCTCTCCCGGAAAACCATGCAACGAGTAGGCGATAAGCCTCATCGCTCTCTACAAGAAGCTTGCCGAAAAGCTCGGCAGCGGCTTTTTTCGTCCTGTCATCGCGCGTAGGGCCGAGACCTCCTGTCGCCAAAACGATATCAGCCCTTGAAAGCGATTCTGAAAACACACCGGCAATGGCGCCCTCTTCGTCGGCACAGGTGACGATCCTTGCAACCGGCACCCCGATCCCTCCAAGAGCGGAAGCGATGAATGCCGCATTGGTATTGACCTTGCCGCCCTTGAGCAGTTCGTCGCCAATTGATATGATTTCAGCAATCATGGCAAGCGCTAAACCAGATAACTTGCTATACGCAGAATATCGGCAAACACACCGCCGGCGGTCACCTCGCCGCCGGCGCCAGGCCCCTTGACCACCAGAGGAGTCGTGAGATACCTGTCGGTAGTAAAGACCACCAGATTCTCGGTGCCGTTCAGTCCGGCCACAGGGCTCTCAAGGGGAACTCGCTTCAATCCCACTTTCGCCTTGCCATCCTTGAGTTCGCCGGTATAAGCGATGCTCATGCCCTCGCTGGCGGCACTGTCTATCTCGGCGGCATACCAGTCATCAATGCCCGACAGGCGATCAAGGAATTCAACCGGTGTCATCTCTCCCCGGCACGAATCGGGAACCAGGCTCTGACACTCCACATCGGCATACTCCAGCCTATAGCCAAGCTCCCTGCCAAGAATGAGCAACTTTCTGGCAAAATCAGCCCCCGAAAGGTCATCCCGCGGATCCGGCTCAGTGTATCCTGCCTCTTTGGCTTTCCTGACAATCTCGCTGAACCGCCCTCCCTTGCGCAGTTCGTTGAAGATGAAGCTCAGGGTACCCGACAGCACCCCTTCGATACAGACGATCTTGTCGCCGCTGTTCTTCAGATCGTTGAGCGTGCTGATGATCGGCAACCCCGCGCCGACGTTGGTTTCGTAAAGGAATTTCGCATTGCTGGAGCGTTGGGCGTCCATGATCCTGCGGTAGAGGTCCCACGGACCGGCCATGCCCAGCTTGTTGGCCGTGACGATGGAGATGTCGGCCTGGAGCAGCTCCGGGTATTTTTCAGCAACCTGCCTGCTTGCTGTACAGTCAACCACAATGGTATTGTGCATATTCTCTTCCTTGATCATCCTGATGTACTCATGAATACGAGCACTTCCGGAAAAAGGGGATTTTTCATGCATTGCATGTACAGCCTCATGCCAGCGATCCAGATCGATCCCGCCGCTATCGATCACGATACCCCTCGTATTAGCCAATCCACATACCGCCACATCGAGGCTCAGCTCCTTTTGCAGGGTCGAACGGTGTTCCCGGATCTGGTTGATGAGGCTTTTGGCAATCGTGCCGGTACCGGCGATAAAGACATGCACCTTGCGCATCGAGAGGAAAAACGATTCATGGATGCAATTGAGTGCCTTGTCCTCGTCACCGCTACCGATAACGAATGAAATGTTCATCTCGTTGGCTCCCTGCGCAACGGCGATCACGTTGATGCCATTCTTGCCGAGCGTCTCGAAAAGCTGCGCCGAGACACCCGGATGACCGGACATCTTGGTGCCAACCACGGCAACCATAGCGAGGTTGCGGCGAATGCTGACCGGATCGATCCTGCGCTCCTCGATTTCACGGACAAACTCCTCTTCAAGTGCTTTTTTGGCCATCGTCGTCTGTGCGGGCATAATGGCAACACTGATGGATTGCTCCGAAGATGCCTGGGAAATGAAAATAATGTTGATGCTGTGCCGGGCAAGACAGGTAAACAGGCGGGATGCGGTTCCGGGCACACCGGCCATGCCGCTTCCCGAAAGGCTGAGCAGCACCACGTGGTTAATCGAAGTCAGGCCGGTGACCGTTCCCGTTCTTCCTTCCTGCAGGACGGATTGATTGCCTATTTTTGTGCCGGAACTGTCCGGGTTGAATGAATTTTTTATCAGCAGAGGAATGCCTGCCTTCATAACCGGCTGCACGGCGAGTGGATGAAGCACTTTGGCGCCTGCATGGGAAAGCTCCAGTGCTTCCTCATAGCTGATCTCGGGGATGACCCGCGCATCAGGCACCCTCTTCGGGTCGGCGCTGTAGAAGCCGTCAACATCGGTCCATATCCATACCTCCCCGGCATGCAGGGCAGCACCGAGAATCGTAGCGGTAAAATCGGAACCGCCCCGGCCAAGGTTGGTCACGCTTCCATCCGGAGCGGCGGCGATAAAACCGGTGACAACGGGCAGTGAATCGAACCTGGTGAACCGCTCGCGAATCCTTTTGCCGGTAGCCAGACGGTCGACTTTGGCGTAGCAATGGTGCTCATCAGTCACAATCAGGCTGCGCGCATCGACACATTCTGAAGGTGTTCCCGAAACATGCAGATAGCGACTCACGATCCTGCAGGAAAGCCGCTCACCGTAACTCAGCACAAGGGCAAGGCTTTTATCTGAAAGCTCCCTTAAGAGAAACACTCCGTGCAACACATCCGTCAATTCGGAAAGCAACTCCTGAAACCAGGGTTCTTCTGCTGATGCTGCTTCACGGAACAGTTCACGAACGATAACGCCGTGCAAGGCGGCTATCCCGTCAAGTTTTTCCCGGTACTCCGCATCGCCTTTCCCAGCCAATACCGCAGTCTCGGCAAGCATATCGGTTACCTTCCCTATCGCCGAAACCACGACGACAAGCGAAGTCCGGCTCGACTCCTTTCGGATGATGCCGGCCACATTGCCGATTTTTGTCGCCGATGCAATCGACGAACCTCCGAACTTGAATATCTTCATGCTGACGTTAACACTTCACTTGAAAAATGACAGGCCCTCATATCGAACTTATGAAATAAACATCATTTCCCTGAAGCGGTCAACCCCTTGCCGGAAAAATGCACCATGGGAGAAAAAAAAAGCGCCCGAAGGGGCGCTTTCCAGGAAACGTTCAGACAAAGCCGGTCAGTTCTTCAGGGCGTCAGCACCGGCAACAATCTCGCTCAGCTCCTTGGTAATGGCTGCCTGGCGGGCGCGGTTGTAACTGATATTGAGCGTCCGGAGCAGTTCCTTGGCGTTTTCAGTCGCGGAGTCCATGGCCGTCATTCGTGCTGCCTGCTCGGCGGCATTGGATTCAAGCATCATCCTCCAGACCTGGGTATTGAGATGCTTGGGCACCAGTTCGTCGATGATAACCGATGGCGAAGGCTCGTAGATGTAGTCGCTGCTGCTCTCCTTTCCGGCGGTTTCCGCTGTGATGGGTAGCAGGTCCTCGGCTTTCAGGACGGGAGCAAGCACACTCTTGAACTCGTTGTATACCACGACCACCCGGTCCACTTCGCCTTTCAGGTACATTGCCGATGCTGTTTCGGCAATCTCCTTGGCTACGCTGAAATCGAGATTCTGGAAAACTGCGGGGTACCCCTTGACGATGCTGAATCCCCGTTTGCGGAAAAAGTCAAACCCCCTGGTTCCCGCACAGATCAGACTCACCCCGCCGTTCTTGTGCTGGGCAGCATAGTCCTCGGTAACAACCTTCTGGGCAAGCTTGATGATATTGGTATTGAAGGCTCCGCAAAGGCCCCTGTCGGCTGTAATGAGAACAACCAGTACTTTTTTAACCTCCGGACGGTTTGACAGCAGAGGGTTGAGCGACGTATCCACTTTTGCTGAAAGAGATGCAAGCATCTCCTTCAGCTTTGCGGCATAGGGCCGGGCCATGATAGCCCTGTCCTGCGCCCTGCGCAGCTTTGCTGCTGCAACCATTTTCATGGCCTTGGTGACCTGCTGCGTGGATTTCACCCCCTTGATCCGTACACGTATATCCTTTAATGTCGGCATGTATTAGGGTCTGTTAATAAATTAGATGCTTACTGTGCTTCAGGCCTGTACCTTCTGGTTGAAGGAGCTGACGAACTTCTCGGCAGCCTCTTTCAGCTGTTTTGCCGTATCGGCTTCAAGCAAACCTTTTTCGGCAATGGTTTTCAGGACTTCAGGCTGCTTGTGCTCCAGCATGGCGAGGAACTCCTCTTCGAAGCGGCGGATATTGGCCACATCGACCGCGTCAAGAAGACCCTGTGTGCCGAGAAAGATGATGGCCACCTGCTTTTCAACCGGCATCGGGATATACTGACCCTGCTTGAGGATTTCAACCAGCCTTGCGCCCCTGTCGAGCTGGGCTTTGGTGGTCTTGTCGAGATCCGAACCGAACTTCGAGAATGCTTCAAGCTCTCGGAACTGCGCAAGATCGAGACGGAGCGTACCGGCGACTTTTTTCATCGCCTTGATCTGTGCTGCGCCGCCCACGCGGGATACCGAGATACCGACGTTGATAGCAGGCCTCTGACCGGAGTTGAAGAGGTTCGACTCGAGGAAGATCTGACCGTCGGTGATGGAAATCACGTTGGTCGGAATATATGCCGAAACGTCGCCGGCCTGCGTTTCGATAACCGGCAGAGCTGTCAGGCTTCCGCCACCCTTGACCAGCGGCTTCAGGGCCTCGGGAAGATCGTTCATCTTGCGGGCGACTTCGATGTCGTCGGTGATTTTCGCAGCTCTTTCAAGCAGGCGGGAGTGCAGATAGAACACGTCGCCGGGATATGCCTCGCGTCCCGGGGGACGGCGGAGCAGCAGGGAAAGCTGGCGGTAGGCAACCGCCTGTTTCGACAGATCGTCGTATACAACCAGTGCGTGGCGGCCGGTATCGCGGAAATACTCGCCGAGAGCCGCGCCGGCGAACGGAGCGATGAACTGCAGCGGAGCCGGATCGGAAGCGGTTGCGGAGATGACGGTCGTGTACTCCATTGCACCGTACTTCTCAAGGGTATTGACAACCTGTGCGACCGTGGAACCTTTCAGGCCGACGGCGACATAGATGCAGTAAACCCCTTTGCCTTTCTGGTTGATGATGGTATCGAGAGCCACAGCGGTTTTTCCGGTCTGGCGGTCGCCAATGATCAGTTCACGCTGGCCGCGGCCGATCGGAATCATGGAGTCGATGGATTTAAGACCGGTCTGGAGAGGTTCATGTACCGATTTACGGAAGATGACACCGGGAGCCCTGCGTTCGAGAGGAACCCTGAGTTCCGTTTCAATCGGGCCTTTGCCGTCAATAGACTCGCCGAGCGGGTTGACAACCCTTCCGAGCATGGCCTCACCGACCGGCACGGAAGCGAGAATACCTGTTCTTTTGACCGTATCACCCTCTTTTATCGTGTTTGATTCACCGAACAATACAGCGCCGACGTTGTCCTCCTCAAGGTTCAGAGCCATACCCATCACCTTGTTGGGAAACTCGAGAAGCTCACCTGCTGCAACCTGCGATAAACCGTACACACGAGCAATACCGTCACCAACCTGCAGCACTGTTCCCACATCATAGACTTCCGCCTCGGACTCAAAACCGGCAAGCTGCTTGCGAAGTATGGATGAAACCTCATCAGGCCTGACTGTTGTAGACATATCTTATTCGCTTGGTTATTTGTTTGTAAGAAAAGAGAAAGATTCTGCTTACCTTCTTTTGAAATCTGACTCGGTCTTTTACCATTCAAAAAATAAAAGCCAAATTTAATGAAAAGCTTTTAGTTATTCAAATTCTGTGCATAATTTGATAACCGTGCTTTTCCGGCTTCCGGCAATCCTGCCCTGTTCAGATACAATACGAATTACAACGGACATAACCAGACAAGGAAGAAGTTATACAGTGCACGGTATGAAAACGGTCAAGGGATTCGCTTCCGCTACGGTCGGCAATGTTGCCTGCGGTTTTGACGTACTGGGATTTGCCATTACCGAACCCGGTGATGAAGTGACCCTTACCCTGCTCGATGAAAAACATGAAGCGTGTCCCGTATCGCTCGTCGGCATTACCGGAGACGGCGGGGCGCTGCCTCTCGATCCCAAAAAAAACACATCGAGCTTTGTCGTACTGAAATTTCTCGAATATATCCGCACGCACAAAGGCATCGATTTCTCCGGCCATATCGCACTCGAACTGAAAAAGAACCTTCCGCTCAGCAGCGGCATGGGCAGCAGCGCGGCAAGCGCTGCTGCAGCCCTTGTAGCGACAAACGAGCTGCTCGGTCAACCATGCACGAAAATGGAGCTGGTGCATTTCGCCATCGAAGGCGAACGGGTTGCCTGCGGTTCGGCCCACGCCGATAACGCCGCTCCGGCAATACTCGGCAATTTCGTGCTGATCCGAAGCTATACGCCGCTCGATCTCATAACCATTCCTCCGCCCAAAGACCTCTACTGCACGCTGGTTCACCCGCATACCGAGCTGCGCACCTCATTTGCCCGATCGGTACTGCCGAGAGCAATTCCCCTGAAAACCGCCATTCAGCAGTGGGGAAACGTCGGGGCACTGATCGCCGGACTGCTCACGTCGGACTACGACCTCATCGGCCGATCTCTTGTGGATGTGGTTGCCGAACCCAAGCGGGCGCCCCTCATTCCCGGTTTTTCCAACGTCAAGCAGGCCGCACTCGATGCCGGTGCGCTGGGGTGCAGCATCGCCGGATCAGGCCCATCCCTGTTCGCGTTCTCCGCATCTGAAAAAACCGCAAGAGAGGCAGGAAACGCCATGCAGCACGCCTTCAGCGCCAAAGCAAGCCTCTGCTCCGACATGTGGGTTTCACCGATCTGCAACGAAGGCGCAAAGATATTGTAAAAACGTTCCGGAAGCATTTATGATCTATTTCAGCACAAACAAGACCTCCGTACCCGTATCCATAAAAAAAGCCACGCTCGAAGGTCTTGCTCCCGACGGGGGCCTGTATGTCCCTTCGGAAATCCCCTGTTTTTCCGCACCGGAAATAGCCCTGCTCGAGGAAGGAAATTTCAGCAGTGTGGCATTCGCCATTGCGAAAAAATTCATCTGCGGCGAAATTCCTCCCGATCAGCTCAGTGACATGATCGACAGCTGCTTTCCGTTCGACACGCCGCTCGTCAGGCTCGAAGAGGGAACCTTTATCGAGGAACTGTTCTCGGGGCCTACGCTCGCGTTCAAGGATTATGGCGCACGGTTCCTGGCCCGCCTGGCGGGATACTTCGCATCCGAGGACAACAGACTCATCACCGTGCTGGTAGCAACCTCGGGCGACACCGGCAGCGCCGTTGCCTACGGGTTTCAGGGTATACCCAATACGAGGGTCGTGCTGCTCTATCCTTCAGGGAAAGTCAGCCGCCTGCAGGAGCAGCAGCTCACAACGGCGGGGGGCAATGTGCATGCACTTGAAGTACAGGGCGATTTCGATGATTGCCAGCGCCTTGTCAAGCAGGCGTTTGTCGATCCCGATCTGAAAGATCGGCTTACCCTGACCTCGGCCAACTCCATCAACATCTCGCGGCTCATTCCCCAGTCTTTTTATTATGCATGGGCTTCGCTCCACCTGAAAGCCGAGTATGGCCTGGATCGTCCGGTCTTTTCCGTGCCGAGTGGCAACTACGGCAACCTGACCGCCGGGGTGCTCGCCCGGATGATGGGCTTTCCGATAGGACATTTCGTCGCCGCCTCGAACGCCAATGACAGCGTCACCCGATACCTTGACGATGGACGGTATGAACCGCGACCTACCGTGACGACACTCTCGACGGCCATGGATGTGGGAAATCCGAGCAACTTCGCCCGGCTCAAGCATTTCTATGCCAATGACCACCGCGCAATGGGAGCCGACATCACCGGTATTTCGGTTTCCGACGAAGCCACCGGAAAAACCATCCGCGATCTCTTCCGGCGTTACGGCTATATCGCCGATCCGCATACCGCGGTCGGGTTCCACGCGCTCGAAGAGTATCGGAAAACAACCGGAAATACCGCACCGGGAATCGTGCTTTCCACTGCCCATCCGGCGAAGTTCCTCGAAGTGATAGAACCCGTACTGGAACGCAAGATCGATATTCCGGAACGCCTTGCCGTCGTGCTTGAAAAACAGAAACAGGCCACCCTGATCGGCACCGAATACAGCGAACTTTCCGGCTTTCTCAAGAACCTCGACCGGCTGTAAAAAGGAGAGCATCAGCATGAACCTGCGCACACTGCTGTTTTTTCTCATTCTCATGCCGGTCATGTTCATCGGCATACTGATTGCGCTCGTTATCAGCATTTTCGAGCACACCGGAGATACCTTCTCCCGCATGGCTGCGTGGTGGGGAAGATTCAGCGCCCGGCTTTTCGGCATTTCCATCGTGGTGGAGGGCTCGGACAACTACCGCTCGGAATGCAATTACCTGGTTATCAGCAACCATGCGGGCATGGCCGACATCCCCTTGCTGCTCGGGGCCATGAAACTGAACCTGCGCTTCGTAGCCAAGGAGGAACTTGCAAAAATTCCGGTTTTCGGATGGGCGCTCAAGCGCTCAGGGTATGTCATGATCAAACGGGGACAGAACCGTGAAGCATTGAAAAGCCTGCTTGCCGCCGCAGATGTGCTCAGGAGCGGACGTTCGGTGCATATATTTCCGGAAGGAACCCGCTCGGAAACGGGAAAACTGCTGCCCTTCAAACGGGGCGCCTTTCTGGTGGCCCAGAAAGGCGGGGTTCCGCTGCTGCCGGTTACCATCATCGGCAGCAACCTGATAACCCCGAAAAAAAGTCTGCAAATCAATAAAGGCAATGTAAGGATCGTCGTCGGCACCCCTCTCGAACCATCCGGGTTCGAAAATGTCGAAGCGCTTATGGAGGCTGCACACCGGGAAATCGAACACAACCTCCGGCGTTACGCATCCACTCAGAACTGACGGTAGAGGTTCACCATCTCCATTGCCGTCATGGCGGCGTCAAACCCCTTGTTCCCGGCTTTCGTGCCGGCCCGTTCAATGGCCTGTTCGAGATTCTCCGTGGTCAGCACGCCGAAAGAGACCGGAACCATGGTATCAAGTGAAACCTGGGCAATCCCTTTGGCTGCCTCTGCAGCGATAACATCGAAATGCGGTGTGGAACCCCTGATGATGACCCCGAGAGCGATCACCGCATCGGCACTGCCGCTCATGGCAACTTTTTTTGAGACCATGGGAAGCTCGAATGCTCCGGGACAGCGGTAAACGGTCACATTCTCAGCGGTTCCCCCGTGCCGGAGAATGCAGTCGAGCGCCCCTTCAACCAGCTTTTGCCCGATGAAATCGTTAAAACGCGAAACCACGAGCGCGAAACGGGTATCCTTTGCGCTGAGGGAACCTTCAATCTGTTTTACCTGCATGGCGATAGTGTTTAAAAGCGTTACTTCTTGCACGACGACCGTCCGTATCCGAGCAGCCGTTCGACAAGATCGATAATGACATGACCTATGGCAATATGACACTCCTGCACCCTGTCAGCCGACCCTGAGTGCGGCACCACAACCGACAGGTCCGCCGCATCTTTTATCATGCCCCCTTCCCCGCCAAGCAGGGCAAGGGTTTTCATGCCGTGTTCACGCGCATACTGCAACACGTTGAGCACGCTCCTGCTGTTGCCGCTTGTCGAAAAACCGAAAACCACGTCCCCATCGCACCCATAAGCCTCGGCAAGACGGGTGAATACCGCGTCATAGCCAAGATCGTTCGCGCCGGCAGTCAGTGCGGTGGTATCTGCATTGAGTGCAATAGCCGGCAGTGCGGGGCGGCTGACGCTGCTGCGATAACGGATGGTCAGTTCGGTAGCCAGATGCTGTGCATCGGCAGCGCTTCCACCGTTGCCGCACAGCAACAGCTTCCCGCCCTCCTCGAATGTCGATGCAATGAGGCGGGCCATGGCGACGATAACCGCGCTGTTCTGCCGGGCAACGTTCTCCTTGAGCCGTGCGCTGTAGAGCATGGCATCGAGCACCACCTCCTCATACGGCGTTCGATCCATCAGTCCCGCCGGACATCTGCATTTGCCGATCATAACAAACAGGTTAACACATGAACAAGCACAAATAACTTTTAATATACAGAAAAAACAAACGATGCCCTACTTGGGCGCAACGGCTCAACCCCCGCGCCGGAAAAGGAAAAACGGAACTTTTACCCGGCATTCATTTTTAAGAATTGAAACTCCCGTCAGGAGGCAACCCTTGTCTGAAAACACTGCCGTCATGAACAACATCCTTGTGCCAACCGATTTTTCCGCCCATGCACAGGCGGCTTTTGAGACAGCAGTATCAATTGCGCGCAGAACCGGCGCCCTCGTGCACCTGTACCATGTCATGGACATTCCCGATATCCCGGGAATGCGCGAAATCATGGCAAGGCGGAACCCCGCGGGAAGTGAAGCCTCCGAGACTGCTGACAGCGCCCTCCATCAGCTTGTCAGAAGCGAAACATATCGGGATATCGGAGCTTCATGCTCCATCGATTACGGAACCCCCTGGAAAGCCATCACCGGCAAGGCTGAGGGTGATGGATTCGATCTTGTCGTCATCGGCAGTCACGGGATGAAGAGACTCGAAAAAATCGTTTTCGGATCGACGACAGAGCAGGTGATACGGCATTCCATCTGCCCTGTACTGACCGTGCAAGACACGCTCTGCTGTTTTTCGCCGGCCAGTATCGTGCTCGGCGCGGAAAGATCCCGGGAAAACACGTGCTGCATCGATGCCGCCAGATCGTTTGCCTCGCACTACAATGCCACAATGCACCTTGTGAAGGTTTCGACACCGGATCATTTTATAAACACCCGGCAGGCAAGGATGGAGATGGAATTCCTTGCACGGGAAAACGGCATCGGAGAATATTCCGTCAACTGCTATAACGACGAAAGCATGCAAGAGGGGCTGCTGCATTTTGCCGAAGACATCGGCGCCGACCTGCTCTGTATGACGACACGCGTGACATCCGAGCTTGCACGCCTTTACAGGACAACCATGGGACGGAACACCACCACTGAGGTGGCAATACCGATTCTGACGTGCCGGGTTCCTGAAGCATGACCAGGACAGACTACCGTTCCGGCTCACTGCTGCGGAGGCCAGCTCCGCAGTAGCGGCAGTAACGGGCATCATCCTCATGCGCGGCGTCAGGACAGCGCGCACACCGTTTTTTTGCCCCCGCCTGCCATGCATCGATGACATCTCCGCCGAAACGATGCCGGTAGGCACGGCGATGATGCTATAACCCACGATCATCAGAAGCGCTGCAAGCGCCCTGCCAACAACTGTCTGCGGGGATATATCTCCGTAACCCACGGTTGTTACGGTAACGATAGCCCGGTAAATTGCCTCGGGAATGCTGTGAAATCCGTTTTCAGGACCTTCGATCATGTACATGAGTGAGCCCACAATGCTGACCATGACCAGCACGAAAAACAGAAATACCATGATTTTCCTGCCGGAGGCCCTGATGGATGCAGTCACAAAATCGGCTTCCCTCACGAAGGTCATGAGCTTGAGCAGCCTGAAAATCCTGAGCACCCGAAAAAAACGCACGGCAAGAAAATAGTGCGCTCCCGGAATGAACACGACGAAGTAGGTGGGGAGAATGGAGAGCAGATCGACGACGCCGAAAAAATGCGGGCATACTGCATGCGCACCGGCGCGACAAATAACCTCATGAGATATTCAGCGGTGAACAGGAGCGTAAAACACCACTCGATGAATGCCAGCTCACTCCCGTAAGATTGATGGAGCGGTGCGACGCTGTCAAGCATGACAACGATCACGCTCAGCGAAATTGCTCCGATCAGGGCAAGGTCGAACAGCTTGGAGGGAATGGTGTTGCTGTCGAAAATGATGTGCCGGGAAACCTCTTTAAACGTTCTTTTTGCCGCCATGAAACCTGTAAATGGTTGGGTGTGCCTGAGCGGACAAGCAATCCGTTTCCTGTAACATAACAAATTGTACCTGACAATGAACCCGGCCGGGCGAAAAGCTGCAGAAACAGAAAAACTCCGCCAGACGAGTAGCATCTGGCGGAGTTTGAGAGAGGTGAAAAACCATCGAAATCAGTGGTACCTGGCGCTCTCTTCCTTGACAAATTCAACAAGCAGTTTCAGGTTTGCCGGATCGACATCAGGCAGAATCCCGTGGCCGAGGTTGAACACATGGCCTGAAGATGCGGTATGCTGACCGAACTGCTTCAGGATTTTCGCGGCTTCGGACTTGATCTTTTCCGGGGTTCCGTACAGAACCGTCGGGTCCATGTTGCCCTGGAGGGCGACACGGTCGTTGAGCTCCCTGCGCGCTTTGGCAATATCGATTCCCCAGCCAAGCCCCATGGCGTCACAACCGGTGTCGGCAATGTCGGAAAGAATGGTATTGCAGTCTTTCGAGAATACGATAACCGGCACATCAGGATATTTTGCCTTCACCGCCTGGACGTTCTCCCTGATGTAGGGAAGGGCGAACTCGCGGTAATCGTCTTCAGAAAGCGCGCTTGCCCAGGAATCGAAAATCTGGATCGCATCGGCACCTGCCTCGACCTGCTTGAGCAGATAGGCACTGATGGTTTCCGTGATCTTTCTGAGCAGCTGATGGGCCATCTGCGGCTCCCGATACATCATCTTCTTCGCGAACGCATAGTTTTTGGAGCCACCGCCTTCAACCGCGTAGGTAAAGAGCGTCCATGCTGCACCGGAGAATCCGATAAGCGGCACACGGTTGTCGAGTTCCTTCTTGGTAAGACGCAGGGCATCCATAACGTAACCGAGCTTTTCATCGATATCGGGGACAATGAGCCTGTCGATATCGGCCTGGCTGCGGATAACCGGCGTAAGCTTGATACCTTTCGTCTCGATGATCTCGACGTTCATCCCCATGGCTTCGTTGATCACCAGAATGTCGGAAAAAATGATCGCTGCATCGACACCCATCAGATCAACGGGCTGGATGGTTACTTCGGCAGCCAGTTCAGGCGTTTTGCAGAGGGTTAAAAAGTCAGTTTTTTCTCTGACTGCCCGATACTCCGGCAGATAGCGACCGGCCTGCCTCATCACCCAGATAGGCGTCCGGGAACACGGCTGACGCTTCAATGCCCGGAGAAAAAGATCATTTTTGAGCATGCAATGCAATAATTTGAGAAGTTAAGAAAACAGCAATCCGCTGCAGCAACCGGCTTCAGGCGGTTTTGTAAAAGTGCAAAGCTACATTTTTTTAGCCTTATTTGAAAACTATTCCGGAATGGCCGGATGCATGTTCCGGGAGATCCGCAGGAAAAATCCGCTTCTCAGCTAACGATATGGCGTTTGATGCCAAGCTGTTTTTCGGTGTACCCGAGAGCAAGCCCGACCATTTCCGAGAGGTGGAAAACCGGAATCGAGCTGTGGACGTTGGCTTGCTTGAGAGCTTTCGCCTGGTAACCGTCAAGCACCGTATGGCAGAGCGGGCAGGGCGTGACGATAAAATCGGCCTTGATGTCGATGGCTTCCTGAAGCGCTTCTGCCGCCACGTTCAGGGACTCCTCCTCCGCAACCAGAAGCGTATGGAAGCCGCAGCAGCGGTTCTTGTGCTCATAGGGCAAGGTGGTGCCGCCGAGGGCCTCGATCAGCATGTCCAGCGAACTCGGCTCAAGCGGATCATCCTTGCCGAGCACTGTCGAAGGACGGAGAATATGGCACCCGTAAAACGGGGCGATCCTGTAGTTTTTCAGCGGCACCTTGACTTTCGCCCTGATCGCCTCGAACCCTACATCATCGGCGAGCACCCAGAGAAGATGGCGGACGTTCGATGTCCCCTTGTACTCAAGGCCTTCCTTTTTCAACAGATCGTTTACTTCCTTGCGCAGCTCCGGAGATTCATCGAGCTTTTTCTTTGCCGTCCGTATGGTCATCAGGCAGGTGTTGCACGATACGATCAGGTCGAGACCAAGCTTCTCGGCCAGCGCGATGTTGCGGCCGTTGACCAGCGCGAAATGCCTGGGGCTTACGTAATCAAGATTGCTTCCGCCGCAGCAGGTGCTTTCATGAAGTTTGACCATCTCGATACCGAGGTCCTTCTGCCACAGGTCGATGGAACGGTCTACCTCTTTCGTCATGGACTCGTTGATACAGCTCAGGTAATAAGCATACCTTTTCATACTGCGATTCTCCACGGTTATTTTTTATGAGACTTCTGTTCCGCCTTGACGTGCTCCGTCATCTCCCTGAACATCTCCCTGAATTTCTTGATCCCTTTAATCGGCTTGACGAGTAGCGGAGGAGGAGGCGTCCTGCGCTTCATGATCATCTTCATGGCCATGGGAAGCAGGTTCTGCAGGGTCCACGCCATACCGTTCGTACGGATCGGCAATGTAGCCTCGACAAGCTTGCCTTTCTTTTCTATGTCCTCCATGAACGCTTCGGCATGTTTTGCGCCGCTCGTATCCTTGGCCCCCCTGACCTCGATAGCATCCTCCCGGATTCCGTGTATCGCTTCCATGATGGGAATGTGCTTCACACAGGTCTCCTGGCAGCGATAGCAGTGCGTGCAGTCCCATACTCCGTGATCCTTGACGAGCTCGCCGAGTCGGGTATCATGAATGGCGTCACGGCTGTCGACGTTCATCCGGTATGATTTCAGCAATACCGCAGGAGAGACATACTCCTTGTGCGCGCGGAGAATGGTGCATTCCGAAACGCATGAGGCGCAGAGAATGCAGTCGGTGGCCTTTTCATATTTCTGGAACTCCTCTTCCGACACAAGAAACTCCTTTTGGCCCATTTCCGGCTCGGGCATACTTGACACGATCCAGTTCGAATAGTGCTTCATCTTGTCGACAAGGGGATCCATGTCCACAATCAGGTCCTTGATAAGCGGCATGTTGCGAAGCGGCTCGATCTTGATGACCCCCGGCTCCTTGCACTTCGACAGTTCATCCCACACCTGGGTGGTGCAGGCAAGCTTCGATATGCCGTTGATACGCATGCCGCAAGATCCGCAGATGCCAGCCTGGCAGAATGCCCGAAAGCTGACGGAGGCATCAACATGCTCCTTGATATAGTTGAGCGAACGGAGAACCGTGATACCTTTTTCAACCTGAATCGTATAGTCGTCGAAATACGGCTTGCTGTCCACCTGTGGGTTGAAACGATGCACCCTGAGAGTTATCTCCCTTTTTTCTTCAGTATGCAGCTCTGTAGCTCCTGTCATATCCGGTAGTAGTTAATAGGTTCTTTCCTGAAGTTCGTAGCGGCCCATGGTCACCGGCTTTTCGCCAAGCTTCACGCTGCCGCCTTCAAGGGTCGCAAGGGTGTGCTTGTGCCACTTCCCGTCATCCCTCTGCGGAAAATCCGTGCGTGTATGCGATCCGCGGCTCTCTTCCCTGGCGAGGGCTCCCTCTGCTACGGTTTCAGCCAGATCGAGCATATTTTTCAGTTCAAGAACCTGCAGAAGGTTGGTGTTGTAAACATCGCCGGTGTCGAATACACGGACGTGCGTGAACCGTTCCTGAAGATCCTTGAGATCCTGGACGCCTTTGCGGATTTTCGATGCCTCGCGGAAAATGCCGACATTCATGCCGAGCGTCTGTCCGAGCTCCTCACGAAGGGTGCCGTAACGCTCGAAGTGCCCGGAAGGGCGCATATAGCTGCGAAGCATCGCCTCTGTCTGGCTGATCTCATCGGCAGTGATTGGCGCAGGCTCGAACTTGCGTGCCTCCTCGGCGGCGGTACGGCCAGCGATACGACCGAACACGAGAATATCGAGCAGCGAGTTGCCTCCGAGACGGTTCGCTCCATGCACGGAAACACAGGCGCATTCACCTGCAGCGTAAACGCCGTCCATGACGGTTCTTCCGTCATTGTCCGTATCGATGCCCCCCATCGAATAATGGGCGGTCGGACGGACGGGTATCGGCTCCTCGATAGGATCGACACCCTCGAAATACATCGACATCTCCCGGATCTGCGGAAGCCTCGACTTGATGAGATCCGCCCCGAGATGCGTAAGATCAAGATGCACATACTTCCCGGCAGGACTGTCGAAACCCCTGCCCTGGAGAATCTCGGTTTCAATGGAACGGGCAACCAGGTCGCGCGGACCAAGCTCCATTTTTTCAGGGGCATAACGCGACATGAAGCGCTCGCCATCCATGTTGACCAGATAACCGCCTTCACCCCTTGCGCCCTCCGTTACAAGCAGGCCGCTCTTGCGAAGACCGGTGGGATGGAACTGCACAAACTCCATGTCCTTCAGCGGAATGCCCGCGCGGTAGGCAATGGCCTGACCGTCTCCGGTATTGCCTGCGGCATTGCTCGAACGGTTCCAGTACATCTTGGCATAACCACCGGTTGCGAATACAACCGTCCTTGCCGGAAAAGCCTCTATCTTGCCGGTTTTGATATTCATGGCGACAAGCCCCTTCATGCGGCTGTCATTGACTGAAAGGTTGAGCACAAAATATTCGTTAAAGAAAAAAACCCCTTTTTTCAGACACTGTTCGTAAAGCGTCTGCAGAATAGTATGGCCCGTTTTGTCCGCACAGTAACAGCAGCGGGGCCTGCCGGCCCCACCGAAAGGTCGCTGGGCAATGGTGTTGTCGTCCAGTCTCGACCAGGGCGTACCGATATTGTCAAGCTCTCGGATGATCTTGGGTGCTTCGGAACAGAGAATATCCACTGCATCCTGATCGGCAAGATAGTCGCTTCCCTTGATGGTATCGAAAATGTGCAGCTCCACCGTATCGTCCTTTGCCTTGTTGGCCAGGGCGGCATTGGCTCCCCCCTGTGCAGCGGAAGTGTGGGAGCGGTTCGGGTAGACTTTAGACAATACGGCAATATTGAGAGACGGATTGGTTTTCATGGCCTCCATCGCCGCATACAAACCGGCGCCACCGCCTCCGACAATAACAATATCAAATGGTTTCATACGCTCGTATCTCGTTATGAAGCTGTAAAACAGATTCAGTGAATGTAAGAAGGGCAGCAGAAGGCTGTACCCTGCAGATTGAATGGTGTCTCTTGTGAAGAGGAGAGACGGAAATTGACAACCGGATGCGGTTACAGCGCTACATGGTCGTCATGTACGGGAAGTTCTTCAACTGCCTGAAGGACGTCCGTCATATTCAGCAAACCGATCACCTTGTTGTTTTCCATGATGGTGAGCCGCCTGACGTTGGTCCTCTTCATGAGGCGGAGAGCGTATTTGACCCGGAGAGCCGGATTGATGCTGATGATCGGCTTGCTCATGATCTGGAAAACAGGCGTGTTCCAGGGATCACGGTGCACATCCTCGCCCGGGTCGATCACTTTTTCAAGAATATCCTTTTCAGTGACGATTCCGTAGCAGTCGTCTTCATTGCGGGGATCCACAACCAGACCGCTCTGTCCTGTCCGTTTCATGATCTGCAGCGCTTCGGCAACCGTGCAACTGCCCTTGATCGTCTGAAAATCTTTCTGCATCAAAGTCGAGACCGGAAGCATGCGAAGTGTTATAAGCTGATCCATAGCAGTTCCCCCTGATTGAAAAAAAGGACAAAAAGCCCATTCATTATTGGAAAAAAGGCAACTTCAGAGAAGTGCCTGAACGATGTCTGAAAAATCTGAATATAGGAAGGGCGGGCCCCTGGCGGCCATATGCGCAAAAAAAGCAACCTACCAATATAGGAATCAGCCGGAAGGACGCAAAAATTATTTTATCCCGTGTGCTTTTTTATATGCAGCCCAGTTGTTTTTCAGCGCAAGAAAGGCCGGGAAATCCGGCTGCTGCAGAAAAGGATTCGATGCCGCCTCATCGGCAAGCGTCGAAACGGATCGGATGCCGTAGTCGTGACCCGGATACACCGTTGTAGTCGGAGGAAGTTCCTGCAACAACCGGTGCAGTGAGTGGTACTCCTCCTGTGCATCCTCATCGGAACAGGTTCCCCCTACTTTTCCGGCAAACAGCGTATCACCGGTAAACAGGGCATCCCCTGCATGCAGACAGATGGAATCACCGGTGTGACCCGGAGTGTGCAGCACGCGAACCGAGAGCCTGCCGAGCGGGAAAACCGCGCCGTCCACCACCCGTATACCTGTCACGGGACAGCTATCTCCAAAAAGCAATGCCCTGACACCGACAAGACTCTCCATCGCTGCGTTGCCATTGGTATGATCGGCATGACCGTGTGTTGAAAACACATACCTGATGCGGCAGCCTGCATCTTCAGCATACGCCGCGATAGTGCGGTGATCGTAGGAGGGATCAACGACAAAAGCCTCTTGTGAGCTCTCATCGACGGCAAGATAGCCGAAATTGCGGTCGCCCCCGGTACGGAACTGTTTGACGAACATCTCTTTTCCGGTGTTTTCAGGCGGTTTTTTCAACATTCATGAGAAAAGCCCTCGCCGGAAAATCCCGATCCACGGCAATAGGATTCATTTCAAGCTCTTCCATGATCGCATCCGCCTTGTCATCGTCAAGCACGGCAAAGCAGAGGGAGGAGTAGGTGCCGATCATGTCGTCGGAAGGCCACCAGGACTGTCTGGAATCATCTTTCCTGTCGCAGTTGCACCCGCGTATGGAGACATTGCTGAACATGTGCACCTGAAATTTCCTGAACAGGCTCCGCACCAGCGGACGGGTCTCTTCATGACCCATGATTGCTATGAATTTCATGATTTCTTCTCCTCCTGCCGGGATTGCTCACCTTTTCTTTCCGTAATGTAGTAGACAAGCGGCACCACAACAAGCGTCAGAACCGTTGAAAGCACACCGCCCCAGATCATCGAGATAGCCAGCCCCTGAAAAATGGGATCGAACAGCATGATCACCGAACCGATCACCACGGCTCCCGATGTCAGAATGATCGGACGGGTACGCACAGCGGCAGATTCAATGATTGCCTGCTTGAGACCGGCTCCCTCATTGCGCCTGATCTGGATGAAATCGATCAGGAGAACCGCATTCCGCACCATGATGCCCGCAAGGGCGATCATGCCGATCATGCTGGTGGCGGTAAAAAACGCTCCATGAATGAAGTGTCCGGGAATGATGCCCACCAGACTGAGCGGAATGGAGATCATCATGATGAGCGGAGTCTTGAACGACTGGAACCAGCCCACGATCAGAAGATAGATGATAACCAGCACAACGGCAAAAGCCGTACCGAGATCCCTGAACACCTCGAAGGTGATCTGCCACTCGCCGTCCCACTTCATGGCAAGCCTCTCTTCAGACTTGGGAGGGGCGGTGTAAAGCGGATCGATGGCGTACCCGCCGGGCATCTTAAGCTGCTTGATTTTCTTGTCCATGTCGAGCATGGCGTACACCGGGCTTTCCGTCACCCCGGCGACATCGGCAGTGACATAGACCACCCTGCGCAGGTCCTTGCGATAGATGCTCTTGTCCTGTACCCGGTTTTCGACCCTGACCAGCTCCGAAAGCGGAATCATCTCCCCGGCGCGCAACCGGGTGGTAAACGAGCCCATACCCTGCGACTGGACGAAAATGTTCGAAAGGTCCTTGAGCGATGTCCGGTCGGCCTTCGGCAACCGCACCTGGATCGTAACCGGCTCCCTGTCGTTCAGGGTATGCAGCAGCCCGACATCCATGCCGGCCAGCGACATTCGGAGCGTCTGCGCGATCTGTTCGGCCGTTACGCCCCTGAATGCCGCGCGCTCCCTGTTGACAACAAGATTGTACACCTTCTGGTCGTCCTCGATCATCCAGTCGACATCGACCACACCCGGAGTCTCACTGAAAATCCTCTTCACCTCTTTGGCCAGTGCGATCTGCTGTTCCTGTGACGGTCCGTAGATTTCCGCCACGATGGTCGAAAGCACCGGAGGACCGGGAGGAATCTCCACGATCTTGGCGTTGCCGTTGTACTTCCGGGCGATCTGCTGCACGCCGGCACGAACCTTTTTGGCGATATCGTGGCTCTGCTCCTTTCGCTCGCCCTTGTGCACAAGATTCACCTGGATGTCACCCATTCCGGGGGACTGGCGCAGATAGTAGTGGCGCACGAGTCCGTTGAAGTTGATGGGCGCATTGGTACCGACATAGTACTGGTAGCTCTGCACCTCGGGAACGGTCCTGAGATAGGCGGATATCTCCTTGCTCACTCTTGCGGTCTGTTCGAGTGCCGTACCCTCCGGCATGTCGAGAATGACCTGGAATTCGTTCTTGTTGTCGAACGGCAGCATTTTCATCTCGACGGCTTTCAGCGGAACCATGATAATCGCTCCGGCAAGAAGCAGCCCGACCCCGGCAAACGCCGCCAGACGCATGAATGCGTTGTCGAGCAGCGGGGAAAGCACTGCCGTGAACAAACGGTAATATGCGGTTTTGGTGATATCGTACTCCCCGTGACTGCCATCTTCCGCTTTCAGCAGCCTGTAGGAGAGCCAGGGCGTTACGATGAGCGCGATCATGAGCGAAAAAATCATGGCGAGCGAAGCCCCGATCGGCATCGGGCTCATGTACGGACCCATCAGGCCGGAAACGAAAACCATCGGCAGCACGGCGGCGATCACCGTGAAGGTGGCCAGGATCGTGGGGTTGCCGACCTCGCTGACGGCCGTGATGGCCGCCTGCAGTCTCGGCTGTCGCTTCATGGCGAAATGGCGATGGATATTTTCGGCAATGATGATCGAGTCGTCAACGACGATACCGGTCACGAAAATCAACGCGAAGAGCGTAACGCGGTTCAGCGAATAATCGAACAGATAGTAGACCAGCAGGGTAAGTGCGAAGGTGATCGGTACGGACACGAAATTCACCAGCGCCCCCCGCCATCCAAGGAAAAGCCCGACAACAATCGTGACGGCAACAATGGCGATAATGAGATGTTCCAGCAGGGTGAAAACCTTCTCGGTCGCGGTTTCCCCGTAGTTGCGGGTTTCGGTAACGGTTATGCCTGCAGGAATGACCGACCCTTTCAGGTGATCAACCTTTTCAATCACGTTGCCGGCCAGCACGGAAGCATCGGCCCCCTTGCGCTTGGCAACGGTCAGGGTTACTGCCGGGTATTCACCCCTATCTTTCGAATGCGACGCGGCCCCCCATCCGAAAAAGTTGTAGTTGTTGACCTCTTCAGGGCCGTCGGTAATGGTGGCGACATACCGGAGGTAAACCGGAGAGGCCCCGTAAACACCGACGACGATACTGCCGACATCGTCGGCGCTCTCAAGAAAGCTTCCCGATCTGACGACAATTTCGCTGTTCTGGCGGGTAAAGGCGCCGGATGTCATCTGGCTGTTTGCCATCTGAACCTGCCGTGCGATCTGCAGGGCGCTGACATTATACTTCACTAGCTGCTGCTTGTCGAGCAGAACCCGCACCTGGCGCTTCAAACCTCCCTTGATCTCGACATCCCCGATGTTCGGAATTTTTTTCAGCTCATCGGCAACATCCATCGCGGATTTCCTGAGCTGGTAGGGGTCCCTGCTCTTGCTCCAGAAGGTCAGGTTCAACACCGGCACATCGTCGATAGCCACCTTTTTCATGAGCGGCATCTGGACACCGGACGGCATCTTGTCCATATTCTTCATGAGCGTTGCCCAGAGCTTCACCATGCTCTCTTCGGTGTCCTCGCCGACCTTGTAACGCACGGTCACCAGGGCAAAATCCTGCATCGATGTTGAATAGACATAGTCAACGCCTGGAATTTCCGTCAGCGAACGCTCGAACGGTTTGGCAACCCGCTCTTCAACCTCTGCCGGAACTGCTCCGGGATAGGGAATATAGATATCGACCATCGGAACCACGATCTGCGGCTCTTCCTCCCTGGGCGTCATGAAAGTCGCTATGACACCGACAAGAAGTGCCGCAATCATCAGAAGCGGCGTGATCTTCGAATTGATGAACTGCTTGGCGAGCCTGCCTGCAATACCTTCGTTCATTGGACTGAACCCTCTTTTGTTTCTGAAACCAGCTGTTTTACCCGGACGCCTTCCTCAAGCCGCGGATCATAGGTGCCGACAATCCGCTCTCCCGCTTCAAGCCCCCCGAGAACAACCAGAGAACCGTTTTCAAGCCTTCCGGGGCTGATCCAGCGGATCGAGATCCTTCCGTTTCCGTCAACGACGTACACCCCGGCAAGCGGGCCCCGGTGAAAGACGGCTTCCCCCGGAACGAGCAGTACATCTGTCCCCCCTGCTCCGCTGTTCCGCTCTGCCGGAACGATGAGCTCCACGGCAACCGGCGGCTTCGACTGCCCGTTTTCTGCAGGAGCCGGCTTCTGCTTGCCGCATCCGGTCAGCAAACCCGGCATCACGGCAAAAAGCAGCAGAATGATTTTTCTGAGGTCCATAATGGTCAATGCTTCAGGTGGTCGATTGATTGGGAAAAGCTCACTGTCCCCCTGCATAGTACTCAAGCTCGCTTCTGGCAACACAGTAATCGTGCCTGGCCTGGTTCAGGCGCAGCTTCGCATAGGTATAGGCGCTTTCCCGCATGAGCAGCTCGAAGGTCATTGCCATGCCGGTTCTGAACTGGGTGCCGATATAATCGAGACTTACCCGCGCCTCTTCAAGAGCCTGCTGGGCTACGGCAATTCTTGCCTTGGCGGTTTTCAGCTCACGAAGTGATTTTCGGACTTCCACAATGCTGCCGCTTTTTGCGGCCTCGTAGTTGTACATGGCTTCCAGTTCCTGGGCTTTTGCCTCCTGGATACGCCCTTCGGATGCCATGCCGTCAAAAATATCCCACTGAACGTTTACCCCCATCATCCAGCTCGACCCGCCGCTGACGATATCGGAACTGTGCAGATCACCGCGCAGAAAACCGTTCACTCTCGGCAATCTCGACGCCCTGGCCATATCTCCCTGACGGGCGGCTACATCGCGGTAGGTCTCAATCGCCTTGAGGTCCTTCCTGGTTCCGGAAACACCGCTTTCATCAACGGCAGGCACTCCCTTGCCGATCACAAAATCACCGGTGGGAATGATCGTGACCTCGGGATCGAGATTCAGCATTGAACGCAGGGCGTCAGTGGCGTTCCTGATTGCATCGTGAAGCATGAGTTTCTGTTCGTTAAGCTCGGCAAGACGAACCTCCGTTGACAGCTTGTCGGACTTCGTCATCAGGCCGACGCGATATGCCTTTCCAGCCTGGCGGCTGTGCGCCTGCATGGTCGTGATGGATTGATCGACAGCCTCGATGTTTTTACGCGCAAGCAGCAGACCGTAGTAGAGTCGGCTCACCTGCAAAGCAACGGTCTCTTCGGTTCTGCCCGCCATGTACTCCTGCGCTTTCCTTGCCGTCCTGGCTATCGACCTGCCGATTGCAGCATCGGCATTGAAAATCGGCTGCATCACCTGCAAAGAGGTATTGAAATCGTTGATCGTGGCCGCGTTGTTGAGTTTGGCCGGATCGAAATCAGCCTGCCTGACAATATTCTGCTGCAGCTTGAACACCAGAGCCGCGCCGGGATCGTTTGTCACCACGGCGGTTTCCGAAAGCGTCACTTTCGGGAGGTACGACTGGCGGGTCTGCATGATCTTCGCATCGGCCTGGTCCACCCTGCTTCTTGCCGCCTTGACCGTAAAATTGTTCTCCCGGGCCATATGAACCGCCTCTTCAAGTGACAGCCGGACGGTTCTGCTGCCGGCAACAGCATGCGCAGGAGCAGCAAGCGCGCCAAAGAGACAGATACCGGCCAGCACCTTGTATACCTTCATGATGATTTACTGTTTGGATATGAGTTTTAAAATCTGTTCGACATTTTTCGAATCATTATGATTCATGCACTCTTTCAGGCTTCGGTCGAGAACAAGGGAATAGGTTCTTTCAAGAGCGGCCTTGGCCGCCTGAAACTGGACGATAACCTTTTCACAGCCCTCACCGGCCTCGATCATCCTGGCGAGAGCCTCCACCTGACCGGCCACTTTTTTCAACCTCACAATCACATCTTCCATCACTGCACAGGCCTCTTTTGAAAATGAAACAAATGAACAACCCAATCCCGGAAATACCTATACGGGGTTAGGGTATAAAACATACAAAAAAAGAAGCGAAAAGACAAGATATGCGGCATTGTCTTACCGCTTTCCGCCTTCAACGGCAAGTTCGGCGCCGGAACAGCAAATATCGGCCTGCACCTGACACAGCATGCTCTCGGTAGCCTGCTGCATGATCTGCGACATGATAGCCTCGCTCATGAACTTGAGAATTCCCTCAGGCATCATGTTGAGAGGAAAAGAGAGCGTGAAATCCAGCGCGATATCGGTTTCGAAATGCACTTCGGTTTTTCCCTCCTCCATGTGATAGAGACAAATCCGGGTATTGGCCTTTCCGACAAAGGTGTGATTGTTGTCGATTTCGATCGGCGGGATACTTCTGGCGTTGATCCATCGGATGCAGCGTGCTCCATCGGCATGACGGGGAGTGCCGCTCGAAGAGGGCGAATGGTGTTCAAGCGGCTCCTCAAGCTGCTCAACAAAAAAAATCGCGGTTATAGGATTGTTTCGCGGATCCTTCACCTGAAAAATCCACTGGTAGATCCCGTGCTCCTTCAGATGAACGACACTGGTGCAGTATGGATTGCACCTGATGATTCTTGTATGCTCGGCAAAATACTCGGAAGACTCATGCAGACATGATTCTATGATAATCTTGGCCTTGCTTTTTCCAACAACCTCCATAGTCGGTCAACGCCTTATTATTACTCCGGCAATTAAAGGACTCAACCCTTTGCATACCGAACACTTTGGTGATCAAATAGTCTTTCTACCTTTTCCGGCATCTCCTGCAGATGCCTCAAATGTGAAACGGTCTTCTTCCGAATCGCATTTTACTCCTTCTGCCAGCGGTAGAAGATAGTTGGTTGTAAATTGTATTGATCGCACAGATCCGGGAGTGGCTCACACGGTCGATTAGGTGGCGCTTCAGTATGAAGACCTTCTCTGTTGGAGTGTAGTTTTTTCGCTGTTTGCGTATGGTGATTTCCTCCGTTTTTGCACTCTAACTCAAACGGGCGAATTCTCACAATTCACGCTGAACCAAAACACCAGAACTGCTGGCACAGTTTACCCCAGTATACCCAGGGAGTACTTGAATGTATCTTTTTCCATTTGTTCAGCAACAGAAAATGTTTAAATTATAAAAAATAAAAAATCCCTGTTAAAAGAGGGTTAAACTGTTTCAGTTATATAATTTCTCAATAAACCTAAATCATAACCCACTATGTCAAACGGAACAAGCAACGATTTGTCTGGAGCTATCACCAATCTGATGGATACGCTCGGCAAACTCGGCCAGCAGCAGGTTGAAATGCTCAACAGCGGCATCAAAACCGCATCCCAAATGGTTGAACCACTTGGCAAAACATGTACCGATCTTGCCGGTAACATGCTGAACACAGTCAATCAGGTACTGCAGAGCGTTTCTTCAGCTGTTGCTCCCAAGAAGTAAGCAACCCTGTTTTCCTGAAGCACCTTATGCCTTGAGGGATAAGGTGCTTTTTTTTTGTCTTGCGGCAGCTTCCGCAGGGAAAGACGACCTTCTGACACGCTCCAGCATGAATATCGAGGAGAATATCCGTTTTCTTTTCAGCCCGGAAAACCGGAACCAGCTCCATATAACGCCCATACAGGGCGATGCCTCAACCCGCCGGTATTACCGGGTGTCCGGACCGTCCGGCACCACGATAGCCTGTCACGACCCGCTGCTGCACGGAGCGGACCCGAACGACTATCCGTTTCTCGTGATGCACCGCATTCTTTCCGACCGAGGACTGCCGATACCGCAACTCCTTGCCGTCAGCGAACAGAAAGGGTTGCTCCTGCTCGAGGATTGCGGAACCGTGCAACTGCAGGATCTTGCCGACAGC
>Ga0194113_10000140_pt1 | contig 83020 bp, 68 predicted proteins | sample TA2MahC200mmetaG_FD_146193 | JGI IMG/M metagenome (GOLD analysis project Ga0194113, IMG submission 146193) | Freshwater microbial communities from Lake Tanganyika, Tanzania - TA2015017 Mahale Deep Cast 200m | ecosystem: Environmental > Aquatic > Freshwater > Lake | place: Tanzania: Lake...
GGACTCTTCCTCGGAAATGACGGCGGCGTCTGGGTTGAAGACCGCACCCATCGCATCGGCCTCGATCCGTTTGACGGCTGGCGTTATGCCGGTGTGCGCGGGACGGACGTCACGTATGCAGCACAGCTTCCGATTCTCGATCTGGATGGCGGCGGTGACGAGGATGATGTGGATGACCCCGATAACGCATTCGTCGACAAGGATGGGGATTACACCGAGGATTGGTGGGAAGATCTCTACGATCCCTACTATGCGAATTCGGATGTGTACGATTCCCACATGGACCGCGATGATGACGGATGGGACAACTGGTCCGAGGCGCGCTATACTTCAAAGTCCGGGCTGACGACACGGCCCGACCAGGCTCATGAAGCGACGAGCGTGCCGATGCCCGAGGTCGCATTCACCTTCCATTACCCCGGACTGTTCAAAAACGGGTCGTTGGTGGTTTTGGCTTACAGCCGTCGGGCGATGGATGGCGATCCGGACGCGATTTTCGAGATGGACGCGCCGGAGTATTTCCCGGTTACGATCTCGACCAACAGCGTCCCCGCAGTCGGACGTTTGCGTCAGGGAAGCAACTGGTTCTTCGCCTTCATTGACCTGAGCGGCAACAGAGAGTGGGATCCGGGCGAGCCGGCCGGCTTGGCCGAGCGCTTCCCGTATGATGTGGGCTGGGACAAGAACGCGATGGCCTTCACCCTCAGCGACGCCCCGATCAACGGGTTTGTCCGTATGAAGTTGCCGGCGGTGACCGGAACGGGCTCGCACGGCGTTGACATCGGCCGTATTACGTGGGGCGGATTGGGTGGAACAAATCCCATATTCACGCGGGTCTTCTTCAAGTATATCAAAGGACCTCGCAACTGGATCCACGAGGGCGACATCCTGGATCCCAACGCAGCGGTGGGCGGCGGTAAATCGGGTCTGGATTGGGATGGGCGGATCTCTGGCATGCCAGTCTATCCAATCGGAACGACAAGCACGTACGAGCTCAGGGTTAACAACGTCAGCACCACCAACTACTTCGCCCTGAACTATCTGGGCACAACGCTGCCGACGCCCGTCGCGGAGTATCCGCGCGGGGCGGTTGTCACGTCGCCACGGCCGGAGTTCCGCTGGACCATGACCACCTATGCATCGGCGTTCGAACTGCAGATCCTGACGACGAACGCCTCCCCTGTGGTGGTGTACAGTTCGGGCACCAACGCCGCGCCGCCGTCGCGCAACGCCGACGGTTTGCGCGTGTGGTCGCCGCCGATTCACTGGGGTGACATCGTGCCGGCGCTGAACGGAGGCAATGGGGTGCTGACGAATGCCGCATTCCAGTGGCGTGTGCGTGCGTTCCAGCCCCGGTTGGTCACGGGCTTCACGGATGGGACGACCTATTCCAGCAGCATTAGCGCGTATTCGAGCAGCGAGACGGTGCGGGTCAACCTGAGCGACACGGTCACGGGGCTGGGGAGCATCAGGGTTGAGATTGCCGCGCCTTATCTGCCGCCCAATGCTCGCATCCGGGTGCAGGCGTTCACAACCGCTTCGCTCAACGACCTGCCGGTCGTGCAGCGGACGTTGAGCAACGTGAACACCTTGCCGCAGATCGTGACGCTGAACGGGCTGCAGAATCAGAAGCCCTACTTTGTCGCGGCCTACATCGATCAAAATACAGACAATGCCCGCGCGATCTGGGAATCATGGGGCTACTACCGCTTGATCGACGTGAACCCGGAGTTCTGGTTCCAGCCGGTAATGATCCAGGCGGGCAAGCTCAATCAGGCGCCGCTCGTTCCGCTGACCATTATGTACACCGATACGGATCAGGACCGGATCGCAGATGCGTATGAATACGCCGTCAGCGGTGGGTTGTCCGGAATTCCGGCCGGTGGGCCCATCACGCCGCTTGTGGTGGGCGAGTCCGGAGACGAGAAGGTCAGCCCGGATTGGTTGGGAGTCTTGGGTCTCGTCACAGGCAGCTCGGTTTACGGAGACTACGACGGTGATGGCTTGAACGACAAGCGGGAGTTCGATCTGGGTCTGTCGGCAACGGCCACCGATGAGTTGCATATCACCGGGCTAGACGCTGACAACCAACTGAACTGGACCTTGATGTCTGATCCCGATGCCGTCGGCACGCTGTCGACGACCACGCTCGCTCAACCCGTGACGTATGTCCTGGAGCGGACCGACTCGTTGGCAACACCGAATTGGATCCCGGTGACGGAGGTGGGATCGAAGGAGAAGGCAGGCGCATTTGATCTGGGGACGGACAGACACAATCGCCCCGCAGGCTTCTACCGGGTGCGTGTGGTAACGCCGTAGCGTATTCCCGAGTGGAATCAAACGAAACAGCCTCGTCACGTGTGACGAGGCTGTTTCGTTTTCCGGGATCACGCCCGGTTTCATCTGACTGCTTGGTACCGGTGGATCCCCGAACCCTGAATCCTCTCGTGCACAAACCGGAGGTTTGTGCACGCGCGCCTCAGGCTTCCCGAACATCCCGCAGCAGCGGCAGGGCATCATCCTTGGCCGACACGCAGGAGACGTCGCCGGGCCAGGCGATGGCGAGATCGGGATCGTTCCAGCGGATTCCCCGTTCGGCTTCGGGAGAGTAGGGGCAGGTGCATTTGTAGAGGAAGAGCGTGTCGTCCTCCAGCGCCACGAAGCCGTGGGCGAAGCCGGGCGGAATCCAGAGCATGGCGTGGTTGACGGCCGAAAGCTCGGTGCCGGCCCATTTTCCGAAGGTCGCCGACCCGGGCCGGAGGTCGACGGCGACATCCCACGCGCGGCCGCGGGCGACGCGAACCAGCTTGCCCTGGGCGTGTGGCGGAAGCTGGTAGTGCAGGCCGCGCAGCACGCCGCGCCGCGAGCAGGATTCGTTGTCCTGCGCAAAGTCAACAGGAAGGCCCGCTTGGAGCAGCGTGGACGCCTGGAAGGTTTCCAGGAAGAACCCGCGGCTGTCGCTGAACACGCGCGGCGTGATCAGGATGACGTCGGGAATCGCCAGGGGTGTGAAGGTCATACGGTTCCGGTGACCGGTGTTCAAAAGATGACGTGACAGGCGGGGAGAGCCTCGCGGATACGGACCTTCTCGGCAGCAGGAACCGGGCAGCGCGAGAGGGAAAGCGTGCGCAGCGCCTTCATCGACTGAAGGTTGGCGGGAAGCGCGGCGATGCGGGTATCGTTGAGGTCCAGGTTACGCAGGCGGGGCAAAGTGGCGATCCAGTCGGGAAAGGCGCTGATCGGGTTGCCGCTGAGCGACAGATCCTCCAGCCGGGTGAGTGTGCTGACGGCTGATGGAACCTCGGACAACAGGGCGTTGCTCACGTAGAGCCGTTCAAGGGCGATGAGGCGTCCAACGCTTTCGGGGAGGCTGGCGAGGCGGGTCTTGTTCAGGCGGAGCCAGCGGAGGCGGACGAGCGCGCCGATGGACTCGGGAAGGGCCTCGAGCGGAGTCCGATCAAGATTGAGGTAGGTGAGGGATTGCAGGTGGGCAAAATCGCCCGTGAGGTTGGTTGCGGTATTGCCGCTGAAATAGAGGTGCTCAAGGCCGGAGAGGGCGAACACGGGGGCTGGGATTTCGGCGAGATGCATTCCCGAGAGGTCGAGCATCCGCAGGCTGCGGGCTCCGGCGATCGGATCAAAGCCTGTCGCAATGCGGGCGTCACGCAGAATCAGTCGTTCCAACTTGGAGAAGGTGGCGATTTCCGGAGGGAACGTGTCGAACGTCTGGCCGTGCAGGTCCAACTCGCCAACCCCGTCGCGCTGCGCGACCGCAGCTTCCAGGGTGGTGCAGATAACCAGACGGCGCGGGGCCTCGCGGTTTTTGAAGCATCCAGCCACGGACAAGGCAGTCAGGATCAGCAGGGCATCAATCAGACGTTTCATCAGGCTCCTTTCACGAGTTTCACGGTACGGGGAACTGGCGGGTCAAATCGGCGATCTCGTCGCGGATGCGCCCCTGCATGGCGGTGTTGCCGATGTTGGAGAGAATGTCGGCGATCCAGTTTCCGATGCGGGTCATCTCGGCGCCGCCCATGCCGCGGGTGGTTGCTGCTGCCGTGCCGATGCGGATGCCCGAGGTGACGAAGGGGCTTTGAGTGTCGAACGGGATGGCGTTTTTGTTGCAGATGATCCCGGCGGCGTCAAGGGCAGCCGAGGCCGCCTTGCCCGTGAGTCCACTCGCCGCGACGTTGACGAGCATCAGGTGGTTGTCGGTGCCGCCCGAGACGAGGCGGAAGCCCCGGCTGGTCAGGGTCGCGGCGAGGGTGCGGGAGTTGGCGACGACTTGGGCGGCATAAGCCTTGAATTCAGGGCGCATCGCCTCAGCGAAGCAGACCGCCTTGGCGGCGGTGATATTTTGCAGGGGCCCCCCCTGGAGTCCCGGGAAGACGGTCTTATCAAGCGCTTGAGCGTAGGCGCCCCTGCACAGAACCATGCCGCTGCGCGGGCCTCGAAGGGTCTTGTGCGTGGTGGTGGTGACGAAGTCGGCGAAAGGTACAGGCGAGGGGTGGACACCGCCCGCGACCAAGCCGGCGATGTGCGCCATGTCCACCATCAGGAGGGCGCCGCAGGCATCAGCGATGGCCCTAAAACGGGCGAAATCGAGGATGCGCGGATAAGCGCTGGCTCCCGCCACAATCAGTTTTGGCCGACAGGCGAGCGCCTGCTGCGCGATGGCGTCATAGTCCAGAATCTCGGTTTCGGGCGAAACGGTGTAGGCGATGATCGTGAAGAGCTTGCCCGAAAAATTGACGGGGCTGCCGTGGGTGAGGTGTCCGCCCTGGTCGAGCGACATCGCGAGGATGGTGTCGCCCGTATTCAGCGCCGTGAAATAGACCGCCATATTGGCTGAGCTGCCACAGTGAGGCTGCACATTGGCGTGGTCCGCTCCGAACAGGGCTTTGGCCCGTTCAATGGCCAGATTTTCCGCGGCATCGACGGGTCCGCAGCCGCCATACCAGCGCTTGCCGGGGTAGCCCTCGGCGTACTTGTTGGTGAGGACGCTGCCCGACGCCTCGCGCACGGCGCGGGTGACGGTATTTTCCGAGGCGATCAGATTGATGGTCGCGTCTTCCTGTCCGATCTGCGCGACAACGGCCGCGTGAATCTCGGGGTCGGCCTGGGCCAGATGAGCGATCTCGGCGAGCCGACCGGCCCGTTCGAGTTTGGCGATTCGGCGGGAATGGCGGGCATCGCCGGAGAACGGGGTGTCGAGCCAGGTGTCCAGAATGGCAGCATTCACGGCGGGGTTGGCTTGCCCGTTGAGGACCAGCACGTTGGCGTTGTTGTGGCTGCGTGCAAGAAAGGCCTGCTGCGGGGTGGCGCACAAGGCGGCGCGGATGCCGCTGAATCGGTTCGCCGTGATCGACATGCCGATGCCGGTGGTGCAGATCAGCACACCCCGGCTGGCCCGCCCCTCAACCATCCGCTCCGCCAGTTGCACGGCCAGATCGGGATAGTCCACGCTGCCTGCGCAGCACGTTCCGAGATCCTCAAACTCCAGATGACGGGCGGCCAGACGCTCAGCCACGCTGGTTTTCACGGAAAGACCGCCATGGTCAGAGGCAATGACAATTTTCATCGGTGGGCTCGCAAAGGGTGTCGTGCGGCGGACTATCCGCCGAGAACGAACGTACACAATACCACGAGCGTGCCTGTGGGGCAAGATCGGGAATTATCAGATGCGATGATCGTTCATTGCATCACGCCCAACGGTTAGGACAGGATGCTTGACAACCTGGTTGCTCACAGCAGGAAGAACATCTCGCCGTAGCCGGGGAGCGGCCAGAGCGATTCGGGGACGATGTTTTCCAATGCGTCTGACGCATCGCGGACAGCCCCGATGGCGGCGATCTGCTTGGCGGAATTGTGGCCCTTGACCACTGCCTCCAGCGTGTCACAGGCGGCGAGCAGGGCGTTTATTTGCGTCTGGACCCGCTTGTTCAGCTTGGTGACGGCAGGCCCCTTGGCGCCGTTTGCGAGCAGAGCGGCATATTCGATAGCTGCGGGGGCGATCATCGTCCGGGCCATCCGCAGGGCGCACTCGGCCTCCATGGCGATGGTCTTGACGTACGTCTCGGCATAGATCTCGTAGCGGGAGTGGAGTTCACGCTTGGAGAGAATCTTGTACGTCTCGAACAGCTCGACAACGTCCGGTTTGAGCAGCTCCTTGAGCGCCTCCGGGGTGTAGGTGAGATTGGGCAGTCCGCGTTTGGCCGCCTCCCGCTTCCAGGCGTCGCTGTAACCGTCACCGTCAAACAGCACCCGCTTGTGCTTCTGGACGATGGCCTTCAACACCTTCTGCAGGGTGGCGTTGAAGTCGCCGCCCTTGGCCTTCGAGGCCTCCAGCTCGGTGCAGATCTCGTCCAGCGCCCAGGCCACGATGGCGTTCAAGGCGACGTTGGTTCCGGCGCAGCTCTGGTTCGAGCCAACCGCGCGAAATTCAAACTTGTTGCCGGTGAAGGCCATGGGCGAGGTGCGGTTGCGATCCGTCGCGTCGCGGGGGAGCTGCGGAATCGTTGAGACGCCCAGCTCGATCACGCCCGCGTGCTTCGACGACTTGGCGCCACCCTTCGCGATCTGCTCGAAAATATCGGTGAGCTGCTCGCCGAGGAAGATCGAGATGATGGCGGGAGGCGCTTCGTTGGCGCCGAGACGGTGGTCATTGCCGGCCGTGGCGACGGTCGCCCGCAACAATCCCGCGAAGGTGTCGACGCCTTTGATGATCGCGGCGATCATGGTGAGGAATTTCGCATTGTCATGCGGCGTGGAGCCGGGGGACAGCCAGTTCTTGCCGTCGGGGCCCGAGACCGCCCAGTTGTTGTGCTTGCCCGAGCCGTTGACGCCCGCGAACGGCTTTTCATGAAGCAGACAGGCCAGCCCGTGCCGCGCGGCGACCTCTTGCAGCACCATCATGGTGATCATGTTGTGATCCACGGCCAAGTTTTGCTCCTCGAAGACCGGCGCAAGCTCGAATTGCGCCGGTGCCACCTCGTTGTGGCGGGTCTTGGCGGGCACGCCCAGACGCCACAGCTCGCTGTCAACCTCAGCCATGAAGCTGATGACCCGCGGCTTGATGTTGCCGAAATAATGGTCTTCCAACTGCTGATGCCGCGCCGGACGGCAGCCGAAAAGGGTGCGTCCGCACTGGATCAGATCGGGGCGCTCCTTGAAGAATTCGAGATCGATCAGGAAGTACTCCTGCTCGGGGCCGAGGGTGGCGTAGGCGTGGGTCGTGCATTCGATGCCGAAGAGCTTGGCCATCCGATCGAGCTGCTCGCACAGCGCGCGCTGCGAACGGAGCAGGGGCGTCTTCTTGTCGAGCGCATCGCCATAGTAGCCGCAGAAGATAGTGGGTATGCAGAGCACCGAACCGCCTTCAAAATCTTTGATGAACGCCGGCGAGGTGGGATCCCAAGCTGTGTAGCCGCGCGCTTCGAAGGTGGCGCGCAGCCCGCCCGACGGGAAACTCGATGCGTCCGGCTCCCCTTGGATCAGCTCCTTGCCCGAGAACTGCGCCAATATCCCGCCCTCGCGGTCGGGCATGAAGAACGAGTCATGCTTCTCGGCGGTGATCCCCGTCAACGGCTGGAACCAGTGCGTGAAGTGCGTCGCGCCTTTCTCGAGCGCCCACGTCTTCATGGCGTCGGCCACCTCATCGGCAATCACCGCATTCAGGGCCGATCCGTTCACGATTGTCGAGGCCAGGGATTTGTACGCCCGCTCCGAAAGATAGTTGCGCATGGTCTTCAAGCTGAAGACGTTTTCGCCGAATTGATCCGCCTTGGCCTTCATTGCACTGTTCTTGGTTGTCATGGTTGTGTTCCTAGGGTTAATCGTCGTGCCCCCACACGGGTCATCGCGCGGTCGTAAGGACTTTAGCACACGCTGTGCCAAAACAGGAAGAAAGAACACGTGCAGCCGGGAGGCGGGCGTGCGCGTCGCGCAAAAAACCAGCATTCAAATGGATCACGCTTGGAATTGACCGCAAGATAGAGAAATTAACGACTTGATATCGAATGACAATACTGTCATAGCTGCAACAGTGTCCATACAAAATTGTCTATCGGCTACTTCATGATGCCAATTCTCGGCACGGCTGCGATCAGCATTCGGGTCTGCTCGTGCTGTGGATTGCCGATCACGGCGGCGGCCGATCCCTCTTCGATGATCAGACCGTCGGACATGACGCACACGCGGTCGCACACATTGCGGACCACCGCGAGGTCGTGGGCGATCAGCACCAGAGCCAGGCCGAGGCGTCGCTGTACATCGCGCAGCAGGTTGATGATTCGGGCCTGAACCGACACATCGAGGGCGGAGACCGGCTCGTCGGCCAGCAGCACCTGCGGTTCCACGGCGAGTGCGCGCGCCAGACTGACCCGTTGGCACTGTCCACCGCTCAGCTCGCGGGGATATTGGGCGAGCGCGGCGTCGGAGAGCCCGGTCTGTTCCAGCAGCTCACGGCACCGGGCTTCAATCCCGGCGCGGCCGGTCACCATCCTGTGTACGGTCAACGCTTCCGTCAGGATCGCGCGTACCGTCATCCTCGGATTCAGCGAGCCGGGGGCGTCCTGGAACACCATCTGTACCCGTCGCCGGAACGTCCGCCGTTTGGCCGCAGTCATGGCGTGGCAGGGACAGCCGTCAAAGATGATCTCCCCCGCCGAGGGCCGCACCAGTCCGACCACCGCCCGCACGGTCGTGGATTTGCCGCACCCGCTCGATCCGACAATGCCCAGCGTCTCGCCTGCGGCCACGCGCCAAGAGACCCCACGAACCGCTTCGACGGCGCCGTAACAGACTTTCAGATCAGACACCGCCAGCATGATGGTCATCTCCCCATCTCGGTCCCATAGGGGATCGGGATGTCATAGTCTTCATTCAGGCGCTCCATGGCCCTCCGGTAAAGCGGCTTGGGATCGCGGGCATAAAGGCCGACGATGTGATACATCCGCTGCCACGCCCAGCGCGCGCGCAACACGGCATCGCCGGCCTGCGCGTCACGCGTCACATCGAGCCGGATGACCGCGTCGTAATCGCGCCCGCCCGCCCGCCCGCGCAATTGCAACGTCAGTTTCGGCACATCGCCGCCGCACGTGCCGTACAGTTCCAGAGGCCGGTCGGCGTAGAGGTTGGTCGTCTGCTTGGGATAAACTTCACTGCCAGAGGCCGAGTCAAACGCAAAGCGGATGTCGTGCATCACCGGTTGCCTCACGCTCGCCACAAAGTTGGTGATCTCCTTGTGGAGCGTCCAGCGGCTGGCGCGGTTGAGCCGCGTCTCGCCGCGGTTGCAGTAGGTGAGCAGGTCGAGCAGGTAGGTGTTGGCCCGCGCATGGGTGCCGAAGCCGAAGAGCGAGCGCGCGCCGTCGTTGAGCTTGGTGAAGGTGCCGATGATCTCCGTGCTCGCCAGCGTGCCGGCCGTCGGCCGTCCGTCCGTCACCAGCACCACCACCATCGGGCGCTCCGGATCACGCGGAAGATCGAGCACCCGACGCAGGGACCCGAAGAGGTCGGTTTCGCCCGTTGATCGCAAGGCGCCGATGAACGTGCGCGCGGTCTCCCGGTTCGTCTCATTCGCGGGCGCCCACTCGGGGAAGCACAGCGTGCTCTGGTCGCTGAACGCGAGCACGTTGAAGCGATCAGCGGGTCCGAGCTGGGTGAGCGCATCGGCCAGCGCCAGACGGCTGAAGTAGAGACGCTCTTCGGCCAGGCTGGCCGAGCTATCCTGGACCAGGAGCAGGTCTTTGGGGAGCACCGGCATCGGCGTGTCGGCACGCGGCTGGATGGCGACGCGGAAGTAGATGCGGCCACCCTCTTGCGGGTTGCGATAGGTGTGAAATTCAATGGCGAATCGGTCATCCAGCGCGACAAAGTGCCGCGCTTTTCCGGGCGGTTCGGCGAGCCGTTCGCTCAGGAGGGCAGCAGCGTCCTCCTCCGTCTCGTTCGCGAGGCGTTTCGGACGCGAGGGGTGTGGCGCATCCGACCCGGGTGGTGGACGGCCGGCCTCGATCCCGCCGAAGCCGAAGGGGACAGTGGTGGGGCGGAGACCCGTGCCGCCTTCAAATCGGCGGTGTGCAGCATCCACGGCAGGCGCAAAGTCCGGTGCTTCAGGACGCCGTTCGATGAGCGACACCTCGCGCCGTTTCATGGCCGCGAGCCGGTCGTCGATCCGTTTTTGCAAGACGGCGATGACCTCCTGCCGGGGAATCATCGGTTCCCGTGTCGCAATCGCGTCGCGGTAGACGGACGCCGGCACCGTGTCGGCCGCCTGTCCCCTGTCTGCGGGCCTCAACGGCGAGACCAGTTCCGGCTGCGGCGGTTTCTCCAGCGGGGTGTCCGGCGCGTGAATCGACGGATCTGGCCGTTCGACAGAGGAGGATCGGAACGGGTCGTGTGGCAGGCGCTCGACATGCAAGGGCGGCGACAGCGGAGGAGGCGCCTCTCGTTTGGCCCGCACCCGTTCCACCAGATCCGAGGCGTCCAGGCGCATATCCGCGATGAAGGAAAGGAACAGGAGGTGGAGGAAAGCGGAGAGGAGCAGGGTGGCCAGCGCGAGAACCCAGTGGCTGTCGCGGCAGGGACGCCGATGGACGAAGCCCTGGGGACTATTCATGGATGGTCCTTTCCTTTCTCCGGGTTCGCGGACCGTCGCGCCTTCCAGACGTTGGCTTGCGCACTTTCGGGATAGCGTTCGAGCAATTCACGGCCGGTCGCCTCGCTCTCGGCGGGGTGGCCGAGGGCGGCGTGCAGGCTAGCGGCCTTATCCAGCGCCGCAGGAACCAGGACGGGATCATCATAGAGCAGGGCGATACTCAGGTAATAACGGAGCGCCAGCTCTTTTTGATCGCGGGCTTCGGCGCAGCGTCCGAGACCGGCATACGCATGGGCCCGCAGCCCCTGCCATTCCGGGGCGGACGTCTTGGCCACCGCCTCGCGCAAGCGCGTGTCGGCCTCATCCAACCGCCCGGCATCGACGAGCAGCTCGCCGAGGCGCAGCAGGGTTTCGGGCAGATGAGGGGTGTCGGCGGTTACCGCCGCCGCGCGCGTGTAGGCATCGATGGCGTCTGGCGCGCGTTTCTGGGCCCGCAACGCCCGGCCCAGCAGCGCCCATCCCGTCTGCGTCCAAGGAAGGCCGTGGTTTCCCCCCGCCAGTGTCCGCGCGGCGAGCTCCGCCTCGGCGAACGCGCCGCGTGAATAATGGAACTCGGCCAGCCAAGCGAGGTGGTCGGGCGGCAGCGCGTCGCGTGTCGATGCGTCCAGGAGGGGCTGAAAGACGGTCGCGGCCTCCTCGGCGCCTTGGCGCTGCAGCAGCAGCGCGCCGAGCGCCAGCCGCGCATCTCGCAGTCGCTCGTCCGGCAGACCGGTCTTGATCGCCGCCCGGAAGTCGGCGATGGCGCCGTCAGCGCCGTCGGACTGCCGCTGTCGCAACACGCCGCGCCAGTAAAGCGCCTCGCCGGCACGCTGGGACGCCGCATGCCGGGTGATCAGACGGTCAAGCGCGGGGAGGGCATCGGCATCGCGTTTCAACCGCAGCAGCTCCATCGCGATTTGAAAGCACACCTCATCGGGGCTGTCATAGGACGGATAGTTGACCAGAAGTTTCCGCCAGCGAGCCAGTGCGTCCTCGGACTCGCCAGCGCGCGAGAGACAGACCCCGGCTGCGTAGAGGGTTTGAGCCGCCTGCGGGTGTGCCGGATAGCGGGTGACGGCCTGCGTGAAGGCTGTGGCCGCCTGACGCCACGCCTGATGATCGTGGTGTAGCCAGCCCATGCGGATCCAGGCATCGCCCGCCAACGCGTGCTTCGGATGAGATTCGGTCACTTTCGTGTAGAACGCCACAGACAGATCGTTTTTTCTCAGCGCGGCGGCAGACTCCGCCTGGAGCCACAAGACATCTGCCGCCCACTCGGTGCCGGGATCAAACCCAGTGGCTGCGGCCAGCACATCAGCGTGGCGGCCGGCGCGGGCGAGCGTCAGGAGCGTTTCGTAACGGACCCGCTGCAGGCGTGGGCTTTTGGGATAATCGCGGACGAACGCCTGGTAGGCTTCAATTGCGTCATCGAGGCGCCCCAGTTGTCGCGCGCCATTCGCGCGGATGTACTGGAACGACTCACGTTCGTCGGGGAGGCCGCCGTCGGCCGGGATCCACGCCAGAGCAGCCTCAAACTGAGCGGCGTCATGACATGCCCAGGCGGCAGTTTGGGCAGCGTCCCGCGTCCGCAGGTCCTCGGGGTGATTCTCGCGGAGTTCGGCAAAGGCGGCGGCGGCTTTGGGCGGATTTGCGGACGCCAGCGACTGGCCGAGCTGAAACAGCGCCTCCGCTGCGACACGCGGCGTCTGCGCGCGAGCGGCGGCTTCGCGGTAGAGTTCGATCGCGCGCGCCAGGTCCGCTGGCTTCGCCGACTGCGCCAAGGCATACGCCTGGCGGATGGCCGCCGGCGCGGCGAATTCGCTGTCGGGAAAGCGGGTTCGGATCTGGTCGTAGCGGGCCAGCGCGCCCGCTGCGTCACCGCCGCGTTCCAGAATGTCGGCGAGGGTCTGGAGGACCACCGGCGCGAGGTCTGCGGGCACCGCCGCATCCTCAACAAACGGGGTGAGCAGCGCCGCTGCGTCCGTGAACCGCGTCTCCCCGGCTGCCAGCAAGGCCCGCTGGATTTGGGCCGGCGCTCGAAAAGCGGTCTTCGGAAATTCTTTCACCAGCCGGGCGTAGGCGTGTTCAGCGTCGGCGTTTCGGTTGAGCCGACGGCAGCTCTCGCCCAAGCGGAAGAGCACGACATCGCGCTCCTCCAGGGCGGGGATGGCCGCGAGCGCGGCATACTCCTGCATGGCCTGTTCGTGCATGCCACGCGTAAAAAGGGCATCGGCCAGCAATCGGCGATCGGTCGCGCCGATCACCTCGTCGGCCGCGTCCGCGAGACCGCAGGCGCAGAGTGCGGCTGCGCACAGGGCGAGGCGCATGATGCGGCGATGGCGGCGGGGCATAGTTTCACGGCTTCGCATCGGCCTCTCCGGTCGCGAACGAGATATTCCAGATGTCCGTCTGCCGGCAGGCGTCGACCACGGTCATCACATGCTGATAGTCGGTCTCGCGGTCGGCCCGGATGACGATCGGCTGGCCCGGAAACAGCCGCGCCAGCCGCGCCAGCCGGTTGATCAGATCATCGGGCGTCAGCACGTTGCTGTTGACCGTGATGGCGCCGGCACGGTTCACGTTCACGATCACCTCGCCGGGGAGCCGGTCGGGAAGCTTACCGCTCGTGCTGGTTGGAAGCACGATGTCAACCTCGTATTCCCATTGCGAGAAGACCGCAGTCGTGACAAAGAAGCATAGGAGCAGGAACACCACGTCGATCATGGGCGTAATCTGAAACTGCGGCAGTTCAGCCGCCACGCGTTTGCGAAAGTTCATCGCTCAAACCTGCTTGCCACAGCGGTCACCAGAGCTGTTGATGCCGCCTCGAGGGCGGCGATCTGACGGGATGCGCGCCGGCGAAAATAGGCGTAGGCCACCATGGCGGGAATGGCCACGAGGAGGCCGAAAATCGTGGTCACGATGGCCTGTGAAATGCCCGCGGCGAGGACCACCGGTTTGGCGCTGGCCACATCGGTGGCAACCGATCCGAAGGCCTTGAGCATGCCCATCACCGTGCCGAGCAGCCCGAGCATCGGCGCGATAACCGACAGATCAAGCAGCAATTGAGTCTCGCCCTGGATGGCCTCGGCTTGTCGGACGCCTTCCGCTTCCACGTCGGCGCGCAGGAGCGCCGGTTCCGAAGCGGTCGTGTTGCGCAGGTGGTCAAAGGCCGCCAGCGCGATGCGCGCCAGCGGGCTGGAACGGACCTCACAGGCGCGGCGCGCCGTCGCCAGGTCGCCGGACTTGACGTGCATGAGCAGTTCGCTCAAGAGGCTTGGCGGCGCCATCTGGCTGGTTCGCAGCGTCCCGAACAGATACAGGATCAGGGCGAGTCCGATCACCGAGCCGCCCGCCAGCACCCACATAATCCAGCCACCGCACCGCCAGGCATCGCGGATCGACATGCCGCTCTGCGGCACTGGCATCAACACGGGGCCCAGCCCCCCAACGCTGCCGGCGGCATCGGCGAACGCGCCGCTGGCTGGCCCTTCGGCCGTCTGGGCGCGCGCGCACGGGCGTGCGGTCAGCATCAGCAGGGTGGCGCAGACGCCTAACAGGATCGTTCGTGTCATCGAAAAACCTCCAAGTCGCAAAAAAGCAGAAATCAGGCCAAACCGGGATAGCCGACGCCGAGCACACGTGCGAGGGCTGCGTGTGACGCCTTCCGGCGCTTGATCGCGGCAGCGCGGGTTGCACGGACGCGACCGGCCAGCCACGCGAAATCCAGGCCGGCGGTTCCGCCGAGATGTGTTTTGGCGGCCACGGCCGCATCGGCGTCGGCGGTCCGCAGCTCATCGAGGTGAGCGCGGACGTGGTGGTAGGCGTCGCGGAAGGGCATTCCGTTCGCCACGAGTTCGAGCGCCCGGTCGGTGGCAAACACGCCCGGCGAGAACGCCTCACGCAGCCGCTGTTCCCGCACGGTGAGCGAACGGGCCATGACCGAGAGGATGCGCACCGTTGCGCGGGTTGTCGCCATGCCGTCGAGATAGAGCTCCTTGGTCTCCTGGAGATCGCGGTTATAGCCGCCAGGGAGCGCCTTGATCACGGCGCAGGCGGCCGTGCTGTGACCGAGGAGGCGCGCCGCTTTGGCTCGGATCAGTTCGAGCACGTCGGGATTGTACTTTTGCGGCATGATGCTGCTGCCGGTACACAGTTCGGCTGGCAGGATGAAGTAGCCGAATTCGGGCATGGAAAAGAGGATCAGGTCTTCAGCCAGCCGCGACAGGGTCAGCATGACCTGCGTGAGCGCGCCCAGCGTGATCGCCTCGCACTTGCCCCGCGCATTGCTGGCGTAGAAGACGTTGTGGTGCGCAGCGGAGAATCCGAGGAGCCTCGCCGTCAGCGCGCGGTCAAGCGGCAGCGGCACGCCATAGCCCGCCGCAGAGCCGAGCGGACATCGGTCGTTGTAGGTATAGGCGGCCTCGACCGTGACCAGATCGTCCAGCAGCGCCTCGGCATAGGCCGACGCCCACAGCCCGACCGTGCTGGGCATGGCCGGTTGCAGGTGGGTGCGTCCCACCATCGGCAGCCGCTCGTGTTTGCGCGCGAACCGTAACAGGCCGTCGGCCAGTTCGGCCGTTTCCACGATCAGCCCCAGAAGCTGCTCACGGCCGTGCAGCCGGATGTCCACGGCCACCTGATCGTTGCGGCTGCGCCCCGTATGCACGCGCCGCCCCAGATCGCCGAGGGTTTCGGTGAGGCGGCGCTCGACCGCCAGGTGGACGTCCTGATCGGCTTCGGTGATGGCAAACCGTCCCTCGCGGGCCGTGCGCATCACGCGAACCAATTCGCCCACCACGGCCTCCCGGTCTTGGCGGGAGATGATGGCGGGCGTGACCGGCATCGCCTCGAGTGTCCGCACATGCGCGGCCGTTCCGATGCAGTCCCACTCGACCAGATCGAGGTCGAGCACCGGATCTTTGCCGACCGTGAAACGGAGCACATCGGGGTGGACGGCGCCGACAATCGTTTTTCGGGTTCGTTCTGCGGCCGCATCTGGGGGCCTGCTCGTGGCTTTGCTCATACGCTCAATCCTCGGTACGGAACCCTCATGTCAGAAGCTCCGGTGCGGTGCGATGGAGGAGGGCGCGACACATCCGCAAAGCATCCGCAGCGGTTGAGGCGTGTGCGGCGATACCGCGGGCGAGCTTGGTTGCCTCGGCATAGCGGGTTTTTCGGATCGCGTGCTTGACCTCGGGTATGGCGGTCGGTGTCATGCTGAGCGTGTTCACGCCCATGCCCATCAATAAAAGGGCCAGGGCCGGGTCTGCGGCCATCTCGCCGCAGACGCTGACCGGCCGTTTGTAGCGCAAGCCGGCCTTGACCGTATGGCGGATCAGGGTCAGCACGGACGGATGCGTCGGCTGGTAGAGCGAGGCGACGGTCTCATTCACCCGGTCGACCGCCAGCGTGTACTGGATCAGGTCGTTCGTGCCCAGACAGAGGAAGTCGGCATGACGGGCCAGAATATGGGCCGTCAGCGCGGCCGATGGAATTTCGACCATGGCCCCTGCGGGGATAGACTCCTTGAACGCGACTTCTTCGGCGTGAAGCTCTTTTTTGCACTGTTCCAGGAGGGCGTTGGCTGCGAGGAGTTCTTCCACGTCACAGATCATGGGATACATAATTTGTACATCGCCCCAGGCGCTCGCGCGCAGAATCGCGCGCAGTTGCCTGCGGAACACCTCCGGCTCCTTGAGCAGATAACGGATCGAGCGCAGCCCCAGAAACGGATTGGCCTCGGGCTGGGTGGACGTCGCACCGCAAACCTTATCGCCACCGAGATCGAGCACACGGATGACCACCGGGCGGTCGGTCATGGCGCGCGCGATGGCTCGGTAAGCCTCGGTTTGTTCATCTTCGTCCGGTTCCCGCCCCAGTTGCATCCACAGACACTCGGTGCGGTACAGGCCGATGCCTTCGCTTCCCGGCATCGCCAATTGCGATAGATCGGAGGTATGGTCGGCATTTGCCAGAATGGTCACCCCATGGCCGTCGGGCGTTTCCGCCCGCACATTGCGCGACCGCTGCCAATCGATGGAGGCCTTGCGGTGTATCGCGCATACCTGTCTGAAATTCGTCAACTCGGCGGGCGTCGGGCGCACGATGACCGTACCCTTGTACCCGTCCAGCAAGACTTCGTCGCCGGAGCGGACCTCGGAGGAGACGTGCTTGAGGCCGACGACCGCCGGGATGCCGAGGGCGCGCGCGATGATCGCGGTGTGCGAGGTGGCGCTCCCGTGGTCGATGACCAGCCCCAGAACGCCGTCGCGCGGTAGCCCGACCGTCTGGGACGGGGTGAGGTCGTCTGCGATGATGATGTGGGGTCGGTCGAACGCGGCGGGGATTGTTTCCGAGACCCCCATCAGGTTGCGCAGGATGCGGCGGCCGATGTCCAGGATATCGGCGCTCCGTTCGCGCAGGTAGGCGTCGTGCATGGCGGCGAACTTGGCGCTGAACTCCTCGGCGACCCAATGAACAGCCACTTCGGCGCACGCGGTGCGTTCTCGGATCAGTTTCTCCACGCAGGATTTGAGAAATCCGTCATCAACCACCATCAGATGGGCGTCAAACACAGCGGCTTCGCTCGGGCCGATGCGCCGGGATACCTCTTCAACCAGAGTGAGAATCTGCTGCCGGGTGACTGCGATGGCCAGATGAAAGCGGGAGATTTCAGCATCGATCTTATCCGGCGAGATAGTGCGATCAGGGATTTCGTCCAAGCGCGCATGAACCACCCACGCGGGGCCGCTGGCGCGGCCGGAAACAGCCGGGATGCCCTCAAAGCAGGCGCCGTCTCGCGGCGGCGGGTTGGCGGGGCTACTGTTCATCGGGTATGTCAAATTTGCGTGCCACTAACGCCGACAGCTCGTCGAGCACATCCACGGCCTGAGGGCCGGTTGCCGACACGCGCAGCACCGTGCCGCAGGTCGCTTCCAGCGTCATGAGCGCCATGATGCTCCGGCCCGAGACCACGTCGCCGTCCTTCTCCACCTGGACGTCGGCGTTGTAGCGAGCCGCCATCTTGGCAAACAACCCGGCTGGCCGGACATGCATCCCGTATTTATTCAGCAAAACCAGCTCGCGCGTTTCGCTTTTTCCACCATTTGCTTTTGACACGCCTATACTCCACTCCCTGTGTGATGCCGCTTGATTTGCTCGTCGAGGTCGCGATGTGCCACCTGCCCCGACAATTTCAACTTATACTCCATTGCGGCGGTTTCCGCAATATTAACTAGATCTCGCCCCGGAGCCACCGGGATGATCAACTGAGGAATCTTTGCGCCGAGCAGCTCGCGGGTGCGCTTCTGGTCCCCGCTGCGGTCGAGATCGTGCTCCCCCTCTCTTTGCGGCAGGAGCGTAATCACCAGATCGAGAGCCTTCTCACCCCGGACCGCAGCAACCCCGAAAAGGGCGGGAACATAAATGATGCCGATGCCTCGGATTTCCATGTAGTGGCGGGTCACAGCCACCGCCGCCCCGTGGATGACGCCGTCGGCGTCCCGGCGCAGCTCGGTGAGATCGTCGGCCACGAGGGCGTGGCCGCGTTTGATCAGCCCCAGCGCCGTCTCGCTCTTCCCGATGCCCGCAGGTCCCTCAATCAGGACGCCCAATCCGGCGACCTCGATCATTGTGCCGTGAACTTTGCGGCGCGGCGCGCTCAGATGTTCGAGCAGTAGGGTCGCCTGAGAGGTAAACCGAAGCGTGGTCATCGCGGTGAGGAAGACCGGCACATTCAGGCTGTCCGCCAGTTTCGAGGTCTCGGGGAAGGCGGGCAGCCCGCCGGAAAAAATCACGCAGGGAATGCCAGCTTGGAACAAGCGTTGCAGCGCCGCAATCCGCCGGGGTTCGGGCATGGCCGCAAGATAGGCGTGTTCGGCGGAGCCGATCAACTGGATGCGCCGGAACGCGAAGAAGTCGTAAAATCCGGAGAGCGCAAGCCCGCAGCGGTACAGCACGGGCTCCTCGATCACATGCGCCAAGCCGCCGCCGCCGACGTCCAGGCGCAAGCCAAGCCGTTCGCGGCCGCGTTCATAAAACGCGCCCACGGTCACGACGTTGGCTCCGCCATGCGTCCGGGCCGGGGGCGTCGGGGCTGTGGCTGACGCGGCGCACGCGGGAACGTCCCGGCGCGGCGTCTGCCGCAGGCCGGGGCGTCTGGCGGGTGCCGGATTCAGGGGCTCAGTCTTAGCCGTTTTTCGGCTCACGGATGGTGCTCCGTTCGTGATGGGAGTCGGCGACCTTGTCGTAATGCTTGCGCAACTGACGCCACACTTTGGTGTAGGCGTTGTCGGCGGCGGTCAGAAGGTTTTCATCAGACGCCTTGCCGCTCATCTGCGAGACGTGCTTGTGCTGCACGATGTATTCGACTTCATACGCCTTGTGTTGCTGGTCGAGGATCACATGGACAAACTCGATCTTGGGAAACTCCTCGATCAAGGCGTCGGCCTTGGCCTTGGCCTGTTCCTGAAGCCCGGCATTCACGGACACGTGTCGCACCGTCATTTCAATCGGCATATAGCCTCCTCGTTGTTGGGCGGCTCGCGCCGCCTGTTGTTACATTCTGAACCCGCGGCCGAGATAAAGCTCCCGGGCCGTATCGTCGTTGATCAGAAAATCGCTGGTTCCTTCGCGCAACACCCGCCCGTCGAAGACCAGATAGGCCCGGTCGACGATCGAAAGGGTTTCGCGCACGTTGTGATCGGTAATCATAATGCCCAACCCCTGATTGCGCAACCCCAGAATGATCTGCTGAATGTCGTGGACGGCCAGGGGGTCGACGCCGCTGAAGGGCTCGTCGAGCATGAGCACGGCCGGCCGACGCACGAGCGAGCGGGCGATTTCGAGTTTGCGTCGCTCGCCGCCGCTCAAGGTATAGGCGCGCTGCTTGGCCACCTTTGTCAATTTCAGTCCATCGAGCAGCTCTTCACAGCGGGCAGCCCGCTGCGTGCGGGTCAGGGGTAGGGACTCCAGAATCGCCAAGAGGTTTTCCTCAACCGTGAGTTTGCGGAAGACCGACGCCTCCTGCGCCAGATAACCGAGTCCTTCGCGCGCCCGGCGGTACACCGGCAGGCGGGTCACATTGAGTCCCTTGAACAGGATCTTTCCACAGTCGGGACGAACCAGCCCGACGATCATGTAGAAGGTCGTGGTTTTGCCCGCGCCGTTGGGACCGAGTAGGCCCACGATCTCGCCACAGCGGACAGACAGCGAGACGCCGTTCACGACCGTTCGGCTCCGGTAGCTCTTGCCCAGATCCAACGCCTCAATATCGGGCCGCGTCGTCGCCGCACAGGCGGGATCTTCGATGCGTGTTTCCATAGGTATTGTCGCGCTCCCGCTTACGGTTGCTCCGGTTTGACCGGCTTCGAATCCGCCTGATTCTTGGCCGCTGCCGGATTAAAGACGACCGTCCCAGGCGTAACCTCCATCCGCTCGTCGTTGAGCCAGATATCGATGCGGTCGCCGCTGACGGAATCACTGCCACGCAGCAGGCGCGCGTGTCCGGTCAGAACAAGCTGTTCGGCCGCCCGGGTATAAACAGCCTTGTCGCACGAGGCGCTGCGTAACCCGTTCGTCACCGAGACGCGCCCGATCGCCATGATCTGCTGGATGTCGTTGGTGCCTTCGAGAAAAACCAGAACCCGGTCGGCGAGCATCAGGAACTCGGGGTTATCGATCCGGACGTTTTCATCAAAGATAGCGACCATTTCCCGGTAGTCGAATTCGATCCGCGTCGACGTGATCACGGTTGGCTGGTCTTTCGATCCCCCGAGATCGACACGCTTCAACACGTCCGTCGGTCTCGCTGCGCGAGCGACCTGCGGTGCCGGGGCAGGTGCCGGTGCCGGGGCAGGGGCTTCGCCCGCTGTCGGTGCCTGAACAGCCGGAGCGGCGTGCGCCTGCAGGTCCGGCTCGTCGGCTGCGGACACCGTTCCGTCTTCTCCGCGGGATAGCGTCCCACACAGGGTCCACGCCAGCGCAGCGCCGAGCACGCATCCCATTCTGGTTATCATCACGCTCACAGCTTGTCTCTCCTTTGTTGATTCAAATCCTTCACCACCACGCGCGCATCGGCGATCACGACGACACGCTGTTGCGGCATCGACCAGTAGAGGTCGCGCCCCGCAATCTCGACATCCGGCCGGCGAAAGCTCACGGTGCCCCGGCAATAGCCCCGCCGCGACTCCAGGTTGAACAGCGCATGCTCGGCCACGATCACACCGTCGTCTTCTCCCGCCTCGTTGAACAGCTCGATTCTCACCCGCAGGGCCCGGACAAAGCCATCGTCTGTGCGGGTCGCCTGGGCGGCCCGGAGGAGGGCGCGCACCCGGCCGCTCTCGTAATGTTCGAGCGGCAGCGTCAGCTGGTCCACCGGCGCGCCGCTCACCCCGGCGTTCGCGTCGTAGGCCGCACACAGGTCGGCCCACGCGGACGGTGCCGGTTGGGGCGCGGCGGACGGTTCCTCCGCGCGAACGCCGGCGGCAATGCCGACCAGCATGGCCGCCGCACAGCGCCGCATCAGGTGGCTAGCGCACGAGTGCATGAATGTCCTTGAGTGTCTTCCAGATTCCCGCCAGCGCGGCAAAGGCGATCGCGTTGGCCTTGTCCGAGAGCGCCTCCGAGGGATTGACGTGTGTTTCCATGAACACGCCGTCGACCCCCGTGGCCACCGCCGCGCGCGCCAGAGCGGGGGCCCACTTGCCATCGCCGCCGCTGCTGGTCCCAGCAGCGCCCGGACGCTGCACACTGTGTGTCGCGTCAAAGACCACGGGGTACCCCTGTTCGCGCATGATCAACAAGCTGCGCATGTCGGCGACCAGATTGCGATAGCCGAAGCTCGACCCCCGCTCGGTGAGGATAATCTTGCGGTTGCCGGTGCTCTCGACCTTGGCCACGACATTCACCATGTCCTCGGGGGCGAGGAACTGCGCCTTCTTGATATTCACCGTCTTGCCCGTTTCGCCGGCGGCAAGCAGCAGGTCGGTCTGCCGGCACAAAAAGGCCGGAATTTGGAGAATATCGACCACCTCCGCCGCCAATGCGGCCTGTTGCGGTTCGTGAATGTCGGTCAGCACGGGCACCTTGAACGTGTCGCGCACCTCCTGCAGGATGGCCAGACCCTCAAAGATCCCCGGGCCGCGATAGGCATCACCCGAGGTGCGGTTAGCCTTGTCAAACGAGGCCTTGAACACCAGCGGCATGTCCAGCCGGGCCGCGAGCCGGACCAGCCGGGCCGCCAAGTCCAAGCAACCCTTGCGCGACTCGATCACGCAAGGCCCCGCAATGATCGCCAATTGTCCGTCGCCGAAACAGACCGGCCCGGCTTTAACCGTCTTGACTTTTGCCATGATTTCGTACTCCCAAATGGTGGTTACGGACCCGTGACTCGATACTCCATCATTGACAGGAGGCGCATGCGATCACCGATCACACGCACCGCGCACGCCCCCCCGTTTTCGCATTTCCGCCTCGACGATCGCCACGTCTTCCGGGATGTCCACCCCGCAGCCGCTGTGTGCCGTCCGAAGCACCGCAATCCGCCCGCCGATGTACAGCGCCCGCAGCTGTTCAAGCGATTCGGCGCGTTCCAGGGCGCAGGGCGGTTCCTGAACGAGCCGTTTGAGAAACGCCCCCCGGTAGGCGTAAATGCCCACATGGCGCAGGTAAAGGCCCGACTGTAGGTCGGGGTCGCCGTCGCGGCGGCACGGGATCGGCAGGCGGGAGAAATAGAGGGCGCCGCCGTCGGCGTCGCACACCACTTTCACCACTGTCCGGGCCTCCAACTCCCGGAGGGTGCTGATCGGGCAGGCTGCGGTCGCCATCTGATAGGCCTCGTCCGTCCGCAGACGCGCCGCCAGCCCCTTGATCAGGCCGGGGTCTATCAGCGGCTCGTCCCCCTGGATGTTCACGATGATGTCGTCGTCGGCCGGCTGAGCGGCCGCCGCCACCCGGTCGGTCCCGGAGGGCAGGTCCGGATGGGTCATCACCACCGATACGCCCGTGTCGCGGACGGCGGCGGCGATGCGCGCATCGTCCGTCGCCACGATCACCTCGTCAAATCCCGGGGCACGGCGGACAGCTTCAGCCACCCAGACCACCAGCGGCCGACCGCAGATCGGATGGAGGCTTTTTCCTGGGAAACGCGTTGACCCCCAACGGGCCGGAATCACGCCAACTGTCCGCATTGACTACCCTTTCTGTCTCAGAGGCTCATACAACCCTTCTCGCGAGGTACGTGACAAGTGTCCGGTTTTCGGGCGGTTGTGTCAACAGTCAAATTCCAGTTGGACGACAATCCGCTGGATTGAAAACGATTCCGCTTGCCTTTGATCGGTAAAACGGCTATTGTGCATCTTTTCTGCGACGCGTCTCAGGAGGTGGTTTGCCTCCCCGTTGTGGATCCGCCCAGCCGGGCCAGTCGCCCGGTGGCCTTTTTGGCCTGACAAGGCGGACCCTTCGTCCGGGTCATGCGCCGTTGAAAAAAGCAACCGCAAAGCGCCAACGGCGTAAGGACCAACGACACATGATCCAAATTGACAAAGCCGCTATTCGCAAACCCGTCGCCCGGCATGAGCGCGACACGGGTTCCAGCGAAGTTCAGATCGCCGTGCTCACGAAGAAGATCGAAGTGCTGTCGGAGCATTTGAAAGGCCATAAGAAGGATTTCAGCTCGCGTTACGGGCTGATCCGCATGGTCAACACGCGCCGCAGCTTGCTGGACTATCTCAAGCGCACGGATGAACCGCGCTATCAGTCCCTGATCAAGGAACTGAATATCCGCCGCTAATGGCGCTCGATTCCTGGTCCTCAAATTAAGGCAGAATTATTATGAATGACACCCGTTCGGTCTCCGCCGCAGTTGGCGGGAAAGACCTGATTTTTGAAACTGGTCTTCTGGCCTGTCAGGCCGCCGGCGCCGTGAGCGTCCGTCTGGGCGACACCGTCGTTTTTTGCGCGGTGACCAACACCGACAAGCCCCGCGAAGGGATCGACTATTTCCCCTTGCAAGTGGAGTACCGCGAGCGCTATTCTGCGGCCGGCCGTTTTCCGGGTGGTTATTTCAAGCGTGAACAGCGTCCGAGTGAGAAGGAAATCCTCTGCGCGCGGATCATTGACCGCCCCATCCGCCCCCTGTTCCCCGATGGCTATCGCAACGACGTGCAGGTCAACAGCATGGTCATCTCGGCCGACGGCGAAAATGAGGCCGACATTGTCGCGGTCAACGCCGCCAGCGCGGCCATCCACATCTCAGAAATCCCGTTTATGGGTCCGATCGGCGCGGTTCGCGTCGGCCGCGTCAGCGGCGCGTGGATCGTCAATCCGACTCAGGCACAGCGCTTGGAGAGCGATTTGGATCTGGTCTACGCCGGCACACGCGAGCGTTTTCTGATGATGGAGGGCGGCGCGAACGAGATTTCGGAGGCCGACTTCCTTGCCGCCATGAAATGTGCCCATGCGGAGGTGGTGAAGCTGATCGACGCGCAGCACGAGCTGCGGCGCATGCTGGGCAAGCCAGACAAAGTCGTAGTCGACGTCGCCCCGGACGCCGAGAAAATGGCATTCCTCCGCAGCCTCTGCGAGGAGTCCCTGCGTCATGCACTGCTCGTGCCCGGCAAGCAGGAACGTCACGCTGCGATCAAGGCGATCAAGGACGGCGCTCTGGCGAAGGTGAGCGAGCAATGGTCTGAGATCGGCGCCCCGGAGTTTGTCCATTTCTTTGACGCGCTGGAGATCGACTTGGTCCGCCGCAACATCATCGAGCATGGCCGACGCATCGATGGCCGGGCCAACGACGTGATTCGTCCGCTCTACGCCCAGCTTGCGCCGATCCCCCGCGCCCACGGCTCGGCGATCTTCAACCGCGGCGAAACGCAGTCCCTCGGCACCATCACGCTCGGCACGAAGAAGGATGCCCAGGAGCTGGACGCCATCACAGGCGGCGCGAAGTCCAAGTCCTTCATCCTACACTACAACTTCCCGCCCTACTGTGTCGGCGAAGTCGGCAGGCTGGGCGCCCTCGGTCGCCGCGAAGTCGGTCACGGCGCCCTCGCCGAGCGCTCGCTGGCGCCCGTGGTTCCAGACGATTACCCCTACACGATCCGCGTGGTCTCCGACATTATGGGGTCCAACGGGTCATCCTCCATGGCCTCGGTTTGCGTCGGCTCCCTCGCCATGATGGATGCTGGCGTGCCGATCAAGGGCCATGTTGCTGGCGTCTCGATCGGGCTCTTCACCACGCCTGACGAGAGCCGCAAGATCCTCATCACCGACATTCTCGGCTCCGAGGATCACTGTGGCGACATGGACTTCAAGGTCGCGGGCACCCGCAAGGGGATCACCGGCTTTCAGGTCGACCTGAAGCTTCGCGGATTGACGTGGGACATTGTAGAGGCGGCCCTCGCCCAGGCGCGCGCCGGTCGCATGAAAATCCTCGACTTCATGGAGGGGGTCATCGCTGCGCCCAAGGAGCTATCGGCCCACGCGCCACGGATTCAAAAGATCATGATTCCGGTCGACAAGATCGGCGGCCTCATCGGCCCTGGCGGCAAGAACATCCGCCGCATCTGCGAGGTCTCCGGCGCTCAGATCGATATCGAGGACGATGGCACCGTCTCGATCTTTGCCCGTAGTGGCGAGGCGATGGCGATCGCCCAGCGTGAAGTCTCGGCTGTCATCGCCGAGGCTGAGGAGGGAAAGATCTACGAGGGCACGATCACCGGGCTCAAGGATTTCGGCGTGTTCGTCGAAATCCTGCCGGGCAAGGACGGCCTCTGCCACATCTCGGAACTCTCCGACCGCCGCATTGCATCTGTGGAGGATGTCTGCCACGTGGGCGACAAGATCACGGTCAAGTGCATCGGCGTCGATGATCGCGGCCGGATCAAGCTCTCCCGTCGCGCGGCCTTGGCCGAACTCGACCAGCAGGAACAGCGGCAGCAGGAAGAGTGAGGCGCTGTCGCAATAGCGCCAAAAAGCCGCCTGCGCACCCGCGCAGGCGGCTTTTTCATTATGCGGCCGGCACTCACCACCGGTTGTGCAGGCACCTCGCGCGGTCAGGCCGATTCCGGGCGGTTGTCCCGGTACTCTTTGCGGCACTGGGTGCAGTAGAAGAACGGCTTGTCCCAGGTGGTCTCTTCTTCACGCCCGCAGGCGTCGCAGGTGCGAACTTGCTTGCGGTGCTCGTTCCGACAGATCGAGCAGAAGAAGTCGGGGCCGGCCCAGGTCGTCAATTCATCCTTGCCGCAGATCTTGCAGTTCCGGGTCTGTTCCTCGCGCACGAGGCGGAGATTTTGGGCATGATCATCGAGAAACACCGGCGGAAAGTCGAGCACGCCTGGCTCGGTTTGAAGCAGGGTGCTGGTGGGCGCGCGAGTGGACGTGTTGGTGATGGCGACCAGTTGTGTTCGCTTGCCCATGGCCCTGACGCGGCGCAGCAGGGGGATGTATTCCGAATCGCCGGCCACGAGCGCGGCGACGTCGAACACGCCCGGCAGCGATGCGTAATAGACCATGGCCGACGCCAGTGCGACACTGACCGAGCGCTCGTCGGGCCGGGCGCCCGGGTCACGCCGGTAATCGACGTCGATAATCTCGGTGTCGTAGCCGCAGTGGAAGGCCAGGAAATCGTAAAAAGCTTTCTGCTTGGCCGGATTGCATCCGGGCTTGTTGATGGGAAGGGTTCCAAAGTAGCAGGTACGGACGATATCAATCCGATCTTCCTGCCATTGGCTCAGGTCATCGGCAATGACATCGGGTATCCGCTTGTAATCAATCTCAAAGCCGTCGGCTCCGAGCACGTCGAACAGGATTTGACGGCTGTGATAGAGCCAGGTTCCGTCAACAAATATCATCGTTTTCAGCGGCATGGGTCCTCGCTTATCTTTGTGGAGTGGTCGTATTATGAAAAAGGGGTCAATCAGGCGATTGGGGCATCTGTATCTTGACGACGATCTTGCGCACCCGATCCGGCGTCGTCATCGTCCGGCCCGGCAGGTGCGCGTCGTGCGGAAAAAAGAGGGCAAACGCGCCGGGCGACAGCCTATACAACGTGGTGTCGCCGCAGACGAACAGGATGTCGCGGTCTGCGTCATACGGGCGTTCAATCGGTTGATCGGCCAGGGGTGCATAACCGAACCATTCCGCCCCGGCGATGACGACTTGCACGTCGGCATAGCGGCGGTGGGCCTCGGGGAGGCCGTCTTGAACGGGTTGGGTGTCATAGGTTTGCACCAAGGCGAACACGCGGTCGCCATCAATCGGGTAACGGCCGTCAGGCAACCGGTCGGCGTCGGGGCGTTGCACGAAGGCAAACGCGTCGGACAGACCGGGAAGGAGGGTGGCGTAGCGTGAGGCCTGAGTCAGACTATCGAGAACCATGTTTGAACGCTCCGAGCCTATTTTGTCTTAGCGTTGCAATCATAAAATAATAAGGGTTGGAGATTCAAGTACAAACACGTTGAGGACGCGATTTTTCCTGACATACGGCTTGTAACCGCATCCGGTAAAGAATATAATACCGCCAACTAAATTGTCGGAATATCTGTATCCGATAAGTCCATAGGATTGATCGGGTGAGGTCAGTTGAGGTGCCTATGAAGACAAGCAGCGCTTGGAAAAAACGATTCGCCGTGGGTGCGGCATTCATCGCCTGCATGGGCGCGGCCCTGACCTTGGAGGCTGGCGTGACGATCAGCGGCCTGACGCCGGCGGCCGGGGCAGAGGTGACCAACGGCGCGCCGGTGACGGTGACCGCGCAATTGGCCACCAACGACGGGTCCGTGGTCCAGAGCGTCGAACTCGCCTATGCCTGGAATGGCGGCGACTGGAACACCCAGACGATGTCGGTGGTGTCGGGCACCAACTATGTGGCGACGATACCCCCCGCTGTTAGTTCGCTCGCCTTTTATGTGACCTGCTTGTACGACACCACCGGCGTGGCGGTGTCGATCACGAATGCCGTCGCGACCACGCTGCCCGACTTCGTGAGGTATGCGGATTTTGAGGTCACCAACGCGGTCGCCTTGGACTACGCCTGGGTGCAAACCCCCGGGACATCGAACTGGGTCTATGCCATTGGGTCGAAATCGTGGACGGTGGAAAAGGCTGGCCTTATCTTGCCGGCCTTGTCATTCGACCGGCCGCCCGGCGGGAGCAATCAGGTGCTTCGCCTCTTTTCGCGTCAGGGAGGAGGCTCCTTTTTGCAGACGCCCTACCTCGCAGAGGGCGTTGGGACGATCTACTACACCAGCGTCATGTCCCACCCGGGCTATTCGGCTCAGTTGGTCATCCAATACACGACGAACAGTTTGCCGGAGAACTGGCAGAACGCCTGGACCAACATCTACAACAACTATCCTGCGCTGCCTGCGCAGCTCGCCAAGACCACTAACGCAATCCCCGTTGTCCTCAATAATCGCAACGTTCGGTATGTGCGGTTCTGGCGGACGGATGACGGCCAACGACACGACGGCGCATTGCCACCCCTGCCGACGTTGGGGGCGATCTACCTCGATGGCATCTATGTTTCCCGTCCGCCGACGGATGTGACGATCACCCCGTTGCTGCAGAACCCGGGCTATCCGTCTCAGGCTCAGGAGGTCCGTGTGCGGTGCCAGGTGAACGATGTCGATTCCGCGATCCCGTCGGTCAACCGGCGGGTCACGGTGACGCACAGTTGGGGGCAGACCAATCTGGTTCCCATCGGCGGGGGTGTTTACGAAGGCGTGATACCCCCCCATAGTGTGGGGACTAATTCCTGTTCGTTCACCTGTGAGTTCGACGGGTATTCTTACAGCCGTGATCCAGACGGCCCTGCGTGCGATCTGCAAACCAACCGGAACGAACGGATCGGGCGCGCCGAGCTGAACCAGGTCGAATACGGCATCCGGCCGTTCCGATCGGATGTGGAGGTCATGCAGGTCGTCACCAACCCATCGGCGGCGGTCAACATGGATCTGGTGGGTGACCATGTGTGGCAGTGGACGTTGACCAATGCGACGAGCAGCACGCTGGATTGGACGTTTGCCGGCCTCGCGGGCTATACGAACAATGCGTCTGCGTATGATGCCTCGCCCTGGACGTGGGGTGACACCAATCAGCCGGCCCCACATGACATCCCGCTCAACGGCTTTGCGGAGCGTGACACGGCGACCCCCATCGCGGCCACGGGGATCGCCAGCAATCTGATGATCCGGCTGAACAGCCAGACCGGGGAGTACATCGCCACCGCCGAAGATCTGGCGCTCTGGAACATCTCGCCCGTTCCGGGCACCCACGTGCCGATCGGCCGGGCTTTCACCGTGGGTGCGGACATCACGCCGTTGATTCCAGGCGAGGTCCAGATCGTCGGCGTCTGGCTGGTCTACTCCTGGGGGGGCGGCGCCGTTGTCACCAACCAGATGACCGCGACGACCGCGAACCGCTACGAGGGGGTGGTGCCGCGGCTGGCTGCCGGGGCATTGACCAATTACGTGCTAACCCTTTACAACATCGGCGGGGTCACGAACGCCATCACCTCGCAACGGATTGGTTACACGCTGACGGATGCTCTGGACGCGTCGCGGTTCACGGACTTCCGCCTGGGCACGTGGACCCCTGAGGACGCCGAACAAACCAATTACGCGTACCAGGTGGACGTGGCGGCCACCTCGACCTGGTGGATGGCCGAGATGGGCAAATACCCCGTGACCAACGGGGCGCCCCTGCCGCCCGGATCGGTGTCTCCGGCGTTCGGCCTCCGTGCGCAGACCAATGCCTTCCTACAATCGCCCCGCCTCACCAACGGGGTGGGTACCGTCTACTTCACCAGCGTCATGGGCGACACCGGGCAGGGTGGCCGGGTGGCGGTTCAATACACGACGAACAGCGTGCCCGAAAACTGGCAGACGGCGACGACCCTGGTTTATGCCGCGAGTTCAGGATACCGCGCGACGAATTCGGCCCCCGTGACCCTGAACAACAGCGCCGTCCGGTATGTGCGCTTTGTGCGGCAGGACAGCATCGGGGGTCTCGACGTCGGCCTGATCAATTTTGACGACATCTACCTCTCCCCGCCGCCGACGCAAGTCACGATTACCGAGGCGTTGCACAATCCGGGCTACCCGGCGTCGAATCAGGCGGTGACGGTGCGGTGCCGGGTAGCCGACGTGGACGCCGGGAATCCGTCCACGAACCGGGTGGTTCAGGTGCATTACAGTTGGAACACTAAAAGCGGACCGTGGACGCAGACCAACATGGTTCTGAACGGCGCAGGCGTGTACGAGTGGACGATTCCTCCGCTTGGCGCAGGCACGAATTATTACTACTTCACCTGTGGCTACGATGGGTATTTCTACGGCCACGATCCTGACGGCGCGGGACCGCAGCCCAGCCACCAGGAGGCTGAGGCCATCAATCCGGCCTCGCTGGGCACGACGGAGGCGCCCCTCCGCTACGAGATCCGGCCTTTCCGGTCCGACGTGAGGGTCATGCAGGTGGTGACCAACGTCTCCGCGTCCGCTCTGTCCATGGAGTTGGTGTCCAACCACCTGTGGCGCGTCCGGACGCCCGTTTTCGGGATCACGGGCCTGAGCTGGACGTTTGCCGGCGTGGATGGCTATACGAACGATGCAGCCGGTTACGCGGTCGCGCCGTGGGTCTGGGGCGTCACCAACCTGACGCCCCTTGGCCTGCCGATCACCAACGGGGTCGCGGTCCGCAGCTCGACCACCAATATCGTGATCACCGGTCTGGCAGACGGCCTGCTGACGATCGAAATGAACGGCACGAATGGCCGCTACAGAGTCGTGACTGAAACCTATGTGACACCGCAAGTCCTGTCGCCGGCGAGCGGGGCGGGACTGACGAACGGCGCCCCGGTGACGGTCGTGGTGCAACTGACTGCGGGCAACGGCGCGGCAGTCGTCACGGGAAGCGTCGTGCTCTCCTACCTCTGGAACAACGGCAGCGTCATCACTCAGGCGATGACGGCCGTGGCGGGGACCAATCTGTATACGGCGACGATCCCCCCTGCAGTCACATCCCTGTCCTATTCGGTTGCCTGGCAGTACACGTTGGACGGCGCGACCTACGCGGCGGGGTCATCCACAGCCTCGAATGCCGTGTCGTCGACGCTGCTCGACTACGTGCGTTATGCCGATTTTAATGTCACCAACGCGGTTGCGATCGATAACGCGTGGGTGAACACGCCTGGAACATCTAACTGGGTCTATACCACCGGGTCGAAAACATGGACGGCGGAAAAGGCGAACATCTTCCTGACGCCCATCGCTCTTGATCGGCCGCCCGGCGGGAGCAACACGGTGCTTCGCCTCTATTCGCTCCAAGAAGGAGGCTCCTATTTGCAGACGCCCTATCTGGCTGAGGGCGTGGGCACGATCTATTACACCAGTGTCATGTCTGGAGTGGGCTACTCGGCCCAGATGATCATCCAGTACACGACGAACAACCTGCCGGAGAACTGGCAGAACGCATGGACGAACAACTACAATAACTACCCCGCACTGCCTGATCGGTGGGCCAAGGGCACAAACGCTATACCCGTTGTCCTCAACAACCGCAATGTGCGCTATGTGCGATTCTGGCGGACGGATGACGGCGCCAGATCGGACGGAACGTTGCCCATATCTCCAATTTTGGGAGCGATCTATCTCGATAACATCTACATCTCGCGCCCGCCCACGGGGGTGACGCTCGCCGAGAAGCTGTACAACCCCGGCTACCCCGCGCAGGATCAGGACGTGAACGTGCGGTGCCAGGTGGACGACGTGGATCTCACCGTGCCGTCCGTCAACAGGCGCGTGAAGGTTTGGTACAGTTGGGAGAGCGAAAGCGGGCCGTGGACCCAGACCAACCTGTTGGAAACGGCCGAGAGGGGGGTTTACGAGGGGGTGATCCCGCAGCACGGTGCGGGGAGGATGTATTACTGGTTCCAGTGCGACCTGGACGGCTACTTCTACAGCCGTGATCCAGACGGACCCGGCGGGCCGGAGCCCACCCGTAACGAGAAGGACGGGCAGAGTCCGGTTTACCTGATCGAAAAGGGCGAGGACGCCTATCGCAACTACGAGATCCGGCGCTACCGGTCCGACGTCGACGTCATGCGGGTCGTCTGCTCCAATGTGCCCTCGGCATCCATTGATCCCATGGACCTGGTGGGTGACCACGTGTGGCAGGGCCTGACGCTCGTGTCGGGGATCACCAACCTGCTGTGGACGTTTGTCGGCACCAATGGATATGTCAACGACGCGGAGGCCTTCGACACCAACGTCTGGTCCTGGGGCGACAACGATCAGGATTTTCCCTATCCGCCGGTGGCCGGATATGCCGAGCGCAGTGCCACGAACAGCATCCAGGCTGATCTGGTTTATAACGGCACGTTGTTGATCCGGATGAATGGCCAGACCGGCGAATACCTCGTCAAACGCGCGGTCTACCAGAACTTCGACGTCTGGCCGGCCAGTCAGACGGATTTCGAGGAGAGTCTCGGACTATTCGCGATTCAGACCTTCAAGCAGGATTTCAACACGAATCTCTGGGGGTATGGCTATGACGCCTACGCGCCCGGCCGATACGCTTCGGAACCCGTCGACACCACACCGGTGTCCGGGTTTGTCCGTGGATCGCCTGCGCTGACATGGAATTTCTGGGCGTACGATTACGCCCGTGTCGTGAAGGAGCGGAATGTATTGACTGCGGCCCGTGGCGCGATCGAACTGGAAGGCGGCGCGTCGCGGGGGCATGTCTGGAATACGGCTGCGTCCAAGACGCTGGGGATCGAGAAGTTCGGATTCCAGGCGAGACTGTCGTTGAATGACCGGTACTTCTCCTACTTCAAGGGGACCAACGGATTCAATCCATTCATGGAGAGCCCGACCTGGCCCAAGGGCTACCGCGTGGAGACGCAATTCAGAGCCGCATCCCTGTCGCCGGGACAGGCATCCTGCTCGGTACTCACGTGGTTTACGCCCGGGGCGTCAACCGAATCGGGCGAGCCCAGTTATTATGAGACGCGTGTGACGCAGGCCGATCCGACGGCGGGGGGTGCCAGCCAGCTTCAACTGGCGCTGTACCGATGGAAGGACGGGGTTGAGACGCTCGTGGGCACTCCGCAGACGGTGACCGGGGGGCAGCCCAACGAGAACGAATTGACCACGCCCAAAGCCCTGCGCGTTCAAATGCCCGCCAGCGGCAACACCGTCACCGCCCGTGTCGGCAGAATCGAGGAGTCCACGGGCACGAATATCTGGTACTACACCGCCGCTTTTAGCGATCCGGCACCGCTGACGGACATCGGAACCGTGGGGTTCGGCTCTTACGATGCGCAGCCTGAAATCTCATCCCTCAAGGTGTTTGACGGAACGAACACCATCAACCTGCTTCCCGGTGACAACTGGGGCCCTGCGGGCGGTCTGAGCAGCACCAACTGGAACATGGGCGGGAAACGGATCTCCACAGACGGGGCGTTTCGCTGGAGGATCAGCGGAAATTCCCTTGTCCGAGACATTCCATCCCAAACGCTCAAGATTTACACCTATCCCATGTCTGACGGGAACAACTGGCATCCTGATGATTTCAGAACCAAGAGGAATATCACCAACCTCGTCGTGACCAGCCTCGGCTACACGTTGTTTTCCGTCCCGATTATGGCCTGGGATCCCCATTTTGCGGAGATCCAGAACGCCGCGTCAGGCGAGATCAACGCTGTGGTTGACGAGCTCTCCCTGTCACCGTGGCGGGCCGTGACCCGTTCGGACAAGACCACGGCCCTGCAGGAGGCCAAGGTCGACAATGTGCTGTATTACGATTGGACGTCGCAGGCCCAGCAGGAAGCGTGGATGGACGCGGCAGACAATACAGGCTGGCTGGTGATGGAAGGATGGTTAAACACATCCGCCGGATCCAAGGGCGGCGAGGCGCAGTTCATCCGCAGCCGAGCCAACACCAATCTGGTGCAGGCGCTCGTCAGTCCCTATCTGGCTAACAACATCGGCTCGATCGCCTTCGACTGGCGCGCGAGCGGCGTGAGCAACGTCGTTTTTGCCATCGACCGGACCGACCGGTTTGCCTATCCCGCCTGGGTTGCAAGTCCGGTCCTGATCGTCACCAACGACGCGCTCTCCGGCACGGTGAATCTCTCCATCCGAACCGATTATCCGGGACGGATCCGCATACGCCTGTGCGAGGGGACCGCCCCCAACGCCGTGTTCAAGATTGACAACCTGGTCGTGCGCGACTACCCGCCGCGGGATGACACCACCTGGCAGGCGTATAACGCGCTCATCACCGAGGCACAGCCGTCCCGGGCGTTTGAGCCGACCAAGCCGGGTGCGCAGACCGCCTTCCTGAACAATGACCCGACGAATGGGGTCGCGCTGAGCGAGCGGCTGGATCAACACCAGCCTTTCATCCAGACGCCCAATGTCGGGACCGGCATCGGCGAGATCACCTTCTGGTACCGCGTCTGGGACACCAACGGCGGGGATGCCGTGATTTCGCTGCAGGCCGCACAGAATGAGAACGGCCCCTGGAAGACCTTGACCAACCTCGTCGTGGCGAGCACGCAGACGAATTATCTCTATTTCTCGAACGACCAGATCTACGAGCCAGACCTCAAAGTCCTGCGATTGTACGGCTCAACCAACGCGAACCGCGTGTGCATTGACAACGTGCTGATGACCGAGCCGGTGCGAGCGGGCTACGAGTTCCGTCTGGTCAGTCTCCTCCCGGCGCAGCCGCTGGTGGGGGAACCGCCGGGATTGAAGGTTGAGATCGGCCGATTCATCATGAATCCCACGAATATCCGAATTTATGCGAGCTGGTTCGTTGGCACCAATACCTGGGGCTATACCAACTGGTGGACGACGGCCTATCCGAAGGTCGAACTGACGAACAGTCCGGGCGCGCTGCGGGTCTTCCAGACCCCGGATGACGTGGTCCTGCCCGCCGGCGCGGTTGACGACGTCGTGCAGTTCTTTGTCTGGGGTGTCCACGGCGGCATCGACATTGAACATGGCGACAGGCCCATCCTGCAGGACACCAACTCCTTCGTGAATCCGCCGTGGTATTATCCCGCCGACCTCAACGCCGTGACGCCCAGGGAGCCCGGACTGCCGGCGCTCGGCGGTCTGGGATGGTCGCCCTATTATTATGTCTATGCCTGTCCGCCCGGATCCGTGTGGGTCAATGAGTTGCGGTACTTTTATTGGGATTGGCCGGAACTCGACACGGAATTCATCGAAATCATCGGGCCTGCGGGAGCCTCATTGGGCGGGTGGCAGCTTCAGATGATGAGCACGGAAAACACCGTGAACAAGCAGAGCGTCATTACCAATGGCTTCGTTCTGAAGAGCGTCACCAACGGATGGGGCTTCCTGATCTGGGGCGATGACGCGATGTCCAGCTACGGCGATCATATGCTGTTCCCCGGGTGGGCGGCGGGATGGGATGACATGCCGCGGGCCGGCGGAGTGCGCGTGGTTCGGAGCAACGGCGCATGGGAAGATCGCGTCGCCTGGGGCTGGGGCTCCGAATCGCTGGTCAATCAGTATGGGTACACCTATGCGGGTGCCAGAGACTCGGAATACACGCTGTCGCTGCGAAGCACCAGCACCAATCTCGGCTCCAAAGCCAGCGATTTCACGTGGGGCACCGTTGAGGCCACGCCAGACGCCGTCAACAAGTTCCAGCGCCTGATTGACAACTCGGCGGTCCCGGTCAGCTTCTACATGATCTACTCGGTCATCGGGCCTAACGGGGCGCACAGTCTCGGCTCTGATGCCGTGGAGAGCATCGAAGTCGCGCCGGGGGGTTCGACGAGCATTGTCTACACCGCGAACGAGTGGTATCGCCTCGGCACGATGCGGACCAATGGTGTGGCGGTCGCTGAGGCCCCGGGCTTGAAGGTTTACACACAGGCGTTTGTGAACGTCCAGTCGGCCATCAGCAATCAGGTGACATTCACCAACGCAACCTGGACGCAGACCGGGCTGACGAACAGCGTCCCCGTCTCCTGGGCCGCCGCTTACTATCCCGCGAGCGAAGCCGCAGCAGTCGCGAACGCGAACATCGCCAGAGATTATCTGCTGAACATCAGCCCCACCAACAGCCATGCCATTGGCTTCGCCATAGAATCGATCACGATCAGCAATGCCGTCACGGTGACGGTGAAGCTGTCTGACGGCGGCGATCCGCTATCAACCACGATCAACGGCGCGGTGAAGCTGTATGGCAAGCCCACCCTGAATACGGCCGACTGGAGTGTCATTGCGGATGCGACCGTGAGCAATGCCAATTTTAATGTCAGCGGACGCTATACGCTTCCGGCATTTCCAACCCACGCCAACACGTTCTTCAAGGCGATCATCGAGTAACAAGGAGCTTCTATGGTATCAGCGATTATTGTGGCCGCCGGCCGCAGCGAGCGGATGGGGACGGGAACGGACAAGGCGTTCCTCAGTCTCGGGCCCAAGCCCGTGGTCGTCTGGTCGTTGCTGGCCTTTGAGGACAGCGCCGACATCGACAAGATCGTCCTCGTTGTGCGCCGGGAGCAAATGGTGGCGGCCAAGGCTGTCGTTCAGATGTTCGGGCTTTCCAAGGTTTCTGAGATCGTGGCTGGCGCCGGGCGCCGGCAGGATTCGGTGGCCAAAGGACTGGCCTCGCTCGCTCCCGAGACGCGGATCGTTGTGATCCACGATGGGGCGCGCCCCTGCGTCACAGCCGAACTGATCGCGGAGACCATCAAGGCGGCGCAGAAGACGGGATGCGGCGTCGCGGCCAACCGGATCGTCGACACCGTCAAGCATGTTGAACGGGGGACGGTCGTCGATCACACGGTCGACCGGACGAAGCTCTGGGCCGTGCAGACGCCCCAGGCGTTCAAGCTGGACTTGTTGTTGCGCGCCTATCAGAAGGTCGAGGCCGAGGGCGTCACGGTGACCGACGAGGCGGCGGCCGTTGAATTGCTGGGCGAGCCTGTGCGGCTGGTGGAATGGCAGAAGCCGAACGTCAAGATCACCACGGTCGATGACCTGGCGGTGGCGGCTGCCCTGTTGCGGATCAACGGTTGATCGCGAGGCGAAAGGCCGGACTCCTTACGCATGGATAAGCGATTTGCCATTCTGGGCGACATTCACTCCAACATCGATGCCTTGAAGGCCGTTGTGGACGACGCCCGCAGCCAGTCAGTGACCGACTTTCTCTGCGTTGGCGATATTGTCGGCTATAACGCCGACCCCACGGGCTGCGTCGCGATGATCCGCGACGAACTGGCCGCCGTGACGGTTCGCGGCAATCATGACCACTATTGCGCCTTCAGCGAGGAGTTGCTGGACGATTTCCAGCCGCTGGCCGCAAGCGTGATCGACTGGACGCGGCGGCAATTGTCCGATATCGACATGGCCTGGCTGCGCGCGTTGCCGTTGCAGAAGCTGCACATGGGGATCGGACTTGTCCACAGCACCCTCGACATGCCCGATCGGTGGGGCTACGTCTTTGATCTATTGGACGCGGAGGCCCATTTCACCTACCAGACCACCACGCTTTCATTCCATGGACACACGCACGTGCCGCTGGTCTTTGCGAAGCAGGGAAACGATGTCATGCGGTTTGATCCTGCAACCTTCCACGCCGGGATGGGAACGAAATACTTCATCAACGTGGGCAGTGTTGGACAGCCGCGGGATGGCGACACGCGGAGTTCATACGTCATTTTTAATTCCAAGACACGCCGGGTCGAGTTCCGTCGCGTGGCCTATGATGTCGATGCGGCGATGGATCGGAATATCCACGCCAACATCCCCCAGAGGTTCATCAATCGGCTGGCGCTCGGCCGCTAAAGACACCGATTGTGAAATTCGCTATTGACCCCGGCCGTTTATACGGTATCATAGTGACGCGTTTAGGCAAGAAGTGGACGATCAAGGAGCATTGTTACATGGCGAACATCAAGAGTGCAGAGAAGCGGGCGACCCAAGCCCTGAAGCGCCGCGCGAACAACCGTGCCGGCAAGAGCAAGGTGTTGACGGGCGGCCGCAAGCTGGAAGAGGCGATTCAAGCTGGCAACAAGGTCGAGGCCGAGAAGCAGTATTCCGCTTTCACCTCGGTCCTGGACAAGGCAGCGAAACGGCGGTTTATCAGCGCCAATTGCGCCACCCGCAAGAAATCCCGTCTGCACGCCCGCGTCAGCGCAATGGCGTGAGAGCGGTAGCATCTCTTTTTCCAGGCGCGACATCCGTGCATCCGGCCTGCGCCGGTTGTACGGTTTTTTGTTTCGGGAAAGGCCCGGTGCGCGATGGAGTCTGGAGGCATTGATCTGCGCGATCTTGGGGCCGGCGTGGATTACGGTGCCGCCGCAGCGCTCCAGGATGAGCTTCACGCCAGGCGTGTGGCCGGGACGGTTGGCGATACGTTGCTGCTGCTGGAGCATCGGCCTGTCTACACGCTGGGGCGTTCAGCCAACGCGAGTCATATCCTGCTGGATGCGGTTGAACTGGAGCGGCGCGGGATCCTGCGGTTCGCCACCTCGCGCGGCGGCGATGTCACCTACCACGGCCCCGGTCAACTTGTCGGCTACCCGATCATCCATCTCGGCGAACGCGGCCTGAGCGTGCTGGCCTATGTGACAGCCGTTGAGGAGGTGCTGATCCGGACGCTGACGGATTTTGCGATTCCTGCCGGACGCGACTCGCGCAACCGCGGCGTCTGGGTCGGCAACGACAAGATCGCCGCCATCGGCATCCGCGTATCCCGTCAGGTCACCATGCACGGGTTTGCCTTGAATGTCAACACCCGCCTCGACGATTACGGCGGCATTGTGCCGTGTGGACTCACCTCGGCTGGGGTCACCTCCATGGCGTGCGTCCTCGGCCGGGCGGTCGATATGGCTGGTATAAAAGCGGCCGTTGTTTCGCATGTCCGGACGATTTTCGGCTATGCTTAGAGGCAACAGATGGAGGAGCGCATGAACCTGTTGCGCATTGGTTTGTACGGGACCCACGGGCATCAGATCCATCACGCGTTGATGCGTCCCCACCGCTACCCGGCGGCGCTGACAGCCGTGGCCGCATTTCCAGACGGCATGGTGAAAGCGCTGCGCGCCAGCGGATGTGCGGTTGCCGTCGCGGAGGATCTCACTGCGCTTCTGCTGCGCCCCGATGTCGATCTCGTGGCGCTCTGCTCCCCGCGGCGCGGCGATCAGGCCGCCGATGCTATCGCCTGCCTGCGGGCCGGCAAACATGTGTATGCCGAGAAGCCGGCCGCGCTGACCGAGGCGGATCTCGACGCGATCCTCGCCGCCGCCCAGGCGTCGGACAGGCGCTTTCACGAGATGGCCGGGAGCGCGTTTGAGCAGCCGTGGTTTGGCATGCGCGAGACCGTGCGCTCAGGAGTGATCGGAACCGTTGTCCAAGTCGCGGCGCAGAAATCGTATCCCTGGCACGATAGACGCCCCCGGGACGAATCCCTCGACGGCGGCCTGATCCGGCAGTGCGCGATCCATGCCGTCCGTTTCATTGAGCAGGTGGCGGGGGTTCGTGTGGCCGAGGTCGACGCGATGGAGACGACCTGCGGCAATCCTGGCGGTGACGGCGGGTTGCGCCTGGCGGCCGTGCTGATGGCGCGGCTGGAGAACGGAGGACTCGCCTCGGTCACGGCCAACTACCTCAATCCGCCGGGCAGCGGAAGCTGGGGCAATGAGATGCTGCGCGTGTTCGGAACGGACGGGATGGCCGAAGCAACGGATGGCGGCAGCCGCACCCGGCTGGTGGTGGGGCGGGAAGATCGCGGACCGCTGGACGTTTCGGTCAGGCCTCCCGACTGGCTGGGGTGTGTCGTGGCCGACTGCCTCGGCACCGGGTCGATGCCGCTGTCGCTGGAAGAGGAACTGCATCCGCTACGAGTGGTGATTCGGGCGGACGCAGCCGCAAAACGGAGGAGTGCACAACCATGAAAAAGGTCATCATCATCGGCGCGAGCGGTTTTGGCGGCGAGGTCGCCTGGGTGTTGGAACGGATGGCCGCGCAATTCGGCGAAACGGCGACCATCGGGTTTTGCGATGACGCGCCCGGAAAACAGTGCGGGGTGTGGCGCGGACTGCCGCTACTGGGACCGCTTGGGGCCGCCTGCGTCGGTGGTGGCGAGGTCTGGTTTCATGTGGCCGTGGGGGACAATGCGGCGCGGGAACGGCTCACGGTGCGGGCGATCACGTGCGGCTGGCGGCCACTGACGGTGTGCGACCCCACGGCTGTGGTGGCCGCCGATGCCCGGGTGGGGGAGGGATGCTATATCGGCGTCGGTGCCGTGATCTCGTGCGGCACCCAACTCGGTGCCGGCGTGATCGTCAACCATCAGGCGACGGTGGGGCATGACGCGGCGGTGGACGCCTTTGCCCAGATATGCCCGGGAGCCCGTGTGTCGGGCGGGTGCCATATCGGTCCGCGGGCGCTGGTGGGGTCCAATGCGGTGGTGATCCCCGGCGTGTCGGTCGGCGCCGACGCGATGATCGGCGCGACCGCGGCCGCCCTGCGCGATCTGTCCGACGGCGGCGGCGTGGCGCGGGTCGGCCGCTGACCTTGACGCGGTATCGACCGGTATCGACCGTTTTTCCACGGGACGCTAATGACAGTGGCAACGGAGGTTGGGATGTGATACACTGCTGACAAAACGGGTCGATTGGCGGCGATCAACAGATCAGCCGGGAAGGGCCCTGAGAAAAGGAGACAACCATGATCAGCAAGAAATGCGCACAGGCAATCAACACACAGATCAACCGCGAGTTCTTCTCGGCGTTCCTCTATCTGGCGATGGCCAAGGATGCCACAGTCAAGGGCTTCAAAGGGGCCGCAAACTGGTTCACCGTCCAGTTCAAGGAGGAGCAGGAACATGCGCTCCGCTTCGCCAAATATCTGGAGGACCAAGGCGCCAAGGTTGTCCTCTCGGCGATCGATGCACCGAAGACCGAGTGGGCCGATCTGCTGGAGATGTTCCAGGATGCGCTGGCACACGAGAACAAGGTGACCGCGTGGATTGGCGAGCTGGCCGCGCTGGCCGCTGCGGAGAAGGACTTCGCCACACAGAACATGCTGCAGTGGTTCATCAACGAGCAGGTGGAAGAAGAATCCAACGCCCATGACGTTATCTGGATGCTCGAAATGAGCGCCGGATCCAAAGGCGCCCTGTTTATGGCCGACAAGCAGCTCGGCAAGCGCGGCCGCAGCTAGATCGCTCGTCTGGGTACGCGATTATGGCATTGGCAACAGTTGAGTCTGGGGCTGTCTTTGGCGTGGACGCGTTCCAAGTTCGGATCGAAGTCCATACGGGAGGCGGCGAGTTCCTGACGGTCATCGTGGGCCTCCCAGACGCCGCCGTGCGTGAAAGCAAGGATCGCGTCTGGACCGCCATCCACAACTCGGGCTTCCGCCCCCGCGTGGGTCGCGTCACGGTCAATCTCGCGCCCGCCGACGTGCGCAAGGAGGGACCGAGTTTTGACCTGCCCATCGCGGTGGGCCTCATTGCGGCTTCGGATGAGGCCGACTGTGGCGGCCGCATCGGCCGCATCGGCCTGATCGGCGAGTTGGCCCTCAGCGGCGAGGTCCGCCGCGTGCGCGGTGTGCTACCGATCGTGCTGGAGATGCGGCGGGCCGGATTGGAAGGGGTCATCGTGCCGGCCGACAATGCGGAGGAGGCCGCAGTTGTCGAGGGCATCCGCGTTTATCCCGTCCGCTCGCTCCGCCAAGCCGTCGATTTCCTGTCGGGTCTCGCAGACATCGAGCCGATCGTTCTCGATTTCGACAGCGTGTGTCTCCGCTCCAGACGGCCGTGCGATGATTTTGCCGAAGTCAAGGGACAGGAAACGGCCAAGCGGGCGCTCGAGATAGCCGTCAGCGGCGGCCATAACATTCTGATGATTGGACCGCCGGGGTCGGGCAAGTCGATGCTAGCCAAACGCGTGGCCGCGATTCTTCCCGAAATGACCATGGACGAGGCGTTGGAGGCGACCCGCGTACACAGCATCGCGGGCCTGCTCGATGACCATCAGGCGCTGGTGCTCAACCGGCCATTCCGCTCGCCGCATCACACCGTTTCGGACATCGGGCTGCTCGGTGGCGGCGCCAATCCCAGACCCGGCGAGGTCACGCTCGCCCACCGGGGGGTCTTGTTCCTCGACGAGCTTCCCGAGTTCAGCCGCAATGCCCTCGAGGTGCTTCGCCAACCCCTGGAAGACGGCAGGGTCACCATCTCCCGTGCCGCAGGCACCGTCACCTTCCCCTGTCAGTTCATGCTGATCGCGGCCATGAACCCCTGCCCGTGCGGGTATTATGGCGACCCAGCCCATGAATGCCGCTGCACGCCCCAGACCGTGCTCCACTACCGCAGCCGCATCTCCGGGCCCCTGCTCGACCGGATTGATCTGCATGTCGAGGTTCCGGCCGTCCGCTACGCCGAATTGGCCTCCGGACCGCGCGGCGAAACATCCGAGATCATCCGGAACCGGGTCTGCGCGGCCCGCACACGCCAGCACGCGCGGTTCAAGAAACGTCCGCGCATCCTCTGCAATGCCGATATGGGGCCGCACGACATCCAGGCCCATTGCGCCTTGGACGCCGGCACGCAAGACCTCATGCGGCTGGCGATGACCGAATACCGCTTCAGCGCGCGCGCCTACGACCGCATCCTCAAGGTCGCCCGGACCATCGCCGACCTCGACCAGTCGGATGCCATCCAATGCGCCCATATCACCGAGGCGATCCAGTACCGCACGCTCGACCGGGCAGGGTGAGGGGCTGCATTCGGTGGTCAGCCTGCACAATAATTCACCGTCTAAACCGTTCTATCTGGTTACCTATGGCCGCGAGCCTTCTGAGCGATGACGAGGTTCTGTTGCAACGCTACCGGGCCGGCGAGGTTGATGCGTTTGACGAGCTGGTGCGTCGCCATTCGCGTGCGCTCTTCTCCTATATTCGCGGCATGGTGGGCCACCAGGAGGAGGCAGAGGATATCTTTCAGGACGCATGGGCGCGGGTGATCCGGCATGAGGCGTCGTTCCGCGGGGGCACCGTTCGCGGATGGATTTGGCGGATCGCGAAGAATGCGGTCATTGACCGCATGCGCCGACGCAAACCGAATGACAGCCTCGATCGGCCGGTCGGGGAGGATGGTTTGCGGCTCGCCGACCAGATCGCCGCCGACGGCCTATCGGTTCCCGATCAGGTGGATGGCGCCGACCTCGGCGTCCGAATCGCTGCGTGCGTGGCGGGGCTCCCGCCCCCGCAGCGGGAGGTTTTTTTGATGCGAACGACCAGCGGATTGAGCTTCGAAGAAATAGCGAAGATCCTGAAGGTTCCGCTGAACACAGCCCTGGGGCGGATGCACTATGCGGTCGCGCGTTTGCGCAATGTCTTGGCCAGCGAATGGAGGGAACGATGAAAACCGAGGACCTGATCGATGAGGCGAGGTTGAATGCCTTTGCTGAAACGTGGGGGCCTGCCGTCCAGGCCGTCAGTTCTGGAGAACCGTCCCCCGAGACGCTTGCCCGCATCCACGCTCTAGCGGCGCGGGGACTCCGCACACGCCGCCAGCGGGTCTTTCTCGCTCGGATCCGGCCATTTTTGGTGTCTGCGGCCGCCGCATCCATAGTCGGTGCGGCAACCCTGCTGGCGCTCCGCACCCCCGAAAAGACAGAACCGGTGCACCCGCTGGTTACGCTGGACGGCGTTCTGATGCTGGCCATGGCCATGGATACCGATTGGGAGGAAGAACTGGTCGTCATGCATCCGATCAGCACTGACATCGAGGCGCTGACGCGCCGGATGCTGGATTTGCAGGGGTTCGTCGATGGGGACACGGAAAACAGCGACGAGATCTGAACGGTGAATGCCACGGTTTGGCTAGAGCGGCTTGGCGTCCTTCCACAGCGTCTCGATCGCGTAATAACCGCGCGCCTCGGGCGCAAAGATATGGACGACGGCGTGAACGAAGTCCAGAACCATCCAGCCGCTGTCGGGCGTACCGGAAGTCCGGTAGCTCGTCACACCGAGGTCTTTCATGTGCCGCTGCACCTCTGAAAGCAACGCTTTCAGATGTGGCCCGGATGTCCCCGTTGCCACCACGTAAAACTCGGTGATCGAAGAGATCCCCCGGACATCCCAGACGCGAATATCCTTGGCAATCTTGTTTTCCAGCGCCACCCTGATCTCAGATGCAATCTCTTGTGCTTTGATAGTCCGCCTCCTGATTCGACGATCCGTACAGCGCGTGATCCCGGATGTACTGCTCGACCGATTGGGGAACAAGATAGCTGATTGGCAGCCGTTTGGCAATTCTCTCTCGTATCTCAGATGATGATGCGTCGCTCATCGCGCGCGTGACGACGTCCGCCAGCAGGCGCTGCGCCAGCGCTTCAGGGAGGTTCAAGTCCTCTTCCTGCAACGGGCGGCCGAGGATCCCCGGCCGGTTGACGGTGACCACGCGACATAGTTTGAGAAAGGTCGCGATGTCCTTCCACCGATGGAGTTCGAGCAGCGAGTCCAGGCCGATGATGAAGAACAACTCGTGTCCAGGATAGCGATCCGTCAGGTGGCGCACGGTGTCGATGGCATACGAGACGCCGCCGCGGTCGATCTCGACTGTGTCAATGGCCACTAGCGGATCGCCCGCGCCCGCCAGCCGGAGCATGGCCAACCGGTGCTCCGCCGACACGCCGCCCGCCAGATCCTTGTGAGGGGGCAGAGACGACGGCACCAGCAGCACCCGCTCCAGCCCAAATGCGGCGGCGGCGGTATGCGCCATCAGCAGGTGGCCGTTGTGAACCGGGTTGAACGTCCCGCCCAATATGCCCAATCGAGTCATCGTGTGTCCCCTACAACAACAGTTTCACGCCTGCGACCGCCCGCAGGTTGCGGTCTAGCGCATCCAGTTCGGCGCGCGATCCGACCCGTATCGACACGCGCAGCGTGCGGTATTTGCCGGTGCGCGAGGTGCGCCCGTCGTGCAGCGGCGTGACGATCTCTACGTCGGCCAGCACCGCCTCCAGCAAACCCAAGGATGAGAACGCCGTTTCGACCACAATGCCGACGTGGTGTACCGCCGGATAGGCGGCAGGCTCGTTGAATACGTGGCTCATTGTCCGCTCCAGTGTTTGCATGCGGCGTCAAAACCCTCGCGCGAGCCGACCATCTGTACGCTCACGACTGCATCGCCGCGGCGCACCAGCAACCGGCATACGCGGCGCAGCGAACCGTCGTCCAATCGCTCTTCGCGGTGGGCCTCGCCACCCCCCGCCTCTCCGGCGGCATAGACCTCAACCTCGCCGACCTTGAGCGCGATCACCGGTTGCGGCGGCGTGTACGGCTGAAGGTCCTGCGGGGTGGCGCAGACGGCCGCATTCGCGCCAGCGACTTTGCCCTGCAGGGCCGCTTCACGCGCCGAACAACGCACCCCGCTTCCCCGCCGTTGCGCCACATCTCCCGCCGCAAACACACCGGGCCACTGCGTCTGCAGGTTGGCATCAATCAGCACGCCCCGATCGGTCTCTATCCCTGCGGCTTGCGCCAGCGTCCGGTTGGGTGACGCCCCGATCGAGCAGACCGCGACATCCGCCTCGACTGTGGAGCCGTCGTCTAGGACGGCCGTCACCGCACCGCCGGCCTCGCGCCGGAACATCTGAACGGATCGGTTGCAGCGGATGTCCACCCCGGCGGTGGCGACCTGTTCATTCAGCAGGCTTGCGGCCGTCCCGCCCAAATTCGCGCTCAGCAAACGCGGCAGGCGTTCGACCACAACCGGTTTCGCGCCAACTGCGGCCGCGCGGAGCGCAGTCTCGACGCCGAGTACGCCGCCGCCGATCACCAGCACCCGTGCCCCGGGCGTGATCCGGTCGCGCAGCAGGACCGCCTCGCGCATCGTCCACAGCGTCATCACCGGCAGGCCGTCACCCCACCCGGCAATCTTGGGGATGATCGGCAACGATCCGCAGGCCAGCACCACGGCGACATAGGCCGCGTCAGTCGCCTTGCACACCACCCGCCGCGTCTCCGGATCGAACACCATGACCGGCGTCTCGAGGTGAACCCGGATCCCCCTGGCAGCGTACCACTCAGCGGGATGGATGATGATCGCATGCGGATCGGACTGGCCACAGGCCACCGCGATCAGCCGCGGACGGAAATACGGCAGCACCCCTTCATTTGAGAACAGGTCCACTTCCGCGCCCGCTGCCGCTGCCGCTGCCGCCGCTTCAACACCCGCATGCCCCGCACCGATCACCGCGATCTTCATGTTTCGCTCCCTTCCCCCTGAGCCGCCCCGTCGTCACGCACTCGTCCGCAAGGCCGGATCCAACTCGTCACGCAACGCATCGGCCAACTGATTGAAACTCATCACCAGCGCAAAAATGGCCACCGACACAAAAGTCATCTCCCACCAGACGCCCTGCCACAGGCGCAGGCGCGCATTGTTGATCATCACTCCCCACGAGGGCTCGCCCTGTACGCCGATGCCGAGAAAGCTGACAAACACCTCGGTCGCCACAGCCGAAGGAAACCGTAACGAGAAACAGATAAGCACAATATGCAGGACATTCGGCAAGATGTGCCTGAACAAGATTCGCGCGTGGCTGTACCCCAGCACCTGCGCCGCCTGGACATAGGCCCGATCACGATGCTTGATCGTTTCGGCCCGCACGTTCCGGCACACGCCGACCCAGGTGGTCAGCCCGATGCCGAGATAGAGACCGGCCAGCCCCTGCCCGACCACCAGAGCCACCGCCAGAATGAAGAGAAGCCCCGGCATGGAGGCGACCGTCGCGCACAGCCAGTTGACGACGCTGTCGGTGCGACCGCCAAAATACCCCCCCAAACAACCAAGAATCACACCAAGCGGCAGGGCGATCAGCGAGGTGATGATGCCGACATGGAACGCGATACGGACGCCTTGAACCACGCGCCCCAACACATCGCGGCCGAGGTTATCACTGCCCAGCGGATAAGTCCAAGCGGAGACGCCGGGATAGGCCGATGCGCCCCGTCCCCAGCGCAGCGCGGCCGGCGGGAGGTAGCGCTGGGTTTCGTCCACGCGGTTGTACGCAGCGGTGCGGTCGGCCTGACGGTTGATCCGGTAGATGCACTCGCCCCAAATCGCGGCCGCCAGGTAGATCCCGACCACGATCAGGCTCCACCGGGCGTCCCGTCGCGCCCAGAGCCGTTGACCCACCGATCTCATGCCACCGCTCATTCGCTCACCTCAGTCTGACCCGCGGGTCGAGCCACGCGTAACTCAGGTCCGCCAACAGGTTCACCCCTTGATACAGCAGCGCGCCGATCACCACGACCGCGCGGACGACCGACATGTCTTTCGAATGCATCGCGTTGAGGCTGACGTTTCCCAGCCCCGGAATGCCGAAGAAACTCTCGAGCAGCAGGCTTCCCGTAAAGAGGAACGGCACCGAGAGGCTCACATAGGTGATGATAGGAATCAGGCTGTTGCGGAGCACATGCCGGACCATCACCCGCTGCGTCGAGAGGCCTTTGGCCAGCGCGGTCCGCACGTAGGGTTTGTCCACTTCGTCGAGAATCGCCGCGCGGCAGAAGCGGATGTCGCGTCCGAGTCCGCTGGCAATGCCGATCAGCACCGGCAGCGCCAGATAGGTCCAATGTTCGAACCCCCAGATCGGGAAAAGCCGGAGTTTGTACGCCAGCACAAACTGACCCGCCAAGACCCAGATCACGTAGTTGACGCTCATCAGGAGCGTCGAGACGGCCAGCACCGAACGGTCCGCCGTGCCACCGCAGCAGAGGGCGCACCACAGCCCGCACATCACCGCCAGGACCGTGCCGCCCGTCAGAATGGGCACGGTCAGCGCGAGCGACGGGCCGACCCCCTCGCGCAGCACCGCGCCGACCCGGCGCCCGAGATCCGAGGACTCGCCCAGGTCGCCCCGCAGCAGGCCGGCCAGAAAATGGACCAGTTGCGAATCGAAGAAATGGGCCGTGCGGCGCGCGATCCACACCGCCGCGCCGGCCGCGCCCTCGACGGTGATCGCCTCGGCCACTGCGCCTTCGGGGATCGTGATGCGCGCCGACCAGTCCGCCCCGCCCGTGCCGCCCGCGTCAGCGTCCACACGCTGCGTTTCACGCTCGCCCGAAACGCTGCTGCGCAGCACGACGCGGATGCGCACCGACCAGGCTTCGGATGACCGTCCCGCCAGCCGCCAGATGCCCGGACCGGTTGGAAAAGCCAGCGGCACGGTTCCGTCGGGCGCGATCACCGCGCCGGGGGCCAGGGCGCGCGACGCGGCCCAGTTGCCCGCCAGCAACGGCTTGTCATAGCCGTGCTTCGCGTCAAAGAGCGCCAGCGACTCGGCGGTTGCGTTTTTACCCAGCACCACCTCGGCGGGCGATCCCGGAACCACATGGAAAAGCGTGAACGTCAACAGCAGCACGCCCGCCGTTGTCGGGATGACCTCCAGAATTCGCCGCACAATGTAACGCGTCACACCGCACACTCCGCGCGCACATCGTCTGAAGGGCCGGAACACGTCCGCGCCTCGTCGATGTGGCGTTTATATCATACCCGCTTTGGACGTAACCTGCAATCCACCCCATGATTAGAATTGCTGGAAATGCCATGCGCCCGCTTGCCCTTCCGCCGCAGATCTGGTATTTTCTGACTATGAAAACGTTTATTCATGCTGGCAGCAGCGGGTGCATTCGGGCATCGTCTGCTCTGCGGCTCTTTTTTCTGACCGGAATGACAGCGCTCGGCCTGGCCGGATGCACGCCTGCGGAAAGAACGGCTTTTCCCACTGCGACGGCTCCCGAAAAATCGACGGTCAATCAGGTGATCGAAGGCTTCACCGGCAAGACATCCGTGGACGCCGGTCAGCGCGCCAAGGCGCAGATCAAGGATATCAACGAGACGCGCAAAGAGAGTTTTGAGGAGTTTTAGCCGTTCACGGGGCTGCTTGAGACCGGCCTTGGAAACAGAGACGGTGGCGTTCCTTGCCGTGAACGGTTGCTGCTCGTAGTAAAAGGAGGATGCCAATGGCTCTGCAAAAGCGAAAACTAATGGAAGCGCTGAAAGGTGGACGGGTGCTGATTTCGGACGGTGCCTGGGGCACGCTCCTGCAGAAAAAAGGCCTGAAACCGGGCGAATGCCCGGAGCTCTGGGCGGTGGAGCGTCCGGCCGACGTGAAAGCGATCGCCCAGGCCTACTTCGCGGCCGGCGCCGACATGGTCGAGAGCGACACGTTTGGCGGAAATTCCTTCAAGCTGGACCACTACGGTTTGAAAAACCGCGCGGCTGAGATCAATGAAGCCGGTGCCCGTCTTTCGGCGGAGGCGGCTGCCGAAGCCGGTGGTGAGAAATGGGTCATCGCCTCGATCGGGCCTACGGGCAAGATGCTGGTGATGGAAGACGTGACCGAGCAGGAGCTGTATGACAGCTTTCGGGAGCAGGCGCTGGCGCTGGCCCGCGGCGGCGCGGACGCCCTGTGCATTGAAACCATGAGCGACATTACGGAAGCCGCGCTGGCGGTGAGGGCGGTGAAAGAGAACACCTCCTGTGAAGCCATCGCGACCTTCACGTTCGCCCAAACGGTAAACGGCGATTACCGCACCATGATGGGCGTATCACCGGAACAGGCGGCTCGGGCGATGATCGCGGCGGGCGCCGACATCATCGGCACCAACTGCGGCAATGGGATCGCGGGGATGATCGACATCGTCACGGCGATGGCCGCTGTCGCCCCGGACACGCCGATCCTGGTGCATGCCAATGCTGGCCTGCCGCGGAACGTCAACGGCGTCGATCTCTTTCCCGAAGAACCGGAAGACATGGCCAGCCAGGTCGTCCGTCTGATCCAGGCTGGCGCCGCGATCATCGGTGGATGCTGCGGGACAACACCGGCGCACATCCAAGCCATGAAGCGCGTCGCCGACCAGACGCCGCGACGGACCCATCGCTAGCAGTCTCACGCACGATCAGCACTGCCAGTGCGTGGCCTGCACGCCGGGCAGCCGGCCGATCCGTTGCGTCACGGCCAGGGGCATGCGCGACAAATTCGTGTGTTTGTATGCGACAAAAATCAGCGTCTTGACAGCGGGGGCTAAAATGCGTATAGTGCCCACCGTTCGTTGTTCAAAGCGCCCCCTTCGTCTATCGGCTAGGACGCTAGGTTCTCATCCTAGTAAGAGGGGTTCGACTCCCCTAGGGGGTGCCAGTTACAGCGGACGCGGGGAATCTTGTATGTCGGCGACCGTCCCTGTCCCACAGAGCCTCGTCATTTTTGGCGCCTCGGGCGATTTGGCACGGCGCAAACTCTTCCCGGCCCTCTTCTCCCTCCACCGGCAGCACCTGCTGCCGCTGCCGTTTGTGATGCTGGGCGTTGGGCGAACGCCTTTTACCGACGATCAATTCCGTGACGAGATGCGCACGAGTCTGGATCGGTTTGTTCCCGTCCGCGCCGACGAGCACCCGCAGGAGCGTTTGTGTTTTGTCCAATGCTTTTCCTATCTCACGTTAAACACCGGTGATGGCGCGGATTACGTCCGCCTCGCGGAGCGGCTGCGTGACATTCAGACCCGTCGGAACCTGCCGGCGAACGTCGTGTTCTACCTGAGCACGCCGCCGGATCTCTCCCGCCGAATTCCCGTATTTCTGGCTGAGCATGGCCTGCATAACGAAGCCGATGGATTCAAGCGTCTGATTATCGAAAAGCCGTTTGGCCACGACGGCGCCTCGGCCGGGGAGCTGCACGACACGCTCCGTCGCCGGTTTGCCGATCATCAGATCTTTCGCATCGACCACTACCTCGGCAAGGAGACCGTGCAGAACCTCGTCGTGCTCCGATTCGCCAACGTGCTGTTCGATGCGGTCTGGGACTACCGCTACGTTGAGGCGGTCGAGATCACCGCTTCGGAAAGTCTGGGCGTGGAGAACCGGGCCGGCTATTTTGATCACAGCGGCATTGTGCGCGACATGATCCAGAACCATCTGCTTCATGTGCTGGCCATGACCGCCATGGATCCGCCGCAGCAGTTTGACGCCGCGTGCGTGCATACCGAGACGCTCAAGGTGCTGCGCGGCCTGCGGCCGCTCACGCAGGACGAACTGGCGCGGGATGTCGTGTTCGGACAATACACGGCCAGCCGCATCGGCGGAGAGGCCGTCGCGGCCTACCGTGACGAACCGGGCGTCGCGCCCGGCAGCCGCACCGAAACCTATGCCGCCATCAAGCTCTTCATCAATCATTCCCGCTGGCACAATGTGCCGTTCTATGTGCGAGCGGGGAAGCGGCTGCCCACCCGCGTCACCGAAGTCGTGCTTCATTTCAAGCGAAGCCCGCATCCCGTCTTCGGGGCGGTTCCCGGCGCCCTGCCGAACAAGCTCGTGATACGGATTCAGCCCGACGAGGGCGTGCTCATGACCTTCGGCATGAAGGAGCCGGGCGCCGGTTTTCAGGTGAAGAATGTCAACATGAATTTTCACTACAAGGATCTCGCAGCGACGGCCATACCGGATGCGTACGAGCGGCTGCTGCTGGACTGCATGAACGGCGATGCCACGCTCTATGCGTCGGGCGATGCCGTGGAGGCCTGCTGGGCGTTCATTGATCCGATTCTGAGCTACCATGCGCAAGCCGGCAGCTTGTTTGAATACCCGGCCGGAACATGGGGCCCGGCGGAAGCCGAGGCGATCCTCGCACGCGACGGGCGGACCTGGCGCTATCCGTGCAAGACGCTCGCGGACGACGGCGCATTCTGCGAACTGTGATCTGGCGCGCCTGTTTCATCCGGTGGGTTCGCGGGTCACCGCCTGTCCGATACGGCGGCGAGCAGCCCGGCCATGATCAGGCAGGTGACGAGGCTGCTGCCGCCGTGGCTGATGAACGGCAGGGTGATTCCGGTGATCGGCATCGCCTTGGTGACGCCCGCGACGTTGAGGATCGTCTGGAAGGCGAGCGCTGCGGTTAGACCCGCGCCGACTGTGGTTACAAAAGGCGTGGACGCAGCGGCTGAGGCCCGCCATCCCCGTGCGAACAGGATGGCGTACACGGCGAGCAAAAGCGAGCAACCAACCAGACCGAGTTCCTCGGCCCAGGCCGCATAAATAAAATCCGACGTGACGATCGGCACGGTGTGCGGCGCACCTGCGCCGATCCCCGAACCCCACAGGCCGCCGGAATACATCGCCGAAAGTGCCTGGAGGATCTGCCAGCCGGTGCCTGTCGGATCGGCAAACGGGTTCCGCCAGACATCCAGCCGGAGCCGCGCGTGATGCGAAACCGTCGCTGCGGCAAATCCGACGACCGCCATGCCGAGCGCACCCCACGCAAGATAACCCAGGCGGCGGGTGCTGGCAAAGAGCATCACGATCAAGACCCCGTTCAACAGGACCAGCAGACCCAGATCGTTCAGCCGGAGAATCAGCACCATGGGCACGCTCCACAGCGCGCCCAGCACGAGCAGGTCCCGCAGGGGCGGAACGGGCCGCCCCGTTTGGGTTTCTGAGAACGCCTGCGTCCGCCGGGCGAGAAAGCTGGCGAGAAAGAGTGTCAACAAAGGCTTGACCGCTTCCGACGGATTCAAATTGCCGGGCATGTAGACGCCGCCGCGGTACCGCCGTCCCCAGACCTCCATCGCCAGCAGCACGCCGATGGCCAGCAGATAGCAGAGCCAGCCGATACGGTTCAAGGCGGCCACCCGCTGCTTTCCCAGAAGTCCGATCACCGCGAGAAAGCCCACCAGCCCCAGTGGATAGGCGAGCCAGGCCATGGCCCCGGGGCGGGTCCCGGCATCAGTTCCCATCCGGAAGTGCATGACGATCCCGAGACCCGTCAGCAGCAGCGCCGCTGCGGGAATGACTCCGTCGCCGCGATACCCTGAAAGCCGAAGCCACACCCACACCAGCGGCAGCGATGCGGCGTACAGGCCGAAGGGAACAAGCTGATCCAACGAGGTTTTTGGATCGTGTCTGAGGGTCACGGCCAGAACGGAGACGCATGCGACCGCAGTCGTCAGAAGCACCAGCGCCAGCAGCCCGAGCGGGAGTCCTCCACCCGATGTGAGGGGCGATTGTTTGGTTCGAGGCCGTGGCGCGTGAGTCGCCATGTATCCCTACTGCAGTTTGCGCACCATACGGAACTGTCCCTTATACTGCTCGGACAGCCGCTTCAGGAAATCACCGCCGTCCTTGTCGATCTGATAGCCGATGCAGTGAATGCGGGGCAGCTTGAGGCCCTTGGCGACGTAAACATCCTTATAGATCAGACTGATATGTTGCACGAAATCGGCTAGGGTCCAATTGCCGAGCGGCGGGGGCGCGGGCGGTGTCGGCCGGGGGGGGCCACCGCCGCCACCGCCGCCGATGGTTTCCGTCACCTCGGTCCAATAGCCTTCGCGGGCGGGACGGGCGGGACTGCCGCGATCAATTGGTTTCCCTTCGCGGGGCGCTGCCTTGGACGGCGGCCGCGCCGGCTGCGCGGCCTGTGGCGGCACCCAGACGCGGCGGGTGCGAACTTGGGCCGGCGGTGCGGCCGCTGCGGCCCGTTCGTAAGCCTGTAGGGCCCCCGCGTTCTGGGCTTGCCAGTCCGCCAGCATGCGGTTGCGGGCCTCACGCTGCTCTTCGGTCAACACTTTCCGCACCTGCGGCAGACCGTCGCTGATGATCAGCAGCGTGTCGGCGCCCTGAGACATCGCCGCCGCAATTGCGAGATCGAGTCGCGTCGTGCCGCCGCCCCCCTTGAGGCCATGGGCGAATCCGCTGAAATTTCCGCCGTCATGGCCCCACTGCCCTTCCGTGTTGAACGGGGTCAAAAATTGTTTGGCCTGGGTGCGGGTCTCCGGGGTGGAGAAAAGCATTTTTCCCGGTTCAAGAATCGAGCATCCGTCGGCAAAGACGATCAGGTTGAACTGCGTGCCGTCCTTGATGGCATCGATGACGTCGCCGACCCGCTGTTTGACCCGAAGGAATCCAGCCGGTCCGCCGCGCTCCTCCTCGACCATGCTCACCGACACATCGACGCACACCGCAATCCGCTCCCCGACCGCCTGAATGCCGAAGAAGTTCACCTGCGACACTCCCTGGCCGAAGCCCGACGTTCCGTAGCCAGAGCCGAGACCGACGCCCAAGCCCGTTCCGCTCACGGCCTTGAACTTCGGCTGGAACGTCGTGGTCACCAGTTTGGGGTCAACCTTGATGTCGGGCAGTGAAATGTTGGCCGGGCGGGCCGCCACCAGTCGCGGCACCACCTGGGGTCGGCTTGAACTGCGTTGTTTGTTTTGCACCTTAACCTTTAATTCGACTTGGCGCGGCTCGTAGGTCCGCACCGGCGGTTGCGCCACGAAGACAGTCTCTTCCTTCATCATCGAGGTGACGAGCCGGATGCCGCCAAAAATGACAGCGCCCAGCGCGTGGAGGCCCAGACTGCCGATCAGGACCAGGCGCAATACCTGCTTGCGCGACGAGGCGTGACCATCTGGATTGACCCAGCGTTTTAACGTTTTTATAAAACTCATACTCGACTTCTCCCCATCCGAAGCATTATTCGGACGCCCCAGCGAACGAGATGTCCTTGAGCTTGGCCGCCGCGCAGGCGTTCATGACGTCGATCACCCGTTGGTGCGACGTGTCGCCATCGGCCATGATGGTGATTAACGCTTTGCCGCTTGCCGCTTCCGCGCTCAGGCGGTAACGGGTGAGCGTGGCGACCAGATCGGGCAGATCGGTCGAGGTGGAGGAATCAAACGAGCGGTCGTTCAGATACACCTCCCCGGTCTTGCGGACTTCGATCATCTGCTCGTCGGGCATGTCAACCGTCGTGGCCTGTGCAATCATGCCGGGCAGCCGGATACCCAGATCGGCCTCTGGCATGATCAGCGTGCAGGTGCAGATGAAGTAGATGAGCAGAAGAAAGGTCATATCGATCATCGGCGCCATGTCCAGATCGGGATCGCCTTGATCGGGGAGCTTCATTTTCATTGGTCGCCCCCATTCTTGCCTGTTGAGAAGACGCCGAAGATAAAGTCGCCGATCCCCGCCTCGGCCATGGCGCTCATCACGGCTTTGACATCCTTGTGGGGCGTCTGCTTGTCGGCGCGGAGGTACACCTTCAGATCCGGTTCCTGTTTCAGACGTTCCGTAACCAATCGCTTCAATTCGGCGACCGTCACCGGTTCGAGGCCGCTGAAGATCCGGAAGGACGTCCCCTCCTGAGCAATGTTTACCGTCCAGCGGGCGGGCCGATCTTTGGGAATCACGCCGCGATCCGCGACCGGAATGTCCAGATCCTTGCTCCGGCTCGCGCTCATGTGAGAGGCCGTCATGAAGAAGATGATCAGCAGAAACACCATGTCAATCATCGGCGCCATCTGCACCTTGGTCTCTTCTTTATCATCCATCGGTATGCGCATCACGCACCTCGCTCTCGCCGCCGGCCGCTTCAGGGAGGGTGTTACAGGGTTCGTCCGATTGGGGCTGACGGGGCGGCGGCAGGCGAGCTTTCCTCAACCAGGCCGCCACACTTGAGCGCCATGCCGAGGTGGTGCGAAAGATTGCCGAGAAGGAGCGACACCCGGGCGACGTTGCTGGTGAATTGCGCCTTGAAATAGAAATAGGTGAACATGGATGGAATGGCCACAATCAAGCCGGCCGCAGTCGTGATCATCGCCTCGCCGATGTTCGCCGCCAGTTTCTCGGGGGAGCCCATGGCACCCAGGCCGATTTTGTCGAACGCCCCGATCATGCCGGTCACGGTTCCGAGCAATCCCAGCATCGGCGCGATCTGCGCCACCAGCGAAAGGTGTCCAAGCGGCTTCTGCCATTCCGAGACCTCTTCCACGGATGCCTCCTCCATCGCTTTTTCAAACGAGGCCACATCGGCGTCCTGACTGCTTTCGAGCCGTATCAGGCCAGCCCTCAGGATCGTCGTCAGCATGCAGGGTGCGCCTGAGCACACGGCGCTCGCGGTCTTGAAATCGAGCGCGCCGAACGCCTTGCGCAGCGTCGGCTGAATGTCCGGCCGGACCATCTTTTCAAGCCGATACTGGATGGCGCAATAGACCGTCAGTCCGATCCCGAGCACCGAACAGAGGCCGATCGGCCACATGACCGGTCCGCCGACGTTCCACAAGTCCAGCAAAGACTTGCCGGCCTTGGGCGCCGCTGATCCGCCGTCGCCGCCGGTTTGCGCGTGTACCACGAGCACCGCCACGGTCGCCAAAAACATCATCACCCCAAGCTTTACCTGACTTTTCCCGTTCATCATCCTCACTCCTTCATCCTGTTGTCACACGAGACGCGCCGCTGGGGCGTCGTCAGAAATTACCGGATGCAACTGCTTTCGGCGCGCCGACTGTGGTTTTCGGTTCGGCAGGGGTTTTGAGCAGTTCATCGGCCAGCTTGTTCATGTCTTCGGTCATATTGAAGAACACATTCTCAATCGGCGTTTTTTCGGGTTCGAGCGTCTTTTTACCGTCCATAATCGCTTGGAGGCCGATTCGAGCGTCGGCCGCCCAGTCGGTTCCCGTGAAAAGAACAGCGACCTCGTAGTACACGTCGCGGGCGCGGTGGTGCTCGCCGAGCGCCGTGTAGCAGTCGGCCGACAGAAGCAGAGCCGAGGGGAAGGTTTCAGCGTCCTTGTCGGCAAAGACGATCGAATTGACGATGGCATCGATCGCTTCGCGTGTCTTGCCGGCGCGGCGGAACAGTTCGGCTTGAACGAGCCAGTAGTGGCCGTAGGCGGGATCTCCGGGATCCGGATTTTCGACCCGCTTGAGGTTGGTGGCGGCCGCCTCGTCCTTGCCCTGAGAGAGCAGGGCGCGACATCCCTTAAGGATCGCCACGGGGGCGAGCGGCGACCAGTCGGCGCGTCCGGCGTCGCGAAACACATCGTACGCGGCTTCGTATTGCTTCATCGCCCGCTCGCGGGTGGCCGCGTCAGACGCCGCGCGCCGCTCGCGGTCAGCCGATAAGATCATGTACGTGCCCAGATCCATGGCCAGGTCGAGACCGTTGTTGTCCGCCAGATCGAGGTAGGGAAGCGCCACGCGCAGGCTCGGAGCCAGCGTCCGCACGGCGGCCGCCCAGTCATAGTCCCGCACGGCGGCGGACAGCGCCGCGTGGTCGTAGTCAAGGGCAAACTCACACCGCAACACCCGCGCCTTATCGACTTGGAAGGACGCGGAATCGCCACGGGCCGCCTGCGCCAGCAGCGTTTGTGCGGTGTGCCCCAGCAGGACGACTTCGCGGTTGATGGTCGCGTCCTTGTCGCCTTCGCGGATCAGGAGCCGGGCCTTGATCGGCGGGAGCGTCACGGGCCGCGGAGCGGCCACCGGGGTTTGCGCATGCAAAACCCCGCAGACGGCGATCGCCAGCGCGGCGAGAGTGCGCGTGCGGAACGCGCACCGCGAACATGCCCCCGCCAAAATCGGTTTGGCCATTCGGTCCGTGCGTACGGTGTGATGGGCCTGAGTCATCATAAGCCGCGCCCCTCCAACTGGGTGAGCAATTCCCCGGCCTGCACATACTCGGGGAAAGCCTTTAATTCGTCTTGCGCCAGCATCTCCGCCAGCGTCTCCCGCGCCTGTTTGTCCTGGTAGGCGCGGCGCAAGCATTCCGCGCGCCGAAGGTAGGCCTTGGCCGTCCACGCGCGGTAGTTGCCGTACATGACGTAGATCCGCTCGTAGTAGGCGGTGGCCTTGAGCCAGTCTTTGCGCGCCTCGGCACAGAGGCCCAGACCGTGAAGCGCCTCGGGCCACGCGCCGCGCCAGCCCTTGACACCCAACACCGATTCAAAGCATTTCTGAGCGTCGTCGAGTTTGCCCTGATCCCGGAAGATCGCGCCCAGCAGCAACAGCGCCTCGGCCGCTTCGCCGCTCGTTGCGAACACATCCCGGATGATCGTGAGATGGGCCACGGCCTCGCCAAGGAGTTTCTGCGCGGTTTCGGCAGGTGCTTCACGCGCCTGTTCGATGGCGAACTGGGCCAGCAACATACGTGCATCGAGGGCAAAATCTGTTTCGGGGTAGTCGGTGAGGATCGCCTGCGCCACGCGGGTTGCGAGATTGGTCTGGAAGCGTGTCCGCGCCCCTTCCAGCATCGTCTCCATCACCGCCGGGCTGGCGTGCTCGAGGTTTTCGGGTTGCAGCAAATTAGAGAGGATGTTGTTGTAAACGCTCGGCGTCAAGCCGGGTCGATACAACAGGACCCGCTGGTAGCGGAGTCGGCTGACGGTGTCGCCCGAGGCGGCCGCCCGCTTCCAGGCGGCCTCCATCTCCGACCAGGCATTAGCGACGTCGTTCGACGAGAGGCGCTTCGTGGTCCCGATCCACTCGTCGAGGATCAGGTCGACCCCCATCGCTTTTCGATCAGCGCCGAACGTCGTGACGGCGTCGCGGTAGTAACGGATGGCACCGACCTGCTCGCCCTGATTAAAGAGCGCCCGGCCCGTCCAATAAACGGCCAGCGGGATGTTTGAATCCGGGCGGTTGCGTTGGATGTAGGAGGCAAAATGCGTGCGCACGTCCTCAAACTTCTCGGCGTCGTACAGAATCTGCCCCGCCTGGAAAGCACAATGGTTGTAAAACTCGATGTTCATCAGATCGTCCGGGGCGGTGAGCGCCGTCTGATAGCACACCACGGCGTCGTCGGTGCGGCCGACCGTGCCCGCCACGTCGCCGCGAAGCATGTGCGCTTCATAGCGCAGACTCCCCTTGGGATAGCGTTCGATGAATGCCTTCAGACGGGTGTCGGCCAGATCGTACTGCCCCAAGGCATAGTTGCAGACCGCCCGGCGGTAGCTGCCGTCTTCGATGAAGGTCGAGGTCCCGCCGCTTTCTTGCAACAGGCCAAAGTCCTTCTCAGCCGCCTCGAAATGGGTCGCGAACATCTCGGACATCGCCGTCCAATAGATCGCCGCGTCGATCTGCTCCCAGCCGGAGAACCGCTCGCGCAGCTCGCGGAACCGGGCCGTCGCCTGCTCGAACTGTTCCTCCATGAAATGCGCGTAGCCAAGGAGGAAGAGGCACTCGGCGGCCATTTGGTGATCCGGCCGAACCTGCAACACTTCGGTGAAGTGACGGATCACGTCGGGCCAGCGCTTTTCTTGGGCAATCATTTGACCCACCAACATCGTGAGGTCGTCGTAATAGGTGCCCGCCGGGTATTTATCCATATACTGCCGGGCGATGGTGTAACAGCGGTCGTTGGGCTGGATGCGCGAGGCACAGACAAACGCTAAATAGAGCGATTCCTCGGCTCGTTCCTTTCCAGCGATGGTGTGGAGGTGGAGAAACCCTGCACACGCCTCGCGGTAGCGGAGCGCCTCCATGTAGCCTCGGGCGAGACGGTAGAACAGGTCTTGATCGTAATTCTCGACCTCCGCGAGCGATTTGAGTTCGAATTCCGTATCGCCAATCCACTCCATGATCCGCATCAGTCGCCGGGGATCGGTCATGAAGCGTTTCTCATACTCCGCGAGCCGCTTGAGGTATTCGAGATGGGACTCGGTGCGCATCTGCACCTCTTCGTAAGGAAATACCAACCGATAGAGCCAGAACGCCTCACGATAGCGTTCGTCGCCGAACAATTCGTCGCCCGCCTCGATGGCCGAAAGATTGAAGGCGATCGAGCGCGAGGCGTGGGAGTCACGCCGCAGCAGAAAGGGGATCATGGGGTAGAGCTGATCAAGCGTCAGCGTCTTCAAATACGACGTGGCCAGCAGCGTGGCGGCCCGGTTGCGGCGCAGGAAATCGGGGGCTGTGCGGAAGGCGTCGCGCAGCGGTTCGCGTGCCGCCGCCCAGTCGTCCAGAGCCAGGTAGCAGCGTGCGATTGCGGCATGAATGTCGGCGAGCATGTCGAATCCGTAACTGAATTTGGCCAAGGCCGCCTTGTAGGCCTTGATCGCCTCTTGATGCTTGGAAACAAAGCGCAGGCTGTCAGCGATGTAAACAAACGATTCGGAAAGACGCGCCCCGCGGGGGTATTTCTTGCAATAGGCGACAAACGCCTGCTCGGCTTGTGCAAACTGCCCGGTGAGGAAATAACAGAGGCCGAGGTTGTAGTAGACCGCCTCCATCTCGGCCAGCCCCTGTGTGCTCGTGACAGATCCCAGAGTCTCGATAAGCATCTGGAATTCAGGGATCGCCGACTCGAACTCGCCCAGAGTGAATTTTTTGAAGGCGCTTTCACGCAATTCGCGCACGGTCGCCTGGATCTGCCCGAACGCCGGCATGGCGAAACACAGGGCCGCCAAGACCCAGACGACGACCCGCAGTCGCCCGGCTCGTGATAGATAGATTGTTTTCTGCACGCCGCTCAATCTCCGGGAAACGCCGTTGACAAACCCAAAACGATCAGTAGCGCTAGAGTATCACGAGTGGCAGTGCCCCGTCAATGAGACGAAACAGTCAACAGCCGATGCGCCACTCGGTGCGAGGTGTGTGGTGCAACGGGTTGCGGGATCTTTCAGGCTCACTCGGTCAGCGGGCACCAGTCGTGGACGGACCAACGACCGGTGTAAGCGTCGCGGATGACGGTGACGGCGGCACGCTGGTCGGCCAGGACGCGCTGGGTGGCGGTGCCGATCGGTGGCGAGAGGCGTTGGGCTGCGACAATGATGACGAAGAGGTTTTGCCGGAAGGTTGTCTGGTCGACTAGGCCGCGCAGCAGATCCTCGACCATCTGCCCCCGCGGCAGTGTTGTGATATCGGTGAACACAGCCGGATCGGTCTCATCCAGCCCGATAGACGTCTCGCGAAGCACGGCGTCCAGGGCCGGGGCGAGTACGGGGAAGAGATCTGAGAACGTGTTCCAGCTGGTGCCGGGATTGGCATTGGTCCAGGCCGTGCGGGCCTCGACCCATGCGCGGGTGAGTGTTTCATACGCGGGGGTGTCGGCATGGCCGATGGGGCGTGAGAAGACCGGATCGCGAAAAAACGCGGCAAGCACTTCCGGGTAGGGCGAGTTCGGCTGCAGGCGACTGGCGGATGCCTTCTCCAGACGGTTGGTCGGAAGCGTCGTGAAGCGGTCGAGCAAGGCGGCTCCTTCAGCCGTTGCGAGCGCCACCGTGCCGGTGCCTGCTTGCGCAAGCCCGAGATAGCCGAGTTCGCCGACGGATAGCATCGGGCGATTCAAATGAAAGCGCGGGTACTCGAAGCCGCTCTCGAGGGTGGCATTGCGCTCCCACAGGGTCGGCGGGCCGTCGAAATCGCCGTCGTCGGCCACCCGGTTAAAGAAGGGGTTTCGTGCTTGCCAGGAGCCGGTGTCGGTCCATTCGAAAATATCGACAGTATCGACAGCCTCGAAACCCGCTGGAGCGACGAGCAGGGCCTCGTCGACGCAGACGTGGACGTTCGGCGTGGTGTTCGTGTCGAGGAGGTAGAGGCGAGGCCAGATGTAAAGGGGATGGGCGGGCCCGAGTGGTGGATGTCTCGGCGGATCGCCCTCAGGCTCGAAGACGACCAGTCGCGTGGATACGGCGACATGGACTTGCCGATCCGGACTGTACAATACCGGGATGACGTTGGTGAAGCCGAAGGCTCCGAGGCCTTCGGCTGGCCCTGGGACAGTGGCCCGATCAGGGATGTCGGCGCGGTTGGTGTAGATGCCGACCGCCAGCACCAGATTTTCAGGAGCGGTGTCCGGTTCGAACGGATACCACAGTTCCACCGAGACGCTGTAGGCGTCTCCCCCGACCGCGTTCACCGCCACCTCGTTGATCATGGGGAGATCCTCAAAGCCGTAGGGGATGCGTGACGGAGGCAGCGGCTCGGGGGTGCCATCCCGTTGACGGTATTGCGGGATGCGGTCGGCATCGAGCAGGTTGAGGAGGTTCCAGGTGAGTTTCTCGGCATGACCGTCGTCCGTGAAACCGGCGTAAGAGAAGTTTTGCGTCACGGCCGCATACCACGGTTCGAGTGTGTCGGCGGCGAGCCAGGGCATTCCGACAGCAGGGTCATAGGCGAGCGGTGCCTCGCCCTCCGCGAGAGTCGACAGCCTGTTGGTCCAACTGTTCACATCGAATTTATTGATGACGCGCGTGCTGAAGAGCCCTGGGGCCGGAGGGGTGTTCGTGACGAATTCTGTCCGGACCGTAAAGAACTGCTCGGGGTCTGGGTCGTGGGCGAGGTAGAAGGTGTGGTCGCGCAGCTCGGGTGGCAGGTGGATCTGGGCGGCGTAGCGGGCGGGACTGGCGTCCATCGCGTTGGTTGGGACCGGCGGGAGAAAACCGGAACAGTCGATGATGAGGTAGGCGACACGGCTCATGACAACGGTGTCGATGAGCGGCGCGAGGGGGTCGGTTTGCTCTCCGGGTTCCGAGCTTTCCGTCAAGACGCTGGTGACAGGCACCCAGATCGATTCGACCGCAGCGGCGTTGCTGTGGACCGCGCCGGGGACCAGATTGGTTACGGCACCTGTGAAGAGTTTGACGGAGGTGGCGGGGAAGGAGACGCCACTTTCCTGCAGGTAGAAACTGCCCAGACAGGCTCCGGAGGAAGGGGGTGCCTGCGGCGTGCCGTCCGGATCATGATAATCCCACCACGCAATGGGATAGACGCGCTCGTAGAGCTGCCAGGTGACATCTCGCATGGCCGAGGCCAGCGCGACCGGGTGGATCCCGCGGAGGGTGGCGCGGTCGGCTTCGAGCCGCGCGGTGGCGCGCTCGAGTCGCATGGAGGCGATGAAGGCAATGGCCGCCACGCAAATCAGGGCCAGGATACCGAGCGTCATCACGAGCGCCACGCCGGAGCGGGAGGACTGACGAGCGGCGAAAGGGTGCGGGCTTGTTTTTTGGGGTGTGTCCAAGAGTCCTCCTTTCTTATCTGCTGAATCGAAAATATCGACATTATCGAGATTATCGGATCGCTGGCGCCGCGTCAGTCGCGGCCAAAGACCACTCCCGTGAGGTTGCTGGTGAGGTTCTCCACAAAGACCGCGGTCGGCAGAAACGTCCGGTTGGTCGCGATCGGCAGGATCGCGCCGCTCCAGCCGAGGCTCACCCAGTTGGTGTAGACGCCGGTGGTCGCGGTGTAGACCCGCGGGGTTTCGGCAAAGGCGTGGCGGCTGTCGTTGAACAGGAAGGCAAAGCCACGCTCGATCTCGACCGAAGAAGCCAGATTGGTCGTGTCGTTAAGAATGACGACGGCCGTGAGGGTGGTCACGGCCGGGGTAGTGGTGGTGACGATGTTCGTGAGCACGAGGTGTTCGATGGCGTTGGTCGGGGCGATGTCGAGGCAATTGGAGATGAAGAAAACCGCTTGGTTCGCCACCGCCTCGCCCAGACCGTTGGTGACCGCACCGCTGATGGAGAGGTCGCACGGAAACCAGATGAAATCGGCGGAGGTGTTGCTCCTCGGTGGTGCGCTGAAACGAACAAAAGGCGGGTCGTAGACGCCGTGGCTGTCACCGCCGCTGCTGTGGGTGGGGTTGATGAAGAGGATGCGGTCTTCCCCGGTATGGTACCACTGGTGCGGGGCGGATATCGTGTAGGTGCCGTTGCTGATTGCCGCCGTGCGACCGGGGTAAATCCCGGACGGGATTTCGGCGCGGTCGAGGCACTGGGTGTAGAGATGGAACGCGCGCGAGAACGGAACGGTGTGGGTGTCAAAGGTGGCACGATAAACGGATCCGGAAATCACCGCGTTCGGAAGCCATCGGAAGCGTGTGTACGCCGATTCGGTGACCGTGTTGAAACGGACGGGGCTGTTGAAGAAAACGCCCACAGTGTCATCTTCATCGTCATCCCAGAACCAGACGGCGTTGAGGGTGCCGCTCCAGCCGTACGGCACGGGGATCGTGTAGCGGCCGACATCGGCGGTGATGTCATCCCGCGTGATGCCGTCGCCGGCGGCGCGGAGGCGTACGCCGTCCACGGGCGTCGCGCATTCGCCGCAAACCACCTCGCCCGTGAGGACCAGGTCCGGCGGGAACCAGATGAAATCACGGTCGGTCTGGTCCTCGAGGACATCCCGAAAGAGATGGTGTTCGCCAGCCGCGCCGGTGCCGATGGCTTCGAACCGGCCACCGGGCGTCCGGGGATGGATAGGCGTGACACGCGCCTCCGAGCCGTCGTAAGGCCAACCGGAATCCACGCCGATGCGGTAGGTGCCGTCGCTGCCGGTGATGGCTTGTCCGGCCATGGGGAAGTCGAGGATCACGCCTGGGACAGGTTCGGCCGTTCCTTGGCGGGTGATGAGGCCCGAGAGGGTGATGTCGCTTTCTCGCCAGATGAAATCGAAGCCGTCGCGGCTGCCGGATGCGGGCCACCAGACGCGCCACCGCGGGGTGTAGCGTCCGGCGCGGCCGCTGGAGGGTTCCTGTGGCGTGAGGCGGATGGGCCGGCTCGTCTGGCGGGCCGTGACGCCGTAGACGCCTCCATCGGCCTGGATGAACCCGGTTTGTCCGCCCGCGAGGTCGATAGCGACGGTGAGGGGCGTCCTGTCCGCCTGCAACACCTGCCCCGACAGGACGACCCTGTTGGTGGCTGAGACCAGCGGCGGGACGCGCGAATGCGGGAAGGTGACGCGGGCGGTGAGCGGAAGCGTCTGGCGGGCGAGAAAGGCCTTTCGGTCTTCATCGGCCATCCCTGAGGCCTTGCGCAAGGCGTCCGGCGGCACAAGCTCGATCAAGACATCGATGGAAGCCGGGAGGGTGTTGGTTGTGATCGCGGTGAGGGATTCAGCTTCGGGGTCTTCCGCAAGGGCAACGAAACGGAGGCGGGTCACGCCGTCCAGCACCTCGGTGACACGGGTGGTGTCGTTCGTCGCATAGGTGATCTCCCGGATGAGGGTCGAGATGGTGTTGGTTGTTTCGAGTCGCCAGCGCACACGACCATCCGGCGCAACGCCGACTGCAGACGGGGCTGGCGCGACGCGGTCGAATTCCGCAACGTTTGACCAAACGGCGTCATCGTCGTCAAAGGCCCATGGAGGACGGGTGGGCTCGTGGGCGAGGACAAAGGCATGGGAGAGGCTGGTGGCATGCAGGAGGTCTTCGACGATGAGGCCGAGCGCTGCGCGGCCCCGGCCCAGCGTTCGGGTGCGCGACGAGGCGCCCTGCCAGGTGTCAAAAGCGTTGTTTGTGCCCACGATCAGCGCGCCGACCAGAAGCATGAAGATAGCCATGGCCGCGATCAACTCGATGAGCGTAAAGCCGGATCTCGGGGGGGGGCGCGCGGGCAACGCTTTCGATACTGTCGATAGTATCGATTTTATCGGTTTCCGATCAATCTTCAACCACGCGGCCATGGTTCAGTCCTTGGTAGGGGATGAATGTGAGGACGCTGTGCGATCGATCGCGGCGGTCGAACGCATTGGGCCAGATGTGGAGCGTCACGGCGACCAGGTTCACGTTCGTCGCGGGGCCGGTGACGTATTCGTAATCCGCGCCGATGTAGAGCGCGTTGGTGGCGGTGGCGGTGATCTGAAGTTGGGCGGTCCATTGGCGGGTTCGGTGGGTGTCGACAAACGCCAGACGGGTGACGGTGCCATCGCCGTAAAGACGGGGCGTGTCGTTGATTGTTAAGGGGTCGACGCTGACGGCGTCCACGTATCCGGCGGGGATGTTCGTGGCGGTCTGAAAGGGGATGGAGACGCCGTCTGTCGTTGTAAACGCCAGCCAGAACGCAGCCCAGTCGGACGGGCCGCCCGAGGCGCACAGAGTATCTGAGACGCCGCGCAGCGTGGTGAAGACATCATCCGCGAGGAGGGCACAACGGGTATCGTTCTCGGCGTCAACCGCTCCCTGCACGGCCAGGCGGCCGAGGCCGATGAGCGCGAGAAAGGCGACGCCGATGATGAGCGAGGCAAAGGCGATTTCGATGAGGGTGTAGCCTGCGCGGCGTCGGCGTGAGCGCGATACGATCACGGGCGTAGTGTTCATAGTTCACCTTCCAGACTGCGCGGGATGCCGGTGAGAGGGTCCAGGCGGATGCTGCGGGAGGTGGATGCGCCGTTGCGGGTGATTCCGATGGTGACGACCACCGGGTCGCTGTCGAGATCGGGCTGGGTGCGGCCGTCGGGGAGGAATTGGATGACAAACGGGCCGAGATCCGGATGGATCGTCGCCCATGCATTGGAAACCGAGAGGGACGAGCGCAGGGGGAGGAAGGTGGTTTCGGAGACAGGCGTGTTGAAATCGTTGGTAAAAGCGAAGCAATACCCTCGAGGCGGGTAGCCGGGCGCGTTCGTTGTCACCCCGAGGGCCAGCCCGATGGGCATGCGCCTGAGAATGGCCATCTGGCGCGCGTGGGAAAGCGCTGCAGTGATCTGGTCTTCGGCGCCCCGGACCGCCGCGCCGTGTTGCCAGCCCAGAAACGCCCCCGTCATCGCGCCGAGGATCAGCAGGAGAATGGCGAGCACGGATGCCAGTTCGAGAACGGAGAAGCCGTGTCGGCCAGTGCGTGTGCGCACAGTCATCGGGGCACCCCCGCGGAAAAGATCAGGTTATCGGCGTCTGAGACGATGCGGCCGGGAGGACCGAAGGAGAAGGCGACGACATCGCTCCATCCGACCGGGCGTCCCGCGATCTCGTCTGGGGGATGGATCACAATCGCGTAGGGGGTTCCCCAAGGATCGAGAAAGCGATCACCGTCTCGGAGGCGCGAGTCCGGGATGTCCAGAAAGCGAATGCCGCGGGGGTTGGCGCTGTCATCGGCCGGTGTCAGGGCGAGAATGACGTCAGCGAGGTCTGGCGCGCCGGATGCATCGAGATTGAGCGCCGCCGGATTGGCCCACGCCGGGAGGTTGGTTCCGACGATGAGGAAGGACGAGGTCCCCGTATCGTCGACAATGGCTTCGAGCCCCGGCCAGAATCCGTAGGTCTGGCGGTAGCGGATGATCGCCTGGGACAAGGCGGTTGCGTCGGCTGCCGCCTGTTTCTTCTGGGCGGCGCGGATGCTCAGTTTCACGGCGGGGAGAATCAAGCCGAAGAGGGTGGCGAGGATCACCATCACCCCGAGCAACTCGACGATGGTAAAGGCGCGTTTCATTTACTCCACCCAACTCCCAAAATAGCGCGGCGGACCGCCGTCTGCGGCTGCGCCCACGCTGTACTCGGGATTCTCGGTCCACACGACGACCGAGCGGAAGATGTTGGTCGCCGGCACCCCAAATTCGCTTGGAAAATGAACCGTGATCTGATTATCGCCATTGCTATCGAAAATGACCACATAGGTGTTGGGGGTCTTGCCGGCGAGGGGAATCGTGCGATCACGCCCCCAGGCGTTGACCGGATCGGCCTGGGCATTGAAGCGGGCGAGTTCGAGGAACGCGATCTTATCGGCGTTGTAGGTCGTGATGCCGGCGGGGATCTCGACGATGCTGGTGATGTTCGATCCTTCGAGCATCCGCGCGAGCGGGGCGAGGAGCTCGTACTGGGCATCCCCATTGACATCCGTGCGCGGGACATCGCCGATCATCTCCGCGTTCGGCCAATACTGATAGTGCGCGTAAAATTGCTTCCAGGCGGCCTCGATGTTTTTAATCTCGCCGCAGGTGATGGTTTGGCGGCTGAAGCGGCGGACGGCGCGCACGGTGCTGACGAGCATTCCGAGGATAATGCTGATGATGGAGATGACAAGCAAGAGTTCGACGAGGGTAAAGGCGCGGCGGCCAACCGCGCCCAATCCGAAGCGGGAGCCGTCCGTCACGAGGGGTGTGCGGACGTCAGTTTGAAAAATAGATGTTGTCATGGGGTGTTTCTGGATTACCGTCCGGGCCCGCCGAATACAGGGAATGGCTTGACGCGGTGGCTGCCGCGTTGGTGCGGGCCTCGTAGAAATAGAACTGCCGCCACGGGTCCTGAAGCGGCATGTCGCGGAAGAATGCGGTCATGGCGAGCGTGTTCGACCCAGCACCGGCGGCGGCGTAATCCGTTGGCTGTTCGGCGACCGTGAGGCGTGTGATCGGAACCGTATTGGACACAAGGCCACCAACGGTGTCGTCGGGGGACGTCGGATACTCGCCGAAGGTGTCGTGCCACCGGCTTAAAGCCACGGACCATTCGCCGAGATCGGCCCGGGCCTGGTTGATCCGGGTGGCCGTGTCGGCATAGCGGCCGAGGCCGATGACCAGCCCGATCAGGATGGCGAAGATGATCATGACGAAGAGAACCTCGACGAGGGTCAGTCCGGCGCGGGCACCCGCCGCAGTCCGATTTCGGGGCGACGCGCCCGGAACGCCGAACCCTGAACCCCGACCCCTCATGCTAGACCTCCATCCGGCCGGCGACGCGCAGCACCTCGTCGACCGAAGTGCGGCCCTCGATGACGCGGAGCCAGCCGTCCTGGCGGAGCGTCACCATGCCGTGCTTCAACGCTTCGTCCTTGATGATGTTGGCGGGCTGGCGGGAGACAACGAGCGCGCGCAGCGGATCGTTCATGATCATCACTTCGTTGATGGCGCTGCGACTGCGATACCCGGTGAAATTGCAGTTGGGACAGCCGTGGCCGATGACAAACCGGGCGGAGTCGATGCGGTCCGGGTAGAAAGCGGCGATCTCGTCGCGGAGCGGCTGCGGCGGGTGGAACGGCTCGGTGCAAAGCGGACAGACGCGCCGCACCAACCGCTGGGCAACAATGCCCTCGACGCACGAGGCGATGAGGTAAGGCTCAACCCCCATGTCGGTCAGACGGGTGACGGCCGACGGGGCGTCATTGGTGTGCAGCGTGGAGAGGACGAGATGGCCGGTGAGCGACGCGCGCACCGCAATGTCGGCGGTTTCGGAGTCGCGGATTTCACCGATCAAAATCACGTCGGGGTCGTGACGGAGGATCGAGCGCAAGGCTGTGGCAAACGTCAAATCGATTTTGCTGTGAACCTGCATCTGGCTGATGCCGGCCATCTGGTATTCGACGGGATCCTCGACGGTGATGATCTTGACCCCGGTGGTGTTGATCCGGGAGAGAAGGGCGTAGAGGGTTGTCGTCTTGCCGCTGCCGGTGGGGCCGGTCATCAGGATGACCCCGTGCGGGAGTTCGGTGAGCTTGGCGATTTTGGGAAGTTGGTTGGATGAGAGCCCGAGCTTGTCGAGGTCGACCGAAATGGAGCCGCGGTTGAGGATGCGCAGACAGCAGGTCTCGCCCCATCCGGTCGGCAATACCGAGACGCGTAGGTCGTAGTCGCTCGCCCCGCAACGAACCTTGATGCGCCCGTCGTGGGGTTTGCGGCGTTCCGTGATGTCGGCGTTGGCCATGATCTTGACGGCCGAGGCGACGGCGCGCTTGAGGCGCTCCACGCCCTTGGGCAGGGGGATCTCTTGCAGTATGCCGTCCACGCGGTAGCGGAGGCGGAGGGCGTGCTCAAACGGCTCGATGTGAATGTCGGTCACGTCCATGCGGATCGCCTCGGCGATCACCATGTTGATGAACCGGACCATACCGGTCTCTTCGGTGTGGACGGCGATGTCTGCGTCGCTCGCGACGTTCTCGGCGTCCTCGGCCTCGGCAATCAGCTGGTCGATCGTCTCGGCGCCCAAGCCATAGAAATGGGTCAGCGAGCGGGCAACATCGGTCGTGGGGACGAGCACCCAGTCGATCCCGGTATCGAGCACCATCCGCAGGCCATCTACGGTGGTGAGCGAAGGGACACGGTTCACGGCCAGGGACAGAATGCCGCTGTGAAGCGTCAGCGGGACGATGCGGTGGCGCAAGGCGATTTTGGCCGGAACCTTGGCGACGGCGTCAGGATCGATCTTGAACTCGCCGATATTTTTAAAAGGGATGCCGCTCAACTCGGCGAAGCGCGCGAGGAGCGCCTTCTCGTCGATGGCCGATTCATCGAAAAGCAGGGTGTCAAGGGTTTTGCCGGTGAGCGAGGCGCGCCCCTGCATCTCGCCGAGCTGGGCCTCGGTGAGCAGGCCGTCCTGAATCAGGCGTTCGGCCAGTTCGAGCACCATGCCGGCGTCGTAATAACGGAGAAAGGCGCCGTGATCGGGGCGCTTCTCGTCCGGCCGGTTGGCGGCCGCCAAAAGAGGGGTGTCGGGTTCGCTCATGGCTTCGTCGGCTCCGGGGGCAGATCGATGGCTTCATTGATGGCCAGGAGAACCTCTGTGCCACTCGGGAGGAGAAGTGTGGCGTGACGGATATCGGCCTCCACAAGGGTGGCGCCGCGCAGGGTGTCGCCGGGCAGCTTGAAGACCGAGGTGTCGGCGATCGAGTCGTGGAATAGAGCCGCAGTCCGGCCGTCTGGCCGCTTGAAAAACCCCGTGTAGGTCAGTCGGGGCGCGACGACCGGGGTCGCGACGGCACCCCCCGTGGTGTTATTGGGAGACGGACGCAGGTGAGCGAACAAGTTGGTGGCGGAGAACGTTATCGGGTTGTTCGTCAAAAGGTTCGGCCGTGTCCACGTGCCTTTCCTGATGGCCTCAAGCGTGTCGGGATTGGCCGCGAGTGATTCAAGGGTGGGCCGAAACGGATTGACCGGCAATTCATGCACGGCGGCGAGCTGGTTGGTTGCGAAGGCGATGAGACCGAGATCCTTGCCGGGCTTGAACAGCGCGCGCCCCGTGACCGGTTCTTCAGGCGGTGGACGATGGGCGGCGGCAATCTCGACCCACCCCCGCCACGCGGAAACGCCTAGCAAGACCGCCAGCGCCAGCACGAAAAGCGCCTTCGCGTTGGTCTGCATCAGGAATTTCCAAAGTTTTTCCATGTGGATGCTCCCCGAATTTACTCAAAGACAAGCGCGCTGAGGACCGCCTGAATCCGCAGGCGCGATTCGAGATCGGGGCCCGACATCGCCCGGATGGCGTGAAAAGCGAAGACGCGGTCTTCCTCAAAGACGGACTGGAAGAGCTGATAGAGATTGACGAAGTCGGCGTCGAAGGTGACCTGGACCGGATATTCGGTGAACACGATGCGGCCGTCCGGACCGGGATGTTCAACCGCCCCCATCGGCGCGAGTGCGACCAGTTGCTGAATGCGGTTGTCGAGGGCGAGGTCGGCCAGGTATTCGACGGCCTTGAGCTGGAGCATACGGTCGCGGATCTGCGCATGGGTGGCGAGGGACTCGTCAAGCCCAAGATCGACCGGGATGAGCGGGATGCCGAGCGAATCGGACTTGGCGAGGAGACGCTGGCGGGTATTGAACAGCTCGACCTTGTATTCGATGCGCGCGACATTGGCGCGGCGCAACGCCTTCTGATTGGAGAAGGTGGCCAGCCTCAGGCACGCGGCCGTCCATTCGTTCTGCAGACGCTGTTCGGCCAGAGTCTCCTGCTCGGCCACCTCCTTCAGGCTTTCCATGCTCAGGTTCGCGTAGGGGCTGCTGGCCAGTTGCTGGCGAATCTGTTCGTTTTCGGCGCGGACGCGCATCTGCGGCTGAAGCAGCAGGGTCCAGACCAGCACCAGGCCGAGGACGGCGAGAAAAAGGATCAGCGCGACCTGCTGGCGCTCGGAAATATGGGGGCGTCGGATCATGGGCGTTTCACCTCCAGGGAGATGACAAACCGCCTGAATACCGGCAGGGTGGCGAGATCAACCGACCCGGAGAGTCCGACGGGCGGCAACACACGATCATCGGCGCGCAGGTCGACCGCAGCGACTCGAGGGGAGGTGCGCAGACGGCTGATGATCTTCTTCACCGAATCCCAGCTCGGGTCGGTCGTGTAGCCCTCAACGATGAAGGTCTGGGTCGCCGCACGGGGCGCGAGGACACCCGACGCGGGTGCCCGCACGGGCGCGGGGACCGGCAACGGCTTCGCCTTGGGCGGTGCGAGGGTGATGGGTGAAAAGCGGGACCCGCCCGAAGCCGGTCGTCTGGCGGCGGGAGGCGTGTGATCGGGGGCTTGCGGGGTGTAACTCGATTCGTCACAGAAGAGAACGATCCAATCGTCGGGCCCCATGCTGTTGGCGACCCAGGTGAGAGCCTCGCGGGCCAGCGGCGCGTTCATCAGCAGATCCAGCACGAGATCGGCGCGGGTGCGGTGGTTGCTGGCGCGACTGCGAATGGCGCTGATCTGTTTGTCGATCTGCTCGCGTTCGAGTAGATGCGTCCGCTCATCCTGGAGCAGGCGAGCTTCGCGCGCGAGCGCTCGCAGGCCGCCAACCGTGAAGACGCCGAGGGTGAGCGCCGCGCAGATGGCCGCCGCGATCCAATAGGGCTTTTTGTCGCGGAAGACGACCTCATCCCGGAGGTGGCTGGGCAGCATCGAGAGATGCGTGGCACCCAGTTCCAGAGCGGAGACGGCCAGGCCGACCGCGAGGCTGAATGGGGAGACCGCAGCACGCGACGTCGCGTCATCTTCCGCCAGATCCGTACATCCCGGAAGTTCCGAGGCCAGGCATACCGGCAACTTGAAGCGGTCGGCGAGGACGTCGCGCAGGCCGGTCAGCGCGGCGCCGGCGCCGGCGAGAACGATCTGGCCAGGGGCCAGGGCCGGCGAGGTCAGGGTGCTGCGGCAGACGCTCATGCACGAGGCCACCTGAGAAAGCCAGCGGTCGACCGCAGGCTTGAGAATGGCGGCCGTCTCGCCCGTCAGGCCGTCGGCGTGTTTGCGGATTTCGGCCTGATGGGCCGAGATGCCGGCCGCCTGGGCGAGGGTGTCGGTGAGGGCCTTGCCGCCGATCGGGATGGAGCGGGCAAAGAGCAGCCCAGCCGGGAGCCCGACCGCGACTTCGGTCTGCTGGTGGCCGATGTCGAGGTAGAGATTGGGCGTGGCATGGGGTCCGGCGATGCGTTCGAGGCGGTTGAAGAGGGCCACGGGCGCCGGCACGAGGTCGGCAGGCCGGACCCCGATCTGCGCGGCGAACTGGATGGCGCGATCAACGATGACCGGGCGGGCCATGGCCATCAGGTAGTAACGATGGGCCGGATCGGTCGCGAGACGGTAGTCGGTGACGTCAAAGGTCATCGAGTCGCCCGCCATGTCATTGAACGCGGCCAGCTCCATCGCGGCGACCTGACGGGCGCTGCGGGGATCGGCGTGCGGGATCTTGCCCGGCTGGAAGATGGTGCTGCATCCGGGCAAAGCGATCGCGCAGAACTGCCGGGTCAGCCCGCACTTGGCGATCCAGGCGCGAATGATGCCCGCCGAATCCTGAACATCGGGCGGGAGGGCCAGGTGCTCGGTTCGAACGACCACGGGCTTGTGATCGCGAATGCACACCCACGCGGCCCGGACGGTCCGGGAGCCGATGTCGAGTCCAACGATCTGTTTGATGCGCGGCATAGGGGTTGTGTTAAGTCGATACGATCGACGCTTTCAAATCATTCAGGGGGCGCCAACAGAGGTTCGGGCTGGTGTTCCTCGATGCCGAGTTCCTCGCGAATCAGGGTCGTCGGCACCTCGGTTCCGGGAATGGTGCGAGGGGTGAGTGGGATCAAGTCCTCGCCCATGTCGGAGATGAGGGTGGCGGTGACGAAAATGATCAGATTTTCGGTGATGTCTTCGTCCGACCTGGAACCAAACAACCTGTTGATGAGGGGGATGCGGGAGATCCAGGGGATTCCCTTGTCGTCATGGGTCTGCTCGCTGGTGACCAGACCGCCCAACACGACCGTCTCGCCACTGCGCACAACGACCTCGGTCTCTATCGTTTTGCGGTTAAATATGGGGAGCTTACCCATTAACGAGAAATCGTTGCCCGCGCCGCTCGGGGTCGGTTTGTAAGCGTCGGCCCAGGCTTTTCCGTTCTCCACGTCGCTGATCTCTGGCAGTAGAACGAGGTTGATGGTCGAAAGATCGGCGCCCACACTCGGGGTTACTTTCAACTGATAGCCCAGCTCTTTTACGACGGCGTCTCCCTCTGGAACCGGCTGCGATTGATAGGTCGTACGATTCTCTTCGGTTTCATTTAAAACCTCAGCCAGTTCATAGTTCTCGTAATAACGGAACTCCTGACCGATAAAAATCGAGGCGGTCTTGTTGTTGACGGTCGTCAGGCGCGGCACGGTGAGCGTGCGTCCTTGTCCGGATGATTCGAGGGCGTTGATCACGGCACGGAGACGGATCCGGTCGATCACACCGAAATAACCCGCAGTCAGCCCCCCCTCGACTGGCGCGCGTCCCATGAGAATATCCCTTCCCGCAAGCGAGATATCTGGAGCGCCTTCAGTCGACTCGGTCAGGTCCAGCGTGTTCTCAAACCCCTCCGCGCCGGTGCTGACAGGGGATCCGAAAAGCCAATCGATGCCGAGTTTTTGCAGGTCGTTGACCTTGGTCTTGACGAATCGCGCTTCGATGAGGACTTGGTTGGGCCGAACGTCCATGGCGTTGATGATCGCCTCGGTGGAGACGAGGTTCTCCTTGGTATTCTTGACCAGCAGGACATGGGCGCGGGGATCGAAGAGCATGTCGGATCCTTCGGGCTGGGGAACGAAGCGGGTGATCGCTTCGATCATGGAGGGCTCACCCGTGCTGGCACCGGCGGCAGTGCCCAGGACGGTGCCCCCGGGGACTTCGGCGCCTGAGAGGCCCTTGCGCAGCCGGTAGACGCGGGTTTCAAGGGGAACAGGGCCGTCGGTCGGCAGGCGCGAGGTGGCCCAGATGAGCGTCTCGCCGACGTTGAAGGAGACGTCGAGGTTGCGGCCGATGAACTCGAGCAGCTCGCGCAAGGGGGTGTTCTCGGTGTGGATGGTGAGCGTCTTGCTGGAAACATCGCTGTCGGATACGAGGTTGATGCCCGATTTACCGAGTTCGTCGATGATGTCGGCCAGGCCGACGTCCTCGAGATGCATGGAGATCTCGTTGGTGAGAGCCTGCTGCATCTGGGTTCGCGGCGAGTCGTGTGAAGAGACGTCACCGATGATGTGGCGCGAGACGCCGTAGGTGTCGGGGACGATGCCGTGGCGGCGGGCATCCTGGGTCATGGCTTCGTGCGAGGCGGCGGCGCGTGCGCTGATCGACGCGCTGCGCTGCTCGTTCAGCCGGGTCAGGATGCGGCGCTGCAGGTCCGGGAGACCGGGCGTGAGGGGGTCCTTGCGGGCGATCTCAATGCACGCCATGATCGCCTCGGTCGCGCGTCCGCGCTGAAACAGCTCTTCAGCATCGCGCACCGCCCGTGCGGGAGGCTCGGCTGCGGGCCGTGCGGACACGGCCGGATCGGACGTCGTGCAGCCGGCGAGCGTCAGCAACGCGGCTGAGAGAACGCAACGGAAGGAGCGTCGCAGGAGGAGTGTTTTCATAAGCGGTGACGGGTTATCGGTTATTGGTTGGTCGCTTCTGCGTGGTGATCGGATCTCTGAACAGGGGCAATCGCTGGTTTCAAGATATAGCAGTGTACCGTGAGCAGAGAGAATGGTAAAGCATTACTGCTCGCCGGGTTCGGGCATTCCCTCCCACCAGAGTGGACCCACATAAACGTTGCCCGCGTAGGCGACGTTGATGGTGATGCCCTCATCAGAGAGTAATTGGCCCGTTTTGGCCGCCACATCAGCATAAGCCGGTATCCGGGATTCCTTGTGATGATGATAGCAGCGGACAATCGGGAGCTTCGACTGGCTGTAAGGGGCCGGAACAGCCGGAGCCACCCCGCCACCGTTCGCGGCATCGCCGAAGCGAAGCTGCTCCTCCTTGGCTTCCCACCATTTGCGTTTCGGAACCTGCGAGTCCCAGGAACACTCGGCATATGAAAACTCGTAAAAATAGCTGTTGGCGCGAATGTCGGTATTTTGCGCCTCGTGCCGCGCATGAATCTCGGAGTCGTTGTCGATCACTTCGGGAAAACGCTCCGGCTCCGCCTTTTTGGGGAGATCGGTCGGCCTGATCGGCCCCAGCCCCTTCCCTTTGTCGCTCCGGCAGACAAACACCCGTTTGTCATCCAGATACTCGGGGTAGAGATTCGAGAGCCAGGGCGGGTTGGCGCCGTTGTGCTCGCCGCGGTAGACCAGAATCGCGACGCCCATCTGACGCAGGTTCGACTTGCAGTCGGTCTGGCGAGCCTGACGCCGACCCGCACTCACCACGCTGGCCATCATGGTGGAGAGAATGGCGAGGATGAACATCACAGCCAACATCTCCAGCAGCGTAAATCCGGAACGGAAAGACGATTGCCAAGGCCTTTGGATCCGCCTCCAGGCGCCATCATAGAGCCGATCAAAATCACCATCGTTAGCCAAGGGCTGGCACGGATATTGCGAATGTTTCCATTGAAGGGGGGGACGGACTTTGGTACGCTCTCCCCCCCGTTCTATGGCTGGTTTCCTATTCACACAAGGAAATAACGCAGGATGCGTGCCAAACGGAATAGATGGTTGACAGTCATCAAGACCAAGGGCATTTGGAGTTTGCATTTTGGAGTTTGTCTACAGGGTTGCGCAGATGCCTAGCACCCGCTGCGCGCGGGTGTGGGACGTTGCGCGTCGCGTTTGCGCCAGCCGTCTCGCTGCGCGTGCGCACACGGGAGTGCATACTGGAGTGCGCGTATTCGCGGTTGTTTTTTGCGTGCTGACCATGGCGGCAACCCGGCCCGTTGTCGCATCCGAGCCGGTTCCGCCCTGGTGTGTGGGAGAGTCGGCGATTCGGATGGTGTTTGTCCGGGGGGCGCAGGATGCGTTTGCCCTGTGCGTCTTGCCGTCGGAAGTGGGCGGACGCCCCGTGGCTGCGGTGAAGGCGGACGCCGCCGGCGAGGCGCAGCCGATACGGGTCGTCGCGGCCGATGACCGGCAAATCCATGTGTTGGTCGACTGCCAGGAACTTCCCGAAAAAGCGATGGTTGCGGTTTACGGCATTGCGGGGGAGCAGCGCGTCGATCCGGAATTAGAGGGTGTTGTGGACCCCACACCGATCCGCGTCGCCGCGCGCCATTCGGTTGGGCAGGACCCGCCCGCGACACTGAACGACCTCAATCGGCTGGTGATCCGTCGGGGTCCGCAATCGACCTTCTTCGTGTTTCCGGATTTCGACGCCGTTGCGGCGGGTCTCGGCAGGTTTTCCAAGGGCGCCGGTTGGGACCGGCCTCTGGCGCTACTGCGGCTGACGTCCTGGCTGGCGGTGCCCCAGGAGGGCCGCTATGTCTTCTCCCTGTCGGGAGAAAACGCCGCTTGGCTGCAGATTAACGGCGAGGAGGTCGTGGGGCAGGAGTACAATTGCGGCCGGCCAACCATCCAGGAGGGCCCTCCGATCACCCTCACCGCCGGCCTCCACCGTCTGATTGTCGACACCGCTGTCCGCACCAACTACAGCCTCGGTGTGCAGTGGCGCCCGGTCGATACCAACGCCGCACGGCCGACGCTCGTCACCGGCGGCGCCCTCATGGAGGGGCGCGTGGAGCGCCGGGATGGCGACCTGCACGTCTTCGCCCGCACGCGGCGAGGGCTGCCCTATCGGTTTCAGGGAATCCCGGCGCTGTTCTGCCCCGTGACGCTCGAGGACGAGAGTGTCTGCTGGTCGGGCGGAACGCTGGCGTATGCGTGGCAGATCAACGGTGCCCCGGTCGGGAACGGCCGGCGTGTCGAAACGATTCTGGTTGCGACCAATGGCACGAATTTCGTGGTCGGACTCACGGTGTCCCGCGCTGCGGATGGAACCAATGGGTCGACGACCATCACCCTGCCCGCCGCAACGGTTCCGGCCGCCGAATACCGCCTCTCATCGGTGTTGATTGGAGCGCCGGCGGTGTGCTATGGCAATGACCCCGTGAACCCGGAAATCCAAGTGCGGGCGACCTCACCGGATGCCACCGATTTCATCCTCCGCGTCGAACTGGACGGCCACGACGGACCTCCGGTCGTCAGCGAGACGCCCCTCACCCTCACGCGCTCGTGGGGACGCGTTGTGTTGCCTGCGGGCGAAGCGGACACCTTTCGTGAGATCCGCTGGCAGGTGCTGCACGCGGGGGTCGTGCTCCACAGCGGCCGCTGGGTCTTTGACGTCCCGCCGTTTGAAAGTCTCCCCGATGCCGTGGACGGTGTCTCGCTCCTGCGCGGGGGGGCTGGCGTGACCCTGATCGCCCGGCGGGCCTCGCGGGGCGAAGATGCCCGTTTCAAGGGTTTGCGTCGCGGACAGCGCCTGCTCTTTCTCGATGGCTTTGTGGCCGCCGCTGGCGTGGTCGATCCAGCGGCGGCGGAACAGCTGGACCGCGCCGTGGCCAACGGACCAGACGGTGTTTCGGTGGCCTATCAACGACGTGGTTTGCAGACGCTGGAGCAGGCGGATGATCCGCGCGGTGGGGCGCGGCTCACGCCGCTCGCCGCTCTGAGGGGAGTGCTGCCCGTCGATGCCGTGCTGCTGGCGCCCGATCTGTCCGGCGCCCGTGACGGTGAAACGCTCGAGAGTTTTGAGCGGATGCTCGCCGCTTTTGCCGGAGCGCTGACCGAGGCTGGCCAGACACACCTGATTCTGGTGGCGCCGCCTGCGTTCGACGTTCTGCCTGGCTGCGGCTGCAAGCCGGGCCCCGCGCCCTGCGTCCATGCTCGCGCCGGCCGCCTCTATGCCGAAATCGTCTACCGGGTGGCCGACGCCTATGGACTGATCGTCGCCGATCTCTACACAGCGTTCTCGCTCGACGCGGGCGATCAGCCGTTGATCGTCGGCGGTGTCCTGACGCCGAGCGGGATGCGCAAGGCGGCGGAGGTGTTCCGCCGGGTTCTTTATCCCATGAATCGATAATATCGACATTATCGATAATCTCGCTATTATCGAAACCATGACTGACCCCGACAACACACCTCCCGATCTGGCCCGCGAGCCGCTGGCACTGGCGCGAATTCATCCCGAGTGGAGCGCCGCCGAGCCCGTGACCCGCCCGCAGTGGCTGGCTCTGGCGGTGCTGGCCGCGGCCCTTGTGACGGGCCTGTGCGTCGCCCCGCTTGCGACGGGGCGGGCGCTGATCTTTTTCTGCACCGCCTTCTATCTGACCGTCACCCTCTACAAACTCTGGCTGATCCGGGCATCGATCAAGCCTGGCGCGTCGCTCGCTTTTTCGCAGGCCGATATCGCCGCAGCCGGGCCGCGCGACTGGCCGCTCTATTCGATCCTGGTGCCGATGTACAAGGAGCCGGAGACGCTGCCGCAGATGGTCGCCGGACTGCAGGCGCTCGATTACCCCGCCGACCGCAAGGATGTCCAGCTTCTGCTGGAGGCAGACGACGCCCTCACCGTCTCCGCTGCACAGGCGATGACCCTGCCGCCCGGTTTCCGAATTACCCTGATTCCGGCCTCGCATCCCCGTACCAAGCCCAAGGCCTGCAATGTCGGCCTCCAGCATGCGCGCGGCCGCTATCTGGTGATTTACGATGCCGAGGACAAGCCCGAGACCGACCAGCTCAAGAAAGCGGTTCTGGCCTTTGAACAGGCGCCCGCCCAGACGGCATGCGTGCAGTCGCGGCTCAATTACTACAATCCGCGCCAGAATCTCCTCACCCGCTGGTTCGCCGCTGAATATTCCGCCTGGTTCGATATGCAACTGCCGGGCCTCGCCGCGCTGCGAACCGTGATTCCCCTCGGCGGCACGTCGAATCACTTCGTCACGGAGGTTCTGCGCGGCCTGCTCGGCTGGGACGCCTACAACGTGACCGAAGATTGCGATCTGGGCGTGCGCCTCTGCCGCGCTGGGTACACCACCTGCATGCTGCAGACGACCACCTGGGAGGAGGCTTGCTCCAGCCTCCGCTTCTGGATTCGACAACGCACCCGCTGGCAGAAAGGGTATATCCAGACCTGGTTCGTCCACATGCGCCGGCCGTTTGGACTGGCGCGCGACATCGGCTGGCTGAATTTTTTCCACTTCCAGCTTCTGGTCGGCGGCGTCGTCTTCTCGGCGCTGGTCAACCCGGTCTTTTGGACGCTGGCGATCGTGTGGTTCGCCGTCCAGCCGATCGGAGTCGCGGCGCTGTTCCCCGGGCCTGTCTTTGCGGCGGGGACGTTCTGCCTGTTCGTGGGCAACTTCGCCTTTGTCTATGTCAACCTGCTCGGCTGCTACAAACGGCGCTATGACGCGCTGCTGCTGTGGAACCTGCTGACGCCGATTTACTGGATGCTGATGAGCTACAGCGGCTGGCGGGCGTTGTTCCAGTTTTTCAGCAATCCGTTCTATTGGGAGAAGACCCAGCATGGGCTCGTTCAAAAATAGACTCTATGATGGCGTCCCCGCCGCGCTGATCGCCTGTGCGATTGTCTGGATCGGACTGCTGACGGCCGGGCCGGGCGACACCACCGCCCTCGCCGTATGCCGGGAAGTGGTGGCCGGCACCGATCAAGGGCGGCAGGCGCTTGTGGGATCCTGCTGGTTCAGCCCGCTCGTGACGGTCGTCGCGCTGCCGTTTGTCTGGCTGCTGGGTGAAACACCGCTGGCGGGGTGGGCGACCGCGTGGCTGGCGTGGACGTTCGCCCTGGTGATTTGCGGACGCATCGTGGAGCGCTCCTGGGCCGGCGTGGCCCTCATGGCCCTGGCGGCCTGCGGCATCACCGCCTCTGGAGGGGGGGCGTCGCCCGCGGCCGCCGTGCCTGCGGCGCTTGCCGTTTTCGCGCTGCGCTCGGCGGCCCTGTGGAGCCGCGAGCAGCGGCTGCGCGATCTGGTGAAACTCGGCGCGGGACTCTCCGGATTGATCCTCTGCGGCATGCCCGTCCTGGGGATCACGCTGGCGCTGGCGCTCGCCGTGCCGCTGGGCGCAGGGGTCGGCGCCGATACCCGGCACCGCCTCCCGGCTGTACTGATTCTGGGCTGGCTGCCGATGCTCTACGCGCTTGGCGTCTGGGTGCTGATGAACAGGCTCATTTTCGGATCGAGCCTGTTTTTCCTGGAAAGTCTGGGCAGCGGTCGGGTTCTGCACTGGAACGGCGCGCAGTGGCTGCCGAATCGGCCGGAAGAGATCGCGGCGACCGCTGCCGCTGCGTATGCGCTGGCGGCGGGCCTGCTGACCCGCAACCGTCGCGCCGTCGCCCTCGGCATCCTTGGTCTGCTCTTCTGGGTCTGGCTGGTGGTGCTGCGCGGCGGGTCGGCGGTATGGGCTGATGCCGCCGGACGAACCGTGCTGATGGTGTCGGGGGCGCTCGCGCTCTGGCATCTCCGACACGGAGGCCCCGTCTGGCGGACGCCCTGGGTGACGGCGGGTGATGTGGCGCTCTTTGGGGTCGTCGCGGTGATCGGTGTGCGGGGCTTGACCGCGCCGGTGGCGCATCCTGCCGGGGCGATTGCAAAGCAGGTGGATGCCGATGTCCATGCGCGTTCGCCTCACGCGCGGGTCTTTGTGTGTGGCTATGCCGGGCTTCAATTGCTCACCGGCTCAGCGAGCGAACGCATCGAGCCCAACCTCGACCTGTATGTTCAGGCCCTCCGCGCCGATTATTACGGCCAAAACCTCTACCTGCTCGTCCCCGCGCCCGTCGGCGCGGCCGCCGCCGAAAACGTCCATATCCGTCACCCGGATCTCTACGCCTCGGGGGGCGGCCGTATGCTCGTCTACAACAATTACGGACCGTGGCGCCTCTTTGAGATCGTCGGCGCGCCCACGGAGCGGCAGTTGGAGGCGTGGCGCGCCGTCACGCGAGGCTCTTGCAAAACCCCTCCGGGGTGTTTGCAAGAGAGAAGTCAGAATACAGAAGACAGGAGTCAGAATAATTGAACACGTTGCCCGTGAGAGGGTTCCAATTCTGAATACTGAATTCTGGCTTCTGAATACTGCGCTTGCAGAACCGACGAAGGAGGTTTTGCAAGCGCCTCACGCGTCAAAATTCACCAGGCCCCGCTCGCGCAGACTGAGATAGCCGGGCGTGTCGGCGCCGGGTGCGCCGATCACCACATGATCCAGCACCTTGATGCCGATGATCCGCGCCGCCTCGACCAGCCGCTTGGTGATGGTGATGTCTTCGGCCGAGGGCGTCGGGTCTCCCGATGGATGGTTGTGAACGAGGATCACGGCGGCGGCGGCGTGGCGGATGGCGCGATTGAACACCTCGCGCGGATGAACCGGGCTGGAATTGATCAGTCCGCGGGTGGCTTCGATCGGCCGGCCGATCAGGCAATTTTTGATATCGAGCAGCAGCACCCAGAACACCTCCTGGGTCTGCTCGCGGGCGAGCGGCGCGGCCAGACGATAGACCGACGCGGGCTCGCGCACCGGAGACGATTTCTCGCCGGGCGTTCGCGCGCAGGCCCGTCGTCCGATCTCGATGGCCGCAGCCAGCTCCATCGCCTTTACCGGCCCCAATCCTTTGATCTTGAGCGCCAGAAGTTCTTCAAAGCCCATTTTGGAAAGGGCCGCCATGCCGCCGGCCCGAACCAGCAGTTCGCGGGCCAGAGCGATCACATTCTTTTTCGGCGTGCCGCTCCGCAACAGGATCGCGATCAGAATCTCATCCGCAACGGCCGTCCCTCCCCGGCGGACGAATTCCTCGCGCGGACGAAGCTCCGTCGGGATGTTCTTGATGCAGGTCGCGCTGGCGCTGTAAGCGGTTGTCGGGTCAAAGACCTCTGAGGATTGCGGCTCCATGTTCCTCCCACTGTTCGTTGACGCGGTCCGCCAGGGCTGCGGCCGATTCCAAGCCCGTGGCGTCCACCCAGACGACCTGCGCCTGATGCCGAAACCACGTCTCCTGCCGCTTGGCGAGCTGACGCGTGCGGATCACCGTGCGCTCGATGGCTTCCGCGCGGGTCATGCGCCCGTCGAGCCATGCGCCGGCCTCGGCATAGCCGATGGCCGCGCGGGCGGTCTCCGACCAGACCGGGAACCGGGCGCGCAAGGCGCGCACCTCTTCGGCGAGGCCGCCGGCAAACATCCGTTCGGCGCGCTCGCGGATGCGGCGATGCAGGACCGGCCGGGGCATGCGCAGCCCCACGATCAGGGGCCCGGCCGGAGGCGCGCTGCGGGGCGCGGCGCCGCCCCCCGCATCGAGACGCTCCAGAGCGCGGATCAGGCGGCGCGGATTGAGCGGGTCGGCCAGCGCCTCCAGCGCCCGCGGATCGCGCGCGCGCAACGCCCGCTGCAACGCCGGGACGCCTTCAGCCGCAAGCACGCCCTGCCAGCGCGCGCGGGCGTCGCCGCCCGCCGCCGGCGCGTCGAGACCGTCGAGGAGCGCCCGGATGTACAGCCCGGTGCCGCCGACGACGATCGGAACGGCTGCGGCCGGCGCGCGGAACGCCGGCGTCACCGCCCGCAGCCACGCGCCCGCACTGTTTGATTCGGAGGGATCGGCGAGATCCAGGCCAAAGTAGGGCACCGCGCCGCGCTCGGCGGCGGACGGCTTGGCCGTGCCGATATCCAGGCCGCGATAGACCAGCATCGAATCGGCCGACACCACCGCCGCGCCCCGGCGTTCCGCCAGAATCTGGGCCACGGCGCTCTTGCCGGTCGCCGTCGCGCCGACGAGGATGAAGGCGGCGAGGCGGTGCAAGTCGCTAACACTGTCTGGTCGTACAGGGATCTGCATGGATAATCGTCTCCCACTCTATCTTCTTGAACGCATCATACTGCAAACCTCTCCACCTGTTCAACGGCAATTTTCGTGATTAATCAG